>Ga0302323_100000401_pt1 | contig 34306 bp, 27 predicted proteins | sample Fen_T0_3_FD_201950 | JGI IMG/M metagenome (GOLD analysis project Ga0302323, IMG submission 201950) | Peat permafrost microbial communities from Stordalen Mire near Abisko, Sweden - Fen_T0_3 | ecosystem: Environmental > Terrestrial > Soil > Wetlands > Permafrost | place: Sweden: Abisko...
CGGCAAGATTTTGAATGACCCCTCGCTGACGCTCCTCGCGCGCACGGCGGCGAGCCACGCCGAGGCGGGTGCTGATATCGTCGCGCCGAGCGACATGATGGATGGGCGCATCCGGGCCATTCGCGCCGAGCTGGACCAGGACGGTTTCATCGAAACGCCGATCATGAGTTACGCGGCGAAGTTCGCCTCGGCCTTTTACGGGCCGTTCCGCGAAGTGGCGGAGTCAGCCCCCACGTTTGGCGACCGGCGCAGCTACCAGATGGATGCCGCGAACGGCAACGAAGCGCTGCGGGAAGTCGCCCTGGACATCGAGGAAGGTGCCGACATGGTCATGGTGAAGCCGGCCCTGGCGTATCTGGACATCATTCGCCGGGTGAAAACCGAGTTTGGCCTGCCCACTGCCGCCTATTCCGTGAGCGGCGAGCACGCCATGATCAAGGCCGCCGCCGCCAACGGCTGGATTGATGAGCGCAATGTTACGCTGGAAAGCCTGCTCGCCATGCGCCGGGCCGGGGCGGATATTCTTATCACTTATGCCGCGATGGATGTGGCGAAGTGGCTGAAATAGGGCAAAATCTGGCGGCTCGGGCTGGCCTTGGGCCGGTCCTGGAATGCCCGCCCCCCGGACGAGCCCCGGAATTGCCCCTAAATTCCGTTTGCCTTGTCTCGCGGCGCAAGTTAGGCTTCGCGTTCATTTTTCAACACTATGTTCGGAACCATTCGTAAACATTCTGGCTGGCTGTGGATCGTCATCGCTGGGCTCACAATCGTATCATTTGTCGTATTCATGGGCTCCGGTCCGGCGCGCAACGGCGGCGGTCACAGCGCTGGCTATGGCACGATCTACGGCCACACCATCACGGCCGCGGAATATACCCAGGCCCAACGCGCTTTCTTTATTTCCTACTGGCAGCAGACCGGGGAATGGCCGAACCGCAGCCGCAATTTCAAGGCGGAAGATCTTGAGCGTGAAACGTATGTGCGCTTGTTGATCAATCAAAAGGCGCTCAATCTCGGCATTCATATTAACGACGAAGCCGTCAAAGTCGGCGCGGTGGGCTTTTTGCAATCGCTGGACCGCACCGGTCAGCCCGTGCCGCTCAACAACTTCGTGGAACGCGTCCTGGCACCAGAAGGTTTGACCGTCTTGGATTTCCAAAATTTCATCCGCAACTACCTGACGGTGCAGCAGATCGTGCAGACCTACGGCATGGCGGGCACGCTCGCCACCCCGCAGGAAGTGGGTCAGCTTTATGACCGCGAATACCAGGAAGTTTCTGCGTCGGCGGTTTTCTTCTCAGCGTCCAACTACCTCGCCCAGGTCTCCGTCAACCCGTCGGTCGTGGCGCAATTCTATACGAATTATATGGCCTCCTACCGGCTGCCGGACCGCGTGCAGGTCAGCTATGTGTCGTTCGAGGTCTCGAATTATCTCGCGCAGGCCCGGGCGGAATGGGCCAAGACCAATTTTGATGCCGAGATTGACGCCGCCTACCGGCAATATGCCGCGGAGTTTGCGGGCGAAAAAGTCGAGGACGCCAAGGCCAAAATCAAGGATACCCTGATCAAGCAGCGGGCGGCGGCGGATGCCAGCGCGCAGGCCAAGGAATTTGCCGCCGTGGCCTTTGCCATGGAGCCGGTCAAAGCCGAAAATCTCGCGGTCGCTGCCAAACAAAAGGGTTTGACGATCCAGACCACCGCCCCGTTCGCGGCCCAGTATGGACCGTCAGAATTTGCCGGTTCGGCCGCCTTTGTCAAAGCCGCCTTCAAGTTGAGCCCGGATGAACCCCTCGCCGGCCCCGTGGCCGGTCAGGACTCGATCTACATCATCGGGCTCGTGCAGCAACTCCCCAGCGCAATCCCGCCCTTGGATCAGATCCGCGGCCGCGTCACACAGGATTGCGAACTCCAGCAAGCCGTGGCTTTGGCCCAGCGCGCGGGCACGAATTTCTATGCCGTCGCGGCGGCCCAGTTGGCCGCCGGTAAAAAATTTACGCAGGCCGCCGTGGCCGCCGGGTTTGCGCCCATGATCCTCGCGCCGTTCTCCCTGAGTTCAACGACGATTCCCGAAGTGAGCGACCGAGCTGACCTCAACCAATTCAAGCAGGTCGCTTTCGGCACCGCACCCGGTCAGCTCAGCAAATTCTATCCGTCCGGCGACGGTGGTTTTGTGCTGTTTGTCGATGCTTTGGTTCCCGTGGACCAGGCCAAGAAAACGGCCGAGCTCGCGCAATTTGGCAACCAGGTGCGCCGCGGCCGGCAGAATGAGGCCTTCAACCTCTGGCTCAGTGCCGAGGCCAGCCGCGAACTCGCCAACACGCCCTTTGCCAAGCAGTTGGCGAACAAGATGCCGAAATAAGCGCGGCCCAAGCGCTCCGTTCATGATCCTTTGAAAACCGCCACCGCCATCAAGCTCTCCTCCCCGGCCACGAAGGAGTTTTGGGAAATTCCCGTGCTGTTTGAGGATGAGCATCTGCTGGCTTTGGACAAGCCTGCCAGCCTGCTGACCTCCCCGGACCGGCACGCGCCGGAACGCCCGAACTTGATGCGGTTGTTGCAGGAAGGGATCAGCGCCAGCAAGGTCTGGGCGCGCGAGCGGAATCTCACCTATCTCGCAAACGCCCACCGCCTCGATTTTGAAACCAGCGGCGTCCTGCTGCTGGCCAAAAGCAAGCCCGTCCTCGTCGCCCTGGCCAACCTCTTTGGCTCGGACCAGCCCCAAAAAAAATATCTGGCCCTCGCCTGGGGAAATCCCCCCGCCACCCCGTTTACCGTGGATGCGCCGATCTCCCCGCACCCCCTGAAAATCGGCCAGATGCGGGCCGATGTGAAAGCCGGCAAAAAGGCCCGGACCGAGTTTGAAGTGCTGGAAAAATTTTCGGACTGGGTACTGCTGCGCTGTGCGCCCCTGACCGACCGGACCCATCAAATTCGCGTTCACCTCAAGCACGCCGATTTTCCGATCGTGGGCGATGAACTTTACGGTGGCAAGAAACTCTGGCTTTCGCGTCTGAAACGGGATTTCCGCCTCAAGCCCGGTCGCGAAGAACGGCCGCTCGTGGCCCGCGTGGCCTTGCATGCCGAAGAACTGACCTTGATCCATCCGCTCACCAACGCACCCCTCACCATCCGGTCCGAGTGCCCGAAAGACATGCGCGTGGCCTTGAAATACCTGCGCGAGTTTGCTGCCGGGCTCTGAGTGATTTTGGCCGCCGCTTGGGCGGCCTATTGGCGTTCGTACTCGCCCTTCCCGAGCCGCTTATAGACTTTGAAGCCCGCCTTTTTCGCATCCGTCACCGAGAGCGGCTTGAGTTTGTGCGGCGTGCTGAAGGCGGAGAAAACCTTCCGCACCGGCTTTTTGCAGGCCGGGCATTTTGTCAACGGCGCCGCCGACAGCGGCCGGTTCAGCGTGAACGTGCCGCCGCAGATCTTGCATTCACCATCGCACAACTCGTATTCGTAAAGGGGCATAGTATAACTGCGTATCTGAAATTTTGCGCCAATGCCCCCGTTCGTCAATCAGCAAATCCGCCGGATAATGCCCCGGCGCGTGCTCCTGGCATGAGGCAGGTTGCTTTCCCTTGCTTTGGTCCCTTCCGTCCTTTTCGTCCCTTTAGTCCGTGCCGGTCCATCTTGGTGGCCGTGCGCAAGCACTCCGCCGGAGCGTTGGCCGATAGCCCAGCGTGTTGGGGCCGGTTCTCATTGACAGAGCCGTATGTGGTTTGGGATTGTCTGCATTCCATACCACTCGTTTCAAAACCGATGCCTGCCGCTGCCATGGACCCCAACCATACCGACCTCACCCGGAGTTTGAGCGAGGCCGCCGGTGGTTCGCGCCAGGCGGCCGAGGAATTGCTGCCGCTGGTGTACGAAGAATTGCGGCGGTTGGCTGCTGCCCGCATGGCCCACGAAGCTTCCGGCCACACCCTCCAGGCCACTGCTTTGGTCCACGAGGCGTGGGTGCGGCTGACCGGCGGCGCGGACCAGCGCTGGGAAAATCGGGCGCACTTTTTTGCGGCGGCCTCCGAGGCGATGCGGCGCATTCTCATCGAAAATGCCCGGCGCAAGGCCCGTATCAAACATGGCGGCAACCTGGTCCGGCTGGAAATCGAGGGGCTGGATTTGATGGCGGCGTCCTCGGATGAAATGATTTTGCTGGTGGATGAGGCCCTGGAACGGTTCCAAGTCGAGGACCCGGAGAAGGGGAAGATCGTCGTGATGAAGTTTTTTGGCGGCCTGACCAATCAGGAGGTCGCCGAAACTTTGGGGGTCACCGAACGCACCGTCGAGCGGCAGTGGGCCTACGCCAAGGCGTGGCTGTTCCGCGATATCCGCGCGGCGGCGTGATCCCGAAGCTGCTGGGTCAGGTGGTGTCGGTCCGTGTCGGTTTTTGCCGGGCAAAAGCGCTTTGTTGATGAGACCATGAATTCCCGACAACAAGAAGAATCCTTGTTCGAAGCGGCCCGCCTGTTGACGGCTGCCCCGGCGCGTCAGGCGTTTCTGGATCAAGCGTGTGCCGGCCAGCCGGCGTTGCGTGAGCGGCTGGAGTCCCTGCTGTCCGCCGAAGCCGAGGCCGGGAAGTTTTTCCAGGCGGCCACCGTGGCGCCCGGCGAACTGGCCCGGCGGTTGGCCGGTGAACAGCCGCCGCCGGCTTCGTCCGCGGAACCCGCGCCGGTCGCGCTGGCCGAGGGTCTGGGCACGCGCATCGGCAACTATAAGCTGCTGCAAAAGATCGGCGAGGGCGGCTGCGGCGTGGTTTACATGGCCGAACAGGAACGTCCCATCCGCCGCCGGGTGGCCCTGAAAATCATCAAGCTCGGCATGGATACCAAAAGTGTCATCGCCCGGTTTGAGGCCGAGCGGCAGGCCCTGGCAATGATGGATCACCCGAACATTGCCCGCGTGCTGGACGCCGGGGCCACGGATACGGGGCGGCCTTTTTTCGTGATGGAACTCGTGCGCGGCATCAAGATTACCGACTACTGCGACCAGAACAATTTGGACACCTGCCAGCGCCTGGATTTGTTCATCCAGATTTGCCAGGCCATTCAACACGCGCACCAGAAGGGCATCATTCACCGGGACATCAAGCCCTCGAACATTCTGGTGACCCTGCACGATGGCGTGCCCGTGCCGAAGGTGATTGATTTCGGCATTGCCAAGGCCATCGAGGTCCGCCTCACCGAAAAAACCCTCTTCACCGCCTACGAACAAATGATCGGCACGCCCGCCTACATGAGCCCGGAGCAGGCCGAGATGAGCGGGCTGGACGTGGATACGCGGAGCGATATTTATTCCCTGGGCGTGCTGCTGTACGAACTGCTCACCGGCCGCACCCCGTTTGATCCCAAGAAACTCGTGCAGGGCGGGCTGGCTGAAATGCGCCGCACCTTGCGCGAGAGCGAGCCGCAGCGCCCTTCCACCATGGTCACGACGTTGTCGGGCGAGGAACTGACCGCCGTGACCGAACATCATGGCGCCGCCCTCCCCAATTTGATTTCCATCCTGCGCGGCGACCTGGACTGGATTGTCATGAAGGCGCTCGAGAAGGACCGTAAGCGGCGTTACGAAACCGCCAACGGCCTCGCGATGGATATCGAGCGCTACCTCGGCAACGAGCCGGTCATTGCGCGGCCGCCCAGCCGGCTGTATCGCTTTCAAAAGCTCGTGCGGCGTAACCAGGTCGTGTTTCTGGCGGCGGCCGCGGTGCTGCTGGTCCTCGTGCTGGGCCTGGGCGCCGTCACCTGGCTGTGGTTCAAGGAGCGCGAGGCCCGGCAACGGGCCGTGGCCGCCGAACACGTGGAGGTGGAACTCCGGCAGCAGGCTGAGTTGCGCGAGAAAATCACCCAGCTCACGCTGCTGACCAGCCAGGATAAATTTCAAGAGGCTGATGAGCTGTTGGGCAAAATCGCCCTTACCCGGCCCACCCTGGAAGGTGCCGCCGTGATGCGCTCGCTCGGCGAATGGCACGCGCGCCAGGGCCGCTGGCAGGCCGCCGCCGAGCGCTTCAATCAATTGTTGCAGTTGAACCAGTTTGACGGCTGGGACGTGGCCACGCTCGATTATCTGGAATGCGGACCCGTGTTGATCGAACTGGGCGACAAGGCAGGCTACGACCGTTTTCGGCAGGCCGCCATCGCCCGCTTTAGCGGCACGACCTATCCCGTGGCCGACCGGATCGTTAAAATCAGCCTGTTGCTCCCGGCCGATAACAAGCTCATCGCGTCCCTCGCGCCGCTGGCCGACGTGACCCGGCAAACCTTTCAAGCGGCGGACCATGGCGGACAGGAGGATTCCTTCCGCGCCGCCTGGCAATGTATTTCGCTCGGCTTGATTGAATATCGCCGGGGCGATTACCCCCGGGCGGAGGAGTGGTGCCGGCGTTGTCTGGCCTATGCCGAATTCAACGCGCCGCGCGCCGCCACCGCCCACGTCATCCTGGCCATGGCCTTGCAACAACAGCAAAAGACCAATGCCGCTCCCGTGGAACTGGCGCAGGGTCGCGAGCTGATCGAAGCCAAGTTCAGTGCCGGGCTGGACCACGGCAGCGCGCCCCACGGTTTCTGGTTCGATTGGACATTTGCCCGCATTCTTTTGCGCGAAGCCCAGACGTTGATCCCCATGAATTGACCCCGCGCGCGCCACTGGCATGCGGCTGTTTGCGTTCCGTCCCTTTGGTCCGGTTCGTCCAGCTCGTTCCGCCAGCCGTCGCCGATATTTCGCTGGCACCGTTAGAAAAGCATTTTTTCGAAAAATATGCGATGGTGGCTCATGAAACCGACATCCCCAGGTTGCGCCGTGAAAAGTTCTGAGCCCTGCTGCGAAGCAATTTCTTGAAACATGAATACGCTAACCACCACTGCGGCGGGTTTTGCCCCCGTCAAAATCATGGGCATTCAATATCACCACGCCCGGACCTTCGACGGCGGTGATTTGTATTTGACCCGCTATGGCTTGCCGTTCAAAGAACAATTGCGGCCGGAAAACTGGCGCGAGTCCGATTGGTTTTTGGCCCACCGCCAGCAGTTGCGCGGCACGAGCATGATTTACCGCACGCAAACCAAACCCGCCGGCGGCGTAGGCTTGGATATCGTGGTGCGCTATAATCGCGTGGGCGAAGAATTGCCCGTGGACACCCTGACTCTGGAAAAATTCATCACCGCGGATTTCAACAGTCCGTTTGAAGAAATTGCCATTTTAAACGAATTGCGCCACCAACGCCTCGCCGATGGCCGCCGAATTATCCCGACCAAGAAACCGTTGGCCGTTTTCGCCCCGCCGGATCTGCTCCATCTTTGGCAAACCGGCCGGTTGGAATCCAAAATCGCCCAAAAATTGGCGAGTTATCCTGAAGCCCAACTCGATATCCGGCGGCAATACATTGTGATTTATGGTTGGATTGACGGCTTGGATGCCGTGCAGATGGCCGACCATTTGAAACTGGCCGGTGCGGAGCGGGAAACATTCCTGGCCGAAACGACGAACTATGTCATCAATGAGCTTGCTGCCATCGGCTTTCGGGTATTGGACATGAAGCCGGCACATATCATCCTGCGCCTGGGGCCGGACAACCGGCTGCGGCGGCGAAAAAATGGCAAACTGCTCTATGCCCTCGTGGATTACGAACTGCTGGACCGCATAGACTAGACGCGCCCCGCGCAGCGGTGGCTACCAGTCCGGCGGCCGGCAAATTCTCCACCGTCGGAGACCGCTTCCAGCAAATGTTGCTGCCGGCGCCTGAAAAAAGCTGGACTTAAGACAACCATTAGTCTGGACTCCGTCCTTATGAGCATGATTTTAAAGCAGGAAATCCGGGATTTGGTCGGCGGCCTGGACAAGATCATTCTGGAGCAGTCTGGCAAAGTGGTTTTCCACCACCTTGACCAGATCCGCAAATGGTCCTGGCGGGCGCGGCATTTTGGCAGCGAAAGCAGCCGCCGCCGCAAACATACGCTCCTCGACCGTTTGGCCGTCGGCGAAGCCTATGAAATCGCCCATGCGTTCAGCCTGTTTTTTCAGCTGGTCAATCTCTGCGAGGAGCGGGCACGCGAGCGGCATTTGCGCCGGAAAAAATCCCCGGTCATGTCGCTGCGGCATTTGTTTCAGGAATTAAAACAGGCCGGCGTCACGGCGCCAACCTTGCAGGCGTGTCTCGACGAACTTCAAATCGAGCCGGTCCTCACCGCGCATCCGACCGAAGCCAAGCGCCGCTCGATCCTCAACCAGCTCTGGCGGCTGTCGCAGGAATGGGACCAGCCGGAGGAGGTTCTGGAAACGCTCTGGCAAACCCAGGAAATCCGCGAGCAGAAAGTCGGCCCGTTGCAGGAGGTCGAAGGCGCCCTCTATTATTTTGACCGGACGATTTTTGCGACCGCCGCGAATTTTTACGACACCTTCGATGCCGAGCTGGCCGCCCATTATCCGGGCGTGCAGCGATCGCGGCATTTCCTTACCTTCGCCAGCTGGGTCGGCGGCGACCGCGATGGTAATCCTTTTGTCACGCCGGAAATCAGCCGTCTCACCGCGCGTCGCCACCACGAAGTCGCCTTGGATTTTTACCGCCGCGAGTGCGCCCAGCTCGAGGCGGAACTCACCCATGCCGACGCGGACGAAGATTTGTCCGGGCCGCACCATCTCGCCAAGGATTTGCAGACCTACCAGCCTTACGAAATGTTCCGCGCGAAAATTGTCGGGCTGCGCCAAAGCCTCGGTTCCGGGCCATTTAATTGCGCCGAATTTATCGCCACTTTGGAGGAAATTCGCGCTGGTTTGCTCCGCCAAAACGCCCGGCGCACGGCCAATGGCCGCATCCGCCGTTTGCTGACCCAGGCCAAAACGTTTGGGGCGCATCTGGCGGAACTGGATTTCCGCGACCACAGCGGGAAATTGGAACATAACGAGCCGGAAGTGCTGGATGAACTGCTCGCCATCCGCGAAATCCAGCAGGAATTCGGCGCCGCCGCCGCGAATCATTTCATCGTCAGCATGACCCGCGATGCCGGGGACATTTTGCGTTTGGTCCGGCTCGCGCGGCTCGCCGGCGTTTGCGAAATGGACTTCGTGCCGCTGTTCGAGACCATTGAGGACCTCGAAAATTCCGCCCGCATTCTCGGCGAACTCTGGTCGGATGCCGAATATCGCCGCCACCTCAAACAGCGCGGCCAGGTTCAGGAAGTCATGGTCGGTTACTCCGATTCCAACAAGGACGGCGGCTATCTCGCCGCCAACTGGTTTCTGTACCGGGCGCAAAAGGAAATGACCCGCGTCGCCGACGAGTGCGGCGTCAAGCTGCGCTTTTTTCACGGCAAAGGCGGCACCATTGACCGCGGGGGCGGCGCCAGCTACCGCAGTTTGCGCGCCCAGCCCCACGCCGCGCATGGCGGGCGCCTGCGCATCACCGAGCAGGGCGAAGTCATTTCGCTCAAGTATTCCAATCCCCTCATCGCCCAGCGCAACCTCGAACAACTCACTTCCGCCGTCATTGCCGTCCAATGCCTGCCGCAAACCGAGGCCCACGATCTCGCCCAATGGGAGGCTGCCGCGGCGCAGCTCGCCACCTTCGCCTTCGAACATTACCAGCAGCTGGTTTATCGCACGCCCGAATTCGCGGAATATTTCTGGCAGGCCACCCCCATCGATTTGATCGAACATCTGCGGCTCGGTTCGCGGCCCTCACGCCGGGCCCAGACCTCGGACATCCGGCAGCTGCGCGCCATTCCGTGGGTTTTTTCCTGGACCCAGTCGCGCCATTTGCTTTCTGCCTGGTATGGCGTGGGCCAGGCGCTCGCACAATTTGCTGACGCCGCGCCCGGCGGCCTCGATCAACTCCGGAAAATGTATCGCCGCTGGCCGTTTTTCCGCATGCTGCTCGACAACGCGGAAGTGTCGCTGGCCAAGGTCGATCTCGGCATCGCGCGACAATATGCCGCCCTGGTCGAATCGGCCGACGTGCGAAAAAAAATCTTCGGCCTGATTGAAGCCGAGCACGCGCGGGCGATTGCCATGGTGCTCGCGGTAAATGAACGCAAACACCTGCTGGAAAATCAACCCACGCTGGCGCAGTCCATCCGCCTGCGCAACCCGTATATTGACCCCCTGAATTATCTTCAGATCCGTTTTCTTTCGATCTGGCGCCAGGCCGACGAATCGCAGCGCTCCGAACACCTCCGGCGGCTGCTGGCCCTCACCGTAAAGGGCATCGCCTCAGGCATGAAAAGCACCGGGTAAATGGTCTATGTCGAATGGCACTTGGTTGAGGATTAACCCACGGTTTATTGGGCTTCCCGTCCTTTTTCTGGCACGTACGCTGGTAGGGCGCGCAGTCCTCTGCGCGCCGTCGTCTGCCAACCCGCGTATTTTGGTCCACCTGGCGGCCGCCACCGCCAGGGGCCGCCGCCTTGCCCCGGATGCCACGCTCGCGCTCGTTGGCTTAACGCTGGGCCAAGCGGCGCTGGGCGAAAATCATAAACCAGCTCCCGCATGCGGTCAGGCGAATGCCCAAAACCAGTCGCCCGTCGGTAGCCACCGGTGCCAACCCGTGGTTAAGGACGCCAGAAATTTCCCGCTCCCACGGAACGGTGGACTTCCAGGCTGGACCGATGGAATGGTTGTTCTCAGCATGGCTTTTTCTTGTCGCTTTCTTTATTGAAAAATCCCCCGGCTGTTCTAAATTGCGCACATGGGAAATTCGCAAATCGCGCAATACATTCCAGTTTTGTTTCTCCTCGCCGCCGCCATCGGTTTTGCCGGCGGCACGCTCATCGTCTCCGTGCTGCTCGGCAAGTTCGCCCAGCGCACCAAAGCCAAGGACACTCCCTACGAATGCGGCAAAGACCCCATCGGCGATGGCAGCGCCCGTTTTTCCGTCAAGTTCTACCTCGTGGCGATGCTCTTTATCCTGTTCGATATCGAAGTGGTGTTCATGTACCCGTGGGCCGTGGTTTACCGGGACATGCTGGCGGATCACGCCACGCGCAACCTGATTTTTGCCTCCATGCTGTCGTTTCTCGGCATTTTATTTGTCGGCTATCTCTACGCGCTGAAGAAAAAGGCGTTTGACTGGCGCAGTTGAGCGGTCGCCACGGCTGACTGTTTTTTCCATCGTTACAATGAACCCGCTCGTTGTAACGATGTTTCGTTTTAATAACACACATCATCAATAACCATGGTCACTATTAAATTCGGCACCTCCGGTTGGCGCGAAATCATCGCCCGCGATTTCACCTTCGACAACGTCCGCCTCGCCACCCAGGGCATCGCCGATTACCTGAACGCCGAGCGCCAGAATGCCGCCTCGCCGCTGGCCGCCCGCAAACCCATCCTGATCCTCGGCCACGACGCCCGGTTCCTCGGCCGCGAATTTTCCCTGGCCGCCGCCGAAGTGCTCGCCGCGAACGGCATTACTGCCCTCCTGTGCGACCGCGATACGCCCACCCCCGTCATCGCCCACACCATCCGCCGCAAGCAGGCCATCGGCGGCATCAACATGACCGCCAGCCACAACCCGGCGGAATACCAGGGCCTCAAATTTTCCACCTGGAACGGCGCCCCCGCCACGCCGGAAGTCACCCGGCAGATCGAGGCCAACATCGTCAAGCTGCAGGCCGCCAACTGGTCCTTCCCCGCCGTGCCGTTTGGCTCCTACACCTGCAAAGCCATCAATCCGCTGCCCGACTATTTCAAGGCCCTGAACAAGTTCATCAAGTTCGACGTCATCAAAAAGGCGAAGATGAAGATCGCCGTGGAACTCATGTATGGCGCGGGACGAGGCTATCTCGACACGCTGCTGGAGAATTGCGGCGTGCAAGTCACCCGCTTCCACGATGAAAAGAACCCGCTGTTCGGCGGCCATCATCCCGAGCCCAATGCGCACGGCATGGCCGGCGTCAGCGAGTTCGTCCGCAGCGGCAAGGCCCAGATGGGCCTCGGCCTCGACGGCGATGCCGACCGTTTCGGCATCGTGGACAAAGACGGAACCTGGCTCACCCCCAACCAGGTGCTCACGCTGGCGCTGTATCATTTGAAGAAAAACCGGGGCTGGACCGGCGCCGTGGTGCGCACCGTGCCCACCAGCCATCAGGTGGATGCCGTGGCCGGTCTGCTCGGCGTGAAAGTGTACGAAACGCCCGTGGGCTTCAAATACATCGGCGCCCTGATGGAGAGCGAAGCCATCATCGTCGGCGGCGAAGAATCCGGCGGCCTGAGCGTCAAAGGCCATGTGCCGGAAAAGGACGGCATCCTCGCCTGTCTGCTCATGGCGGAACTGGTCGCCACTGAGAAGAAATCGCTCGGCCAGATCCTCAAAAATCTGGAGAAGCAGATTGGCGAATTCCACAGCGACCGTATCAATATCTCCTTCGCGCCGGAAAAGAAAGACGCGCTGCTCGCCAAACTGGGCAGCGGCCTGACGAACATCGGCCCGTTCAAGGTGGAGAAGTTCATCACCACCGACGGTTATAAATTTCTCCTGCCCAACCAGGAGTGGGTGGCCTTCCGCGCCAGCGGCACCGAGCCGCTCATCCGTTGCTACATCGAGGCGAAGACGCAGGCAGGGTTGAAAAAACTCCAAAAAGCGTGCCGCGCCCTCCTGGCAGTCTGAGAACTATTCCTGAAGTTTCAGGCCAATCCACCGGACGGAGAGATTTCATGGCCGCTTCACTTCGAGGCGGCCATCCATTTTTGATGGGCAGCCTCGACCGGGGGCACTGACTCGAACGTGAGATAATCGTAGACTTTCTCACTTGATCCACGAAGACAGCCCGGCTTAGGCGGGCATCGGCACCCGGGCCATCCGGGCGGCGAAGTCATCAATTTCCGCGGTCTTTTCAAAGCCCACGTCCAGCACGTCCACACAGCCGAGCCCCAGCACGAATTTTACCGCCGCGTTGCGCAGTTCATCGCTGTTGCGGTAGCGGCCTTCGCCGATGAGCTTCATGCCCACCACCCCTTTGCCGGCGGCGTGAATTTTCTTCAGCACGGGAACCACCTGTTCCGGCGGCGCATCCATGGAGGCGCCGGTGTGGTTGATCCGCGCATAAACCACATCCACCCACGGCTCGCTTGCCGCCGCCTCCAGCGCTTCCAGGGAATGGCAGGAAACGCCGAGCGCGCGGACCAGCCCTTTCGCCTTCAGCTTCGTCAAGGTGTCCATGTAGTGGCGCAGTTCCGTCGGCCAGTTGGGCGAGGTCACGCAATGCAGCAGCAGGATGTCGAGGTAATCGGACTGAATCTCCTTGAGAAAGCGCGCCACCACCACGTCCGCTTCCGGCCGTTCCGGCTCGGGAATGCCGCCGTAGTTCCACCAAAGTTTGCTGGCGATGATAAAGTTTTTCCGGTCCACACCCTTGAGTGCCGGGATGAGATACGAATGGCTGCCGTAGAGGTCGGCCAGGTCAAACATGCGCACGCCGCGCTCATAGGCGGAGGCGAGCAGCGCTTGAAATTTCTCCCGGCCCTGGCGCGTCTGGTTCGAGGCGCGCTGGCCCCCACGCATGCCGGTGCCCATGCAGAGGCGGCTGGGTAGCAAGCCGGTCCGGCCCAGCGGCACCAGCTCGTACGGATTGAATGGCTTCCCCTCGGCGGCTTCGGCCAGGCTGGCGGTGCCCAGCAGCAGGCCACCGACGCCCAGGGCGGAATTTCCGAGAAACTTGCGGCGCGAGATTTTCATGGGTGCGCGCAACCTCCCGGAAAACGCGCGTTCCCGCAAGCAGAAAATTTCAGAGATAGGGTGAAAAAAGCCGTGCCGCCGCGTCGCGCAATCTCGCCGGCAGCGACCGGCCATCCACTTCGGCCAGCGTGACTTCGCGGGCGGCGATGATCTTTTGCTCGATGACCTTTTCCATTTCCGCTGCAAATTCGCGGCCGTAGCACTCCACGTTCAGCTCGAAATTCAGGCGCAGGCTGCGTGCGTCCCAGTTGACCGAGCCGAACAACACCCAGTGGCCGTCCACGATCATCAGCTTGGAATGATCGAACGGCGGCGGCGTGAGCCAGACGTGGCAGCCGCGCTCCAGCACCTGCCACCACAGCGCCCGCGACGCCCAATGCACAAACGGCAGATTGTTCTTTGCCGGCAGAATGATGTCCACGCGCACGCCGCGCAGCGCGGCGAGGTTCAGCGCGGTGATCAGCGCGTTGTCCGGCAGAAAATACGGCGTGATAATCTGCACCGAACTCTGCGCCTCGGCCAGTGCCGCCAGCAGCGTCCAGCGGGCCTTCTCAAAATCCGCGTCCGGCCCGTCCGTGATGGCGCGGGCGATGACCGCACCGGTTTCCATTGGTGAGGGAAACCAGTCGTCGCCGTCGAGCAACTCGTTGGTCGTGAAGGCCCAGTCGTTGGTGAAAGCTTCCTGCAATTGGATGGTTACCGGGCCCGTGACGCGGAAATGCAAGTCCTGCACCGGGTGCTTGGGTGCCGCAGCCAAGACATTGCCCTGCCGGATGTTCATGCCGCCGGTGAACGCCACCCGGCCGTCCACAATGAGGGTTTTGCGATGGTTGCGCAGGTTGATCGTGGCCACGCGCCACGGCGCGAGCGAGGGCAGGAAGCGCGCCACCACCACGCCGTTGCGGCGCAGCAGGGGCAGGATGGAGGGCCACGAATAGCGCGCCCCGGCGGCATCAATCAGCACGCGCACCGTCACACCGCGCTGCCGGGCCCGGCCCAGGGCCGCGGCAAATTGCTTCCCGCTGGCGTCGTTGTCGAAAATGTAGGAGCAGAGGGAGATGGATTTTTGCGCGCCGTCAATCGCCGCCAGCATGGCCGGAAAGGCGGCATCCCCGTTGACGAGCGGTTGGATCTGATTGCCACCCGTCAGCGGGCAGAGCGTGACACTGTTTACGGCGCGCGCCAGATGTTTAAGATGCGCCGCGCCTTCAGGTTCCGGTTCGCCCAGATTTTCAGGGACGGTGTGGCTGAAGGTTTGATGCACCCCCAGAGCCACCGCGTGTCGCCGGATGCGGTTGACGCCCAGTGCGATGTACAGCAGCGGTCCGATCACCGGCAAGACCCAAATGACGCCAATCCAGATGGTCGCCGCGCGAACGTCGCGCTTGTGAAGCAGGGCGTGTCCCGAGGCGAGCACGGCGGCGAGCAGGTCAAATCCCGTGGCCAGGTGCGGCCAGAATTCCGAGATTTTATCGAGCCAGTCCATGTGCACAGCATTCCCGAAGTGTTCGGGCGAAGCGAGAGTTTTGATGCCTCCGCGTGATCTCAAATTTTTATAAACACCTTAAATGGGCCATCATCGGCTCAATTTCCGTCTTGAGGAGGCATCTGGATACCGCCCGTAGAGCGCGGTGGGCTGATAAACTCATGTTCATGGTCCGGGTAACCATGAATATGAGTCAACGTATCGGCAGACTCCTCGTCCACCTCCCAGTCCCGGTAACATTTAATATGAGTCAACTCGCACTTGGGGCTCGGTTGATAAAATTCTGGACAAGCACGGGAGACCGGAGTATTTCCTAAATATTCATTATAAATCCGGGCTGCAAAGCATCAGGTTGTTTGGCTGGTTTCTTTTGGGCGGCGGATTGATTAACGGGCTCCATCAATTATGAAAAGATTGTTTCCTCTGGCTGTGGTGCTGCTTTTGCTGGCGGCGGGACTGGCGGCCTCCGGCTGTCACAAGCATCCGCCGCGCATCGTAAAGGTCAAAAAAGCGCCGTATCCCGCCGCCGATGCCGCGCAGGTCATTGACCTTGCCCGTTTTTACAAAGACCGGCTGGGCAACGACGCGGCCGGCATCGCCCACCGGCAAATCCTGGATGGCCTGCCGTTCCATGTGGATGGTCGAATTGTGGTCTTTGGCCAAAGCCAGGTAAACTGGGACAATCGTGGCAAACCAAAGCTGGCCGAAGGTTCCAACGGAGGCTATCCCGACAAACTCGGAATTCCCGTCGCCCGCAAGTTTGAGGAACTGCATTTGATTCACGCCACCTACTGGCCCGATGTGGAAGGCGAGACAATCGCCTTGATTCGTTTGAACTACACTGACGGCACCAAGGCCGAACTGCCGATCCTCTATGGCGGCCATGTGCGGGATTGTCAGCGCATCCGCACCGAGGAATCGGAGACAATGAGCGATCCGGGCACGAAGATCATCTGGCGCGGGCCGGGAGTGGCCAGTTTCAAATCCACGCAGCGGGCCTTCAAGAGCTTGTTGGCCAATCCCAACCCGGAAAAAGAAGTGAAGACGATGGATGTGATTTCGACGCGGCATCGGGCCGCTTATCAACTGCTTGCCGCGACGGTAGCCAGCGCGGATTTCCGTCGGGAAAACACCCGGCCGGTGCCCGCCGACGAACCGGAACGGCATTTCAAAGAAACACTGACGATCCAGATTCTGGACGCCAGCACAGGTCAGCCGGTCAAGGGGGCCTTGGTAAATCCCTACATGGATGTGGACGGGCCTTACATGGTGGCGGCGCCGTTCTACACCAGCGCCACCGGCGAAGGTGTCATCCGTTATCCGAAGGAGCAAACCAAGCATATTTCCCTGTCGGTGGAACTGAAGGGGTATAACGACGGCCATGCCAGCTGGGCGGATGATTTCCCGGCGACGAATACCATCCAACTGATGCGGGCACCGCTTCCAGAAGCATCTGCGCCTTGAGCCCCCGGGGGCTGAGCCGGAAGTAGTTGGTGAATTAATTGTCCGGTTTTGCCCTTGGGTGGACATTAACAAATAAGGTCAGGCCAGGTGGCGTGACGCAAAATACTTTGAAACAAATCCGCCAAAGCGTTGTCTTGATTTATATGCATCCGCGCCGGGGCTTTACACTCGTGGAATTGCTCGTGGTCATCGCCATCATCGGCATTTTGGCGGGACTGCTGCTGCCCGCGCTCGCCAAGGCCAAGAACCAGGCGGCCAAGGCCACGGACATCAATAATCTCAAGCAAATGATGGTGGCCATCCACATTTACGCTGATGACAATAATGATCGGGCACCCTGGCCGAACTGGGCGGGGGGCGACCGGGCACCGGATGGCACCAGCCGGCCCGGCTGGCTTTACACCTTGGACCCGACGCAAGACGCCCCGGATTGCTTCAAATACGAAACCGGCGTGCTGTGGGACACCCTCAAAACCGCCAAGATTTATGTCTGTCCCATGGATGACGTCAAAAAGTGGCGCACCTCGGTTGTCATGGGCGGGGCGGAAGTGCAGCGGGATCAACAGCTCTCCAGTTACGCGATGAACGGGGCGGTCATCGGCTATCAGGATGACGGCTATCCTCCGGTAAAACTGGGCGCCATGCGCTCGCAAGACATCCTGTTTTGGGAAACTGACGAGAAGGAACCGCATTACTTTAACGACGGCGCCAACTATCCTCCCGAAGGAGTCAGCGGCCGCCACCAGGCGGGAGCCATTCAAGCCGCCTTTGATGGTTCGGTCACTTATACCCGCCTCGACGCCTGGTACGAGGAAGAATCGAATCCCAACCGCAACCGGCTCTGGTGCTATCCTGGCACCGTTGATGGCCGCAAGCCGCTTTAGCCGGAACGCCATGAACGCGTGGCCTTGCATCATTATCGCCGTCACCCTTTGCGGGCTGATCGGCTGCAAACCCAAGCCGCCCGTCACCAAGGTGGAAGCGCTGCAGGTGGCACGGCGCTACATCATCCAGCAACACCTGCCAATCAGTCCCTACGACCGGGCGCCTACCATCGAGTTTTATAAATATCGGCCCGGCCACAAAGATCCTGTTTGGAAGGTGGACTTTGCCCGCCCGGTTAAAAACGCTCCGCGCACACCGGATGGCGACCTGCCATTGTTTGGCCCAACCATCTGGGTGCGGGCCAATGGCACCGTGGAAACCAACGAGTGGCACACGCCCTGATTCTGGCTCGCACTTGAAAATTTATGAAGCATCGCATCGCCTTCGTTTTGTTCGTCAGCCTGGGGCTCGGCCTTTGGACCGGGTGCAAACCGTCGCCACCGCCACCGGCAGAAGTCGGGAAAGACTTGATCGCGCGGCATGAAGCGGTGCCGTTGAATTTAACGACGAATTACACCACGCCGGTTTCTTATTTTGACCAGATCACCCAGTTCCCCGCATGGAAGACGGTGCCGCGCGGGCCGCAGGTTTTCGCCGGGGTGCCGCTGGATATTGAGGGAATGATCTGTCTCTGGGGCGAAGGCAATGCCACAAAATTGAAGATCGTTTTTCCCGAAGCCCGGTTGGGCATCCCTTTGTATCAGAAATTTGACACGCTCTATGTTTATCACGGTGCGTTCTTCAAATCGCCCAACGGCACGCCGGTCTGTGCGGTGGTCTTCCGGTATGAAGACGGTTCTTCAGTAACCAATCTGTTGCGCTACGGGGAGGACATCATTGATTGGGTGGCGAACAGCGGCCAGCCGGTGATTGGTCCGACCGGCCCGCATTCCAAGTTGGCCTGGGTGGGTGGCTCGTTTTCCACGACCCAGAAGAAACCGTTGCGGCTCTGCCTGACTGCGATTGAAAATCCGCAGCCGGCCCTGGCCGTGCAGACGGTGGATCTGTATTCCTGCAAGAGCTGGACCGCACCATGCATCATGGCCATGACACCAGGCAAGGCGGGTTTATTGAAATGAGCTCGCCATGCGTTTTGGGCAGGATCGTTGGGGGGAACCAATCCGGCTCCGTGGCCAATCCGGCGTTCGCTGGTCGACCGGACGTCAATAGACCAGTGCTTCAATTTCCCGCTCGCCCTTGTCCGTCAGCTGCCAGCGGCCGTGTTGAACCACCAGCTTCCGGCAGGGATGCGCGCGGTATTCAGCTTCGTTGACTGAAAGGAGCTGAATTTTGCCGCTGCCCTTGCCCATTTCCGAGGCGGCCCGGGGCATTAGCGCAAAGGCAACCCCGTTGTAGTTCAGGGAAATCTCGTAGCCGGCCACGCCTTCCTGTTCCGCCTTGGGGTTTCTCAGGACCAGCGCCGCATAGCGCTTGAGATACGGGAATGAGGTGGTGCGCACCAGCACGCGGCACAACTCGGTCTGGCTGCGAAGATAGCTGGCCAGATTGAATTTGCCACCCCGCTCATCGAGGAACACTTCGCGTGGGTCGAGGCCGGCCAGGTTCTGGCCGTTCCAGATGCCGTGGTCATTGCGTTCGCCGGGACGAGTTTTTCTGAACCAAGCCGAGAAATTTTCATTTTCAAACAGGTTGAGTTCAAAGTGGACGTGGGCGCGTTCCTTGCCAATGCGCTCGCCCGTGTTGGACGTTCGCCCCATGATGCCAATGGTTTCGCCCGCCTTGACCGGCTTGCCCGCAGCGATGCCGGGCTGGATGGCGCTCAAATGCGCATAGAGCGAATAGATTTCAATGTCATCAATGACGTGGCGGATCACGATGTATTTGCCATAGTTCGACAGTCCGGCCTTGGTGCTGGCGTACATCACCGTGCCATCGGCGGTGGCGAGCACCGGGTCGGTCGCCTCGCCGCGCTTGTCGTGCGTCAGGCTGCGGATGTCCAGGCCCTCGTGCATTTGCCAGCCATCGGTGCGCACGCAGCCGAAACTGCCGGTGGTCCACGGCCGGTCCGGCGAGGTGGGGACGAAAAAATTCAGTTCATGGCCGGCTTCATAAAGCGCATGGTTGGCGGTCGGAAATTGAAACGGCGACTGGGCGGCCAGAAAGGTGGTGGACCCCAGCAGCGCGGTCAGGGCGGCGAATGCGCGCAAACTCATTGCATTTTCTCCTTGGCGTATTTCTTGGCGGAGTTGTTCAACCCCTTCACCAGTTGCTCGGTTTCCTCACGCGAGGCGTCCGGCGTGAAGATCAGGACGCCATTGGCGATGCGGTGGTCGATGAGCGGGGCCGCCAGCCAGCGGGTTTCCTTCAGCTTGTCTCCCCATTGGCCGAAGAGGGCGAAATGCCGGCCGGGGTTGCTCGCGGAATACTGCTCCAACGTCCAGGCGCCGGTTTCATCGAACTTCACATGCACCACAAAGCCACCAGGCGAATCCATCAAGGTGGCGCTGAGGATATGCGCCTCGGTTAAAATGGGTTCCGGGGTGATGCTGAGTTCCACCGGGGCCGAGCGCAGCAGGGTGATCGGCAGGGCGCTGCCGGTCGTTAGCGCCTTGTTTTCGATGTGGACCCGCAGTCCGGCCGGCTGTTTATCCTTCTTTTCCTGTTCCGTGGCGCAGCCCGCCACGAGGGCCAGCGTCACCATTGCCGAGAAATAAAGGTTGAATCGTCGAGCGTAAAAATTCATAGTACTTACACGAAATCGCAACCAGCGAACAATGTAAAGACACTTATGGGAAAACAACTAAATAAAGAAATCAAGCGCGCACGTCGCCAGAAACAGATCAAGCGCAAAAAAGCGGCTGTCCAGACCAAAAAGTCGGCGGCAAAAAAAGCTTAATCCTAGCGTGAACGAAAGGCCGTCTTCGGACGGCCTTTTTTTATTTACAGGCCCGGCGGGGGACCTTCAGCGGGCGGACCGTGGTGGTTTGCTTCACCGCACCCCGTCGGAACGGAATGCTGAATAACCGCGGTGTGGGCCCATGGCGGCATGGCGGGCGCGGCCCGGCAGCCACACTCGCCAGAGACTGGGGAGACTAAAACCCGGCCGCGTTGGCTTTATTTTGGCCGGCCTTCAGGGTGGGTAAACTCCCGTGCCGCAGCGGGTCGGGGGAGCGGAGGTGATGGGATTTTTAGGGAACGCGCTTGACACGTGGGGCACTTTCGTAGTTTTCTTTATTTAATGATCTACATCCCTTCCCGCATGGGACAACTGAACCGGCGCGCCTTGCTTCGGCAGTTGCAGAAGCTGGGAATTGCTTCACGCGCCCATCTGGCCAAGTCCCTTGGCATGAGTCAGCCCACGGCCGGGAAGATCGTGGATGAACTGCTGGAACTCGACGTGGTGGAGGAAGTGGATGCTCCGCCCGCCGGCAGCCGGGACGTTGACGGCAATGGCGCGGACACGGTGGTGCGCGGCCGGCCCGGCCGGCTGCTGCGGTTGAACCAGTCCAGCGCCAAGCTGTTGGGCATCCAACTCGGGGTGAACGAGACGACCGTGGCCGGCTTGTCGCTTGGCATCCTGGAGCGGGATGAATGGCATTACACGTTCAGCATCAATCACACGCAGAGCGACCCGGCCAAGGCTTGGGAACAGCAGTTGCGCAAGGCCGCCAAGGCCATTGCCGGGGATGGTTTTCTGGGCGTGTTGCTGAGCGCCCCCGGCGTGGTGGATGAAACCGGTAACCGCGTTTTGTTTTCGCCCAACATCCACTGGACGGAAAAAGCCGATCTGATCGGCATTGTGCAACGGATCTGGAAGGCGCCGGCCTTGCTGGTGCAGGAAGAGCGGGTTCTGGCCCTGGGGTACCACCTGGCGAATCCTGACTGCGAAGATTTCTTGCTGGTGGATTTCGGCGAGGGTGTCGGTGGCGCCATCGTGGTCAACGGCAAGCCGCTCGCCAATCCGCTCCCCCTCAGCGGGGAAATCGGGCATACCCCCGCGCTGGGCAATCATCGGCGCTGCGGTTGCGGCGCGCTCGGTTGCGTGGAGACGCTTATTTCCGTGCGCGGCCTGCTGGAAAGTTTTACCGCCGCCAATCCGCGCTTGACCAATTCCTGGGCCGCCCTTTCGGAACACATCGCCCAGCAGGGCATTGAGCCGTGGCTGGCCCAGTCTTTGGACGCGGCGGCGGTGGCCATCGCCGGCGCGTTGAACGTCCTGGGGCTGCGGCAGGTGGTGATCACCGGCAGTCTCACGGAGTTGCCGCCCGCCGTGCTCGCGCATCTCTCCCGTTCCATTGAGAACGGGGCCATGTGGGCCCGCTTCGGCAAGGTGGAATGCATTGCCTCGCCGCGTCGCCGCACCGCCGGCCTGGTGGCCGTGGGCATTGACCGGCTCGTGGTGCCGGATCGTCAGGACCACGGTGCCGCCCAGCCAATCACCCGCTTTGACAATCATAAAATTTCGCGCGGCAAATCCGCCCCGTTGAATGCTCTCCAGTAACCACATCAAAACATATAACTCAATAGTCCCCGCTATGAATATCAATCTGAAACAATTGGAAGTCTGGTTCGTCACTGGCAGCCAGCATCTTTACGGCCCGGAAACGCTCAAGGCCGTCGCGGTTCACTCGCAGGAAATCGCCAAGGCGCTCAGCGCGTCGTCCGCCATTCCGGTGAAGGTTGTCTTCAAGCCGGTGCTCGTCACGCCGGACGCCGTCACCGAACTCTGCCAGGCCGCCAACAATGCCGCCAAGTGCATCGGCCTCATCACCTGGTGCCATACGTTTTCGCCGTCCAAGATGTGGATCAACGGCCTCAAGCAGCTTCGCAAACCGGGCGCCCATCTGCACACGCAATATAATCGCGACATTCCGTGGGCCTCCATCGACATGGATTTCATGAACATGAACCAGGCCGCCCACGGTGACCGCGAACATGGTTTCATCTGGAGCCGGCTACGCCTGGCCCGCAAGGTGGTCGTCGGTTTCTGGCAGGAAAAAGCCACGCAGGAAAAACTCGGGGCGTGGGCGCGCGCCGCCGCCGCCTGGGCCGACTGGCAGACCGCCAAGTTCTGCCGCTTTGGCGACAACATGCGCGAAGTGGCGGTGACGGAGGGCGACAAAGTTTCCGCCCAGATCAAATTTGGTTTCTCCGTCAACGGCTACGGCGTGGGCGACCTCGTGAAAGTGGTCAACGAAGTTTCCGAGCAGGAAATTGACGCCCTGGTCAAGGAATACGAAGCCACCTACGAAATTTCCGCCGACTTGAAAAAGGGCGGGAAGCGCAGCAAATCCGTCCGCGAAGCGGGCCGCATTGAACTCGGCCTGCGCGCGTTTCTCACCGCGGGAAACTTCAAGGGTTTCACCACGACGTTTGAAGATCTGCATGGCCTCGCCCAATTGCCCGGCCTGGCGCCGCAGCGCCTGATGGCCGATAACTACGGCTTTGCCGGCGAAGGCGACTGGAAGACCGCCGCGCTTGTCCGCGCGATGAAAGTCATGGCGAGCGGCCTCACGGGCGGCACCTCATTCATGGAGGATTACACCTATCATCTGGCTCCCGGCAACAAGGTGGTGCTCGGTGCCCACATGCTGGAAATCTGCCCGTCCATTGCGGACGGCAAGGCCTCGCTGCAGGTGCACCCCCTGGGAATTGGCGGCAAGGCCGATCCGGCCCGCCTCGTCTTCAACACGCCCGCCGGCCCCGCGCTCAACGCCGCGCTGATGGATTTTGGCAACCGCTTCCGCCTGCTCATCAATGAAGTGGATGTCGTCAAACCGGAACAGCCCATGCCGAAGCTGCCCGTGGCCCAGGCCGTGTGGAAATGCCGTCCGAATTTCGAGGACGCCTGCGGCGCGTGGATTTACGCGGGCGGCGCGCATCACACCGGCTTCAGCCAGGCCGTCACCACGGAAATGCTCGAAGACTTCGCGGCGATCGCCGGCTTGGAAGCCGTCATCATTGACGCGGATACCAAACTCCGCCATTTCAAACAGGAACTCGTCTGGAACGACTGCGCCTATGGCCTGAAGAGCGGCTGGGTTTCCTGATTTAAACCGATCGCACCAATCCTCGAAGAAAATCTGCCTGCATGAAAAGCATGAGTTTGTCTGTCTGGCTTGCCGCCGGAGTTCTGGCGGCGGGCATCTCCCTGAACGCCCAGCCGGCGAAAATTTCCGTGGCCGTGGATCACCCCGGCCACGCCATTTCACCGTCCTTGTGGGGGATTTTCTTCGAGGACATCAACCTCTCCGCCGATGGCGGCATCTACCCTGAACTCATCCGCAACCGTTCCTTCGAGGACGCGGACAAGCCGGCGGACTGGACCATTGCCGGCGCGGAAGCGGCGATTGACAGCGGCAAGCCGCTGAATTCGTTCAACCGGAAATCGCTGCGCTTGAAGACCGATGGCGCTTTTACCCTCGGCAACGAAGGCTATTGGGGCATGAATGTGATCCAGGGCGCGAGCTATACGCTCAAGTTTGCGGCGCGCGTGACGGATGGCTTCGCCGCCCCGCTGACGGCAAAATTGATCGGTGCCGACGGCCAGGTGCTCGCCAGCGGCGAAATCACCGGCTTTGACGGCAACTGGAAATACCACACCCTGACGCTGATTCCGACCGCCAGCGACGCAAAGGCAAAGTTGGAAATCACCGGCAACGGCAAGGGCACCCTGTTCCTCGACATGGTGTCGCTGACGCCAAGCCAGACTTGGAAGGGCCACGGCCTGCGCGTGGATCTCGCCGAGTCCCTGGCGGCGTTGCATCCGAAATTCCTGCGCTTTCCCGGTGGTTGCTGGGTGGAGGGCAATGATATGGACCACATGAACCATTGGAAGAAAACCATTGGCAATGTGGATGTCCGCGAGCCGTTGTGGAACATCTGGGGCTATTATGCCACGCACGGCCTGGGTTATTTTGAATATCTCCAACTGGCGGAGGATCTCGGCGCGGAGCCGCTCTTCTGCATCAATGTTGGCATGTCGCACAAGGAAGTGATCCCGCTGGATCGCATGGGCGAATGGGTGCAGGACGCGCTCGACGCGATCGAGTATGCCAACGGCCCGACGAATTCTCTTTGGGGCGGCCTGCGCGCCCGGGCCGGTCATCCCGCGCCGTTCAACCTGCGCTATTTGGAAGTGGGCAATGAAAATGGCGGCCCGGCCTATCGCGACCGCTGGCCGCTGTTTGTGAACGCGATTCACGCCAAGTATCCTGAAATCAAATTTATCGCCAACCACTGGCAGGGCGGTTATCCCAGCACGCCGAAGGCGGATGTCGTGGACGAACATTTCTACGACACCCCGGAATGGTTCATGCGGCACGCCACGCATTTCGACAAATATGACCGCTCCACGCCGAAAATTTTTGTCGGCGAATATGCCGTGACCAAGAATTGCGGCCTCGGCAATCTCCGCGGCGCCATCGGCGAGGCGGCCTTCATGACCGGGCTGGAACGCAATTCCGACCAGGTCATCATGGCGAGCTACGCCCCCTTGCTCGTGAACCTGAACCACCGCGCCTGGAATCCCGACCTCATCAATTTCGACAGCGCCAACTGGTACGGTCTGCCCGGCTATTACGTTCAAAAACTGTTCGCGGACAATCGTGGCGACGTTTCGCTCCCCACGACCGCCGAGTCGCCGGTGTCCGAAGTGGAAGTCACCGGCGGTATGATTGGCGTGGGTACGTGGAACACCGCGGCTGAGTATAAGGACATCCAGGTCACCGCTCCCGACGGCAAGGTGTTGTTCAGCTCCGATTTTAGCACCGACACCAAGGGCTGGAAGCTGCTTGGCGACGGCGATTGGAAAGTCCAGGACGGTGCGCTCCGCCAGACCATGGAAAAGGAATTTGTCCGCGCCCTCGCCGGCGAACGTGACTGGAAGGATTACACCCTCACCCTCAAGGCCCGGAAAATTTCCGGGGCGGAAGGCTTTCTGATCCTCTTCCGTATTGGCGGCCCGGAAGACCGCGTTTGGTGGAACATTGGCGGCTGGGGCAACACGGCGGACGGCATCGAGGCGGGCGGCACGCTGGATTCCAAGCCCGCCACCATTGAAACGGATCGCTGGTATGACCTTAAGCTGGTGGTCAGAGGCCAAAACGTGAAGTGCTATCTCGATGGTGCTCTCGTTCACGATGTGAATTACGAGTTGGGCGGCAAGGTAACGAGCCTGTACGCCGTTGCGGCCACCGACGAGAAAACCGGCGACGTGATTTTGAAGGTCGTCAATGCCAACCCCGGTGCGCTGGCGACGGAAGTGAATTTGGCCGGTGGCAAGAATTTGACCGGCCGTGGCACCGCCACCGTGCTGACCTCGGGAAATGCCTCCGACGAAAACTCCCTGGAAAATCCGACGAAAGTGGCACCGAAGACGGAAACCGTGGAATTCAGCGGCACGAACTTCACCCGTTCCTTCCCCGGCAATTCCTTCACCGTGCTGCGGCTGCAAACCAAGCCCTAGTTCATGAACGTTCCTCCGGCCCGCATCGCCTTCGGATCTGTGCTGGCATCTGGCCCGGGCCTCACGGCTTGGGCGGATTCGCCCGCTGCCGATCAACCGGGCGGCTTGGCTGTTGTTCGGATTTTACATACCTCAACCAATCAAACCAAATGAGCATCAAATATACCATCGGACTCGATTACGGCACCAACTCGGTGCGCGCCCTGATTGTCAACGTCGCCAACGGCGTCGAAGTCGCTGCCGCCGTCTGGACTTACGCCCACGGCACGCAGGGCGTGGTGCTGGCCCGTGACCCGAACCTCGCGCGGCAGCATCCCCAGGATTATCTCGATGGCGCCGCGCTCACCATCAAGCAGGCGCTGGCCTCGGCAAAGAAAGCCGTCAAAGGCTTCAACCCCGCCCAGGTCATCGGCATCGGCGTGGATACCACCGGCAGCACGCCCTTGCCCGTGGATAAACTCGGCCAGCCGCTCGTGTTCCAGAAGAAATTCGCCGCCAATCCCGCCGCGCTCGCCTGGTTGTGGAAGGATCACACCAGCGTCAGCGAAGCCGCCGAAATCACCGCCCTCGCGAAGGAAATCCGCCCGCAATACCTTGCCAAATGCGGCGGCATCTATTCCAGCGAATGGTTTTGGAGCAAGCTCCTCCACTGCCTGCGCACCGCTCCCGCCGTCTTCAACGCCGCGCATTCCTGGGTTGAGCTTTCCGATTTCGTGCCCGCGTCGCTCACCGGCACCGAGCATCCCGACCGCTTCATCGCCGGCGTCTGCGCCGCAGGCCACAAGGCCATGTGGAACGCCAAATGGCAGGGCTATCCTGATGCGGAATTTCTGAACCGGCTGGACCCGAAGCTCGCCCAACTGCGCTCCCGCCTGACCCCGCGCGTGCATACCATTGACCGCGCCGTGGGCGGACTCACCGCGGCCTGGGCCAAGAAAACCGGTTTGACCGCCGGCATCCCCGTCGCGGTCGGTGCGTTTGACTGCCATCTCGGCGCGGTCGGCAGCGGCGTCACCCCCGGCACCTTGGTGAAAATCATCGGCACCAGCACCTGCGATATTTCCATTGCCCCCAACACCGGCGAACTGGCCGATGTGCCCGGCCTCTGCGGCATTGTCGATGGCAGCGTGCTGCCGGGTTATTTCGGCCTCGAAGCCGGCCAATCCGCCGTGGGCGATCTCTTCAACTGGTGGGTCAATTACATCCAGCCCCATGGCGAAATACTGTCGCACCGGAAGCTCGACGAGGCCGCCCTCAAACTCGCCCCCGGCGAAAGCGGCCTGCTGGCGCTGGATTGGAACAACGGCAACCGCACCGTCCTCGTGGATCAGCGCCTCACCGGTCTGATGGTCGGCCAGACGCTGTACTCCACCCCGGCCGAGGTTTACCGCGCTTTGGTCGAGGCTACCGCCTTTGGTGCCCTGACCATCATCAACCGGTTCGAAGAATACGGCGTGAAGATTTCGCAGATCGTGAACTGCGGCGGCATCGCCGAGAAAAGCCCGCTGACCATGCAGATCTACGCCGATGTCACCGGCCGGCCCATGAAGCTTTCCCGCTCGGCGCAGACCTGCGCGCTGGGTTCGGCCATCGCCGCGGCCGTCATTGCCGGCGCGCACAAGGATTATGCCGCCGCGCAGAAGAAAATGACCGGCCTGAAACCGAAGGTCTACAAGCCCAACGCCAAAAACCACGCGATTTACCAGCAGCTTTACGCGCTGTACAAGGAACTGCATGACGCCTTTGGCACGAAGGAATGGAACGGCAACCTTTACGGCGTGATGAAAAAACTCATTGAAATCCGTAGTCAGGTGCGGAAATAATTGGATGACTCCCGCCGCCATAGTTCAACGGCAGTTGGATGCTTACAACGCGCATGATCTTGAGGCCTTGATGGCGGTTTACGCCGGCGACGCCCGGCAGTTTGATCATCCGGACAAATTGCTCGCCGACGGTGCGGCCCAGATCCGCGCGCGGTTTGCCGCGCGCTTCACCGAGCCGAACCTGCATGCGCAACTGTTGCAGCGCCTGGTCGTCGGTAACGTGGTCATCGACCAGGAGTTGGTGACGCGCACGTTTCCCGAAGGTCCGGGCACGATTGAACTGGCGGCGATTTACGAAGTGCAAAATGGAAAGATTACCAAAGCCTGGTTTGTTTCTGGTGCCAAAACGCTGGCCTGATGACTGTGGAATTAGAACCTCAAATATGAATTGTGTTGGGAAAAAGAATTATGTTGGATAAATTAAAAAAAGAAGTTTGTCAGGCCAACCTCGATCTGGTGGCCGAAGGTCTGGTCATCCAGACCTGGGGCAATGTCAGCGGCATTGACCGCGCCAAAGGCCTCATGGTTATCAAGCCCAGCGGCGTGCCCTATGACGGCATGAAGCCAAAGCACATGGTCGTCGTCGCCCTCGCGGACGGGCAGGTGGTCGAGGGCAGTTTGAAGCCCAGCTCCGACACCCCGACGCATCTCGTGCTTTACCGCGCGGTCCCCGAAATCGGCGGCGTGGTGCACACGCACAGCTTGTATGCCACCGCGTGGTCGCAGGCGTGCCAGCCGTTGCTGGCCTTGGGCACCACGCAGGCGGATTACTGGTATGGCGACGTGCCCTGCACGCGCCAGCTCAAGCCGGCGGAGATCCAAAAAGATTACGAGGCCAACACCGGCGAAGTCATCGTGGAGACGTTCAAAAAATTGAAATTCGACCCGCAGCAGCATCCGGCCGTGCTCGTGGCCAGCCACGGCCCCTTCACCTGGGGCAAAGACGCCCATGCCGCCGTTCACAATGCCTGCGTGCTGGAGTTCATCGCGCGGCTGAATAGCGAGACCCTGCGCGTCAATCCCCGGACACCGCCGATGCAGTCGGTCCTGCTGGATAAACACTTTCTGCGTAAACACGGTAAAAATGCTTATTACGGACAAAAATGAAACGTCTTTCAATTATTTTAGGGTTGGTCTGCGCCGCGCTGTTGCCGTCGGCCGGGTTTGGTGGTGATGTTGGTGACAGCACGAATAACGTGCTGCTGTTTTCGTTCTTTCGCGAGCCCAACGGCCAGGACGGCTTGTATCTGACCACGAGCCGGGATGGCTTGAAATGGAAGGAGCTGAAAGCCCCGAACGGCAAGTCGTTTTTGGAACCGCACGTCGGCGGCAGGCTGATGCGCGATCCCAGCCTCGCCCTGGGGCCGGATGGCGTGTTTCGTCTGGTTTGGACCACGAGCTGGGCGCGGCCCCCGGTGTTTGGCTATGCGAGTTCCACCAACCTTGTCAACTGGTCGGAAGAGCGCGCCGTTCCCGTGATGGAGAATGATCCGACCGCCAGGAATGTGTGGGCGCCGGAACTGTTCTATGACGCGCAGAAAGCGCAGTGGCTGATTTTCTGGGCCACGACCATACCCGGAAAATTCCCGGAGACGGAAAATTCCGGCGATAACAACCACCGCATTTATTACGTCACCACCAAGGATTTTACGAACTTCTCGCCGACGAAACTGCTCTATGACGGCGGCTTCAACGTGATTGATGCCACGATGCTCGCCGAGGACGGCAAATATTATCTGATCGTCAAGGACGAGACCAGAAATCCGGTGCGGAAAAATCTGCACATCGCGACGGCTGATGCGGCGGAAGGGCCGTTTGGCCCTCCCGGACCGGCCATCACCGGCGACTGGGTGGAGGGGCCGACGGCGATAAAAATCGGCAACGAGTATTACATCTATTTTGACCATTACGGGAATCCCAAATACTATGGGGCCATCAAATCCACCGACCTCAAGACCTGGCATGATATTTCGCCGACGGTGTCGTTGCCGCAAGGCATCCGGCACGGCACGGTTTTAACTGTTCCGGCTAGTGTGGTTCAACAACTCCAAAGTCCCCGAAAATAAACACAATTCCGCTATGAAACATCACATAACTCAAACCGTGGCTGCCGGTCTGGTGGCCGCCACCCTCGTAGGCTGCAGTTCTATGTCCACCCACAACTCCAACTCCTCCATCACGAAGGCCGACTTTGGCAAAACGCCGGACGGCCAGGCCGTTGAAATCTATACCCTCCATAATTCCAAGGGCGCCGAGGCCCGCATCATGACCTATGGCGGCATCGTGCAATCGCTGAAGATGCCGGACAAGGACGGCCAGTTCGCCGACGTTGTTTTGGGCTTTGACACGCTGGACGGTTATGTGAACCCCACGTATCTGAAAGGCTGCCCGTATTTCGGCGCCCTCATCGGCCGCTACGGCAACCGCATCGGTGCCGGCAAATTCACCCTCGAAGGCCAGACCTATACGCTCGCCGGCAACAACAATGGCAATTCCCTGCACGGCGGCCTGAAGGGCTTTGACAAAGTCGTCTGGACCGCGAAACCCTCGATGAGTGTCCACGGCCCGCAGTTGGTGCTCGCCTACGTCAGCAAGGACGGCGAAGAAGGCTTCCCCGGCAATCTGGAAGTGACGGCCATCTACACCCTGACCGAAGACAACGCCTTGAAGGTGGAATTCGGCGCCAAGACCGACAAGCCGACCGTGGTGAATCTGACGCAGCATTCTTATTTCAACCTGGCCGGGCAGGGCAATGGCGACATTCTCGGCCACCTCGTCCAGATCAATGCCGAGCAGACCACTCCGGTCGACGCCGGTTTGATCACCACGGGTGAATTCAAGTCCGTCGACGGCACGCCGTTCGATTTCCGCAAGCCCACCGCGATCGGCGAGCGCATTGACAATCCCGACACCGTGTTGCAATACGGTCCCGGCTATGACCACAACTGGGTCATCAACAAGCCGCTCGGCAAACTCGGCCTGCAGGCCCGCGTCGTGGAACCGGTCAGCGGTCGCGTGATGGAAGTCTGGAGCGATGAACCCGGCCTGCAATTCTACGCCGGCAACTTCCTCGACGGCACCCTCACCGGCAAGGACGGCAAGGTTTATCAGCGCCGCACCGGTTTCGCCATGGAACCCCAGCACTATCCTGACTCCCCGAACAAGGCCAACTTCCCCTCCGTGGAACTCAAGCCCGGCCAGAGCTACCACAACGTCATCATGTACAAGTTCAGCACCAAGTAGGCTGAAATTGATTGGAAGGCCATGCTATGAATGAAATAACCAATACCGTAGCGGCGGTGACCAATGCGGTCGCCGCCACGGCAGCGGTGAAGGGCGAGGCGGTGTTCAACGGTCTCGACTGGGCGGTGATCGCCCTGTTTGCCGTCGGCATGTTTGCCGTCGTCCTGTTCTCCATGCGGAAGAAGAACGAGTCGGGCAAGGATTACTTCCTGTCCGGCCGTGACGCCAACTGGCTGCAGATCGGTTCCTCGATCTTCTCCTCCAACATTGGCTCCGAACATCTCGTGGGGCTCGCCGGTGCCGGTTTCGTTACCGGCATGGCGATGGCCCATTGGGAAATGCACGCCTGGCTGATCCTGGTTCTGGGCTGGGTCTTCGTCCCGCTCTACGACCGCATGAAGGTGTTCACCATGCCCGAATTCCTGGAACTGCGCTTCAGCCGCGGTTCCCGGAATGTGCTGAGCCTGCTCACCATGGCGAGCCTCGTCCTGACCAAGATTGCCGCGACGATTTATGCCGGCGACGTGGTCATCCGCACCTTGCTCGGCGTCGAGTCGGTTACTATCTTTGGTCAGACCATTGATATTTTCTGGGTCATTGCGTTGGGGTTGGCCTTCACCACGGGGCTTTACACCATCTTCGGGGGCATGCGCGTCATCATGTACACGGCCGTGCTCCAGTCGCCGGTGCTGATCTTCGGTTCGCTCTGCATCCTCTTCGTTGGGTTGCGCGAGTTGGGCCATGGCAGCCTGATTGAAGGCTGGAATATCACCAAGGCCTCGGTGGGCCCGAATATCCACCTGATCCGCGCCAATGCGGATCCGGAATGGCCCTGGCTGGCAATTCTGCCGGGTTCGGCCATCATTGGTTTCTGGTACTGGTGTACCGACCAATACATCGTCCAGCGCGTGCTGGCCGGAAAAAACCAGCAGGAATCCCGCCGGGGTTCCATCCTGGCCGGTTACTTCAAGCTTACGCCCGTGTTTATCTTCCTGATTCCGGGCATGGTGGCCTACGCCCTGACCCAGACCCCGGGCAGCACCTTTACCACCAGCGGTGACGCCGCTTACACGACGCTCGTGGCGCAGATTCTACCCCACGGCATCAAAGGCATCGTCGCCTGCGGCATGATCGTGGCCCTCATGGCCTCGCTGGCCTCCAAGTTCAACGCCTCGGCCACCCTCTTTACGATGGACTTCTATCGCGAATGGTATCCGAATGCCACCGGCAAGACGGAAGTGCTCGTCGGTCGTATCGCCACGGCGGTGATCGTGTTCATGGGCATCTGCTGGGTGCTCGTGATCAAGGCGCTGCACTCGAACCTCTACGAGTATCTGCAGAGCGTACAGGGCTATCTCTCGCCGTCCATCGCCGTGTTGTTCGCCGTGGGCGTGTTCTGGAAACGCGCCACCGCTCCGGCCGCGCTCTGGTCCTTCGTCGTGGGCGTGGTGGCGGGTTTCGCCCGGTTGGCGGCCGATCTCGTCATGCGCGTCGATGGTGCCACCGTGAAAGAACTCAAGCAGCAGCTCTACAAAGGCCTCATCAATGCCGATCAATATGCGGCCGGCATCGCCCCCATCAAGGCGAAGCACGGGCTTATCTTTGACTTCTGGAACATTCACTGGCTGTATTTCTGCCAGGGTCTGTTTGTGCTCACTGTCGTGCTGATGGTGGTCATCAGCTTGCTGACCAAGGCCCCGGATGCCAAGACGGTCAAATACACCTGGTATGGGGCCACGGCGGCGGAAAAAGCCGCCACGCGCGAGAGTTGGAACGCCCTCGACGTGGTGCTCAGCTTGATTGTCGTCGCCTGCGTGGTCTGGTTCTACATCAGCTTCTGGTGAGCTGACAGTTTTCACAAGGTGGCGATGCTTCGGCGTCGCCACCTTTTTTATTGCCCGAATCCGGCCGGGCAATGGTCCTTAGGGGGCGCAACAACCTCAAGTTTCAGTTTGATAATCCCGCCTCAAACGGCAAAAATCACCGCCAACGGAACCAACGGAACCCAGCAGAATGTCAGATATAATCAATCAAACCATTGCACGGCGGCGGCAGGTGATCGACACCTTCAAACAGGAATTGATCCGCCGGTTGAATTTGCCCTACACCCCGGAAGATTTGCATGAAGATGTCTCGCTCCTCGGCTCCGGCCTCGGCTTGGACTCGCTGGATGCGCTGGAAATCGTCCTCTGCGTGGAAACCTGCTTCAAAATTAAGATTCCCGATGAAAACATTGCCGTGCTCCGCTCCATCAACACCGTCGTGGATTTTGTGATCGAACAACAAGACGCCAAAGGAGGCCAGGCGTGAGAACTTCCCCGCTTAAAGACCAGTTGGCCGCCGCCGGGGCGGTCTTTCGCGAACGCCACGGGGTCGAGGTCGTTTCGCATTTCGGCGATCTTCCGGCTGAATGCGGCGCCGTGCGCGACGCGGCGGCGCTGGCGGATTTTTCCTTCGTCCGCCTCTTCTCGCTGCCGGAAACGCCCGGCATCGATTTTCTGGATGCCTTGCTCGCCGGCAACGTGCCGAAAATCCGCTTTGGCCGCGTGCTGCACACCTTCCTCGCCGGCCCGGATGGTCGGCTGGCCGCCGATTGTTTCGTGGCCAACAACGATCAGGAGTTTGTCTTCCTTTGCGAAAGCATTCTGCCGGATGCCGGACTGGATGCGCTGCTCGCGTCCAAAGGCGCGGAATCCGGCGCCAAAGATTTGTCCGCCGACCACGTCGTCCTGAGCCTCGATGGCTTCAAGTCGTGGGAGATCGTGAAGAAAATTTTCGGATCCGATGTCATCGGCCTGCCGTATCTCTCCATTGAGAATTACCACTTCGCGGGCGAGCCGGTGCGGTTCATCCGCGCGGGCAAGACCTCCGAGTTCGGCTATCTGCTCATTGCACCCGTGTCCATTGCCGCGCAGTTGTTCGCCACGCTCAAGGCGGAAGTCGAGGAGCGCGGCGGCCGCCTCGTGGGCGTCGACGCGCATGACGCCCTGCGGCTCGAAGGCCGGTTCTTCAACATTTTCCGCGAAGGCGAGCGCGTGCAGGATCCGCTCCCGCTCGGCTTGCAATGGATGATTGACCTCGAAAAGGAATCGTTCAGCGGCAGCGTCGCCATCAAGGAACGGCGCGCGGCGGGCTTGAAACAAAAAATCGTTGGTCTCGCGGCGGACGCCGGTTGCACCACGCTGGCGGCTGGCGCCCCGATTTTTCACGCAGGCCGGGCGGTGGGTGAAGTCGTGACCGCTTGCGTTTCGCATGTGCTGCAGCAGCCGCTGGCGCTGGGTCTGCTGCCTCTGGAACTGGCTTTTGCCGGT
>Ga0302323_100000402_pt1 | contig 34276 bp, 28 predicted proteins | sample Fen_T0_3_FD_201950 | JGI IMG/M metagenome (GOLD analysis project Ga0302323, IMG submission 201950) | Peat permafrost microbial communities from Stordalen Mire near Abisko, Sweden - Fen_T0_3 | ecosystem: Environmental > Terrestrial > Soil > Wetlands > Permafrost | place: Sweden: Abisko...
GTGGATGTCTTTGCTGGAAGCGATGTCCGGCTTGTTATGGTTCCTCATGGCGGCGAGCCATCATAACGGATAATCCGGGCCCATGCGGCGTTTATGCCGCTTGCCAGTTTCTCGCCGCCTGGGTCTGGATTACTGCGGGTAGTTCATCGGGTTCGGGAAGTTGCCGGTCAGAAACAGGATCGAGTACACGCCGAGCGACTCCTGGAAGTAGTGGTCGTTCTGCACAGTCGTGGAGACCGCTTCTTCCAAGGCCTCCCGACGCACGTCTGCCGTGGTCGCGCCCCCATTGTTGAAAAGGGTCACGTACGGGGACAGTGCCAGATTGACCGTGTACGAATTGTGACCGTACGCCGGGTCGCAGTTGCTCACGGTGCCGTCCGTTCCTAGCTGGTGGCAGATGGTCGAGAACCGGTTGGCGTTCGCCTCGGGTGGGTTCTTCTTGTAGAAGTTCGTGTAGAAGTCCTGGATGAGGTCCATCTTCGCCTGAATGCGGGACTTCGGCCCATAGTGCGGCGACGAGTTGGTCTTGTTCTCCGGCAGGTCGGTGTTGTTGCCGAACCACGCGGCATCGATGCCGAGGCGCCAGAGCGAGCGGCCCCATTCGTAGGGTTCGCCGCCGCCGGCGATGCACGGGGAAGTGATGTGGCCCTGGTTGCCCATGAGGCCCGGATGGACGCCCTTGGTGTCGTAGCAGCGCTCGACGAGCTCCCAGGTTGCCTCGGCGGTCTTGTACCAGAAGTCACGGTAGGTCTGTCCGTTGTCTGCCTTGGCATCCTCGCCCAGCCTGGTAGCCAGGAAATCGCCGAAGGCACGGAAGTATCCCGGCGGGTAGTAGTCCACGTAGGTGGTGCTGTCGGTCTTTGCGGCGTAGTCGCACTTGCTGTCATTGCAGTATGCTTTGTCCCAGCTATCGCCTCCGGTCGGGTAGTTCAACCCGTCGCCGTACTTGCTGTTGACCTCGCACTCCATGCCTTTGAGCCACGAGATGGCGATGTCGTTGTAGTCGTTTGGCCATTGCATGGCGGCGTAGACGAGCCCGATGGCCACGTCCACGTCACCGTCGAAGGCGCTGTCGTCGGTGCCGGACGCATCGAGGCCCAGGCAATCACTGCTGTCATTCCAGATCCAGCCCATCAGGTGGCAGTACTTCGTGTTGGACCGGAAGTGGCGGATGAACTGCCAAAGCTTGCCCACCAGATCCTTGTCGCCGAAGGCAGCGGCGATGGCCATGCCGTAGCCCTGACCCTCGCTGACCGTGCCCTGTGGGATGTCGCTGTACACGCGCGCCGTGCCGGCGCCACACGCATCGTTGCCCTCCCGGACCCAGTTCTTCTTCCATAGGTTGTAGCGTTCCCACGCGAAGGCATCGAGCAGGTCTTGCACCTTGGTCCGGTTATCCACCGGGTAGACGTAGGACAGCGAGGCGCCGTAGGGATACTTGTACTGGGTCTTCTTGTACGGGAACCATGCACCGTTGCCAAAGCCGACGGTGACCGGTGTGGCCGGGGGCTTGGGCGCGCAGGAGGAATCGTTCCAGTCGCTGGTCGCGGACCAGTCGCCGTTGGTGCCGTCCGGGTAGTAGGGGTACACCATGAAGTTCGGCGGATCCTTGTCGCGCGGGATGTCCGGCTTTCCGTAATACCAGCGGATCCAGTAGTCCCCCGGTTTCTCCGGCAGCGGCCACGGCTTGACCGTGTTCCACTCGGGGCTGTGCAGCTTGTCGACCGCGCGCCAGGTCGTATTCGGGCCGAACGCGGAGTCGGGAACTGGGCAGTTGTACCAGGGGCGGTCCTGCTCGCGCTGACAGATCACCTTCAGTGCGGTGGTGCCGTTCACCTCCAGCTCCATCCACTTGGGCATCAAAGAAAGGTTCGGGAAGAACGTGAAGGTCTTCTGACCCGCCCACAGGTAGCGGAAGTGGACGGTGTGGTAGCCGGTGGGCTGCTGCGGGTTGCACGGGTCGACCGGGCCAACCGAGCCACCGCACTTGTCGTAACCCGGACCCGGGTTCGACGTGTAGACGAAGTACGTGTTCGTCTGCAGCGACCAGTCCAAGCAACACGTGGCGGAGGCGACGGTGTTGTCGGGCGCCCCGGTGTAGCCAATCCAATATTCGTCTGCCGAACGCGGAGGCAGGACGATGTCGTTCGTGAACAGGCTCTTGCTCTCGTCGGGGTACCGGAACACGATCTTCTTGCTCGCGCCCGTGGTGGGCCAGGCCGAATCCGGAACGAGCACGTAGTACCAGGGACAGGTGCCGTCCTGGAACTCGAGCACTGCCGTCATTTCGCAGGTGAGTCCGGTGACCTTGAGGCTGGACGGATAGGGCGGCACCGTGAAGCCGACCTTGGCGGCGAGATCGAACTTGCAGCCCTTGGTAACCGGGTCGCGCGTGGCCTGGGCGGGGCAGCCCGAGCCGGGGTACGGCGTCTTCGGATCGGTCGGGTCGTTCCACGGCCAGCGGAAGTGAACCTTGGTGTAGCCCTCAGGCACGGTCAAGTTGGGCGGCGTTCCGATGTCGCAGGCCGCGTGCTTGAGCTTGACCGGGTCGGACGTCAGATGGAACGTGTCGTCGCCCTGCGGGACGGGTGAGGCGCTGAAGTCTTTCTGCAGGCTGGCGCTTGGGCCGTTGTATTCGATCCAGACTTCTTTCGAGCCCTTGAACGCCGAGATGTCGATGGTTCCGGATTGATTGCCGACCGGACACGAATCTGGCCCGACCGCCTTGACCATGATCTTCGTGATCGTCGTCGAAAGACAGACCGAGTAGTACGTGCAGGTTGCGGACGCGGAGTCCTTGCGTGCGCCGTAGTTCGACCAGTTGGTTGGATCGATGACCTGCACTTCCATGGGCGGCGAGGTCAGCGTGTTCAGCGTGGGATCGACGCTGGTCGACCAGACGTCGCGTACGTGCACGCGGATCATGCCCGAGGGGCACGTGGGCGTTTCGACCTGGGCTTCGGGTCCGGTGTCGGGTTTGGCGTCGGGTCCCAGGTCGGGCGTGCTCGGAGCGTCTCGGAAAACAGGAGCGTCAACTCCCGGTGGCAGATCGGGCAGCACGGCCGCGTCGCGCCCTTTCAGCTTGCCTGGATCGAAGGGGTCGTCGGGGATGCCGGCGTCGGGATCCACGGGTGGCGGTCCGACAACCACGGGCGGCTTGATGATCACCACCCCGCCGTCATCGAGGGATTCGATCAATAGGTGAGAGTTGCAACCCACCAATGCGCCGCACAGGGCCGCCGTAACGGTCCACGCAGACGGGTGCTTCCAGGCATCGTACTTCATAGAATCGACCCCAATGGTTAGTAGCCTCGGTCCTCTAGCGTATTCAAACCCTGCGGCCCGAGGAACGGGAAATCTTAGCACAGCGTGTGGCGCGTCACATACAGTCGCGGGAAGGCGATCCGGGTGCGAGAAGGTGGATCCCCTGCGATTTCTGCGCGATTCTGCTGCCGATGCGTCACTCGCGCTGCGGCGCCCAACTCCTCGAGCTGGCGATTGCTGCGTTCCTCGGGAGTGCCTGCCTACCGACTGGCAGTCCCCCGCTGGGGCAGCAGCTCATTTCCGACCGAACCCTCACCGGGGCGTTCTTCGCGCCGTCTGGCGGCGAGGGCGTGGCTTCGACGCTGCTGGCCTCGGGCCCGCTTCGGGCCGTCGGGTTGGAGAACGTGCCGGGGTTCGATCTCTACCAATTCCCCTATTCGTCGGTGGCGGGACCCCAGAATGGCCTCGCCGGACTTAGCCCCACCGTGGACAGCCTGATGCTCGACGAAGGCGGTGGCAGTCCCGCTGCGTATGTGCCTAGGACCGACAGCAGCGGCAGGTTGATCTACGTCAAGGCTGCTGCCTCTGCCGACATGCTGCCAAGCTACGTCGCTCGATTCGACTTCTCCACTGGGCAGGAGGACTACCTCGGACTGCCGGTTCGCAAACCTTTGGGCTTTCTCCTTTCGTCGAGCCGCAGTCGGGTGTTGGTCAACGACTTGATCTTTGAACCCGACGGGACGATCAGCCCGATCGGACCGCTCGGCCCTTCCGAGCCGGTTTTCATCGAGGACAACTTGTTCTACGCGACGACGGTTTCGGGGGAGATTGGGATGGCGGGCAGGATCAACCGCAGCCGGCCCGACGGAGCGATCGAGTCGCTGATGTCGTCGACGTCTCTCGTGACTTTTAGACCCATCCCCAGCGACGAAGCGACGCAATTGTTGGTTTCGTGGAAGACCGAGGCCGGTGAGGTTCCGTACCTGCTGTTCGACACCCAGCGACTCGTCAGCACGTTGTTGCCAACGCAAAGGGGCTCGGCGGAGTTCTGGGTGGCGTCCAGCGACGGGCACTGGTTGCTGTTTCGCTCGGTCGAGTCCGAATCGACGACTCGACTGTTTCTGTTCGACCGGACCACCAACGACAACGCCTCGTTGCCGGTCCTCGGTCCCGCGACCGAGGCGGAGTGGCGTCCTGGGCACGCCCAGCTGTGGGTGCCGTTGCCGAACGACCTCAACATCGTCTGGTCTTCCGTTGAAGAGTCGTCGCCTGGGGCCTTCACGGCAGCCACCACCAAGGCGACGTTCTCGCCCGACGGCCGCCAGTCCATGTTCACCAGGGATGGCCGCCATTGGCTTTCCGTTGACGCCCGCACGGTCGGCGACGCGCTCGAGATCGCGTGGCTAGTCGGCGACGCAGACAAACCGAGCCTACCCCGGGTCCAGCTCAACCCGTGGGGCGAGGCTCTGGCGGCGCTGTGGGAGACCTCCGACGGCCGCTTGCTCGTGGGCGCAAGCCCTGTACATGAGGACTCCCGTCAGGACCTCTACTTCGTCGATCCCAGCACGGGCAGCTCGAGATTGATCGCAAGCGGCGGACACCTGGTCGCGCTCGGACAAACCCGAGCGCTGGCTTTGCTCAACTGGCAGCTTTCATCGTCGACGGGGGATTTGACGCTCGTCGATCTGGAAACCGGCGACAAGACCGTGCTCGCCGAAAGCGTCTATGACGTGGCCCTGGATCCGGGAAGCGGTACGGCCGCCGAGGCAGATGCGCTTGCGTCTGGCAGGCAGCTCGCCTTCCTGATCCGCAACCGTCTCGCCTCGCCCTACGACGGGCTTTGGGTGGCCCGCCTGCCGTGACTACGCTGCTCTTGCTTGCAACCCTTCTCGCCATGCAACCGGCGGCAGACGCTGGCGTCGACGGGGGTGCCACGGCCCAGGTGCGCGGGCAAATCCTCGCCAAGGGATCGCAGGGTCCGCTCGCGGCCGCAACCGTCGTCGCGAAGAGCGCTGACGGCGGAGAGGCGCAGGCTGAAGCCGACGAGGATGGTCGGTTCGAGCTGGCGGTCCCTTGCGGCGAGCTGGTGCTTTCGGTTCGCGCGGCCGGCTATGAACCCTTCTTTGCGACGTACGACGGGTGCACGAGCGTGCAGCCCCTGCGGTTGCGGTTGGTTCCCCGCGCGAACCTTCCGGTCTACGAAACCGTGGTCACGGCCCGGCGCGACCAGCCGAGCGTCGACTTGCGCGGGCCCGAGCTCACGTCCACGCCCGGGACGCTGGGAGATCCGCTGCGCACCATCGAGTCGCTCCCCGGGGTTGCGGCCGTGGCATGGCCGGCGCCTATCTACGCGATTCGCGGGTCGAACCCCGGCAACACTGGTTACTTCCTCGACCAGATCGAAGTGCCGCTGCTCTTCCATCTGGCACTAGGTCCCTCGGTCATCCATCCGTACTTCTTCGACAGTCTCTCGTTCTATCCGGGGGGATATCCCGCGGAGTACGGTCGCTACGTCGCCGGTGTGGTGGCAGCCCAGACGCGCGCGCCCGCCACGGACCGTGTCCACGCCTCGGCCGAGGTGCGCCTGTACGACGCGGGGGCCCTCGTTTCGGTGCCGCTGCCCGACGGCAAGGGTGCGGTCGCGGCAGCCTTCCGCTATTCCTATACCGGTGCACTGCTGTCCCTTTTGCGCAACGATCTGCGACTGTCCTACTGGGACTATCAATTGCGCGGCGACCGAAGGATGGGTACCTGGAGGTTGACCTTGCTAGCTTTCGGGTCGGCCGACGAGCTCAACTATCGGGCGGACGAACGACAATTCGGCAGGGAATACAAACTACAATTTCATCGAGTGAGTGTCCGTGCACGGCACGCTCTCGGCGCCGGACAACTGACACTGCAACTTGGCCTCGGCTACGACCACAGCCTCGCGCCCATCGTCCGGGACACGTATTCGATCTCGGCATCTGCGCAAGACATTCTCCCGCGTATTTCCTGGGAACAGAGCACCGAGCACTGGAACCTCCAGATCGGCGTCGACGGGCAACTGCAGTGGTTTTGGCCCACGACCAACGTGGGCGAAGCGGGAATCTCCGATCTGGGACGCGACCGGATGGCAGCCCTGGCTGGCGCTTACGCTTCTGCGAGCTACCGCGCCGGCGACAGCGTGACGGTTACCCCGGGCTTTCGCTGGGACAGCTATAGCATTCACGGCACGCACGCACAGCACCTCGGTCTCCGTCTGTCGGCGCGGCTGCTGATCGGCGAGAAGACGTGGCTGACCGGCAGTGGAGGCACCTTTTCGCAGGCGCCGAGTCTCGGGGTTCAGCTTCCGGCCGCGCAGAATTTCGGCCTGTCGCTCTACGGTCTGCAGACCTCCTGGCAGGCGGCGCTGGGCCTCGGAACCAAGCACGTTCCCGGCGTCGAGGTGGAGCTGACCGGCTACCTGCAGAGGTACACGCTCACCGATCTGCGCGATCCCGGGCTTATCGCCCCGGACCCGCTGGCTGCCGACTTCCTGGTCCGTCGGGAGGCGCGCTCCTACGGCCTGGAGATCATGGTTCGCCGTCCGCCGACCGAGCGTTTGCACGGCTGGGTCTCGTACACCCTGTCACAGAACGAGCGGGTTCTGGGCGCCGGCGTGATAGGCCCCTCGGACTGGGACCAGCGCCACATCCTGAACGCAGTGGCTGGGTACCGAATCGGGCCTTACACCTTGGGTGCGCGGGCACACTACAACAGCGGGCGTCCGGTCTTGGTCTACCGCGCCCAGGCCGAGACCTTCGTTCGTCTGCCAGCATTCTATCAGCTGGACCTGCGGGCAGAGCGGCGGTTTCTGTTCGAGGCCTTCACGCTCACCGCGTACGCCGAAGTCGTCAATGCGACAGTGACGCGCGAAGTGTACCAACTTACCCAGGACTCAAACGGTGATGTTACCCAGCAGAGCCTGCGCGTGTTTCTACCATCGCTCGGTCTGCGTGGGGAAATGTGAAAGTCCTGCCACTGTTTCACTGTCGAAACGAGACAATAGATTCAGTATGGACTTGCCGGCGTTGAAAACGTCGCTACCCTCGTAGCATGGCAACCATTGGAATCATCGGGGCGGGACATATCGGTAGCCAAGTGGCGCGTCTTGCGGTGGCGAAAGGTCACGACGTCGTGATCAGCAACTCACGCGGCCCTCAGACGTTGTCCGGCCTAATCGCCGAGCTCGGGCCCAGGGCACGTGCCGATACGCCGACCGAGGCTGCGAAGGCTGGGGACATGGTGGTGGCTACGATTCCGCTCAAGAATTACCGTTCCCTCCCGGTCGAGCCGCTGGCCGGAAAGATCGTGATCGACACCTGCAATTACTATCCGGAACGCGATGGCCACATCGCAGAGCTGGACAGCGAGTCCACGACCACGTCGGAGTTGCTCCAGGCCTACCTGCCGAAATCCAAGGTCGTGAAAGCCTTCAATCACATCTATGCGGCCGATCTCACCAAGGACGGACAGTTGGCCGGCACGCGGAACCGTCGTGCCCTTATCGTGGCGGGCGATGACCCGGTCGCCAAGGGCAAGGTGGGTGAGTTGATCGATTCGTTCGGCTTCGACGTGGTTGACATCGGGCCTATGAAAGAAGGATGGCGCATTCAGCGCGACACGCCCGGCTATGGGCCGCGGCGGAACGCGGAGGAGTTGCGCCGCGACGTCGTGGCAGCACAGAGATACAACCACCCGAAGTAAGTCGATTCGCGGTACCATGATCTCTTGGGCAACAAGGGTGATGATAACGACGCCTTCATTCGACTGATCGCCCATGATCTGCGCACGCCGCTGACCGCACTGCAGCTCAACGCTCAGCTCATCGAGCGCACGGCCATTGCGGATGGCCGCGACAAGGACGTACGCTGGTCCCGCTTGATCGCGTCGTCGGCCCGCAAGATGGAACACATGATCCAGTTGCTCGTCGATGCGGAGAGGCTCCGGGCGGGTCGCATCGAGCTTGCCCGTGAGCGCATAGCTTTTGCCGGTTGGCTGGAAGATTGGCTCGCCGGTGCGGCGCCGAGAGGAGGCCTTCCGCGGTTGAAGGTCGTCGCGACTGACCGGTCGGTCGTGGTGTTGGCTGATGCTCGTCGTTTGCAGCAGGCGTTGCTGGCTTTGGTCGAGGTGGCGGTGCGCTCCTTCGACGAGGAGGCGCCCATCTCCATCGAGGTGGGGCGGACGGCCGCGGGCCTGTCATGCTCGTTTCTGGGCCCCAGGTTGGAAATGGCCGCGGCAGACAAGTTAAGCCAGCTCACCGCCGGGCATGACATAGAAATGCACTACGTGAAGGCGGTGCTCGAAGCCCATGGCGGTTCGTTGAGCTTTGTCGGCAGCGATGCCGTTGCGATGGGCTTCGAAGTGACCCTGCCCATCACTTGAGGTTGTACTTGACCATCTTCTCCCAGAGGTTCTTGCGGGAGATGCCGAGCACCTCTGCGGAACGCGCCCGCTCGCCCGAGGTGGTCTGCAGGGTCCGTTCGATGTAACGCTTTTCGAATTGCGCCATGGCCATGGCCAAAGGCTCGACCGTGCCCGAGGCCGATACCTCGATCTTGCTGCGGAACTCGGCGGGCAGGTGGTGTGGCTCAATCTGCTGTCCTTGCGCGAGGATCGTGGCGTGCTGGATCGCATGCTTGAGCTCGCGCACGTTGCCGGGATAGGCATAGGTTTGCAGTGCCGCCCAAGCCGTCGGCGAAATGGCAGGCGCCTTCTGTCCCTCGGGTGTGAACTCGCGCAAGAATTGCTCGACCAAGATCGGCAAGTCGACCAGCCGCTGGCGCAGCGGCGGTAGCGGCAATTCGAAGACCTTGATTCGGTAATACAGATCCTGCCTGAAGCGACCCTCCGCGACCATGACCTTCAAATCCCGGTTGCTCGCCGAAATCAGTCGTACGTCGACCTTGATGGGGACGTTGGTACCGATGGGCTCGAACGCGCCGTCCTGGAGCACCCGTAAGAGCTTGACCTGCACCTCCATCGGCATCTCGCCGATCTCGTCGAGGAACAGAGTGCCGTTATCTGCCGCCTTGAATCTTCCCTCGCGGCGCTTGACCGCCCCCGTGAATGCACCACGCTCGTGGCCAAACAGCTCGGCTTCAATCAGGGTCGCGGGTACCGCGGCGCAATTGACGGGAATGAAGGCACGCTCTCGTCGGTCGCTGGCCGCATGGATCATGCGAGCCGCCAATTCCTTCCCGGTACCGCTCTCGCCCGCCAGCAGCACGGCCGCCGTACTGTTGGCAATGGCGGAGATCTGGTTGCGCAGATGCACCATCGCAGGCGAGCGGCCTTCGATGATGTGTTCGGCATGGTTGGCGGCCAGTTGTGCCCTCGCCTCGGCCAACTCGCGGATGAGTCGCCAGCGCTCGTCGATCCGACTGATGATGCCGAGCACCTCGGGCAGCTCGAAGGGCTTGGTAACATAGTCCACGGCAGCTTCTTTGACCGCCGCCACGGCCTCCTGAATGGTTCCGAAGGCCGTCATCAACACCACGTGCGTCTCGGGCCGCTCTTCGCGAACCCGACGCAAAATCGTGAAACCGTCGACCTTGGGCAATCGGACGTCGCTCATCACCAGATTGAAAGTCTGGTGGTCGAGGCAGCGCATCGCTTCGCCACCATCGGCGGCCAACGAAACGCGGTGTCCGAGCTCGCGCAGCGCTTCTCCAAGCGGCAGTCGAACGTCGGCCTCGTCGTCTATGAGCAGAATGTCGAGCATCAGGGGCCCACGAGAGGTGTGGGAGTTTGAATGTTCCTGCCTACATCAGGCGAAAGCAAGCTACATTTCTCTGGCGTGCGCGTAACGATGGTTGAGACCTCCGGCTGTGGACTTGCGGCATAGAGGACTACGTCGGTTCACAGCAACACCCGTACCATGGTCCAGCTGGGCGGTTGGGTGATGGCTCATGGATTGCAAACCCATCCGCAGTACGTCGTTACGTACGACAAAGGCATCCCGGTCCGGGCTCAACTGAAGGCTGGTTTGAACAGTTCCGTTCCTCGTCGGTAACAAATGAAAACTTCCGGGTTACCAATCGGTGACGCCATGAGAAACAGTCAGCTTCAACAGAGCATGCATGCAATTCTCCAGGCGGACGAAGAGGGATATAACCCCGGTGTCCCTCTTCAGCAGGGCTTCTTGGCGATTCTTTCTCACGAGCTGCGCAATCCACTTTCCGCTCTCAGCAACAGTCTCTATGTCCTGAAGAACTCACAGCTCGGCGAGCCGAGGGCGGAGCGGGCCATGGCCGTCATCGAGCGCCAGATCCATCGGCTGACTTCGATCGTCGACAGTCTTGGCCAAGTGGCAACCACTGGGCGCGGACGGGTCGAGTTGCAGAGGGTGAGTATCGATCTGTGCGATTTCCTACGGGGCGCGGTCGCGGACCACGAAACCCTGTTCGCGGACCGCGGGGTGAAGCTGCGCGACGAGATTCCTTCTGAACCGCTTTACCTCTCTGCGGACCCAATGCGGCTTGCTCAAGTCGTCGAGAATCTGTTGCAGAACGCTGCTCAATTTACGCCGCGTGGGGGCCACGTCGTGTTGGCGCTGAAGGCCTATCGTGCGGGCCAAGCCGTTCGGATTCAGGTGCGGGATTCCGGTATTGGCCTCGAGCCGGCTTTCCGCGAGCGCCTGTTCTTGCCGTTCAGTCAGGGCGATACGTCGCTGGCCCGGACCGCGGGAGGTCTCGGTCTCGGGCTCGCGCTCGCCAAGGCCCTGGTCCAGCTTCACGGCGGCAGCATTCGCGCCGACAGCGCAGGGCCGGGCCTGGGCACCACGTTCACCGTCGAGCTGCCGCTTCCTGAAGCTCTGGCTGAAACCGGCTCGTCAGGCCTGTGACCGCGATCTACTGCAGCAGGTAGCCCTCCACCCTCTCCCGTAGCACCCGGCGAGCGCGGTGTAGCCTCGTCTTTACGGTCGCCTCGGACAGTCTCAGCACTTTCGCCGTTTGTCGGGTGGACCAACCTTGCATCTCCCGAATCTCGAACACCGATTTCAGTGACGGCGGCAGCCTCTCGATTGCCCCTTGGATCACGCGCCTCAATTCCCCACTTTCCAACTGTGCGTCGGGACGGTGACGGTCGGCGACATCCAAGTCGAAGTCGCGTTCGAAGTCCTGTTTCGTCGAGCGGTCGACGGGAGCCAGATCCACACATTCGGGGCGACGCTTGCGCACCCGCAAGTGCATCAGCGACGCGTTCACCGTCACGCGATACAGCCAGCTTCCGATCTGGGCCCGATCCTGAAAGCCAGGCAGTTTTCGCCACGTGGTCACGAAGACGTCCTGCAAGACTTCCTCTGCGTCGTGCTCGTTACGAACAAAGCGAAACGCCAGTCGCAGAAGATTTTCTTCGTGACGGGCCAAGAGTTCCCCGAAAGCGCCAAGATCGCCGGCCCTGGTGCGCGAAACCAGCGCATCGTCGCTGACGGGCTTCAGGTCTTGCTCGCCCAAGGCGGCAGCTTTTGTCGAAGGCAGGTTCGCGCTGAGAGTAGGCGCGAATTGAGTGGCGGCGAAGCTCATGGGTCTAACCTCCATATGTTCTTAGTCGTTGCTGGTCCCCTGTTCGTTGCCAATTGCCAACAGGGCGCTGCTTGCACAGGCAAGCCGCATGCCGATATGTGTGGCCGTCAAGGCGGCTGCCTGGCGACCGCAGGAGGCCGCGAATTGGCCCAGCCAGCGCCACGCGATCGGTCACGGAGGCGTGACTCGCTCGCGGTGTGGCGCTTCCAATCGGTAGCGTCAACGCCGTCGTCCCTGCCGGGGGCGCGACAGAACCTTGCCGCATGGGGTTTAAAAACCGGGGACGGTTCTTCGGTCTCTTGGTAGGGTAGAGCCAGCCTGCGAGTTCACCTCGGGCCGGCACCCACGGGTCCGGCATCCTCTCCCCAACCTCAAGTTCGAGGCGGACTGCCCGAGCGAGAGCTGCACCGTGACCCTGGTCGAGAGCGGGTAGCACGTCCCTATCGCCCTATGGACTTTGGCGCCAACTCCTCTAGTCTTGGCGGGGCGGAACACGGACCAACCATGCGAGCGAAACCTGGGTCAGCGCACACAGCCTCTGCCGTCAGCTCCCCGGCTTCGCCGTCGGTGCGCGTGGGCTGCCTTGTCGCCGGCAGCAAGCCGGGCGCGTTGCTGGTGGACTTCGAAGGCAACGCTGGCAACCCGAGGGTCGCGCGCTCGATGATCTCGCTCGACGAGCAAGCCCTGAAGGAAGCGGTGACGACCCGCAGGCCAGCGGTGTTGCTATTCGAGAACCAGGATCCCCAGCGGCCCATCGTGGTCGGGCTGATGGCGCCCGATCCCGGGGCCGCCCTGCTTGGCTCGCTCCTGCGGGCGCCTGCCATCGCACCCACGCCCCCCAAGCCCATGGAAGCCCGTGTGGATGGTAAGCGGGTGGTTATCGAGGGTGAGCAGGAGGTGGTGCTTCGCTGTGGCGAGGCCAGCATCACCCTCCGGCGCGACGGCAAGGTGATGTTGCGCGGAGCCTACGTCGAAACGACCGCCAAGGGTCTCAATCGCATCCGCGGCGGCAGCGTGAAGATCAACTGACATGCCTTCATCCTTCGCACGACCCATCTTGTGGGACATCTACCAAGAGCACCTCGACGAGGCCGCATGGCTGTGGGGTGATTGGGAGTCATCGCTCGATTCCGCGGTGTACTCCATCGCCGACGTCGCCATCGGTCCCGAAGAGCGCTTGCTCGCGCATCTTGACGGCCTCGTTCTTGGCGGAGTGAAGGTGGCAGAGAAGCTGCTCGTGCCCGCCCTCTCCGAAGAAGACCCGGGCCTCGTGGCGGCGGCCGCCTGGGCGCTCGTCCAGGCCGAGGATGCTGACCATCAGGACAAGGTGATTGAGGCGCTGGCGGCCGGCGGTCCTGCCGCACCGGCGATCGGACGTGCGTTGGGGCTGGCCCCCCGCGCGGATATCAGTCGTCTCGTCCCATTGTGGGAAGGCGGCTCGCCGGCGCTGCGCGGGCTCATCATCGATATCTTCACGCCGCGCGAGCTCGAGTGGGTGCGACAACGAACCCAGGCGGCGTTGCTAAGCGGCAAGCTGGCTTTGGTGTCATCGGCGCTGCGGTCGATTCGCACTTTGCGCGACGAGGTCTTCAAGGACCATGTGCAGCTCTCCATGCAGCTCGACGATCCCCAGGGCTTGCGGGCCGCGCTCTCGGCGGGTGTCTGCCTGGGCCTCAAGGTGACCTGGGACGTATGCCGAATGGCCGCCGATGCCCAGGGAGAGGCCAGCCGATTTCCTCTCGGGCTTTTGGCCAGCAGTTCCGACCCGAACGACCGTGCTTTGGTGCGCGCCAAGGTCGCGGATCCCGAGGTCGCGGTGCACGCGCTGTGGGCGCTTGGCTTTGCCGGGGACGTGGAAGCTGCCGATCTGCTCGTGGCCTCGCTGGACAAGGCCGGACAGGTGGCGGCCGAGGCTTTGTCGGCTATCACGGGGGTGACGGTCGATGGGCGCCTGCGCAAGCCGGGCGAAACCCACGGTCCCGACGAAGAAGAGGTCGGCACCGACGACCCGCCCCCCGTGGTGCATCCCGAGGACTCGCTGCCCGAACCCGACGCGGATGCCATCCGACAGTGGTGGTCGGCAGAGCGCTCTCGGTTCAAGCCGGGCGTGCGCTATTTGTACGGACAGGCGCGCAGCGCGGAGATCATTCGGGCCGCGCTGCTCGGCGCACCGACTTGGCGACGGGACATCTTGGCGCTCGAGCTTGCAGGTACGAAGGCGGGCGTGCCCAAGGTCGACTTACGAGGGTTTGCGAAAGACCAGCTCAAGCAGTTGCGCGCCACCTGATGTGAGGCTTGTGATGGGGCATCCACAGATTGAAAACAAGACGCCGTTCGTGATGGAAACCCTGTTTCTGGTCGACGAGGAGTTTCGTCCGCTGGTCGTTCCCGTCGTGAAGGCCACGTGGACCATCCAGACCGACGGCCGATTGTTGCTTGCGGAGCAGCAGGTGCCACTCGAGCTGGGCGGCGCAATGTGGGGCGACGATCCCGAAAACTCATCGTACAAGTACGAACCGGAAGTCGCGTTCATCAAGCCGGCCACCGACGTGGTCATGATCGGGCACGCCCATGCCCAGCGCGCGGACACGAAAGAGATGGTGGTGGGCTTGCGGGTCGGATCGCTGGTCAAAGAAGTGCTGGCTTGCGGCGACCGGATCTGGTTCAAGACGCTGGGATCGATCGGGATGAGCGCTGCGGTCCGCTTCGAAAAGGTTCCGCTTCAGTACGAACGTGCCTTCGGCGGCTGGGATCGCGACAATCCCGATCCGCGTAAGCACAGCATGGAGGCCCGCAACCCGGTAGGTATGGGCTATCGCGCCGCTGGCGGCTTCCTCGAAGGCTTGAAACTGCCCAACCTGGAAGATCCGCGCGCGCGCATCAAGGGCTTCGGCGATCGTCCCGCCCCAGCAGGGTTCGGCTTCGTGTCGCCCCATTGGCAGCCGCGCGCGGCGCTGGCCGGCACCTACGACGAGGCGTGGACGAAGACCCGTTCTCCGCTCTTGCCCAAGAATTTCGATCGCAAACACCTCAACGCCGCATCGCCGGGGCTGGTGGCTGCCGGCTATCTTCGTGGCGACGAACCGGTGACCATCGCAGGCGCGACGCCCGAAGGGCGGCTGTCGTTCTCGTTGCCCGGGCTTCCGCCGCCGACCGTCGAGATCACCCTGACCAACGGCCCGGCCCAGGCGGTTGCGATGGCCCTCGACACCCTGATCATCGAGCCCGACGAAAAGCGAGTGCTGATGCTCTGGCGGGGCAACCTTGCACTTCGCACCGGGCCGCACGACGTTCGCAGCGTGGTAGCCGGAGCATGAGCGATTCGCAAACGCCGCTCGATGTCTTGCATCGACTGGTGGGGGGGCAGGGGCGGTCGCCTCTCGACGCCGTCGGCAGCGTTGCCCCTGCACTGACGCAGGTCGAGGACTTCCGTCCGCTGGGTGAGTGTCTGGAATGGCGCTTGGCCGACGCCTTTTGGGATCACGCCGGGGTGATCCCCTTTGTCCGCAACGATGTGCCCTACCTGGTGAACAACAGCGGGCGTCTTTCGGAAAGCGCGGCTGCGCTGGTCTTTGCTGCGCTGGAACAGCTGCGTCCATCGCTGCCGGCGCGAATCCTCATGCTCGAGCTCGGTGCCGGCAGCGGGCTCTTCGCCCGGTACTTTCTCGACGCCTTTGCCGACCGATGCCGCAAAGCGGGCAGCGATCTGTACCAGCGCCTGACCTACGTGGTGACCGACCGTTTTTCTCGCACGGTCGACGGATGGCAAAGGGAGGGGCTTTTCGCCGGCCACGAGGGACACGCCGACGCGCGGGTATGCGATGCCAACTCGGTCGACCTTCTTTTCGATTCGGGTAGGGATGTTCCACCGCTTGGAGCGCCGGTGGTCGTGTTCTGCAACTACCTGCTCGATGTCCTGCCCGCACGGATCGTGCGACGTTCCGGCAAGGGACTCGAACAGCTATGCGTGCGGGCCCACGTGCCGGGCGGCGAAACGGCCTTGCAGGCCGCGGGTCTCGCCAATTTGGAAGAAGCGCGCGGCCTGGCCGCGTCGGAGCATTTCGATGATCTACGCCGACTTCTGGGATTGCTTCCCCATCTAGAGCTCGAGACCGAGTTTCGTCCGTGGAATCCTACGACCGCCGCGGAGACCGCGTTTGCCTCTGCCGTGGCCGACGGGCAGCGGGCGATCCTCAACCATGGTGCGCTGGCGTGTCTGGAAAAGCTGATTCGTCGCCTGGATCCGCACGGACTTTTGCTGATCAACGACTACGGTCCGGTCCGCAGCGAGGACGTGGCGAATCATCTTGGGGTACAGCGCTTCGGCGGCAGTGTCGCCTTGGGTCTGAATTTCCCGTGGCTCGAACGCGTTCTCGGCGAGCAGGGATTCGCGTGCGTCGCGCCCGAGGGCGACGAACAGCGCTACATCCACTCGCGGCTTTGCGCGCGCGGCATAGGCGCCAAGGCTGTGGAGCTCTTGAACCAGCATTTTGGGCTGGCCCACGACAAGGCGCTCGATGCGCCCCAGGACGAGGCTCGCGCTCACCTGGCGGCCGGGCGAAGAAACGACGCACTCGAGGCTTATCGTCGGGCGATCGAACGCAGTCCGGGTGATTGGCAGATGCTGGGTGAAGCTGCCGAGTACATCGGCCTGCAGCTTGGCGATCACGCTGCCGGCCTGGACATCGTGCGTGCGGCGCTGGAGCGTAACCCGTGGCGCAGCGCTTGGCTGTGGAACATCCTGGGTGACTGCCTCTTCTACCGCAACCGACTGGAAGGCGCGCACGCGGCCTTCATGCAAGCCCTGCGCATCGACCCGGACGATCCACGCAGCAATCTCAACTTGGCCTACACGCTGTCGGCGCAAGACGACCAGGCTGGCGCACTGGCTGCGATCGCACGAGGTCTCGCCAGCGATGGCCAAGGCCACTTCCGGCCGAGGCTTCTCGAGAAGCAGGGCCAGATCATTGCGACCATCGCCGATCGTACAGCGGCGGAAAAGGCCCAGCTGGCTCGGCGAGCGCAGCGGTTCGCTTAGGGCGCGCGAGCCATTTTTTCACCACAGAGGCTCGGAGAATGACGGGTCTCGGCCTACCGCCGACGAAATAGCAGCAACAGCGGATCGATCTCGGGCGGCAAGATCAGGCTCGAAAGGTCGGGGTCGGCGTTCATCTGGAAGCGGGTCTGGCCTTCGTAGGCCTGCCAGTCCCCGGCGGCGAATTGGTGCTTGGTGGTGATGACGATGTAAAGGTCGACCGAGTCCGTCTTGAACACGGCTTGCTCGAAGGTGTTCTTGGGCGGCGGATAGGAGCACACCACCACCTTGGGCTGGTACTGTTCCAGGGCAGAGGCGGCGTCCAGCTTTTCGACCGACTCGGGGTAGCGGATGTTCTGGGGCCAACTGTGGTCGTCGGTGGCACGGACCTCGACCCCCGCGGTCTGCAGGAACGTGGCGAGGCATCCGTCCCCGGCGCCGATCTCCAGGGCAGGCCGTCCGTCGCAAAGATGTGCGAGCGCAGCGATCAGCTCCCTTGAGTAGAACGCGTACATCCCCCGAGGCTGCACCAGCGGCATCAGCAGGCGCTTCTGGGTGACCAGCGGCCACAGCCAGCGAAACTGCCGCATCGAGACCGGCTTGCGGACAAGGCCCTGCGAGAAGAACAGGCGCTGAACCAAGAACCCGCTCCAAAGTCCGAAGCGTCGACGGCCGGGGCTGGCACCCATGGCGGCCGCCTGCAGAGCGCGCTGGGCCGACAGGATGGCCATGCGCTTGCGCACCAGGAACGGCAGGGCGGTGGCCAGCACCTGCGGGTTCTTGCCACTGTTTTGCGCCCGCTGCTCGTAGGGGCGTGCCGCTTCTTTCACCGATCGGACGAAGGCCTCCAGTGCCTCTGGTCGCTTGGTGGCCGTGGCCTCGACGAGCTCCTTGCCCACCACCTCCCAATCCTCGGGAAAATTCTCCATCAGCCAGTCCAGCGGTGCGGACTCGATCCGTGCAAGCTGCTTCACGTTGCGGTTGCGATGAGCCATCGGCGTTGTCTTTCTGACGGTGGCATATACCCCAACCCGAGGGCCTTCGGACAGGGGTCGGGCGCGGCTGACTTTTCGCGTTTGCGGCTTGCGGGGAAGTCGATTCCAGGTAGCATCAGCCAATGCCTGTCACCGTGGGAGTGAACAACATGAGCGTTGTGCACGCCGGGAGCAACGGTGTCTCCATCGCCTTCCCAGACGTGTGCAAGACCCCGGCGCCCCCCGCGCCGTTCGTGCCCATTCCCTATCCGAACATCGCCAAGTCCTCCGACACCTCCAAGGGCGCCAAGAAAGTCACCTGCGACGGCAATCCCCCGTGCGTGAAGGACTCCAACTTCATGATGAGCACCGGCGATGAGGCAGGGACCTTGCTCGGCATCGCCTCGAACAAGATCAAGGGCAAGGCCGAGTTCATCAATTACTCGTTCGACGTCCAGTTCGAGGGCAAGAACGTCCCCCGCGCCCTGGACATGATGCTCCACAACGACAAGAACACGCCGCCCGTGCCGGTGATTCAGGGGCCAGTGATTGCGATTTCGATGGTACCGGAGCCCCCCAACGTCGTCTGCGCCTGCTGTGGCGAACCATACAATCCGGAAGACTAGCGGCAGCCGCCTTGTCCGGGCGTAAGCGGACATACAGAGGGGCGACCCGCTGGCCACGGAGCGCGCAACACGGCAATTTCACCTCCGCCCGATGCCGCCCTACAACCTGCTCACGAGTTGAATGGATCTTCGATAGGTGGCTGTCGTCGCGGGCGATTGGCCAGGGGCGGGCACCCGTGAAAGGGACCTGGCGCGGAGATGCCAACCCCCTCGGCTAGCCGGAGCACCGCCAGTCCCTCGACAAAGATCTGAGTGCCGGCTGCCACAATCGGCTCCTCCTCGGCCCGACCTGCCAAGTCTGCGCAGTCCCGTTCCCATTCCACGACCAGCTCGGCGAACGCGACTTCGAAAGCCTCCTCATCCTGGGCGCGGAGAGCGCGGCACACCTCCAGTCGGCCGCTCGGTACGCCGTCCAGCGCGGCCTCGAACCGTTCCAAGATTCGGTCCAGCTCACCCGCCCGGCTGTTACCATCGCGAGCGAAGATCCCGAGGAACCACCTCCACCAGAAGTCTTCCTCGTACTCGTCACCCTTCATCCACTCCTTTGGACCGAGCTCGACGAGCTCGAGGGCGAGGGGAAGGTGGCCTGCCGCCAGCGCGTCGATGAAGGCGTCACTCCTGCTGAGCGCCGAGTGGAAGTCCGAGTATCCGGCGCGGGTGCAGCGGTTGAGGTAGTGACGCCACGCAAATGCGCTCACTATCAGATCGTGGAAGAACTTCTCGGGCTTCGCGTCGATCAGCAGGTACAGGATGCCGTGCGCGCGCATGGCCTCGACGAACTCCTCGTAGAGGTCCCCGGCCTCGTGTAGGTCGGCCTCCACCATGGCCGGCGCGAGGCCCCCGAGGACGCCCTCGAGCACCAGGAACGTGGATTCGACGAGAGGCTGCATCTCAGTTCAGATTGTGTTGACCGGGAGGAACCTCATTCCAACGAACTTCCCGGCGCCAATCTCATCCGCCAGGTCTTCCCTGATCAGGATGGGCCCGAGCAGCTCAGCCGTGCGAAAAAGCATGGCGTCCTGCGAGATCTTCTTGGCGTTCAAGGTCAGGTTGTCCACGCCCACAAGAGTGTTCTTGCCGCCGATGGTCGTGAAGATAGGCTCCGATTCGTCGGTTGCAAGACAAGGCTGAACATCCAGGATGTTGATGATCGCGTATGACTTGCTGGCGATGCGCCCCTTGTGGTCCTTGATCCACACCGGCAACGCTTCGATCTTCTTTCCCAGTCGGCTGAGCAGAAGATCGCGCAGCCGTTCGGAGGCGACGATGGTGCGCTGGTCGTTGATGAGGCTATCCGTCAATCGGACATTCTTCTTGTACTCTTCATCCATCGAGTACGTGTAGGGATCCGGCCGCAGTTTGGCGAGCGGCTTGGCCTTGGTCATCTCTTGAAATTCGCCCCCTTCGAATCCGGACAGGGCGCAGTTATTTTTCTCGTACGGATTATCCCACTCGAAGTAACGCATGTCTCTCCCGTGAGTTGGTATATACCACCATCAAGAGCGCGTGATGGCCGCGCGCACCGCTGGTGAGAGCCGCCCCGCCAACAGCAGGGATATCGAGCGCTCCTTCGCTTTGGATTTGTGCATGGAGAATTCTTTCCACCAGGAGGAACTCACCAGCTTGTCGACCTCAGACTTGGATTTTTGCCTGCCATTTGCTTTGATCTGTCTTGCCTTGTCGAGAATTGACTGTGTGCCGCGCCCTTCCAGCTTCGGCCTACGATTCCCGATCAGCCTTGTCAACGTTTCGGCGAACTCCTTCGCCTTCTCACATGGCTCCGCCGGCTTCTGAGCCTTCATGTCGTCCCAACTCGGCGTGAGGAGGTCCACCACGGCTTGGGTGTAGGCCGGGTGGTCGAAATTGTGCGCTGCCAGTCCATCCGGTGCGGCCCCGCCCCAGTTGATGAAGCGCTGATATGCCGGGAAGTAAGGCAAATGAACGAGATTGTCGTTCAGGTTGATACACCACTTGATCTGACCATAGACGCACGCAATGTTCTCAAGCTCAGTTGCCTTGTACAGCTTCATGAACTTCACCACCGCCGATACGGGGAGGACGTGATGAACCGCGGCCTCACCCTGTCCAGACATCGCCGGTGGCGCCGTGCCGTCGTTGTATGAGCTGCACTTGCCTTTACCGCAGGTGTCGGCGGGATGCGAGCGGGCATAGGACAGCATGTTGTGTTCGGTCAGGAACGCGACGTGCTTCTTCCTCTTCTCCTGGCGTTCACGCTTCTTCCGGGCCTCCGATTTGCTCTTCTTGCGTACTTTCCTCTGCGCCATGACGCCTCTCCCTTAGCGCTCGAGACGGATGGCGCCCCACAACCCTCGAGCGTGCAAGTATCTGGGTGTTATTTTCGGGCGGCGCCGCCGCGAGGCAGAATGACCTATAAGGCCTGATCCGTAAACCACACCCCCATATTCGGCGCGTAGGTATTTCAAGTGACTTTTGGGGACCGCGCCGCCACGACGTCTGGTGCGGGCCGCAGCAGCTGATGACACTTGCTTCTTCTTCTTTCGCTTCATGGGGAGGATGTCTTGGCTTGGTGTCAGATGATCTGGTCGATTCGGATGCCGCTACGGGCTCCTTCATACGTAGACGCGGCGACGATCGCGGTCGGCGAAGGCGAGTAGCCGCGTAGCCAAGCCATTACAGCAATGCAACCGGCCAGCACTCCGGCCGCTGCCCCGGTGTCGCCGAAGGAAACAGCCGGATAGAAGGACGGCGACAGCGGAAGGGCGGGAATGTTCTTCATAGCCCGGCTGATGAAGTCGCCCCATTCCGCTGCCCAGGGGACCTCTCCGTTCTGATTGTTGAGAATCCAAGGAGGGACTGGCACGGAGGGGCAGGGGGGGCTGATCAGCCGAGTGAACACCTCCATCCAAGCGACGCCCGACGGCGGTCGCCCGTTCACGTCAGGATCGTCGGCCGTCGCTCCAGCCGTCGCGACGATAGCGCCGAGCAACGGACGGTTGCGCTGGGACGCGCGGTCGACTCGTTCCAGAAGCCAAAAAGCAGCCGCTTCGCCAGGGCAGAGTCCGCACGCCACGTCCGGAGTCTTCAGGCGGTCGCCCTCATGCAGGAATCCGAGCACTGGCGGAGTGACTAGGCTGTCCACCCCACCCACCAGGCAGGAGTCACACTCGCCATCTCGAAGCGCACCGATGGCATCATTTACGGCAACAGCTAGTCCGCCGGCACCACTGGCGTATACGTGAAAGCCAGTCTTGCGATCGTCGAGGCCTGCAAACTCGACGATTCGTTCGGCGACTTCTGCGCGTTCCCGCTCGTCGGCGTCTCGCTGCGCCCGCAATGCTTCGGCAGGAATAGGCTCTTCGGGTTCCCAGCGACGCGTATCCTGGTCTGTGAGACACAGGTAAAGCGAGCAGCGCCCGCCGTCTCGAAATGATCCTGTCTGGTTGCTTAGATCGGCCAGAGCCCTTTCTGCAAGAGCGATCAAGCGGCCCTTTCCGATGAACGCATCGACTGGCTGAGCGACGTGCCCCTTCGTCGCTTCGGGTATGCCCGTAGCATCGTCTTCAATTTGGTACTCTAGGTCGTTGCTCCTGGACATGCCGGCACGCGCTGCCGCGCAAGCTGTGACGACGTCGCCCAGGGCGGAGCAGAGTCCGACTCCGCTGATTACTGGTGCCCTTGAATCACGTCGCATGATGGTTCCAGCCTGGAGAGCCTATCCACGCACAACCCTTGGTCAGTTTCCACTGACCTTGCTGCCTTTGATGATGACGTCGCCGGAAGCCTTGGCGTTGATCTTTCCAGAAGCACTGATCGAGATGTCCTTCCCCTTAAGAGTGATGGTGCCATCCTTCTTCAAGGTGATGGTGGCGTCGCCAGCTTTGAGCGTGATCTCGTCGCCCGCATCGAGCAATATCTTCTTGCTGACTTTGAGCTGGTCGTCGCCTGTGACGTCTTGCTTTCTGCCGCCGCCGATTGTCACGGTCTCCGACTTGCTGACATCGACCTGACGAGTGCCCGATATGGTGATGGCCTCATTCTTTGCCACCGTCTCGGATCGTGACCCGCCGATCGAAATGGTCTCGCTCTTGCCAACGGTTTCGCTCCGTGCGCCTCCGATCGATATATCCTCGTCCTTGGCTACCGATTCGGACCTTCCCCCGGAAATGGTGATGTCCTCGTCCTTATCCACGGTCTCCGTCCGGCCCCCGTGGATCGTGATGCTCTCATCCTTCCCCACCGTCTCCGTCCGGTTCCCATCGACGTTCGTGGTCTCGTCGTTCTTGATGTGCTTGGTCCGATCGTGGTCGACCTCGCGGGTCTCGTCGTGCTTGATGACGGTGCTCCGGTCGTTCTTGACGAGGACGTCCATGTCCTTTTCGGCCTGGATGAACACCTCTTCGCTGCCCTTTTTGTCTTCGAAGCGGAGCTCGTTGAAGTTGCTGGCGGTGCCGCCCTTGCTGCTGCGGCTCTTGATTCCGCTTTGGGTCTTGTTGTCCGGCAGCGCGTAGGGCGGCAGGTTGTCGGCGTTGTACACGCGACCCGTAACGATGGGCCGGTCGGGATCGCCGTCGAGGAACTCCACGATGACTTCCTGGCCGAGGCGCGGAATATGGATGGCGCCCCACGTTTTGCCGGCCCAGATCTGCGCCACGCGGACCCAGCACGACGACTTTTGATCGCTTTGGCCCAGGCGGTCCCAATCGAACTGGACCTTCACGCGGCCAAATTTGTCGGTGTAGATCTCGTCGCCCGACGGACCAACCACCACGGCGGTCTGCGGTCCTTCGATTCGCGGCTTGAAGGCCCGCCGTCGCGGCATGAATTGGGTCTGGCTGTCGAGCAACGTGAAGGTCGCGTGAAAAGGTTCATCGGAGGGCGCGACGCTGCCAGATTCGTGCTGATCGATGGTGAACGAGTAGGTCGCCGACGTAATTAGGTATTCCTTGGTGAAATCGGCGGGCTTCCAGAAGGGCATGCACTCCACGTCCCCCAACGCCCGGGTCAGGGTAACCAGGTCGCCCACGCCAAGACCCATCGTGTCGGCTTCCACTTCGATCATCGTGCTGGCCACGCAATCGCTTTCTAGCCGCACGTTCGCATCAGCCTCGGCATGGGCCTTGACCGTCAACGCACCGGCGTTGTCGTAGGCATCATAGTCGGCGCCCGGTGCGGCGGCGGCCGAGGGCTTATTCTCGAGTTGCGCCGAATGAGCGCGGGCCTTGGCATAGTCGTAATTCTGCAGCGAAGTGAACTTGCCTGGATAAAGCGCGCCAGCCACGCTGAGGCCCCAGAAATGCTCCTGGTCGATGCCCTCTTTCCCCTGTTTCGGGAGGTACAGAACCGCCTCGTACCCAGGAACTTTGCCGTGCGCAGCCGCTGAATCGGCCAGCACCATGGTGTGCTTGCCCTGCTCGTGCTTGAAGAAGTAGTAGATACCTTCTTCCTCGAACAGGCGTTGAATGAGATTGGAATAGCTCTCGCGGTACTGAACGCAGTACTCGCGCGTCCGATAGTCGGCCTTGAGCAAGCTGTGGTCCATGTCCGCGCCATGGGGAGAAAGCAGCTCCGCCGCGAGGTCGGGCGCCTTGGCGTCGAAAAAAATGCGGCAGTCGCGGGTGTAGTCGAGAAGGGTCAGCTTTGGATTCAAGACCGCGGCGTAGCGGGTGTGCCGTACCGTGAGTCCGGTCTTGGCGAAGTAGGTGACGACACCGGTGAAAAAGCGAAACGCGCCCGCGTCGAGGGTTATGCGTATCGTCATCACTTGGCCGAGGAGAGTGTCGGGCGCAAGGACCGGATCCTCGGACAGCAGCGTGACGTTGTAGAAGAATGGGGTCCCCAGTGCCTCTTTGCCTTGGAAGGTCTCGAGCAAAAGCGCACCCTCCGCCAAGGGGCCGGTAACTACGATATCGCGTCCAAGCAGTGCCATGAGCGAGTCCAGAGGTAAGGGTTGACGTGAGTACAGCGCCAGGCGTCGGCGAAGGCTACCACGCCGTGTGCGGTTCATGCACCGGATTCCTTGCCGCCTCAAGGACGCCAGCGGCGTGGGCGCGCGGCCCGACGGTGACTCGCCCTTAGGCGCACTCGCGTAGGACTTCACCGGCGAGCCCGTGCAACGGGAGCACCTTGTGTACGCCCCCGCGCTTGATAGCTTCCGCGGGCATGCCGAAGACCACGCAGGTCGCCTCGTCCTGGGCGAGGTTGGTCGCCCCGGCGTCCTTCATCTCGGACATGCCGGCGGCACCGTCGTCTCCCATCCCGGTCATGATGACGCCCACCGCATTTCGGCCGGCGTAGCGGGCCACCGAGCGAAACAACACGTCCACCGACGGGCGATGCCGTGACACCAAGGGCCCGTCCTTGACCTCGACGTAGTAGCGCGCGCCGCTGCGCTTGAGTAGCGTGTGTCGGTTGCCTGGCGCGATCAAGGCTCGGCCACGAATCACCGTGTCGCCATCTTCAGCTTCCTTGACCTGCACGGCACAGATTGAATCCAGGCGCTTGGCGAAGGCGGCGGTGAACTTTTCCGGCATGTGCTGGACGATGACGATGCCAGGGCAGTCCACCGGCAGCACCTCCAAGAACTCGCGCAGCGCCTCGGTCCCGCCCGTGGACGCGCCCACCGCCACGATGCGCTCGGTGGTTTGAATCATGGCCTGGCTCGTACCCTTGGCTATCACGACATCGGCCGTGAGCTTGGGTTGCACCGCCGTGGAGCCGGGTGCTGGTCCCCGACGGACCTGCACCTTGGCGGCCGCCTTGACCGCATCGCAGATCCGGATGCGCGCTTCTTCGAGAAAGACCTTGGTGCCGAGCTTCGGCTTGGCGACGATATCCACCGCACCAAGCTCTAGCGCCCGTAAGGTGGTGTCGCAACCGTGTTCAGCCAGGCTGGAACAGATGACCACAGGAATCGGATGCTGCGCCATCAGCTTCTGCAGAAAGGTGAGGCCGTCCATGCGAGGCATTTCGATGTCCAAGGTAATGACATCGGGGACGAAGCCACGCATCTTCTCGGCGGCGACGTACGGATCGGACGCGGTTTCCACTTTCGAGATGTCTCTGTCGGATGCCAGGATTTCGCCGAGGGTCTGCCGAACGACTGCCGAGTCGTCGACCACCAGCACCTTCAGATTCCTGGACACGGGCTACCTTCCTTTGCGGTAGACGGTGGGGATGATCTGAATCAGCGGCACCGACAACCCGTTGGTCGTTTCCGAATGACCAAGGAAGACGAATCCACCGGGGCGTAACAGATCCACGAATCGGCGCAGGATCTCCTCTTGGGTCTTGCGGTTGAAGTAGATGAAGACGTTGCGGCAGAAGATGACGTCAATCGGGCCAGGGACGTCGTAGCGACTTGACAGCAGATTCAAGCGTTGAAAGGTCACCCTCCGGCGCAATCCAGGAACGATGCGCACCAGCGCCTTTTCGCGATCGCGGCTGCGCAGCAGGTACTTGTGCTTGAGAGCAGGGGGGATCGGTGCCGCAACGGCCTCGCTGTAGATGGCCCGCTTACCGCGCTCTAGGACCGCAGTCGAGATGTCGGTGGCGATCACTTGCCAGCGCATCGGGCGCCGTTCGGCGAATTCGTTTAGCAGCATTGCCAACGTGTACGGTTCCTCACCGGTCGAGCTGGCGGCGCTCCACACTGTAAGTGGTCGCGTCGCCCCGGCATCTTCATCCGCCAGCAGGGCGGGCAAGACGGTCTGCACCAGGTATTCAAAGTGGTGCGGTTCGCGGAAGAAGTCGGTCTTGTTGGTCGTTATCGCGTCGATCAGATGGATGATCTCTGCCTCGTCCCGCTGGGGGCCGAAGACGTACTCGGTATACTCGTGAAACTTCGACATCCCGAGCGCCCGCAGTCGCTTGCGCAGGCGCGATTCGACCAGCGTGTGCTTGGCAGGCGGGACCTGGATGCCTACTTCTCTTTCGATGAAGTTGGCGAGCAGCTTGAAATCACGCGGCGCCAGCCTTACGTCGGTCGGCGCTGGGTTGGCGTGCAGATCTCCCATGTCATGCCGCCTGCTGCACGCTCCGAAGCAACGCTGGAACGTCGACGATGAGCGCCAAGGTTCCGTCGCCCAGGATGGTTGCCCCCGACAGACCTCGCACGTTCTGGTACATCCGACCGAGCGATTTGATCACGGTTTGGTGCTGTCCGACCACCCCGTCGACGACGAAACCATAGCGCTTGCCGTCGATGGTGGTGATGGCGATCTGTTCGATGTCCGGCCGGGTGCCGGTGTTTCCGAACCACTCGCGAAGTCGGATGTATGGCACGAGCTCCCCGCGCACGTTGGCCAGGCGGTTCTCGTGCGCGCGCTCGATGTCGAGCGCTGTCAGCTCGACGCATTCCTCGACCAGCGACATGGGCAGCACGAAGCGGGCGTCCGCCACTGCGACCAGCAGGCCTTCGATGATAGCCAGGGTCAGCGGCAACTGCAGGCGGATGGTGGTGCCCTTGCCGAGATCACTGGCGATGTCGATTTGCCCGCGCAAGGCCTCGACCGACCGCTTGACCACGTCCATGCCGACGCCGCGGCCCGAGACGTTGGTGATGGCCTTCGCGGTCGAGAATCCCGGGAGGAAGATCAACTTGTAAAGCTCATCCGAGGACAGCTGCGCGGACTCATCGAGAAGGCCCGAGGCGATGGCCTTCCTGCGGATCGTGGCCGGGTCGAGCCCGGCCCCGTCGTCGTGAATCTCGACGAAGACGTTTTGCCCAGAGTGGTAGGCGCGCAGCCGGACCGTGCCGGCGGGACTCTTTCCTGCCTGACGACGAACCTCCGGCGCCTCGATACCATGGTCGCAACTGTTGCGGATCAGGTGCACGAGTGGATCGAACAGCCGCTCGATCATGGTCTTGTCAAGCTCGGTCTCGGCGCCTTCCGTTTCCAGTTGGATGTCTTTGCCCAGCTCTGATGCAAGGTCGTGAACCAGCCGCTTGAATCGCACGAAGGTCGTGCCGATGGGAACCATGCGGATATCGAGAGTGTTGTCACGCAGCTCGGCCGATAGTCGGCCGATGTCTTCGGCCACCGCCTGCAAATGGTCGTCACCACGCGTGGAGGCGAGCTGCGCCAGTCGCGCGTGCGCAATGACGAGCTCGCCGACCAGATCCACCAGACTGTCGAGCTTTTGCGCAGAGACGCGAATACTGGAAGCGCTCTCCGGCGGGCGGGCGCTAGTGGCTGCGCTCGTCGAGGCGCGCTTCTCGGGCGGCGCCGCGCCCGCTTCGGCGGTGGTGACGGCTCGAAGATACGACGAGGTCGCCCGCAGTGACTCCTCTTCGGCCGGCCATCCGGCGTGGTTCGTGATCCGCAGCTCGCACCGATCCTCGACGAAGATGAAGACATCCCGGATCTCGTTCTCGCTCCTGCTGGTTTGCAGAACCAAGTCGAAACTCATGTGGCAGTTCTCGGGATCGAGATCCTCGAGCCGAGGCAGGGGGCCGAGCTTGGTCATGGTCTGGCAGGCCCCAAGCCCCGCCAGCTCGGTGAGAATGCCGAGCGGATTGCTCCCGTTTTGGAAGAAGTCGAGGTGCGGAGCCCAGGCGATGCGAACTACGGTCAAAGGCTGCAGGCTGGAATCGGCCCCGCCCTCGTTGCCGGGCGTGACGGCGGTCACGACTGGCGCCGGTGCATCCGCGGAATTCCGTTCGAGAATAGCCTGGTAAGCGGCGCACAAGCGCTGATGCGATTCCGGCAAAGCTGGCGCTGCCGGATCGAGCATGGCGCGGATCAGGTCCTTGGTTTCCAAGGTCAAAGCGATGATGTCTGGCGTGGTCTGCAACTTGGACTGTCGGATCTGCACGAACACGGATTCCACCTCGTGGGTGAGCGACGTGATCTGCTCGAAGCCGGCCATCGCGCTCGAGCCCTTGATGGTATGCAGGGCGCGGAACGCTTGCGCGATCAGCTCGGGGTCTTTCGGTCGCTGCTCCAGTTCGAGCAGCGTGGTCTCCAGTGTCGCCAGGTGCTCGGCCGCCTCTTCGCGGAACAGCGTTGCCAATGGGTCGTTGCCTGCCATGCGTTGGTCCTAGCCGATGATGCGTTTCGCGACCGAAAGGAGCTGCTCGGACGTGAAGGGCTTGACCACCCATGCCGTAGCGCCCGCGGCTTTTCCCTCCTGTTTCTTGGTATCCTTGGACTCGGTGGTAATCATCACGATGGGCGTCAGCCGGTTAAGGCTGCTCGCCCGCGCCAGCTTGATCAGCGACACGCCGTCGAGGTCAGGCATGTTCAGGTCGGTCAGGATTAGGTTGAAGGTTGTCGCGCTGATTTGTGCGACACCGTCCTTTCCCCCACTTGCGGAGGCCACCTCGTAGCCCGCCTTCTTGAGCACCGTCTCTTCGACCTGGCGAATGACCGCGGAGTCGTCGACAACCAATATCTTCTTAGCCATGGGTCCAGTCCTCAAGATTCCAGTCGCGGGCGGCGAGGCCCAGAAGCTCAAGTCCGGCCGTCACGGCAGCTCCGCGCGCCTCCGGCGGAAATAGAATCGGGATTCTGGTGCTCGCAGCGCTTTTCATGGCTGCCAGTAAGAGCTGCAGACCCGCCGCGTCCACCTCGTTCACGCCGGTCGTGTCGATCTCGAATGGGCCTTCACCGGCGATCGCCAGCAAGAGCTCGGACCTAACCTTGGCCCCCGCAGTAATCGTAAGCTCACCGTTTAGTGCGCATTTCATGGGATGTTCTGCCTCTCCGCGCTGTCAGAAGAATTCGATCGAACCTTCCGCTGATTGAACATCGGCAGGTTTGTCGGATTCTTCAGGTGAATTTGCTGCCGCCCCGCGAAGCACCAGCCGTTGAATCTGCCGCTCCTCCTCCATGGTGTGACGATCGCTTTGACGGTGTGACCGTCCTGGTGGCGGCAGGGCGCCCTGCGCATGCGCCTGCGCCAGGCTGTGCAGGTTCGCAAGTTCGCAAGCCGTCGTGCGCAAGCGTCTGGCTTGGTTGGCCAGCTCCCGAAGGGTGCCGCTGGTCGCGATGACCTCGGTCCGCAACGCCTCGCTTCCGGACAACAGGACATCCACTGCCCTGTCAAGTGACGCCTGATACGTTCCAAGCTCGCCCATCAACCCCTCCAGACGGGACGCCACCTCCTTCCCACTGCGCTTGGCTCTACCCTGGCCGCCCGCGCGCGCATCGACGAGCAGCAGGGCCTCACGCTCCACCGACTCCATGATGGTGGCCGCAGCCGCGGTGAAATTCTGGATCTGATCCGAAACGGTTTGGATCTCGCGCGCCAGCACGGACAGGGTCGCGCCCGCTTGTCCGACCCTTACCGCCTTTACCATGGCGTTGAGCCCGATGAACCTGGCGTCGACGCCCAGATGCGCGACCTCGTCAACCAGTTTCTTTGCGCCCTTCGCCGTCTCGCAAACCTTGGCCAGCGCCCCCATCATGGTATCCGCTTGCGCATCGTGGCCACGTAGAGTCTCGGTGGTCAGTCGGATATCACGTTCGAGCTGCGTGAACACGGAGCTTCCAAGGTGCTTGCCCGACAAGCTCGAACTCTGTTTGGCAAGCAGCGAGAGCGCAGAAACCATGGCCTGTAAGCTCGAGTCGATTTGCGCCAGTCCGCGCACGACGCGATCACTCGCGTTGGTAAGCTGCGCGGATTCCAGTTGGCTCACCACCGCAAGCTCTGCCAACCAGGCACGAAGCTCGGGCAGGGGCGCATCCGCAGCAAGGGCACCTTGGGCACTGGTCACGAACTCTTCCAGATCCTCGACCACGTGTTCGAGCATCTGGCGGGCGAGGTCTTGCACTTGGAGCGACTGCAGAACCTTGCCGACGCTCGACCGTACCTCACCCATGCTAGCGGTCGACTTGCCCGCCAGGGTCTGCGACGTCTGACAGGCATCCGACAATTGGGCAAGCTGCTTGCGCGTGCTCCGGCGCAGGTCGACCACGTCCGTGCGGTGTCGATCGAGAAAGTTTCGGGCCTGGCCGAGCGCCGACTCTGCCGTCACGCGGACGTCGCGGCTTTGTGCCAATACCGCCCCGAATTTTGGCTTGATCTGTGAAGCCATGTTTCGCAGGTCGGTGACCACGCCATCGAAGCCGGTCTCCTTCCCGCTCCTCGAGTTTTCGAGGTGGGTGGTCGATGCCAAGGCGTGCAGCGTGGCGACGATGAGCTGGAAATCGCCGTCGAGGCTCGAGAGCTTCTCGATGCCTGACAGGACCTCGGTCAGGGCGCGCAGCCCTCTCTCGGTGTCCGTTTTGCTAGAATCGAGGTGGAGATCGAGCTCGGCCAATCCCTGGCGCAAGCTTTCCGCAGGGTTGTTGTCGCCGCTTGCCATGCGAGCGCCGCTCGACGATTCCGTTAGGACCCGAGTGGCCTCACTCTCCAAGTGCTGAAGGCTGGCGCCGGTCGCCAGGAAAACCTTCTCAGAATCGGCCATGAATCGGCCGAGCTCGCTTGCCATGGTCTGGAAGCGAGCGATGGCCGACTCGAGCGACTCTTTTGCATTCATGCCCGTTCCCGTGGCGTCGGCGGCGCGACGGCAGCGAATTAGGCCGGCAAACCCTGTGCCGAACCCGATCCTGGCGCTGCTGCGTTGGATGCGCGCAGGTCCTCGGAGGTGAACACACGATCAAGGTCGAGGATCATGATGAATTGGTCGTCACGTTTGCCCATGCCCCGAATGACGGCGGCATCGATCCGACTGCCCAGGTGGGGCGGGGGGGCGACGTGGCTGGCGTCGAGGTCGATCACTTCCTGAACCGAATCGACCAGCGCCCCAAGCACGGTGGTTTCGCCGTCCACCGACACCTCGGAGATCACCACGCAGGTATCGACGGTCTTTTCCGTCACGCTGAGGCCCAACTTGAGCCTCATGTCGACCACGGGAACCACGTTGCCGCGCAGGTTGATCACCCCGCGCATGAAGTCCGGCGTGCGCGGGACCTTCGTCATCGTGGTGAACTCGAGCACCTCGCGGACCTTACCAATGTCCACGGCAAATAATTCTTGGTCGAGCTTGAAGGTCAAATATTGCGAGGTCGAGCTTGCAGATTGGGTCTCCATGTCTATTTCTCCGGCGACGAGAACTCTTCAAACCCGGAGTCTTCGGCATCCGCTCCCAAGTCCAGGACCATGCCCTTGTGGCTGTTCTTGGTCGGCGCCAGGGTTACGGCATTGGTCGCCTGCGGCTTGCTCAGCGCGGCGGCGCGAGACACTTTGCGGGGGCGGTTTGCCACCGATGACATACCGTGGGCCTGGAAGAAGCTGATCGCCGACTGCAGTTGTCCAGCTTGGCCGGCAAGTTCCTCCGAGGTCGAGCTGGTCTCCTCCGACCCGGATGCATTCTGCTGGATGACTTGGTCCAGTTGCTGAATGGCCTTGTTGATTTGCGCTGCGCCGCTGTCTTGCTCGCGGCTGGCCGCGGTGATCTCTTGCACCAACTCGGCCGTCTTCTGCACATCGGGCAGGATCTTGGACAGCAGCTCGCCGGCCTTTTCGGCCACTTTGACGCTGCTTCCCGACAGTTCGGTGATCTCGCCTGCGGCCTTCTGGCTGCGCTCTGCAAGCTTTCGTACTTCCGAGGCGACGACCGCGAAGCCTCGCCCATGCTCGCCCGCCCGTGCTGCTTCGATAGCAGCGTTCAGTGCCAGCAGATTCGTCTGCCGCGCAATCTCCTCGATGATGGAGATCTTGCTGGCAATCTGCTTCATGGCATCGACCGTGCGTGCAACCGCGTCGCCACCTTCCTTGGCGTCGGCCGCAGCCTTGAGTGCGATCTTTTCCGTCTGCGAGGCGTTGTCCGCGTTCTGCTTGATGTTCGAGCTCATCTGCTCCATCGACGACGAGATCTCCTCGATAGATGCCGCCTGCTCGGTGGCACCCTGGCTTAGCTGTTGCGACGATTGGCTCAGCTGTTCGGAACCGGCTGCCACGTTGTCGGCAGAGCCCTTCACCTCGACGACAACCTCGGACAGCTTCTTGACCATTGCTGCCAGCGCTATCATAAGCGAGTCGGCCTCCGACCGCGGCTTCACCTCGACCTTGAGGTTGCCGGCGGCTATCTCCTCGGCCATCTCGGTGACCTCTTGCAGGCTGTTGACGGTCAGCCCCATGGTGCGCAGCAGTTGTCCTGCTTCGTCCTTGCTGGGGTTCTCGATCTTCACGGACAGATCGCCCTGGGCCAGCCGCTCGGCCACGTCGACGCCGGTCTTCAGGGCACGTCCAATCGTCTTTGCGACGACCAAGGCCAGCACGATTCCTAGAAGTGCGCTTAGCGCCAGCACGACGGCGATCAAGATGCGAGCGCTCTTGTACGTCTCTTGCGCCCCTCGGGTGGCGACCGCGGCACCTTTGGTGCTTACCTCGATGTTCTGCTCCAACGCTTCGATGGTCGCGTCGAATGGCTTCTTCGCTTCGACGTTGAGTGCAATTGCCTCGGACTTCTTCATCGCCTGGCTGAGCGTCACCACTTGGTGATGCGCCTCCGCGTAGGTTGCATAGGCTGCCTTCATCTTCGCAAAAGCCTGCCGTTCCTCTTCGGTGGCGATCAGCCTCTCGTACTTCGATTCGGCTTCCACCCGTTGGGCGCTCGCCTGTTCCATTATTCGCTCGTAGCGGTTCATCGCCTCCTTGTCGTTCACCAACAGGTGCGCGAGATCGGCACGGCGGACGAGGTTGATCGCCATCGATGCCTTGCCGAGCAACTGAACGGTGGGCAGCCAGTGCCCCGAGATGTCTTCGCTGACCTCTTGGACCTTGGATAGTTGGACGATCGAGAAGGCTCCCAGGAAGGCCGTCATCGCCACCACCGAGAGCACCGCTACCATCAACTTCATTCCGATTCGCAAGTTTCTGAAGAACTCCATCGATCAACTCCCTCCGCGGCTGTATCCGCCTGCGGGAGGTATCGTCAGAAAGCACGTCGACTGAAGCCTGCGGCTCAAGTCGGTGGGAGGCCTTGCCGATGGGTTGGTGGGTTCATAGTGACAATCATCCCTGCGCAGCTGCCGGTTCAACCGCTTCTACAAAAAGCACATCGGAGAAGGCGAATATCGCTGGGCCTCGGTGCGGTGGTCATCGTCGACGAGCCGGCCGTAGTGCGCACGGTGCTAGGTTCTTGTGTGGCTGTCATATTTCACGTGCCGCGGCTGCACCTGTCGGCCCTTTGTCACGCCCAGATGCCGGAACGAGACCGCGATGTCTGCTGCCGGGACACTTGTCCGCATCCATGTCGAAGCAGTGCTGCCAAATCGGGTGCTGCCGAATCGCGCGCTGGCGAATCCAACGATCTCAGGTACGTCACCTGCTGCATTCGCTACATGCTGGAAGAGCTGCAGCGACGCTGGGTCGACAAGTCGGAGCTTGTGTGCACTGTCGTCGGCGGTGCCAACGTCATCCGCAACCTTGATGCACGCTGGTCGGTTGCAGACCGGAACGTCGCGATGGCGATCAATATTCTAAGGCGCGAAGGCATCAAGATTCACTACCGCGACACTGGCGGAGCTCGTGGCAGAGTGATCGAGCACATCGGCGACCTCAATCGGACGCGGGTTCGCTACCACGATGGGCCGACCTAGACCGCGACGTTGCCGACAGTCACGAGCGTGATGCTCCCGCCGGGCGCTCCGGCCTCGGCGTCCGCAGTCGTGATACATCGAACGAGCACGCCGCTAGGGTTCCGATGAATACGTGCACCACAAGCTGCGACAGCGCCGTCGTATGTAGTTGGCCCTGAGGGTTGGGAATCGGCACCGGTCCGTAGCCCTCGTCAGCTCTTTGGCCATGCTCGAGGCGACTCGATCAGCAGCAACGCGCGCCGCAAGCCGCCTTGCGGTCCAGCTTCCCATCCCGTATACGAGGGCGGCCTCGGCCCTC
>Ga0302323_100000406_pt1 | contig 34150 bp, 27 predicted proteins | sample Fen_T0_3_FD_201950 | JGI IMG/M metagenome (GOLD analysis project Ga0302323, IMG submission 201950) | Peat permafrost microbial communities from Stordalen Mire near Abisko, Sweden - Fen_T0_3 | ecosystem: Environmental > Terrestrial > Soil > Wetlands > Permafrost | place: Sweden: Abisko...
AAGTCAATGTTTCCTGTAATTCTTGTCTACTCCGTCATCCAGGTCATGGGCCCGATTATGACAGGCCTCATCGTGAGTGGGCGCGTGGGAGCCGGCATCGGTGCGGAACTGGCGTCGATGAAAGTAACTGAGCAGATCGATGCCATCGAGGCATCCGCAATCAATCCTTACAGACTTTTGGCTGCAACGCGGATTCTAGCCTGCATTCTGATGCTTCCGCTCTTGACTCTCGCCGCGGATGCCTCCGGCTTGTTGGCTGGTTGGTTCGCACAGACTCTCGTCGAACCGCTGTCGTTCTATCAGTTCATCGAAAGCGGGTTTCACGGCGCCACCTTCAACGCGTTCGTGCCGCCCACATTCAAAACCGCGGTCTACGGCTTGATTATCGGGCTCGTAGCCTGCTTTGAAGGAATGCGCACGCGCGGTGGTGCCGAGGGCGTCGGCCGCGCAGCCACAAACTCGGTTGTCCTTGCATCGCTCTTCGTGATCCTTGCCGACGTCGTACTGGTGAAGTTCATCCTTGTTGTCTTCCACTAACCCCTGGCGCGGCGTTCCTGATGCGTTCGTTCGAGAGATCAAATGACCACACTTTATGACACAGCGGAAAGGCAAGAAGATTCTCAGAGAGAAAGCTGTGCGCCTATCGTTGCTGTCACGGAACTGCGGAAGGCCTTTGGAAGCCACATGGTTCTCAATGGGATCAGTCTACGCGTGAATCCTGGAGAAACCCTTGCCGTGCTCGGGCGGAGTGGAACGGGGAAGAGCGTATTGCTGAGGCTCATCATGTGTCTCGAAACGCCCGACTTCGGGTCGATTTCCATCTTTGGACAGAAGATTGCCGGGCTCGCTCTCGATCGAATGAATGAAATCCGAAAGAAGATGGGTTTCCTTTTTCAACATGCGGCACTCTACGATTCGCTGACCGTAGCCGAAAACGTGTCGTTTCCGCTTGAACATCATCAGCGAGAGATGTCCAACTCCGAGCGCAGCGACCGGGTGGAGCAATTGCTGGCCGAGGTGGGCATGGAAGGCAGCTCGAGAAAGATGCCATCGGACATTTCTGGGGGAATGCAAAAACGCGTCGGCTTAGCGCGTGCTTTGGCGTTGAAGCCGGAGATTCTGCTGCTCGACGAGCCCACGGCTGGCCTCGACCCCATCAGCTCGGGAGAGATAGACGATTTGATTCTGAAGCTGCAAGAAGAACGCCAAATGGCATCCATCGTAGTAACTCACGATTTGCATAGTGCAAAGACGATCGCCACCCGCCTGGCGCTGCTGGATCAGGGTAACGTGGTGATCGAGGGCAATTATGACGACCTTCAGAAAAGCGGCATCGCATTTGTAAAGGAATTTCTGAAGCAGTCGTAGGGGGATCTATGTCGAAAATAGCACGGCTGGGAGCATTCGTCGTTTTAACTCTGGCAATTCTTGCAGCTGGAGTCTTCGTTATCGGAAGTAAGGAATACTTGTTTCGCTCCACTTATCAACTGAAGGCACAGTTTGATAATGTGGCTGGCCTCGCAACCGGAGCAGACGTGCAGGTAGGCGGAGTTCACAGCGGAACTGTGCATAGCATCGAACTGCCTCACAAGCCGGGTGAACAAGTTACTGTGGTCCTGGATCTGGACAGATCGACACATGAAATTATTAAGCGTGATTCTGTGGCCACGATCGAGACTGCGGGAATGCTGGGCAATCAATACGTGGCCATCTCGTTTGGATCTACAGGGCAACCCGAGGTTACGGATGGCGAGATCATCCAAAGTGAACCGCCACTGGAGATGTCGGAACTTTTCAAGAAGGCGAGCGGCATCCTGGACAGCAGCCAGCAGGCCATCGGCAACGCGACTTTGGCAACCGAGCATTTGAAGTCTGTGAGCGCGAAGATCGATTCGGGCCAGGGGACAGTGGGAGCTCTGGTCAACGATAAGCAGCTCTATAGCAACCTGGCGCGGAGCACGGCGACTTTGCAGACCACCATGGTTCAGGCGCAGACGGGTGTAACAAACTTCCGGGAAAATATGGAAGCTTTGAAACACAACTTTCTATTGAAGGGATATTTCAAAAAGCGCGGTTACGAAGACTCAGCTGAACTAGGTGCGCACAGGATTGCCGGGCTTCCGAAAGCAGAGCCTGTAAAGTCATTTACATTTGCAGCAAAACAGCTTTTTGATGACCATGATTCAGCTAAGCTAAGAAGCGAGAAATCTTTGAATTCCGTTGGAGAATATCTGGCGCAGAATCAATTCGGCTTTGCGGTGGTGGTTGTCTCAACTGGCATGGAAGGCGATACTCAAAAGGATTTGGTGCTGACTGAGGCAAGAGCTATGGTGTTGCGCGACTATCTGGTCGAGAACTTTGGCTTTGATGACAGTCGGTTGAAAACGTTGGGCCTGGGCAAGCAAGCAGAGCCAGGTCCGGCCGCAGGCGGGGGCTCAATCCAGATACTTGTCTTTTCACCAGGAACTGAGGTTCCCAACGAAGAAGTAAGGCCAACGGGTATTTCGTCCACGGCGCCTGCTGAGCAGCCTGACAAGATCACAGATGTGGCTACACATCTACCAAAGCGAGTGACGCAACAATAACCACGCTTGAATGCGAATGCCGAGATGAAGCTGGGCATGGTGAGACAGGCCGCCGCAAGCCGCGAGCTCGCGATCGAGTACGCAGATCGAGCTTTGCGCGTCCATCCAGACAACCCAGTCGCCGCGAATTTAAAGCTGAAAACTGCCGCACTCCGGTGGTAGGTGTTGACCCTCGAAGATCACTTTTCAGCAGTGTCTGAGGCCCAAATTTGCGACAAACGCAAGAAGGATTTATTGCTTCCGCAGGTACGTTCGCGACAGCCGATCATGCAAGCTCAGGCGGTCGCGGTCAAAGAACGCCCAGAGAACGCCAAGCCCTGCCGGCAGCAGAGAAAGTAGCAGCGCGCCTAACCGCCCGAGGCGTTGCGAACGGGTTGGGCGCTCATTGGCAAAAGTGCGCAAGGTTACGTGAGCAAATCTCATGCCCGGCGTGGCCTTGCCCAGCGTCAGAGAGAGTATCTGGTAGGCCGCGCCAAGGACGACCGCTGCTGCCGCTACGCCGAGCCCAATCTCCTTGATGCCGGGCAACGCCTTCTGGCTCAGCGTAACCACCAGCAGAGTTGCCAGAACCGCTCCGGCTGCCAGCGCTCCATCCACCATAACGGCCGTAAGCCGCAAGGCGATCGGCGCCGCTTGCACTTCTACCGGAAGCGCTCCAACCAGAAGCGGGATCTCTCTCATGAGTTGATCGTCCTGACGGATGCCTGACCACACGGAGCTTTGCCAGTCTGGCGCGGATTTCGCGGCTACTGTCTCTGCCGTCGCAAGTTGAGCAAGAACGGTTTCTGGAATTTGCCTATGGACACCCAACTCGATCGCACCAGGGAAAAGCCCTCCATTCGATCGCGGGACCTCTGGCTGGTTGTCGACCATCAGGCTGGCATGGGTTGGATGAGCTATTTGGCCAGCTTCCACGTGCTTAGCGCCGGGAGTTTCTATACCGGGCAGCGACGATTCGAACCAATCCTCCGCCGGTATTCCCAAGCTCGGCATACCGCGCAAAGCAAGGCCAGCATCCGCTCCCGACGGAGGCACAGGCAATCCCGTCCCCCCAGCAGGCGTGGGACCTTGTCCTGGAATCGCGCCACGATCGGCGCCGGGCGCGCCTGCGCTTTCGAACTCCGCAGCCATGGCAGCGAACTGGGCCGCACGCGCGGCGGCTAGACACAGGTTCAGATCCTCGTTCCACGAGGGGCCGCTCCCAGCCGGATTGATGGTTATGCTCAAGCTCTCTTTCGCTGCGGTGCTTCTGCTTCTCTACATGTCTGGCGCCACAATTCAGCTCCGCAAGCGCAAACAGCAGGGCTGCAATTGAAATATCGGCAAAATGCTCGATCCGTTCCAGGCTCTTTCTCGAACGGCATCCGCAGCCAGAATGAACTTCCTCTGTTCAAATGCCGATGGAGAGATCTGCGAGGTATCCCATTGATCAATCCCGTTTCTTACTCTCCACGGCTCCCTGAAGCGACAACTCCCAGCCCAAAACCTGCACAGGCTCCCGCATCTCCAGTTCGTGGAGACACCGTCAATTTCAGTGCGCAGGCGCTTGCGACTGCGGTGGTGGATGCACAGATGAGCGGAGCAATCCAAATTCCCCAGGCTTAGGCACGCCGCAGGTTGATCGCGCATTTGCGAAAAGATCGATTGTCGCCCTGGCAGACCCGCTAGTGCCTTACCCGATGAGTCCGAAGGGTTGGAGACAACAGCCGTGAACCGGGGCTGCGCCGTTTGCCTCGATCTTCGGAGTTGGGAACGCTCCCCCTCCAATCCGGTCTAGTAAACTAATAGAGCGATGCTCGATCTTGGATTTGTCCGTAGCAACCTGGAACTCGTTGAAGAAAAGCTGCGCGCGCGCAATGCCGATCCGGCTGCGCTGCTGGGTGATTTTCGCGACCTCGACCAGAGCCGCCGCGAAGCCATCACTACCGCAGAGCGCCTCAAGGCCCGCCGCAACGAGCTGAGCCAGCAGGTCGGCGCGCTGAAGAAAGCTGGCCAGGACGCGACCGCCGTCATGGACGAGACCCGCGCCCTCAAAGACCAGCTCGACAATCTTGACACGACCGCGGCGACTCTCGACGACCGGTTGCGCCAGTTGCTCGCCAGCGTGCCGAACCTCACTCGCGACGAAGTGCCTGTAGGCAAGTCCGAGGCCGACAACCCCACCATCAAGACCTGGGGCGATAAGCCTGCTTTTGATTTTGAAGCCAAGCCGCATTGGGAACTCGGCGAATCACTCGGAATTCTTGATCTCGAACGCGCAGCCAAGTTGAGCGGCGCACGCTTTGCTGTCTACATGGGAGCCGGCGCCCGCCTCGAACGCGCGCTGATCAGCTTCATGCTCGACATGCACACTGCGAAGCATGGCTATACCGAAGTGCTGCCGCCTTTCATGGTTAATAGCAAGAGCCTCTTCGGCACCGGGCAGTTGCCCAAGTTTGCAGAAGATCTTTTTCGCTGCTCCGATACGGATCTTGACGCAGTTGGTCGCGGCGAGTTCAAGGACAATGACCACTGGCTGATCCCGACAGCCGAAGTTCCGGTCACCAATCTCTATCGCGACGAAATTCTCGACGAGGCCAAGTTGCCGATCTGCCTGACAGCTTACACACCCTGTTTCCGGGCCGAGGCCGGAGCAGCGGGCAAGGATACGCGCGGCATCATTCGCCAGCATCAGTTCCAAAAAGTCGAGATGGTCAAGTTCACGAGGCCCGAGGACTCCGACGCCGAGCACGAGAAGCTGACCCGCAATGCAGAAGAGATTCTCGAAGCCCTCGGCCTGCCTTATCGCCGCGTTCTGCTCTGCACCGGAGACACAGGCTTCTCCTCGGCCAAGACATTCGATCTGGAGGTCTGGCTTCCCGGCCAGCAGCTTTACCGGGAGATCTCCTCCTGCTCGAACTTCGAGGCCTTCCAGGCGCGGCGCGCCAACATACGCTACAGGGCGGCAGGCGCAAAGGGCAAGCCCGAGTTTGTTCACACCATCAACGGCAGCGGACTGGCCGTGGGACGCACCTGGCTGGCCATTGTGGAGAACTACCAGCAGGCCGACGGTTCGGTCCTGATCCCAGAGGCTCTCCGCCCCTACATGGGCGGGCTTGAGCGCATCACAAAGTAAAGGCGCCATGAGCAAGATTCTGAAGAGCTATTTCTACTGGACGTATCCGCGCGGCTGTTTCCACTATGACGTGATGGTGACGATGATCCTGGTCTTCATCTTCGTCACGCCGCATCTGTGGAACTACGGCGACAAGCCCTCAGACGCCGCCGGGCCGCCGCATCCGATCCAGGTGATGGGCGACGGCGGCCGCGGGATTATCGTCACCGTGCCAGCCTCGGACGTGAATCTCGACCTGAAGACCAAGGATTCATACCAGACGGTGAAGAAGGCTCTGCGCAAGGCCATCGAACCTGTCACAGGCGATGCCGTCTCGGTGGACTATTGGGAGACCGTGCAGGATGCCCAGGGCAATTGGGCCTGGAAGGTGTGGGCGCGCCACTAATCGCGACCTCCTGTCGCCTGGCGCGTCTAACAGAGTAAGGAAAGCCATGTACAAGGCAAGAAAACTCGTTGCTGCTATTTTCGTCGCGATGCTTATGCTTTGCGTGCATGCAGCCTTTGCCGCGCCGGCAGCCTCTGGAGATCTGGAGAAGGAAAGAGTGTTGCGCAAGCTCGACGAAGGCGCGAAGAACTTCCATACCACCTCCGCCGACTTTGAGTTCGACGTTGTCGAAACCGCTCCGATCGCCGACAAGGATGTGCAAAAGGGCACGATCTACTTCGAACGGACGGCCGGCTCATTCCAGATGGCCGCCCACATCCGCCAACTGAATGGCAAAATCTCTGAGAAGGTCTACTCCTACACAAGCGGAGTCTTCAAGTTCTACGAGAAGCTGACCAACCAAGTGACCCGATTTAAGAAGGTCAGCCAGTACGAGAGCTACCTGATGCTGGGCTTCGGCGCCAGCGGCAAAGACCTCGAGCAGAAGTGGGAGATCAAGTACCTCGGCCCGGAGACCCTCGATGGCGTCAAGACCGAGAAGCTTGAACTAGTAGCCAAAGACCCATCAGCAAGAAAGTATGCCTCCAAGGTGACCCTATGGATGGATACCACTCGTGCAGTCAGCCTGAAACAGGTTGTTGAACAAGATCCAGAGCACTACCGGGTCTGCGTCTACTACAACATCAAGACCAATCAGACTCTCCCCCCAGACGCTTTCGCGCTTGATACTAACAAGCAGACCCAGGTTGTGGATCGGTAGAGCGCAACGCCGGGTGCCCCAGGTCCCTCGCTTTTGGGGACCTGGGATACCACGAACCTAATTCGGCGAGCGCACCTTACCTACTCCCCTCCAAAGTTCCGCACTCTTTCCCAAGGCACACCAAAGCGCAAGGCCGCCCAGCGCAAAGAGCATGGGGAAGCACTCCAGCGTGTAGCGCGCCTCGGGAGCTTGCACAGTCGCCAGCAACGCGCTGCGCAGCAGCATGTAGGCCAGCATCGAAGGCCAGAAGCGCGGCCTCAGCCAAAGCCCCACAATCGCCAGCAGAAGAAAAGCCGCATTGAGGCCGGCATAGGCCCAACTGAGGCGGGTCTCTGCGTTGTGGTGCGAATAAACCCACCAATCCAGATCGATGGGCAGATTTTCCACGCGAGGCCTGAGCCACATGTCAGCCACCCGCCCCAGCGGCAGCCAGAGAGAGGAGCGCAGCGGATGGGCGGCGATGCGTTCGTCGGCCAGCTTGCCAAAACGCGCGTCGATCTCGGGCGTGATCGCATTGTCAACGTTGTAGTCGGCGGCCAGCGCGGCCGTCTCGGCGTACTGCGCGGGAGAGTCGAAGGCCCGGCTCGGCAGCTTGCCAACGTCCAGAGTGTCGCCGGGGACATTCCAGTAAACGTCGTATGTCGAGACAAAATCCAGGCACCAACTCTTGACCCAGCGCTCCCAGCCGGGGTGCGTATCTTCGCCGGGGTCGGTGGCCAGCCGGGGCGCCAGCGGCTGAAAGACGTGAAAGACCTGCCAGTTGCGCCAGCCCCATCCCGCAAAGGGCAGCAACGCCAGCAAAGCGCAGACGGCGGCAATGCGAAAGAGCCTCTTGCCGGAAACTGCGATCTGGCCCTCATTCCGTCTCAGGCCGATCAGCAGCGCCGGAGCCAGCGCTACGCCTACCAAAGCGCCGTCGGGCCGCAGCAGGGCGGCATAGGTGACCGCAAAGGTGAACCACAGCGCCGGTCCCCAGCTCGAACGCTCCCGGAAGCGCGCCGCCGACCAAAGCGCCAGCGCAATCACAAACAGCGTCAGCGACTCGGTCATTGGCTCACTGATATAGATCGCCGTGAAGGGGCAGAGCGCGGCCAGCCACAGCGTGCAGTGCGCCGCGCCGCGGCTGAGAAAAGCAGGAGCAATGCGCCGGGCAAAGTCGGCCAAGAGCAGGCAGCCGGCCAACTCCAGCGCAATCTGTACCCAACAGGCCGAGATGTAATTTTCCATCCCGAAAACACGGAAGCAGAGGGCCAGAAAGAGCGGGTAGCCGGGCAGCCGGATCAGCGTGGGATAGATTTCGCTGCCAACTCCGTCTAAAGCATAGTGGCCGTGCCGCAGCAGGTTTTTGGCAATGCCGCCGTAGATCAGCGCATCGCCGTTCACCAGGAAGTATTGCTTCAGCATCCACAGGCGCAGAGCTAGGCCGGCAGCAAGGGCTAGCGCAGCAGAGAGGCCGGAAAACGAGAGGACCGGGGTCCAGAGCCGGGTTGCGGATTGACTAGGGGAGGCAGCTTCCATACGATTCGTACTGTATAGCGTAGACCGTCTCCCCGGTTTTCGCCCACATGAAAACGAGACTGTCGATGCCCGATAAGCAAATATTTTTCGACCCTCAACGCAAGCGATGGAAGCGGTTGCGCCGCGTACTGGATGTAACGGCCGTGCTTTCCACGCTGGTTTTTGCGGCTTTTATCTTCAATGTTCTGCGTTATCAGCAATTGCCGGAGCTGCTGCTGCCCACGCCCAAGCACAACTACAAGGCGTTGCCCGAGCACCCATCGCTTTTGCACGGCGCAAACGGCCAGCGCCCGGCGCGCCGCAAGACCGGCCGCAAGCCTTCCCAGATTCCTTTCAATACCGGTGAAGGTCTGCGCGCGGCCTATTACGTGCCCTACGATCAGGCCAGCTACTCCTCGCTCAAACAGCACGTTCACCAGATCGATCTTCTCTTTCCCGAGTGGCTGCACATTAATGCGCCCCAGGGTATCCTGCTGGGCATCAACAACGATACCCATCGCGAGTACCCCATCATCGAAGGCGCGGTTGTGCGCGATCCCGATGAAGCGAACAAGGTCAAGCGCGTGATGCAGGCAGAGAAGGAAGACACTGAGATCTTCCCTCATCTGAACAACTTCAACCCCAATACACTGAGCTGGGATCCAGCCATCGCCGGCATCCTCGACGATCCCGGCAGGCGCGCCGCGCTGCGCGGGCAAATCGTTCGCTTTTTCGCCGCCTTCCCGCTTTATCGCGGCCTTTCGCTGGACATCGAGAATCTGCCCGACAAAGACAGCCCAAGCTATATGAGATTCCTTCAGGAACTCTATGGCGACCTGCATTCGCGCAATCTGCGGCTCTATGTCAACACAGCCGCCTTGACCACCGACGACGACCTGAGGCAGATCGCCGCCAACTCCGACGGCGTGGTGCTGATGAACTATGACCTGCACCAGATCGAGAGCGACCCCGGACCCATCGCCCCGCAGGACTGGTTCGTCAACAATCTGATCCGCACGCTGAAGATCGTGCCCAAGGAAAAGCTGATTTGCGCCATTGGCAACTACGGATACGACTGGACGCTCTCCATTCCCGGCCCGCCTAAAAAAAGCAGAGCCAAACAGCACCCCGAAGCGCCCAGAATTCTCAATACAGAGGACCTTTCGGTCTCTGAAGTCTTGCAGCGCGCCTCCGACGCCGACGCCGATCTTGACCTCGACTACGACAGCCTCAATCCGCACTTCTCTTATATCGACGAGGATGCAAACCAGCGCCACGTGGTCTGGTTCCTCGATGGCGTGACCGTGCTCAACGAACTGCGCGCCGCTCGCGTCCTCGGCCTGCAAACCTTTGCTCTCTGGCGACTGGGCGAAGAAGACAGCTCAATGTGGGAGATCTGGGACAAGCCCACCAGCCCTGATGCGCTCCAGTCGCTCGGTTCCGTACAACCCGGCCATGACGTCGATAACGAGAACGAAGGCGACATCATCCGCGTCACCGGCCTGCCGCAGCCTGGCAAGCGCGTTGTCACCGTCGACACCGACGAGACCGACCCGCGCAAAAAGCTCATCATCGATGAGCGCATGGATACCTACCCGCGCACCTACACCATCCAGCAGTACGGCTACCATCCAAACAAGGTTGCGCTCTCATTCGACGACGGACCCGACCCCAAGTGGACGCCGAAGATCCTCGATATTCTCCGCGACAAAGGCGTCAAGGCAGCCTTCTTGATGATCGGTGCCGAGGCCGCGCAAAACGTCGGACTCATGAAGCGCGTGGTCCGCGAAGGCCACGAGATCGGAAACCACACCTACACCCATCCGGACATCAGCGAAATCTCCAACCGCCAGCTCGATCTCGAAATCAAGCTCACCGAGCGCCTCTTTGCCAGCAAGCTTGGAATCCAGCCGCTCTACTTTCGCCCGCCCTACGACATCGACGAAGAGCCCGACACCGACGACCAGGCCGCTCCGGTCGAGCGCATCCAGCAGGACGGGTTCACGATCATCGGCAGCAAGCTCGACACCAACGACTGGAACGAGCATCCGCGCAAAACGCCGGTCGAGATCTCACAGACCATCCTCGATCAGTTGGAAGCCATGAAGACCAAGCCGCAGTTCCGCGGCTCGATCATCCTGCTCCACGACGGCGGCGGCGACCGCTCGGCCACGGTGGCCGCCCTGCCGATGCTCATCGACACCCTGCGCGCGCACGGCTACTCCATCGTGCCGGTCTCCGCCCTCATGGGCAAGACCACCGCCGATGTGATGCCCAAGATTACCTTCCGCCAGTACCTCCGCGCCCTGCCCGATTCCATCGCCTTCTCCAGCATGGCTCTGTTCGGCAAGTTCCTTGTGTTCTTCTTCTTCCTGGGCAACATCCTGATGAGTGGGCGCCTGCTGCTGGTGGGCATCCTGGCCATCATCGACCGCCTGCGCCGCCCCCACCGGGAAGCATCGCCCGGCTTCAATCCGCGCGTCGCCGTTTTGGTCCCCGCCTACAACGAGGAGACAGTCATCGTGCGCACCATCCGCTCGGTGCTCAACTCCAACTACGCCAACCTCCACGTCATCATGATCGATGACGGCTCCAGCGATCGCACCTTCGAGGTCGCCCGCCAAGCTTACGCGGCCGAGATCGCAGCCGGACGCGTGCAGGTAATCACCAAGCCCAATGGCGGCAAGGCGGCTGCTCTGAACTACGCTCTCGACCGCCTAACCGAGGAGTTTTATGTCGGTATCGACGCCGACACGGTGATCGCACCCGACGCCATCTCCAAACTCATTCCCCACTTCGAAGACCCGCTCGTCGGCGCCGTCGCTGGAAACGCCAAGGTCGGCAATCGCGTCAATCTCTGGACCCGCTGGCAGGCTCTCGAATACATCACCAGCCAGAACTTCGAGCGCCGGGCTTTGGATCTTTTCAATGTCGTCACCGTTGTTCCCGGAGCCATCGGCGCGTGGCGCACAGGCCCCGTCAAGACCGTCGGCGGCTATCCCATCAACACTGTCGCCGAGGATGCCGACCTGACCATGGCTCTGCTCGAACTCGGTCTCAAGGTGGTCTACGAGGACCGGGCGCTGGCCTTCACCGAAGCCCCGATCGACGCGCAGGGGCTGATGCGCCAACGCTTCCGCTGGTCATTCGGGACCTTGCAAGCCATCTGGAAGCATCGCGCCGCATTCGTCCGCAACAAGGCCATGGGCCTCTTCGCGCTGCCCAACATCCTCATCTTCCAGATGCTGCTGCCGCTGGTCTCGCCCTTCATCGACGTGATGTTCGTGGCGGGCATCATTCACTACTTCGGCGACCGCTACTTCCACCCCGAGACAGCCTCGGCGGCCAACTTCCAAAAGCTGTTGGTCTACTTCGTCGGCTTCCTGCTGATCGACTTTGTGACCTCGTCGATTGCCTTCAGTCTGGAACGCCGCCACCCGGCCAACAAAGGCGACGGCTGGCTGCTCTTCCACATCTGGCTGCAACGCTTCGCCTACCGCCAGGTCTTCTCCATCGTGCTCTTCAAGACCCTCAAGCGCGCCATCGACGGCAAGCCCTTCAACTGGGACAAGCTGGAACGCACGGCAAAGATGAGCAAAGAGACCGAGGCGCTGACCGAAACGGTTTAGTGTCTGTCTTCTCAGCTTCCGAATCCGGGGGCCGAGAAGACACAGATCTCAACTCGGCAGCCTTCAACTCCCATACAATGACCCCAAGCCCATGAATCTCCCGCGCGTCCTCTTTGTCGGCCGAAGCACTCTCGACGTTCTCTATCGCCTCGACGCTCTTCCCGCCGAAGACACCAAGGTCTACGCCCGCGACTTCCATGCCGCGCCCGGCGGTCCCGCCCTCAACGCCGCCATTACCCACGCCCTGCTGGGCGGCCAGGCCATGCTCATCACAGCGGTCGGCGGCGGCCCATGGGCTGACGCGGTCCGTGCCGAACTCGGCCGACATGGCATCGCTCTCGACGATCTCGCCTCCGGCACGGCGTACGAGACACCGCTCGTCACTGTAATGGTGAACACCTCGACCGGCAGCCGCACTATCGTCAATCCGCCGCTCTCCACAATCCAACTTCCGCCATGGCGGCAGGAGATCCCCACCGATTGGCAGCCCCTGCCTCCGGTTCTGCTCACCGATGGCTTCCACCTCGACCAGACTCTTCCCTTCCTCGCTGCCTGCCACGCCGCCGGAGTGAAACTCTGCCTCGACGGCGGCAGTTGGAAGCCCGGAACCGCCGAGCTCGTCCCCTTGCTCACCGCGGCCATCTGCAGCGAACTTTTCGCGATCCCCGGCCAACCGGCCGATCCAGAATCACTCTTCGCCTGGTTCGCCGCCAAGGGAGTTCCTCACGTTGCCTTCACGCGCGGCCCGCGCCCCATCCTCGCCAGCGATCGAGGCCGCCACTTTGAGATCGAAGTCGCCCAGATCGACGCCGCCGACACGCTCGGCGCCGGAGACGTGCTCCACGGAGCCTTCGTCCACCACTTCGCCCAGGGAGTCGGCTTTGAATCGGCTCTTCGCAAGGCCTCTGAGCTGGCCACCCTCTCCTGCCAGAGCCTCGGCACGCAAGCGTGGTTGAAGACAAGACCCTGATCCCTTTCATTGGTCTACAATCAAGTCGTTATGGCTACCACTTCCCTTACCTCGAAAATTCAGCCGCGTTCGCCTCAGGGCGAGTTCAAGAATGAACCCTTCATCGACTTCAAGCTCCCTGAAAATGCCAGCGCCATGCAGGCGGCGTTGGAGTTGGTCGCCCGCCAGCTTGGCCGCGAGTATTCGCTCGTCATCGGCGGTCAGCAGCTCAAAACCGAAGCCAAGATCCGCTCACTGAACCCGGCCCGCCCCTCCCAGATCGTCGGCATTCACCAGAAGGCCGGCTTGGAACACGCCGCGCAGGCGATGGATGCCGCGCTCACTGCCTTCGAGTCCTGGAGCCGGACCCCGGTCGAAACAAGAGTCTCTCTGCTCCTCAACGCCGCCGAGGCCATCCGCCAGCGACACTTTGAATTCTGCGCCTGGCTCACCTTCGAGGTCGGCAAAAACTGGGCCGAGGCCGACGCCGACGTGGGCGAGACCATCGACTTTCTCAATTTTTATGCGCGCGAGGCTCTGCGCCTTGCCGGTTCGCAACCGCCCATTCAATTTCCCGGCGAACGCAATGAACTGCACTACATCCCCCTCGGCGTCGGAGCGGTGATTCCTCCGTGGAACTTCCCTTTCGCCATCATGGCCGGCATGACGGCCGCCGCCATCGTCACCGGCAACACGGTCATTCTGAAGCCATCGAGTGACGCGCCGACCATCGCCGCGAAGTTCATGGAGGTTCTTGAGGCGTCGGGTATGCCCGCCGGCGTGGTGAACTTCTGCCCCGGCGCTGGCGCAAGTTTTGGCAACGCCATCGTCGAGCATCCCAAGACCCGCTTCATCTCCTTTACCGGCTCCAAGGCTGTCGGTCTTGAGATTCACGAGCGTGCCGCAAAAACCAAGCCCCATCAAATCTGGATCAAGCGGACCATTCTCGAGATGGGCGGCAAGGATTCGATTCTCGTCTGCGCCGACGCCAATCTCGATGCCGCAGCGGACGGCGTCGTAGCCTCGGCCTTCGGCTTCAGCGGGCAAAAGTGCTCGGCCTGCTCCCGGGCCATCGTCGAAGCGCCGGTCTACGATGCCTTCATCGAGAAATTGCGAGAGAGAGTCGCAAAGCTCACCGTCGGCGATCCGGCAGAGAACTCGAATCTCGGCCCGGTCGTCAATAAAAGCGCACTCGACTCCATGCTGCGGTACATCGAGACCGGCAAGAAAGAAGGCCGTCTAATTGCCGGCGGAGATGCGGTTGAGACTGAGGCCGGCGGCTACTTTCTTGAGCCGACCGTCATCGCCGACGTAGCGCCGGATGCTGTCATCGCACAGGAAGAGATCTTCGGACCCGTGCTGGCCGTCCTCAAGGTTGCCGATTTCGAAGAAGGCCTCAAGGTCGCGAATAACACCGAGTACGGCCTCACTGGCTCCATCTACTCGACCGACCGCAAGAAGCTCGACCGTGCCCGCCGCGACTTCCATGTAGGCAACCTCTACTTCAACCGCAAATGTACCGGCGCGATGGTCGGGGCGCATCCCTTCGGCGGCTTCAACATGAGCGGCACCGACTCCAAGGCCGGCGGCCCTGATTACCTGCTGCTCTTCACCCAGGCCAAGAGCGTCGCCGAAAAGCTGTAGAAGTAGAGTTAGCCTGTTCGCTTGCTCACTTGGTTCCAGCTCTCGTGAAATCGAGTCAAAGAGAAGTCCATCCGGAGGACGTGTGAAAGCTTGGCAAAAGATCCTAATTTCGCTTTTGATCGTGCTGATCATTGGCGGCATCTATCTCGGCATCATCTGGAAGCGCCGCCAGAATCCCGGAGTGATTCCTCAGGCTGACAGCCGCCAGACCTTGAGCAAGGATGACTTGGTGGTCATGCGCGAGTTCTTTCCCGCGCACTTTGAGGACACGCAGCGGCTGGAAGGCACAACAGTGTGGGAGAAGAACGGCTATGTCATGCCCTACTTCGCCTATACCGGCGGTCAGGTGCTCTTTGCCAAGCGTGTGGGGGTGATTCCCGCAGCCCAGCGGATGGATGTGAAGAAGATTGTCAAGGCGGCCGTCCCCGCCAAGGTCGAGGACAAGATCGAGCACGGAAGCCGCCAGGCCTTTGCCGTCTTCGCGCTGCTGGGCAGTGCCACGCTCTATGCCACGCCCATCGGTTACATGCAAGGCAACGAAGAGGGCTATTACACCGATATGGTCTTCTACTACGACGATCCGCACACCATCTACGATCACTGGCCCAAAGACGTGTGGGCGGCCGTCGATGCGCATCAGGTGAAGGCCGGGATGAGCGAGGTGGAAACCCGCATGTCCATTGGGCGAAACCTGCGCCCGGTCGGCGGAGTCGAGGGCAACCGCACCGTGACCTATGACCAGGACGGCAAGCACTGGACCGTGACCTATGTGAAAAATCAGGCCACAGAGATCAAGAACGAATGACGGGCAGTCCGGAATGCGGTTTCATGCTTTTTGGGCAGCTTCAGGCGCGATCTTTGCTCCAGTGCAAAGACCGCGTGGCCGAATCATCAAGCGCGCTAGAGAGAACGTAACAAGTAAAGCATTCTTCATCAGTGAGATGCGTCACGATTCCCGAAAACTGCGGCCAGCGCGGGATATTTCTTTTGAAAACCGCGCAACCTTTTCAATCTCGACGCATCTATAGATGTAATTAGCAGAGGCTTCCTCGAAATATTCCCCGCCAAGAAAGGTACCCATTCCTTCTTGAAGGCCCTCAAAAAGGGCCTCTTCTCAAAATTCCCCTCTGACCCCCTCCCTTCATTGCCTCTCAAGCGGGCCTACCGGAAGGTAGGCCCATCTGCTTGTATGGGCAAGATAAAATCAGAACGAGATGGCTTCCTCCACTCCAAAGACTTTTCCTGATCAGAAAATCGAAGCAATCGACGCGCTCTTTGAGCACGCAGGTCTGACACACAGCCTGCGCGGCAATGCAGCGGGCGTCACACGCCGCATGCGTTTCGAACGCGCCGCGCCGCAGGAACTCGCCGTGTCCGCGCCTGAACCCAGCGTGGCGCAGAACGGCGTCGAGTGGCTGGCGGTGCCGGCCTGGCAGCGGACAGGCTGGCTCTGGCATGGCTTCAGCACGCGCCGGGGTGGGCTGAGCCGGGTCTATTGCCCCGACGGCGCACCGGGTGAATTGAATCTCGGCTTCACCGCCGCCGACGACCGGGAGACAGTCGCCGCGAATCGCCGGTTGCTGGCCGAAGCAATCACCGGGGACGCAGCCACCCCGCTGGTCTCCCTGCGGCAGATTCACTCAAACCTCGTCATTCTCGCCGGCGCTCAGGACGTGGTCCGTCCGCAGCCTTTAAAGGGCGACGGACTCATGACCGACCAGCCCGGCCTGCTGCTGGCCATTCAGACCGCCGACTGCATCCCCGTACTGGTCGCCGACCGCAAGCGTCGCGCCGTGGCCGCCTTTCACGCCGGGTGGCGTGGAACGGTCAAACGCATCGTCGAGTCCGGCATCGGGCGCATGAGGCTTGCCTTCGGGTCGCGGCCTGAGGATCTGATCGCCGCCATCGGCCCCGGCATCGGCCCGTGCTGCTATGCCGTCGGCGACGAGGTCCTCTCAGAGTTCGAGTCGCAGTTCACCTATGGCCGCGAACTCTTCTGCGAGGTCTACGACTCGGATCCGATCCGAACCCGCTACCCGATGCTCTTCCTCACGCAGCGCGCGCCGGGGCACTCCGAGATCGGCCCCAGCCTGCATGTGAATCTCGTCGAGGCCAACCGCCGCCAGTTGATCGCAGCCGGTCTTAAGCCCGGGGCGATCCAGACTGTAGGCGGATGCACAAACTGCCAGCCGGAGATGTTCTTCTCGCATCGCGGCTCGCAGGGCCATGCCGGACGCATGATGAGCGTCATCGGCATTCGCCCGGAGACAGGCAAAGCGTAATGCTTCAGTTTGTTGAGATCGGAGAGAGCCCTATCTGTCATCCCGGTTCATTGCTCTGAAGCGGGAGTGTGTGCGCCCGCCCTTGAGAGAGGGGAATGGGCGCACTCGCCAGGCTCAGGAGGCTTTGGCTGCTTCCTTGGGGTTCACAAGGTCGCGCAGCTCTTTGGAGGGTTTGAAGTAGGGCACCTTTTTGGCGGGAACCTCGACACGTTCGCCGGTCTTTGGGTTGCGGCCGATGCGCGGATTGCGCTGCCGGATGCGGAAGGATCCAAAACCGCGAATCTCGATCTTGTCTCCGCCCTTGAGGGCTCCGATCACTGATTCGAAGATCGTCTCGACGATCACCTCGCCGTCGCGGCGCGTCAGGTCACCCACTCCGGTCACCTTTTCCACCAGATCTGCTTTTGTCATATGGCCCATACCTCCGCATTCAGCATAACCGGATTCGGTCCATTCTGGCACGGAAAAGAAATCCCGGCTGCTGATTTAGCTCTCTTCCCTTCAATGGGTTGGCGAAAAGGCCCCCGCCCGTCAGATTGCCAGGCCAGCTTCGCCCTTGCGGCGTTATCATGACCTGAGCCATTCGCTGACATTTTTCGACACCGGCGAAGTGGCCGCACAAGGACAGAGACGTGACAGACCAAGCCATAAGCAACGCCGGAGCAAAGACGGCCGCCACACCGAAATACAGCATTGTGATTCCGGCCTACAACGAGAGCGCCCGCATTCCCGCAACGCTCGAATCAGTGGTCGGCTGCATCCGCGCCCTCGGCTGGGATGCCGAAGTGCTGGTGGTCAATGACGGATCCACGGACACGACGGCCGAGGTGGTACAGTCCTTTGCCAAGCGCGCGCCCGAGGTGCGGTTGATGGAAAACCCCGGCAACCGCGGCAAGGGCTACAGCGTGCGCTCGGGCATGCTTGCGGCGCGGGGCGAGATCGTGCTCTTCACCGACTCTGACCTCTCGGCGCCGATCGAGGAGGCTGAACGGCTCTTCGCCGCCATCGCCGAAGGCGCGGATATCGCCATCGGCTCCCGCTGGCTCGACCGCGCCCGCCAGACCCAGCGCCAGCCCCTCTACCGCCAGTTCTTTGGCCGCTGCTTCAACACCGTCACGCGCACCATTATGGGCCTGCGCTTTGCCGACACGCAATGCGGTTTCAAAGCCTTCACGCGCGCAGCTGCGCAAACCGTCTTCCAGCTTCAGACCATCGAGCGCTGGGGCTTTGACCCGGAGATTCTCTTCATCGCCCTCAAGCGCGGCTACTGGATCATCGAGGTACCGGTGAGTTGGGCCCACGATGAGCGCAGCCGCATGAGCTACCTCCGCGACGGCATGAAGATGCTTGAGGAGCTGGCCATCGTCCGCTGGAACGCCCTTTGCGGACGCTACGACAAGCCGGTCGATACAGCCCGAAATGCCGTGGAAACGCAGTAGGGCGCAAAGCGCCCGTACCGGATCTGCAATCCAGCACGGAGCTTTATGCGGCCGGTTTGCGCCGCATCATCGGCGATGAGAGCATGGCCATCGCGGCTACCACGACGTTAGCCACAATCACCGGGTAGGCGTGGATGATCAGGCCATAGACCACCCACAGCGAGGCCGCAGCCGCCTGCACGCGGCGCAGCGAGGCAGGCTGCTTGCATAGGTACGAGCTGGCGAAGGCGGCTGTAGCGACCCATCCAATCCAGTCGAGTCTCATCATCAGGCTACCGCCCGGACAGCCCTCGGCTCGGCTGCGCAGATGGTGAGAGAATCGGTGCGCACCTTGTCCCACTCCTGCAAGACCAGCCCATGCGTTTCAAAGAAGGCGCGGATGGCTGTTGCGTCCCATCCGGCGATTTCCTCAAGTATGGGCACCAGCACACTGAGTGCGTCTTCGCTTAGGATCGTGCGGCTGGCGATGGGCGTGATGTAGGGGTTCTCCGAGACGGCGATGGTGAGCCCGGAGAGGCGGTTGATGTGCAGCATCACATGCACGTCCGAGCTGCCATCGCCCACGTAGACGATGCGGTCATGGCCAACGCGCAGATGGTTGCGCAACTCCTCCACCACGACCACCTTTCCGTAGCCGGCAGGCACACGCACGATCGATTCAATCTCACCTGTTGCAGCGTAGCGGAAGCGAGTGCCGAAGATGTGATCGGCAGGCACGATGCCTTCCAGAGCCGATTGAATCACCTCTTCAGGAGCGGCTGAAACCACGTAAAACGAAAAATGGTCGCCGTCCAGGTTCTCGATCAGTTTCGAAAGCAGGCGAATGTTCTTCTTCAAGCGGATCCGCTTGCCGGCCTCGACCAGATGCTCGCGGCGTACGCGGCGGAACTCGGGATCGTGCAGCAGCAGATACGCGAGCTCTCCACCCTGTTGCACCATGTGGATGCGCGAAAGCCCGGCGATGCGCTCTTCAAATCCCGAGAGACCCAGCAGATCGCTCAATACGATCCCCGAGTCGTTAAAGCTCAACGTCTGGTCAAAGTCGCTGACCAGTAGAAATTCTCTGGCAATTCTTGCTTTATCTTGTTCCATATACACTCCTCCTGACTCACTTGTTCGGTTGGGTTTAGGAAGGGGTTGACGGACGATTCGCTCGTGGCCTGGGCGCCGCGAAACCGGCCTTTTTGGCCGGTCATTTTAGATTGATCTCAGTATAGCAGAAATCACGAATCGATGCGATTTTAAAGGCTCGGAGCAGTGCACGTTGCATTGCGCATATTTGACAGCCCTATGACCTTCTCTGACGCGGAACCTCGACGACTGTGGCTCGTAATGCCTGGCCGCGTCCTCGCAGGAACAGAGGAGTCTTGGCTCCCTTATACTTGGTCAGGAGGAAAGCATGATCCGCAAAATCGCTTTCGCACTTCTCTTCGTCGCCTTCACCGCCATCGGAGCTCACGCCGCCGACTTCAACGGCAAGTGGACCGCCGAGTTCAACACCGCAATCGGCTTGCAGAAGTACACCTACGACTTCCACGTCGACGGCACAACGCTGACCGGCAAAGCCAAGAACGAAAACGGCGAGACCGCCATCACCGAAGGCAAGATCGACGGCGACAACATCAGCTTTGTCGAGAAACTCAACTTCAACGGCATGGACATCACGATCAACTACACCGGCAAGATCAGCGGCGACGAGATCAAGTTCACGCGCAAGGTAGGCGACTTCGCTACCGAAGAACTCACCGCTAAACGGGTCAAGTAGGCGATCTCGGCACCGCTTCATTTACAGGGTGGTTGAGGTTCATCGTCTCCCAGGTCCCAAAGGCGGGACCTGGGGTACCCATTCCTGTTGGGGTAGTCAGAGAGGGCCGCCCGTCCAGATAACAGGTTGAGGTTCTTCATCTCCCACATCTCAAATCGAAATGTGGGGCACCCGGCGCTTGACATCTGTTCGTTTATAAACGATAGTTCGAATATGTACGAGATTCGCCATTACCTGACCGACAGCGAGAAAGACCTCTTCATGGAGTGGCGTCGTCAACTCCGCACACGAAGGCAAAGATCGCTGTTGACCGCAGAGTCAACCGGATGGAGTTAGGCAACTTTGGCGATCACAAGTTTTGCCGCGACGGCGTGTGGGAGATGCGAATCGACGTTGGACCGGGTTATCGCATCTATTACGCCATTGCAGGTTCGCAGATTGTGTTGCTGCTCTCGGGAGGCGACAAGCGAACGCAAGATGCCGATATCGACCGTGCCTGCTCGTATTGGCTGGACTGGCAAGGAAGGACACAACAATGAGAGACAAGAATCACGACGAAGCGATGGCGGAAGAGTTCAAGCGAAAGCCAGCCTACGCGGTTGAGTTGCTCAACGAGATTCTTGCCGATGGCGAACAGGGCGAATTGCTGATCGCTCTGCGCCAGATGGCCAAGGCCTTTGGCGGCGTGCAATGCGTAGCGGAAAAGGCCAACCTCAACCCCACTCAGCTCTATCGCACGTTGTCCGAAGAGGGCAACCCGGAACTGCGCAGCCTCTCCGCCATTCTCAAGGCCATGGGGCTTCGGCTTGCTGTTGAACGTGTTCGCGCGGCTTGAGTTTTTGTTGGAGATTGTCTGTTGACGTTCGGGGCTTCTCACATCCCAAAGTCGAGATGTGAGGTACCGGCACTCGGCCTACTTTGAACAAAATGGCGAGTACAAAAGCCAGAGGATGATGCAGCCGAAAGCCAGCATGAATATCCCGACGAAGCGGCCTGAGGGACTGCGCACTGCTCGCTCCCACCCAGCCGTTTTGGCAGCTTTATCTGCAGGGGCCATCTTCCGGTAGAAACGAACAAAACTCTCCGGAGCTAGCCACCACATTCCTCCAGCGCCGATCATAAAAAGCCCTGCGACAGTCATGCAGACATAAAACCACGGCACTCTCATTCGGACCTTCCACTGAATACATGGCGGTCGCCCCAAGTCTCAACTTTTATGACCTGGGAAACCACGAACCTGATCCCGCTGTGTAACGCGCCTACGCCGTAGCAGCGTCAGCCACCGACTGCAACCCGCGCGCCTCAATCTCAAACTCGCGGATCTTGTATTTTTGTATCTTGCCGCTCAGCGTGGCCGGAAACTCGGTGACAAAGCGAACATGCTCGGGAATTTTGTAGTAAGCGATCTGTCCCTTGCAGAACTCCTTGATCTCTTCTTCCGTCGCTTCTACACCCGGCTTCAGACGCACCCACGCGGCCACAATTTCGCCAAGCCGCGCATTGGGAATGCCGACGACCTGCGCTTCGCCAACTTTGGGATGCGTGTAGAGAAACTCCTCGACCTCGCGGGGATAGATGTTTTCTCCGCCGCGAATAATCACATCTTTCGATCGGCCGGTCAGGTGAATGCAGCCGTCTTCGCGCATTACGCCCAGGTCGCCGGTGTAGAGCCAGCCATTCTCGTGAATGACCGCCGCGGTCGCTTCCGGGTCGCCGTCGTAGCCCTTCATCAAGGTATAGCCGCGAATGCAGATCTCGCCTTGCTCGCCGGTCGGCACCACCTCGCCAGTAACTGGCGAAACGATTTGAAGCTCGATCTGCGGCATGGCGCGGCCCACCGTGTTGACTCGGATTTCAATCGTGTCTCCGGCGTCGGACATCGTGGTCACCGGCGAGGTCTCGGTCTGCCCGTAAGCAATGACAAGTTCGCCAATGTGCATCTCGGTCAGCACGCGCTTCATCAGTTCAACCGGGCAAGGCGCGCCGCTCATCATGCCGGTGCGCAGGCTGGTCAGGTCGTAGTCGGCAAAGTCCGGCAAGCCGAACTCGGCGACGTACATCGCCGGAACTCCGTAGACCGAAGTCGCGCGCTCGTCGTGAATGGCCTTCAGCGTAGCCCGCGCATCGTAGGTCCAGTTGGGCAAGATCAGAGCCGCTCCGGTATTCACTGCGGTCATGGTGCCAATCACGCACCCATAGCAGTGGAAGAGCGGTACCGGCACAACGATCTTGTCGACCTCTGTGTAATGAAAGCCCTGCGCCAGGAATTGCCCGTTGTTGACGATGTTGCGATGCGTCAGCATCACGCCCTTGGGCAGCCCGGTCGTTCCGCTGGTGTACTGGATGTCGGCCACATCATCCGGGTCCACATGGTCCGGCAGGCGGCCTTCAGCCTCGAGCAGTGCAGGCCACTCCGGCGTGTCGAAGTAGATGGTGTGCTCGAGTTCGAGGTCGAGGCCATGGCGGGCGCGGCCCAGAATCTCCTCATAGTCGGCATGCTTGTCCTTGTGCCAGAGGAAGAGAGCCTTCATGCGCGAACGCTGCAGCGTGAACTGCAACTCGTGCGAGCGATAGGCCGGGTTCACGTTGACTAGAGCCACTCCGGCTCGGGCGCAGCCCATGTGCATCATTACCCACTCGATGCAGTTGGTTGACCACAAGCCCACGCGGTCGCCCTTGCGGATGCCAAGCGACCAGAGGCCACGCGCAACGCTGTCGGCAGCGGCACTCAGCTCGGCCCAGGTGAGGCGCTTCTGCTGGTGGCGGGAGGCCACGGCCAAGCGGTCGGGAAAGCGGCTGGCGGTGCGTTCGAGCAGGGCGCCGAGGGTTAGATCGAGCAGCGGCCGGTCAGGGCCGCGCCTGTAGCTCAGGGTGCGAATTTCTTCTTCAACGGGCATAGTTGTGGCTTAGGAACAATGAACGGAAGTGTACACCAGCGCACCCCATCTCAAATTGTGACACAGCCCACAATATCGATGCCGCTACGGCGCTCTTCTCACTCGCTCTTTTCAATCTGATCCGTCTTTCTCAGCAGAAAGGGCGGATGAGTGAAACTCAACTGCATCAGTTGGATGAACGACATGTCCGGAGCGATCTGGAGGCGGTGGTAGACGATCCCGCCTGCCACGCCATAGACGAGGGCGCAGGCGAGCACGATCGGCAGGATGGTCGTCGAGAGAAAAACAATCAACTCCCATGGTCCCCAGGGGCCTCCGACCTCGACCACCTGGCCGTAGCGGGTGAGCACCCAGTAGTCGGCAAAGTTGTGACCCTCGAGCTTGAAGTACAGCCTGCCCTTGGCCATCCGGGGGTGATTCACATCAGAGAGAATGGGGATCTTGTCGCCTGTGGCGGTCAAGAGAAAAGGACGCAGGCCGGTGACGGTGGTCAGGTTGCCGTTGTGATCCCAGCCGATCTTGTCGACCTCAAGCACGCAGGGGCAGAGATTGGACCGGTAACGCGGGAGGGTGAACTTCGACAGAATGGCAATATAGTATTCCTGGCCGGGAGTCGACTGATAATAACCGGCTCCGGCGACCGGGGTCTCGTTGGCGTCGAGCTTCATGGTCTCGCCAGGCATGACGTAGAGCTGGGCGACGACACCTCTGTCGGCGTCCTCGATGTCCACGATGGCGTGCGGATAGTTGTGGTCGTTTCTTACCTGCTCCAGGCGAAGGGAAAACGCCGGGGGAGCGCATGCGAGAGCAGCGAGCAGAATCAGCGCCGATTGAGGCTTCATTGCCCACCGTTTTATCACAGGGTGGAATGGCGGAGCAATCGGCGGGAAGGACATGGCGCGGAGTGCGAGATATACAAACGCACAAAACAGGCCCGCCTGTCGTAAAATGGCATCGCCCCTTGAAGACGTTTTCAGACGCCGGGAAATCCCGCCGCCGGAGGGCATCTTCCGGAACGCCGATTGCACATTCTTAAGCTGGATTGAAAGGAAAACCGTGATGCACGTACTTTCCCTGCTGCCCCTTGCCCTGCCAGCCCTGCTGGCGAGCTCTTTCGTCCTCATGGGCCACGCCCAAACCACTCCGGCGGCCGGCAGCCAGCCCGCTGTCGAGATTGGCGGCCAAAAGGTCGTCACTCTCACGCGCGCCGCATCGAGCAAGACCAAGCCAGAGTTCACCTCCGTCACCCTCGCCCCCGGCCGCGGCATGGAGATTCTGCAGATCACCGCCAACTTCCCCGGCAAAGGCAATGTGAACGTGCTGGCCTCGCCCGACCTGGCCCAGGCAAAGAAGATGCTCGACGTCGACGACGACGCCTTTGGCAATCTCGGCTACCGGCTGGGCTCGGCCTTTCTGGTTCCCTATCCCAACCGGATTCGCGGCAAGCTCTCAGCTGACGGCAAGACGCTGACAACCGAGTGGCAGGGCCACCCGATCACTCTGCCGGCCAACAACATCGGCAGACTGCCCACCGCCGAGCGCCACGCCATGCACGGGCTCATCCTTAAGGCGAAGACCGAGGACGTCAGCATCGAAAAGATCCCCGGCGGCCAGATGGTCTCCGGCATCATCCACGCCGGCGACTTTGGCGGTCACTGGCTTTCCAAAACTCAGATTGTGATCGCCATCCGGCTCACCGCTGAAGATGTCGACGTTACCGTCGAGGCGCGCAACGAGGGCACCGAGGACGAGCCGATGGCCATCGCCTGGCACCCCTACTTCAACCTACCCTCCGGCGACCGCACCCAGGCCCGGCTCAGCCTGCCCGCCGACAAGGTGGCCGAAGTCGATAATTACGACAACGTCTTCCCCACCGGCAAGGTGACGAATGTCGAAGGCACCAAGTTCGATCTGCGCTCCGTCGCCGGAGCACCGCTGGGCAATGTCTTCTTCGACGACAACTGGAATACTCTCCACTGGGTCAAAAAGGCCACGACGGTGCGGGTGATGGACCCGGCCGCGCACTATGGCGTCAGCATCGAGGGCCTCTCGCCCGAGATCAAGGCCATTCAGGTCTATGCTCCGCCAACCCAGAGCTTTGTCGCCATCGAGCACCAGTACAACTTCGGCGACCCCTTCGGAAAAGTCTGGGGCTCGACCGATACCGGCATGGTGACACTCAAGCCCGGCCAGCGCACCAAGTGGCACGTCCGCCTCAAAGTCTTCGTACCGTAGAGCCATAATTCAATCAGGTACCCCATCCATTCCGCAGTCTCAGCGCGGAATGGGTGGGAGACCACGAAACCCAACCTGCCTCAAACAAGACCTCCACCCAAATCCCGCGCCTTTTTCCCGGCGCGGTCAGGCCGAAGGCGTACACCCCACCGCAGGTGGCAGGTGGCTCAAGTCAATCCATATCCCGCCGATGAACATCCCAAGTGACCTCATCAGGAAAGGGATATCACCATGTCCTGGCTTCGCAATCTCCCCGTCTCCCGCAAGTTCATCTTGGCCTTTGGCACCGTCTGCAGTCTTTGTGTTCTCCTCGGGGCCTACACGTTTGTCACCTTCCGCGGCATCACGAAAAACAACGCGCTGGTAAGCGAGAACGATCTGCCCTCGGTCGTCGCCCTGGCAAATGTGCACTCGGGAATCAACACGCTGCGCCGGGAAGATCTTCATCTGCTGCTCTGCACTTCGCCGGAGTGCATAGCGGACGAAGGCGCGAGGCGCAAAAAGTCCATCGAGGCCATCAACGCGGCTGTCAAGGCTTACGAGCCGCTCATCAGCCAGCCCGGCGAGCGCGAGCTCTACCAGAAGTTCTCATCGGGCTTTGCACAGTACCTGGTCGGTAGCGAACGCGGCAGTGAGATGATGGCTGCCGGCAAGACCGGCGATGCTTTGGATCTGGTCTTGTCCGACTCCCTGCGCTCCTCGCTGGAGACTGCGCTGGCAGGGAGTCAGGAAGACCTCGACCTGAACATCAAAGCCGGCACAGAGGACTCGCACGGCGCCACCAGATCCAGCACCCACGCCGCCTGGATCAATTCCGGGGTCACCCTGCTAATCGTCTTTCTCTGCGCGATTATCGGAACGGTGCTCACGCGGGAGATCGCGCCCCGTCTGGTCAAATTCAAGGAATCGCTGGAACGTATGGCGGCGAAGGATCTCTCGCAACACGTTCATGCGACAGGAAGCGATGAAATCGGCCAGATTGCGGAGGCGTTCAATGCGAGCGTCGCATCCATACGTGAAGTACTTGTCTCAGTCGCTCAGGCCGCGGAGACGCTCTCTGCCGCCACCACCGAGATCAGCGCCCGCGCTGTGCAGTCCGCCGGCAATGCCCACGCCCAGTCCAGCAAGACCAACCAGATCGCCGCTGCGGCCCAGGAGATGACCGCGACGATCGGCGAGATCAGCCATAACGCTGAGAGTGCCGCCGGCGCCAGCCGTGTTTCGGCGGAAACCGCCGATCAGGGCGGAGCGGTGATGCACGCCGCCTCCCAGACCATGGAGAAGATTGCCACGGCCACCAGTTCGGTCTCCAGCAAGATGACCTCTCTAGCCCATCGCTCCGAGGAGATCGGCAAGGTGGTCAATGTGATTCAGGAGATCAGCGAACAGACCAACCTGCTGGCCCTGAATGCGGCCATCGAGGCCGCCCGCGCCGGAGAGCACGGCCGGGGATTCGCCGTCGTTGCCGGTGAGGTTCGCCGCCTGGCCGAGCGCACCAAGAGCGCCACAGAAGAAATCGCCGGCACCATCCGCAGTATCCAGGAAGAGACACGCGGCACACTACAGGTCATGCAGGATAGCCGCGCTGCGGTCGAGACCGGCATGGGAGAGACTGCCCACGCCCGCCAAAGCCTTGAGGCCATTATCCAGTCGTCCAAACAGGTGGAGCACCAGATTCACCTGATAGCCACCGCCGCCACCGAGCAGACCTCGGCCTCCGGAGAGATCTCCGAGTCTGCCGGCCAGATCTCGCAGTTGTCAATCGAGAGCGCGCAAGGCGCCGAGGAGGCCGTCGAGGCCCTGAAGAATCTTGCCGCGCTGGCCAGCGATCTGGATGGAATGATCCGCCAGTTCCGCCTCGATGACGACCATCAGTCCGGCGGACGATTCACCGGCCAGAGCCAGCCGGTTGTGCATGGCGCGCTGAGCGCCGCACACTTTTGAACTAACTTCCGTGGGCGGCGGCTCAATCCGGATCTGGACTTCCAGCAATCGCATCGAACTCTGGAAGCCGGGTTGCCGCCTACTCTTCTCCCTCGTCGCGACCTTCCACCGGCATCGGGATGAGTCGGATTCAAGACTCCCAGCATCTTCCGCGGAAAAGTGCCTGACAGGCTCCAGCACTGTTGATCCATCGATTCAACCTGAAACAGGCGCGGTTCTCAGTTCATCCGCAGATAAGTCTTCGAGAGGCGGTCGTGCCAGCACAGGTGGTCGTCGTCAAACAGAGCCCAGGCCAGGCCCAGCCCCACTGGGATCAGAGAGAGCAGCAGCGCGCTGAGTCGGCTGCGCAACTGCGCGCGGGAGGGAATCTGTCCGTCGAAGGTGCATAAGGAAAGTCCCGCGCACTTCATGCCCGGCGTCTCCTCTGCAAGGATGAGAAACAGTGCGTGGTAGAGAAGCACGGCTAGCAATACGGTCAAACCCGCGCCAACCTCCAAAGCCTTGGTCGGACGCGCAGCCCCAACTCTTGCCAATACCGCCAAGGTAAAGACCGAAAGGACGCCTGCAATGAGCGCGCCATCCAGCAGGGCTGCGGTGAGCCGCCGGCCCAGAGGAGCAAGATGCAAGGTGGGCAGCGCGACCGTCATCTCCTCGGGCTCGGCTTCCTCCGGCTGTTGCGCTTCAAGTTCAATCTGGGCCCAAGCGGGCTCCGGCCAGGCCACTGGCTCGGCACTCGCGCTCTCGGGATAGGTTGAGATGGCGCCGGGGTCGACCTCGAAGATGCTCAACTGCGCCTCTTGCCTGGCTGTCGCGAAAGGTCCCTCGGCACGCCGCGGCCGCATCTTGCGCGTGGCCACCAGTTCGCGGGGAAACTCGATCAAATTGGCAGGAAGGGGTTGATCGGGCTCGACAGGCTCGATCTCCTCGCTCTCCAAAGGCTCCTCCGGCAAGGTAAAGCGTTCCCGTCTATTTCTGGCCTCAGGCACGGGCTGCTCAGGCAGGCGTAGCGTACTTTCCGCCACGGGAGATGAAACCTTAACTTGAATCGGAGCCGGGACCGGAGCTTGCATCGTTGCCTGGACCGGAGCCAGGATCGTTTCGAGCGGCCGCAAGCCTGGGTCTGGCTCCCAGTGGTTATGCGAGAATTCGTTCTCCCAATCCTCAAGTGAGGCCGGCGCAGCAGCCAGAACCGGAGCAACAGTCTGCTCCCAGACTCGGGCAGAGGATCGTACGGATTTTGCGGCATACGCGTCGGGCTCGATCAAGCGTGGTCCGGATTCAACAGGTTGTTCGGCAGCGACCGGCTGTGCAGCGGCTTGCACCTTCTGAGGCACGGGATTGGCCTCGGCAGCCTCAATCTGGCTGTAGCTGGGAGCCTGGGCGTAGCGCGCAGCCACCCGTGCGGCGGCCTGGGCAGCCCGGCTGCCGGCGGCGCTCCAGCTCTGAACGGGATCAGCAAGTTGAGGGATCGAACAGCCTCTCCGGCTCTTGTGCGCGGCAATGCGCAGACTCACTTCCTGTTTCCAGTTGGATGCGGGCGTGGGCTGGCTTACAAATGTGCTCAAGGCTCCGGATTCCCTTCTTACACGCCTTCCAGGCCGTTGTTCGAGGCCCAGAACGGCAGTTTCGGTCGTTGAGACCCGTGTGGAATCCTGGGCTCTCGGACGTTGCTTTCAGAAGTAAAGGGAGGTCGCGCGGATGTGGATAGACAAACTCGCTATCGCGCCGCCGGAGTGCTGCATCCGGGCGCGAAGCGCGCTGTCCGATCCTGATCTGCTGCCAGAGCTGCGCGGTGTGTTTCCCAATCCAAGGCAGCCTGTTTTGCTATGCTGAGCTTGGTCCCTGGGATGCATCCTCGCACTTTAGTGTTTATCACGATACTGGCTCTCTGTCACCTGCAAACCAGGGGGCAGGCGTTGACCAATGCGGCACCTCCAGCGGCGCAGGAACAGGCTGCCGCCGAGCCAGAGGCCGTTCTGCCGGACGATCCAGGCCAGGAAGCACTGCCCATCGCCGAGCCGGAGCCGATACCGGAGACGGGATTTCCGATTGTCTTGAGCGCCGACCATCAGTCCTGGGCAGGCAAGGTCTGGACTGGCTCTGGACATGTCGAAGTTCACTATCGCAACTATGTTTTGCTGGCCGACAAGGTCGTCTATCACCAGTCCACCACCGAGCTTGAGGCAGAGGGCAACCTCCAGTTGGCCGGCGGCCCAAACGATGTGCTGATCTACGCATCGAGCGGCGACTTGCGGCTCAATATGCACACCGCGCGTTTTTACAACGTGCATGGCTCGCAAGGCGTGCGCACCCTCGGCCGCACGACCGTCTATTCCACCACGAATCCTTTTCTTTTTACCGGCAGGGTGCTGCTTGAGAACGGCGAGGGCCATTACCGCATAGTGGATGGCACCATGACCAACTGCCGGCTGCCGCGGCCAGACTGGCAGTTGTTCTCGCGAACCATCAAGTTCGAGAACGGCCGGGCCTCTTCGGCCAACATGGTCTTCAAGCTGCTCGGCGTGCCTGTCTTCTACCTGCCTTACCTCCGCCACCCAGTCGAAGCTCTGGGCCGAGAAAGCGGGTTCCTGATCCCGGTCATCAGCACCGGATCGTCGATCAAGGGCTATACCTTTGGCGAGCAGTTCTACTGGGCGATCAGCCGGAACATGGACATGGTTGCCGGCATGGAGTACTACAGCAAGCGCGGCTGGGCTCCCAACGGCGACTTCCGCTACAAGGGCCCCGGTCTGGACCACCTGACCGTCCGCCTGAATGGCCTGTTTGATCGCGGCATCGAGCAGCCTGATCCTGATGATTCCACCGCAACCGTGCGGGTGAAGCAGGGGGGTGTGGACATTAGCGCTGTGGGCCGCAAGGATCTCACGCCCGAGACGCGCCTGGCCGGCAACATCGAGTACCTGTCGAGCTATGTCTACCGCCTGGTCTTCAACGACAACTACTCGCAGGCCGTCAGCTCCGAGGTACAGAGCAACGTCTCGCTGACTCATGCGTACCACGGTTTTGTTCCCTCAGCCTCGCTGGATCGCTTTCAGGGCTTCGCCAGCTCCACCCGAGGGGACGAGGTCAGGATTCTCCGCCTTCCCAGCCTGCGCTTCGACCTGCTCGACCACCCGCTGGGTTCATCGCGGCTCTATGGCGGCATGGGATCTTCGATCGCGGTCTTAACCCGTGCCGAGCCTGCCGGCATCGACGGCGGCATCAGCTTCCACGCACGCAATGTGGGACGCATCGACTTCTATCCCCACCTCTCGCTCCCGCTCTCGGCAGGCGGCTGGACCATTGTGCCCGAGATCGCGGTGCGCGAGACTGCCTACACCATCAGCCAGAACCCGGACCTGACCGGCGGCAACGGCGGCACTCCGGCCATCAACCACGATTCGCTCAACCGGAGCGACTTCGAAGCCTCGGCCAACCTGCGGCCGCCGGCCGTCGAGCGAGATTTCATTCTTACCCATTGGAATCGCGTTCTGCGCCATGTGATCGAGCCGGAGATCACTTACCGGTACATCACCGGCATCGGATCGGAGGGGCGCAACGTCCTGCTGGTCGACACCACCGACATCGCCACTGATACCAATGAAGTGGGCTTCTCGCTCACCCAGCGGCTGTATCTGCGGCCGGCCACGGACAAGCCCTGTGCCGCCGCCGAATCTGCTCCAAAAGACTGCCCGACGCAGCCGCGTGAGTGGGCTAGTTGGCAGATTGCGCAAAGGCTCTTCATCGACCCCAACTTTGGCGGCGCGCTGATCGCCGGCCGGCGCAACGTCTTCAATTCAACTCTGGACCTGAGCGCCATCGCCTTCCTGACCGCGCCGCGCAATATCTCGCCGATTACCTCGCGGCTGCGCTTCGAGGCCATCGACAATCTGCGCATCGAGTGGGACCTGGACTATGACCCCAAGGCCGGACGGCTGGGCGCCGACAACCTCTTTGCCGGCTACAGTTGGGGCCGCACCACGGTGGGCGTGGGCCATGCACTGCTCAACGCGGTCGACGAAAAAGGCAGCGCGGCCTCCATCATTCAGAGCCAGCAGTTGCAGCCCTACCTGAGCATCGGCAAGCCCAACGGCGCCGGCTTCAACCTGGCGGCCAATGGCGGATACGATTTCGTTCACGGCGCTCTGCAATACGCAGGCGTACAGGCGGCCTACAACTGGGATTGCTGCGGCCTGAGCTTCGGCTACAGGCGTTTTGCACTGGGCTCGGTTCGCGATGAGACTCAATGGCTCTACAGCTTCACCCTGGCCAACTTCGGTTCCGTGGGCGACATCCGCCGTTCGAACACCGCCTTCCGCGACCCCACCCAGCCACCGGCCTATTGAGCCGTTTCGGCGCCGGGTGCCCCATCCATTCGCGTTCTGTGCGAATGGGTGGGAAACCACGAACCCCACTTAGCATCTACCAAACCACAAACCCACCCACCGCGCCTTTTTTCTGGCGCGGTCACGCCGTAGGCGGCTGCCCCACCGCAGGTGGCCGAAGGCGGTTGTTCCACCGCAGTTGGGGTGGCTAGAGTATCCTTTCCTGAGAGGGTTTACCTTTGTCGCGAATTCATTTTCTGGCTGTTTTGCTCGCTGTGGGCATGGCCGTGGGTTGCAAGGCCCAAACTGCTGCGGATGTGGCGCCGAACCGCCACATCGAGGTGCTGGTTCGTTCCCAGCTCAACGTGCCGACAGATGTCGCCGTCACCATCGGGGCACGCAAGCCAAGCCAGTTCACGGGCTTTGACACTCTGCCCATCACGCTCTCCCGCAGAGGCAGCCAGCACCAGATCGATATGCTAATCTCGACCGACGGCAAGACACTGGCGCGTCTGGAAAAATTCGATCTGGCCAACGATCCGGTCTTCTCGATCAACGTGGCCGGCCGCCCCATCCGTGGCAATCCTGAGGCCAAGGTCACCATTATCAACTTTGACGATCTGGAGTGCGGCTACTGCGCACGCTTGCATGAGGAGCTCTTCCCGGCAACCCTGGAGCGCTACAAGGGCAAGGTGCGGTTCATCTATAAAGACTTCCCTCTCAACTCGATTCACCCCTGGGCGATGCGCGCCTCAGTGGACGCCAACTGCCTGGCCGCGCAAAACAGCGATGTCTACTGGACCTACGTGGACTACCTGCACTCGCACGGACAGGAGATCAATGGCGAGAACCGGGACACAGCCAAAAGCTTCGCCACGCTGGACCGGATCGCACGCCAGGAGGCCACGCTGGCCAGGCTCGACGCCGCCAAGCTGGATGCCTGTCTGGCCAAGCAGGATCAGGGCCCTGTGAATGCCTCGCTCCAGGAGGGCCTGGCGCTGGGAGTCGAGTCCACGCCCAATGTCTTCGTCAACGGAGAGCGCTTTGACGGCGCATTGCCACAGGAACAGGTATGGATGGTGATCGACCGCGCCTTGCAGGCCGCCGGAGTGGAATTGCCAGCTCCGCCTTCGCCGGCGGGCAAGTAATCACCCGGTCATCGCAACCTGACTGCCACCGCCGGTGGATCGACCCGGGTGGTAAATGGCAGCCGTGCATTGATTTTGGCTATCGCCACATAGGCTTTGGGATTTATCCTTGATTGCCGGGGACTTTGCGTTCCCATGGGGGATATCAGGTTGCAGATGAATGTTCTAAGCCGCACGCCTTTTCGTTTGTCCGTACTTGCGCTCAGTTTTGCTGCCCCGCTGGGCATCCTGAGTGGATGCAACTTTAGCGGATGCCAACATACGCCTTCGCCGGATGTGATGGCCACCGTGAACGGCAAGGAGATTCAACGTTCGGATCTGGAGAAGTACTACAAGGCCAGTCTGAATGAGAGCGCGCCGAAGCCCTCAGCCGAGCAGGCAGACATCGTGCGCCTCAACATCCTGCGCCAGATGATCGACGACGAGATTCTCTGGCAGCGCGCGGCCAAACTCAACCTGGCCGCCAGCGACGAGGACGTGAACGCCAAGCTGACCGAGATGAAGGCTCCCTTCACGCAGGAAGAGTTCGACAAGCAACTCCAGGCGCGCAACATCAGCTTGGACGACCTGAAGCGCGACCTGCGGCGCCAGCTGACCAAGACCAAGCTGCTCAATAAAGAGATCGAGTCCAAGATCAACATCACGGACTCTGAGATCGGCGGCTACTACAACGCCCACAAGGCTGAGTTCAACCTGATCGAGCCGCAGTATCACCTGGCGCAGATCGCAGTCACGAACGGACCAGCAGCGCAGACCGGAAACCTGCAGAACAACAAAGCTCTGGGCGACACCGACGCAAAGAAGAAGATTCAGGAACTACACGCCAGGCTGGCGGGCGGCCAGGATTTTGGCGCCATTGCCTCGAACTTTTCTGAGAACCCCAGTACAGCCTCGAATGGCGGCGACATGGGCTTTATCTCCGAGACGCAGTTGCGCGCCGAACAAGACGTCTACAACGCCGTCGGCAAACTCAAGCCAGGAGAGATCACAGATATTCTGCCCGTCTATGACAGCGCCGGCCCCAGCCGCCGCGTGATGGGTTACGCGATCTTTAAACTGATCGCGCGCGAGCCTGCCGGCCAGCGCGAATTGGCAGACCCGCGCGTGCAGCAGGTCATCCGCCAGGGCCTCCGCGAAGGCCACACGCAACTGCTGCAAAACGCCTACTTCGAGATGCTCCACAACGACGCCAAGGTCCACAACTACTTCGCCGAACAGATCCTCAAGCAGGGTGGCGCTCAATAGCACTGCCCCCTTTCCCTCCCGGCATTTCTTCAACCGCCACAAACGAAACAGGCTGCCATTGGCAGCCTGTTCTGTTTGCACCTTGAATCGATAGAGGCCGCTTCGGTGCAACGGGAAGAGGCCCGCTCGGAGACCAGCCGCTCCATGGCTTTCACTTCCCTCCGAAACCCTCGCTTCTCAGCCTCCGCCGCCCAGACACGTCATGTATGAAAGCGCCTCCTGTCAAGCATCGAATTTCTTTTGCTTTTGTTCTTTTGAGGCTGTTTCCGAGGCGTACCATCTCGCAAGCGTGGCGGAGGTGGCTCC
>Ga0302323_100000409_pt1 | contig 34021 bp, 24 predicted proteins | sample Fen_T0_3_FD_201950 | JGI IMG/M metagenome (GOLD analysis project Ga0302323, IMG submission 201950) | Peat permafrost microbial communities from Stordalen Mire near Abisko, Sweden - Fen_T0_3 | ecosystem: Environmental > Terrestrial > Soil > Wetlands > Permafrost | place: Sweden: Abisko...
ATCGGGGTTGATACCGCCCGGTAAGCGGCCCAAGCCAAATTGCGCCGGCTTGAGCACCAGCTCCCGCGTGAGCGGGCCGTCCCGGCGAATCAACAGGTTCTGCAGCGCTCGCAGCGCTCGCTGCGCATGCTTTCTCACGACGCACCGCCGGGCATGCGCAAGGTGGGCGAGGCACTGAAGAACAGTCCACGCTCGAGTAGCTCTCCGGCGCCGAGTGCGACCAGCACGATGGCGGCGGCCGGAGCGACCAGGCGTTCGGAAAGCCAGCCCGAGCTCAGCAGCAGCGCAAAGGCGATGCCGGTCGAGCCTGCACCGAAGCGCAAGCCGGTGACGGTGCGGAGCGCGCCGAGCATCACGCCTGCCATTTGCTTGCGGGCCGAGTGCTGGCGAGCGGAAGCGTCGCGGAGCATCGCCCCTTCCAAGGCCAACTTGATCGCGGCAACCACTGACACGCAGCCGGCGAGGGCGCGAGCTTCGCTGCCAAAGCCGCGCGCGGGGCCAACACCGAGCGCGACGAGCAGTAGTACCCCCGCGGCGCCCAAGACCAGCGTCGTGCCGAAGAACTTGAACCCAGTCAAAATGCCCGACCACTGAGCGCGCTTGGTGGCCACGTACACCATGACCGAGCAATAGACTCCAAGCAGCCCTGCGGCCGCAGTCACGAGCTGCACGGTCGAGTGCGCCGCAATCAGTTGGGCTCCCCCGGGCAGCGCGCGCAAGGCCGGCCCGAGCCAACCCACCACCCCGCAGGCGTCGAGCGCGGTGCACACGAGCAGTGCCTTGAAGAAGAGGCCGAATGCCAGCGCCTCGCGGCTCAACCACGAGGTGCGCAGGCCGAGCACTACGCGCCAGGCCAGAGCAGGTCGGCCGAGGTGGAACAAACTCGCAATCAGGGCAACTAGGGTAACCGCGCCGGCAAACGCGGTCGACCACAACGGATCTCCCGCGAGCCGTGCGGTGAAGTGTTGCGACACCAGCGCGAGCCCGAAGGTTCCCGTCGAAAGCTGCGTCAGGGTGAGCATGACCATCAGTGGCACGTGCCAGTGTCCAGGTGTCGAGCGGTAATAGTCCGCGGGCAGCACGCTGCTCGGCATGGCTTCGATGCTGCTATAGACCGATGTGGGCAAGGTGATCTTTGGTGAGGCGACGCCGGGCAAGAACACACCTGCGTCAGCCGCGGAAATCGCCGAAGCTTGCGAAACGGTGCGAATGCTGATCGCGTCGTTGGGACAAGCGTCCACGCACGCGGGCGCCTCGTCGTGCGCGAGACGATCACTGCACATGTCGCATTTCCGAACGATGCCGCGGGCTTCGTTGTACTTCGGCACGTCATACGGGCACATCAGCGTGCAGTACTGGCAGCCAATACATTGGTCGTCCAAGTGCTTCACGATGCCGGTGAGTGGGCTCTTCTCGTATGCTCCGACCGGGCAACCCGCGAGGCATGCCGGCTCGACACAATGGTGGCAGGCGGAGGTCACCGTTTGCTTCACCGGTGCATCCGGTGGGCCACCTAGCAACAATCCGACCGAGCGAAATGTTTCACCCTCGTCGAGCCCATTCATCACGTGACAAGCCGTAACGCATGCCTTGCAACCGGTGCACGCGTCCAGGTCGACTTGAAATGCGTATTGTTCTCCCGGTCCCGGCTTCTCGAGCGGGATCAGATTCCGATAGTAGCGATCCTTCGCGTCGAGACCGTCGTGCTCGTGCTGCCGGGAGAACAGCTCTACGGCGGTTTCGACCAAGATCTCCGGTGAAGTACCGAACAGCGGCAGACGCCTGGGGCTGTTCTTCGCGATCCGGACCGTGCCGCTCTCGACGTCGAGCGGCGAGGGTGCGCTCGAATCGACGAAGCGGGGGGCAGGTTGCTTTAGTTTTGCTGCGGTCGGTTTTGCTACCATTTGCGCCTTGCATCAGCCGAGCAATGCGCAAAGGCGATGAGGTTTCTCGTTTTGGCCAAAGCAGATCTTGCTCGTGTGCTCGCCACGCGAACGAGAGAGGGAGAGATTCGAATGTCTAGGGCAGCGACGCTAGCTCGAACGGCCACACCGACTCATTGACTAGCGCTCAACGTCACGAATGTGCGATCGACTGTGCGATTTAGTTGCTGGCGAAAAGCGCCGCATGGTTGGACAGTGTCGGGGTTCGCCGACTTGCCCGCCAGGCCAGTGCGGCCCGCCCGAAACCGGCGCGAATGCCCGGACCGGTGGGCCTTTGGTTGTCCTAGACGTGCACTCGGCGACCTCGGCGTTCGACGGATTGCGCAATTTCTTCTCGCCGCGGCAGATCAAGATCGGTAGGTCACCGACGCTCACCTTGAATCCGCCGCGCAGCGAGGGAGCGTCGGTGTCGATGTCCACGTGACGGTGCGGACCACCGTTGCGTGTGAGAAACGCTTGTGGGCGCAGTCGAGCGATGCAATCTTCGCGAACCGGGTGGGACGAGCCGCACATTGGCGGGGGTATCGTACAGCGGGCGTTGGTGTGATCGAACTCGGGCGCTACGCCGGCTTGGCGCGTCCCCTGGTAGCTGTGTGGCGAGCTACGAACATTGCAGGGGGGCCCAACGCCTACAGCTTCATCCTTTCAATACGCCGAGCGCGTAGCCGGCGAGGCCGAGCCCGGCGCCGAATATGGCGTGATTGACGAAGCTCGTTCGAAACAGCAAGAACTCGGAGGTGCGCCGCGCCCGAACCAGCCAAAACCCATGGACGGGAGCATGAGCAGCCAAGGCAGCAAGTTCGTGGAAAGGCCGTAGCCGAGTGCCAACAGCAGTTGTGTCGCCGGGTCCGGTTTCAACGGTAGGGCATGGACCAACGCTAAGAAGACGACGGTCAGCAGTGTGCCAATCAAGTAGTGCCCAATCAGGGCCAGCGGCCGCTCACCCCGCAACGGTGAAGCGTCGAGGATCGATCTTTGCGAAAGACCGCCGCGCGCCAACGCAGCAAACCAACGTCCAATGTAAGCAGGCGGAAGTCCGGCGGTGAGGCCAGTGATTCGGAGGAGCGAGCTTCCGAGGTCCATCGACAACGTTGCGAGCAGCCCCACCAATAGCCAACGAGTAGGGTTCACGAGAACCTCGCGCAGGTCTGGGCGGCGCTGATTTGGCATTCGCGCGCGCGGAACGAGAGCGTCGCAGAGCGTATCGGCTGTCCCCGCTTGTCGGTTCTCAGAGCTCGCCCCTGCCAGAACGTCGCCCCGGCTTGGCGAGTGGTCCGGCCGCAAAGTCGTAGCAAGGCTGTTGCCCAGTTTTTCCGAACGTCCAGCTCCCGCGCAACACTCCACGTGAGCCTGTCGGCCTTGATTGATCGGGTTTTCATTGATTGATCCGGTGGTGACCGGAGCATTTGCCCGTCCCTCGATCGAGGATCTAGCTATGCACTGCGAGACCTGCATCCCCCATTTGTGGAACGGTACTATTCATCAGTGAATGGCGGGCCCAGACTGGAGACTTCTCGAGACCTTCGTGCGGGTGGCGGAGAAAGGCTCGCTGAGCGCGGGGGCCGTTGAACTGGGCATGAGTCAGCCCACTGCCAGCCGCAACATTCGGGCGCTCGAAGAAGACCTCGGAGCGCGATTGTTCGTGCGCCACGCACGCGGGCTCGCGCTCACCGATCGCGGTGCCGAACTCTTTGCGGTCGCGCGCGGTCTCGATGACGGCATCCAGAAAGCGTTCCGCACCGCGGCCGGACTGCGCGAAGTACCGAAAGGCACGGTGCGAATCTCCGTGAATGAGTCGCTTGGTGTGTACGCACTGCCCAAGTGTTTTGCCCAGCTGCGCCAGGATTGTCCGGAGATTATGCTCAAAGTCGTGATCGACAACGCTGTCGCGGATTTGTCGCGACGGGACGCGGACATCGCGGTGCGAATGTTCCGACCCGAGCAACTCGCGCTCGTCACGCGGCGTGTCGGCAGTGTCGACTTTGGGCTGTTTGCCAGTTGCTCGTACCTCGACCATTGCGGCATCCCGAGCAAGCTGAACGAGCTGGGAAAGCACACGCTGATCGGCTCGGATCGCGATCTCGCGTGGCTTCGCCCGCTCGCTGAACTCGGCCTTTCGCCGAAGGACTTTGCGTTCCGAACCGATTCGTTCGTAGCGCAAACCGAGGCCATCCGCAGCGGGGTAGGTATTGGCGCGACGCATCGACGGATCGCGGCGTGCGACCCGACTCTAGTTCGGGTGCTCCCGCAGTTGTCGATCGCTCCGGTGGAGATCTGGCTAGTGATGCACGAAGACCTCCGGGGGAGCATCGCAGTTCGCACTGTCTTTGACGCGCTCGCGCTGTTCTTGCGCCAATACGCTAGTCGCTGAGCGGCGGGCAGGCCGCCGCCCACCGCCCACGTACGTATCCACGTTCGACCGCACTCGGCCCGCGGGAACCCCGCTCAGCGTCGGTAACGCGAGCGGGGTCGCTGAGCCGCCGGAGCGCGACAGGGCGCTGAAGCCTTGCCCAGTCTTCAGGCAACGACGCGAGGCACGCCGCAGGGCGCCGAGAACGCATGGCGGTCGTGTCCGCGAGCCGAGGCTTTGCCGCGCTGAGATGTGCCCAGTGAGCTTCAAGATCGGCGCACCGTGCGACGTGGCGTGCGGTCAATCGCGCGACGCCGCCAAGTCTATCTCGAAGGGCGATGCGTCTCACGCTCCACCGTGCGCTAAAAAAAGTTAGACAGCCTGGCAATTCCAGAGAAAATGCTGGATTTTGCGAGGGATTCGAGTTGTTATCGACGGAGCGATGGTCAGAGCGCTCCAGATCAGTGAAGCGCGTCTGCGTCTCGAAGGAGCTGGCGCGGCGCAGCCGGTTTGGATTGCCAATCGAACCGGGCGGATGGTGTACGTGAACGAACGTTGGCGCGCATACTTCGGTGTTCGAACCGCGCCGGACAGCTGGCAGAAATGGCTTGAACTGATCGAGCCAGGTGACGCACAGGCGGTAGTTCATCGACTGCGAACCGGCCTGCGAGGGGGCGAGCCTTTTCGCTTGGACTGTCGTTTTCGTCGCTACGATGGCAGCTATCGCTGGCATCAGATCAACGCATTGCCGTTACAGGATGGCAGCGGCTCGGCAGCGCGCTTTTTCGGCGTCCACACCGATATCCACGATCTGAAAGAGTGCGACGCCCGCGTGGGCGCTGCGCTGGAGGCCGCCAACACTGGGGTCTGGGAGTGGCAGATCGAAAGCGACGCCGTGACCTGGACTCCCAGGTGTTACGAGATCCACGGTCTCTCCGAGGTGGAATTTCGCGGCACCGGAGCTGCGTTCTTTCAACTCGTACACGAAGAAGACCGCGAGCGGGTGAGTCTTGCTTTGCAGACCGCGCTCGAAAAGCGCGCCCTGTACGAGTGCGAGTTTCGTGTCGTTCGTCCTTCAGGCCAAGTTATTTGGGTCGAAAACCTGGGGCGGGCCAGCTATGACGCGCGCGGTCGGCCGATCAGCGTCCAGGGCACGCTCACGGATATCGACCAGCGAAAGCGCGCCGAAGAGGCGCAACGCGCGCGCGAGCGCGCGCTGCAAACGCTGGCCGACCACAGTCCCGACATCATCAGCCGGTTCGATAGCAATCTGCGACACGTCTTCATCAACGCGGCCGTTGAGCGGGTCACCGGGCAGCCGCGAACCGCCTTTCTGGGCAAGACCAATCGTGACCTGGGCATGCCTCCCGAGCTGTGCGAGCACTGGGAGCGGGCGCTCGTGCGCGTATTCGAAGCCGGCGAGCCCGAGCAAATCGAGTTCAGTGTCCCGACGTTGCAAGGCGAGCGCCATTTTTGCTCGCGCCTGGTTGCGGAGCGAGCTCCGGACGGCCGAGTGGAGTCCGTGCTGGTCATTGCCAACGATATCACCGACTGTAGGCGCGCCGAGCGCGCATTGCGCCTCAGCGAAGAACGGCTGCAGCGCGCGCAGCGGGCCGCTCACATTGGCACTTGGGACTGGAACATCGTCACCGGCGAGGCGAGTTGGACTTTGGAATCGTGGCACCTGTTCGGTCACGAACCCTTCTCTTGTCCGGTCACGTTCGAGCTGTGGCTCGGGAGTGTTCATCCGGAGGATCGCGAATCTGCCGCCGAAGACGTGCGTGCGGGCCACCGCACAGGGCATTATCACAGCGAATTTCGCGTCGTTTACCGCGATGGTTGGAGCCGACGCCTCGAAGCCGACGGTGAGGTGGTGTTGGTCGAAGGCGAACCGGTGCGAATGATCGGGACAGTGCGTGACATCACGGCACGCCACGAAGCCGAGCAGGGGTTGCGGAACGCGAACCAGAAGCTCGTCGCGGCGCGCGATCGCGCTCTCTTGAAGCGCGACATCGTGGCCAAGGTGGCAGGCGCGAGTTCGAGCGTGCAAATCGTCGAAGTTTTTGCAGAGGGCCTGCTGCAATTGGGATCGTTAGGCGTCGCGAGTTGGGAAGTGGCGCCGAGCGGTGCGACCCTGCTGCTCGAGCGCGGCACGCCGGTCGGGCGTGAGCCGCTCGCGCACCCAACGGACGATGTGCCGCCGGCCGTGTTCGAATGCGTGCGACTCGGCGCAAGCATCTGGGGGGAGTCGTACCCTGACGGAACGAGAGCTCGTCACCCGTCACCCTCGTATCATCCGTTGATCCAAAGCCCCTCGGCTGCGATTGTGATCGCCGTGACGCACGACTCGGACCCAGACGACGAGCAGCAAGCCGCGTTGGAGCAACTGTGCGGTCAAGTGGCCGAGGCGCTCCGCCGCGCCGCGCTTGGGACTCGGCTGATGGAGCAAACCACCGCTGACCGCCGGCTGATGGCGATCGTCAGCCATGACCTGCGCAATCCGTTGAACACAATCGCGTTGGCCGCGTCGCTAATCAGCTCTAACACCGCGCCTCACGACCCGTCCCTGGTGCAGCGAATCGATCGCTCGACGCGCACTGCCACCTCGCTCGTGAACGACCTGCTCACGTTCACTCGCATCGACGCGGCCGGGCTCGAGTTGAGATTGGCGCCGGTGCGCCTTTTTCAGCTATTACAGGGCTGCGTGAGCGACGCCTCGCTGCGCGCGACCGGCGGACGGTCGGTCGTGCTGGAGCTGGACGCGGCCGATGACCCGACACTGATGGTCGACGCCGCGCGCATCGAGCAAGCGGTCGGAAACCTAGTTTCGAACGCACTCAGCTACTCGCCCAAAGACTCCGCGGTCGTGGTGCGCGGCTCGGCCGATCGGCACGCTTTCTACCTAGAAGTGGAAAATCGAGGCTCGCGGATCGAGCCAGAGGACGCGGGCAAGATCTTCGAGCCGTTGACTCGGTTGGCCGCCATCGGTGAAAACGGAAGTTTGGGGCTGGGCCTGTTCATCGTCGATCGCATCGTCGATGCGCACCAAGGTCGGGTCTGGGTCGAGTCATTCCAGCCCGACGGCGTGCGCTTTTGCGTGCAGCTCCCGCGCGCTCGGACACGCGAGACCGAAAGCTCCGTCTCGTTGAGCAGCCGCAAGTCGAGTCAGCCCCCGCCTGCAGCTGCAGCCCTGGACCCGGATTTGGAACGGCTGGCGTCGAACTTCCAGGCGAGGGAACTGCGCGCGGTGCTCGAGCTGTGGGCAGCCGGTCGCAAGGGGAGTGCCATGCCCCACCCGTTTGCGCTCGAACGCGAGCGCTTGCGCCCCTATCTCCCGGACACGGTGATGGTCGACGTCGCCCTCGATCTGCTCAAAAATCCTGTTTTTCGTTGGGGACAAGTGGGCGCTCGACTCGAGCGTCGCCTGCACGGAACGCTCACCGGAACGCAGCTGCAATTGTTGGACTCGTCTTTCGGTGCGCCGCAATACGCAGCATATCGTCGCGCATGGGAGCTGCGAGAATGCGCGTATGACTACGTTCGGCAGCGGCGGGCGGCATCATTCAACTTCGAGCGCTTGCTCTTGCCTCTGTCGCGTGACGGCGGGCGGAACGTGACGCAAATTTTGGGCATCATCGTCTTCAGGTGAGAGGGAATATGTTCGACGATCCAGAGCTAGCGCCGAAACTCGACGCGATGTCCGAGCAGGAGCTGAATGAACTGCCGTTTGGCGTCATCAAGCTCGACCGCGAGCTGCGCGTACGCTTCTTCAGCGAGACGGAGGCGCGGTTGTCGGGCTTTGGCGTGCGCCCCGCGCTCGAACTATCGTTTTTCGACGAAGTCGCTCCGTGTATGTCTAATTCCGGGCCACGCGCGGCAGCAGAACGAGCGCTTGCCGACGGGACGCTGGACCTCGAGCTCGGACACACCGGAGATTTTTCCGATCCCAAGCAATTGCTGCGTTGTCGAATCGTCAGTGCGGCGGATCGTGGGCTCTGGTTCGCAATCGCGCGCTAAGCCGTGGTCCCGAGTTTTCGGCGAACAGTGCCCGGGCCCTCGCGTCCCGTCGCTCACGTCGTCCGCTTAGCTCGGTCCTTCGGCGAGCGCGTTCCTCCGGTAGAGCAGGATGAGCACGAGCGGCAGGAGCTCGATGATGCCTGCCGCAATGAAGGCCACGGTCGCTCCGCCGGTGGCGTCATACAGCGCACCCACTAACGGAAAGCCCACCAGGGCTCCCAGTCCGAGCGTGGTCGAAAACAGCACCTGCCCGGTCGCCCGTAGCGGGGGAGGCACACATTCGGCGATCCACGCGATACTGGTTGCCCAAAACATGCCGAAGGTCAGGGCATGGAGGGCTTGAGTCGCGATGATCAAGAACGCGCTCCGGGTGTACGCGATGATCCACCAGTGCGCAGCCGAGACGGCGAACGATGCGGCAAGGAGCGACGCCAGGTCGAAGCGCGCCCGCAGCCTCGCGTAGCACGCGAAAAGCAGGATTTCCGAGCACGACCCCAGCACGAAAGCGTGGCTCGTGGTGGTCGCGGGAAATCCGCGATCTTGCAGCAGAATGCCGAAGAAGCCGTGGAACGGTAACAAGCCCAACCAATGCAGCCCAGCTACGATCAGCAGCAAGCGAAAGCGCTTGTCGACGAGCAACCTTCCCACGTCCCGCACGCGCGGAGCTTTCCAAGTGGCATGCACCGAGAGGCCGAGTCCCGCGAGGAAGCTCAGACCAAAGGCCACGCTGATGAGCGCGGGGACGAGCGGGTCGCCGCCCTTGACCGCGCGCCGATCGAGCAGCGTCCCCAGCGCGAGGCACGTCGCGATGAAGCTGAATGACCCCCACAGCCGGATGCGCGTGTAGTCGAAACCACGAATCCGTGCGGTTTCCATCGCGATCGAATCGGCGAGCGCGGTAATCGAACCCGCGAAGATCTGCTGCACGAAGTACAGGCCGAGCAGCGCTGGCATCGAGTGAACGAAGATGACGGGCACGCTCGCGAGACAAGCGCCCAGACACAAGCCTTGCAACACCCGGTTCGGCTGGCGGGTGCGGTCCGAAAGCCAGCCCCAGACGAGCGGCACTCCAATCTGGAGCATGGGCGCTACGGCCAAAAGGGTGGAAGCGGACTGCCCCGACAGACCGATGTTCCGCAGGTAGGGCCCAAAGAAGGGAGTGCTGGCGCCGATGACGACGAAGTAGCTGACGTAGAAGAACTCGAGCATCGGTTGGGCGCTTACGGATCGCCGAGCAGCTCGTCTCGAATGGCGGGCGGCGTTCCACCCGCGATTCGGGCATGGCGGGTCGACTTTAGCCCAAGAACACGAGCAGCCGGTAGCGGTTAGCCGAGCGGGGAGGAACGTCCGGAGTTGCGACGACGTCGAGTCAGCCGCCACGCGAGCAGCAACGAGAGGAGCCCCGGAGCAACCCCTTCGTGCCGCAACAAGGGGCGTCCCACGCGACAGCCACACCCGGCGGAGTCGCTCGGCGCGACTCCGCTTCCGGCGCCCCCGGTCGCCTGGGTCGAGGCGCCGCCGTTCGCGAGCCCGCCGCCGCCGGGGGTGCCGCTCCCCGCGGCACCGGAAGCGGCGTGCGCGCCCGCGGTGCCGGATTGTCCGCCGCCGAAAGCCCCGCCGGAGGGACCTCCGCCAGTTGCCATGCGGCCCCCGGCGTCCGCGCCCCCCGGCATCGAGGAGCCCGCGGCCCCGGCCTGACTTGCGCCGCCAGTGCCTGGCGCGCCGCTGCTGCCAGAACCGCCCCCCGCGCCGCCCGTGCCGCCCGCACCACCCAGCTTGGTCAACTTGAGGCGATAGCCGTCAGTGGCGTTGGCGCCGGTCACCGAGACGCTGATCTGGTCATTGGCGACGGCGACATCGCTCATCGAGAGGGTATCGGTCGCTTTGACCGCCGTCGTGCGGTTCACGAAGCGCGTGTGTTCGACGACCGCGTGCACCGTGGTGCCCCAAAACGGCGACGCCTTGAAGCCCTTCACGACGACTTGAATCGTGCCGTCGTTCACGCCGCCGAACAGCACGCTCGCGCTCGTCCCGGCTTCGTCCAGGTTGGCGAAGCCGTCCAACGCGGTGGCGTTTGCGGGCGAAGGCGGCGTCGTCGAGACCATGTTGCCCGCCATTTCGCCGTACCACTTGTAAAACCACCACCCGCCGTTGGGCTCGGTATTGCTCGCCATCAAGCTCCCGAGGCGCCCGGGATGTCCGACGTCCCAGAACGAAATGCTGGCGCTGTCGACCCCCAAGCGCTCGAACTTGGCAATCAGCGGTGCCGAAGCGCCCGGTTGCCCTTCGACGTCGATGTGCGCAGCGCCGCTGTACTCATTGATGCTGATCGGCAGCGGACCGATACCCAGCTGTTTCTCGAGTGCGCGATACGACTGCAGCGTGCCCGTGAAATTGCCGCCCCCGAGCTCGTGCCAGCCCACGATGTCAGGCAAACAGCTGTTCGTTTTGCAGAAGGACAAGAAGTCCTTCAGATACGCTTCGTTGTAGTAGGAGAGGGAGGGCCCCGTGATCTTCACGCTCGGATCGAGCTTGCGAAGGTCGACGAACGTCTGCCGCCAGAATTCGTTGAAGGACAGCGGATTGCTGCTGGCATACGTGCCATTGGGCTCGTTCCAAATCTCATACGCGTAGATGTTGGTCAGCCCGGCTGTCTTCTTCCGTGTCACCGTCTGACCGATCTTGTCCAGCCAATCGGTCATCGACGTGAATGTGTAGAAACCCTTGAACCAGTCCGCCAAACGTATCGTGACGAGGCCACCGGTCGGTGCCACGAGGCCCGCGACCACGATGGCATCGCCGATGGGCTGCTGAACATCGGCCGCCGGATTGGTGAACATCCTGGGATGCAAGGGCGTGATCCAGGCGTTGACGTCGGCGGGTAGCTTCTCGGTGACACCGTAGAGCGAGCCACTGGCGACGTGTTTGGCGGTCCCGAGGGACGTCGAGAGGTCGACGTTCAGGGTCGTCGCGGCCGTCGCAGGAGTCGCCACGAGCAGGCAAAGCGCGAGGCAAGTTCGCGACACAGGCAGCTGGGGACGGCGTGTGGACTTGAACGACGAAGGACGGCCGTGCGTATTCATGGACTCTCACTTGCGCGTCAGCGCGCGTCAGCGCGCGCCAGTGGCGCATGCTAGTGCTCGCCAAGGCGCTGGAATTATTCAGCATTTGCCGTAGTTAGATCATTCGCCAAGTGCTGGACGAAGTACCTGGTTGCGGCGACGAACGCTACCCTGCGCTTTCCCACCACAAGATCCAAGGTGAGGATTCCGAACAAGATGGATCCGAAAACGACCTCGGGACAAATCGGCGCCCAGCGCGGAAAGTTACAGTGACGCGCCTCGGCGGGGAAGCTGTTCGAGCCGTCGCGGAGGGCGCTGTTCGCGGCTTTCGCGGTCTCAGCGCGCGTTCACGAAGGCGCGCGCGTGCAGCCGGCGATAGTCGCGCGGGGTGACTCCGTTGAAGCGCTGGAACATCCGACGGAAGTGCACCGGCGTCGCGTAGCCGCAGGCGGAAGCAATTTCAGCGATGGAGTCCGCGGACTCCCTGAGCATGAGGGCGGCGTCGTTCAGCTTACGACGGTGCAAATACTCCGTGATGGTCATGCCATGAAATTTGCGGAAAGTCCGGTTCAGGTAGTCCGGATTGATGCGCAGGGCGCGCGCGATCCGGGCTGTGGAAAGCGGCTCCGCCATGTGACGAATGATGTGCGCTTCTGCCCGCCCGACGAGCGAGGTCCCGCTTGCCTGGGTTCCAGCCACGGGCTCCCGTCCCACCTCGCAGATGAGTTGCAAGAGGCGCAGGGACGCATCATAGGGAGTCAGTCGGTGGGTCGCTTGATCATCGAGCAATCGGTGAAAGAGCTCGATGATGTACTCGGGCCTCTCGAGCCGGACGAGCTGGGGCACTTTCAGGATGGAAGCCGTCTTGCCGGGCGCCTTCCACACCCAGTGGATCCAGTAAAAAGATAGGTCGCGTCCGAACGGAGTCGCCCCGCGATGGCGCCGTCGTGGGTACAGCACCAACGCGTGACCAGGCGGGACCTCGAAGCGAACGTCATTCTCCCAGATCGACAGTGTCCCCTTGCGCACCACGATCAATTCATAGTCGTTGAGGACGCGATCCGGGTGGGTGCCGCGGCCGCTGCTGATGAAGAGTCCGGAAGGACCGACCTTGATCCCCAGTGTCGGTAACTTGACTCGCATTTCAATCTTCCCGGTGCCCCAGTGGGTTCGGAGCCACTCCTTGATCGCACAATGGATCCGGTGCCGTCCACTGCCACGCACACGCGCCGATGATGGCCCATCCGTCTTCAGCCGTCGGCACTGCCGCTTTCGAGAGCGCGCCCCCGTTCGGGGCTAGACGAATCAGGCCGCTGGCGTCCTGCTAGCGGCCGCCAGTGCGGGGAATCGCCTCGTCTTGTCCTTGATGTCCGTCGACAAGAAAACGATTGCCAATCTTGTCCTCATCGAAGAAAGCGAACCTTTGCAGGTACGTCACCAAGCATGGCGCTTCAGGTTCGTGGGGGTCGAATGTGTTAAGGAGGTGCATGTTCCGGCGAGGCCGGCACACTCACTTGGGCAGCTGTGTCTGGAACGCGCGATCCGTGCCTCGAGGAAAATCGTCGCTGTTGCGTGTACATTGCCCTAGCAACGACCATTCCGCCTCAAGCGAGGCGCAATGCCGCGGCGGTGCGTCGGATAGCATTCCCAATGTGTCGTGGCGGAATACGAACTCGGTTCGGTTGTTGATCAGCGTTTGCGTCGGTTCCGTGCGTTGCCGCACCGCGACGTCGAACGCGCGTGACGGTTGATCGCAGCACCTACATGCCGTCGTTCACGATCGTCGTCGGGTTGGCTTGCGGAGGTGCAGGAAGCGGGCCCCGAATTCCGTACTGGCTTCGCTCGGGTCGAGTGCGCTAGTCGCGCGGACAGGAAGGGTGGCTGCGGATAGGAAGAGGTGGCGACGGAGCGACGATGGGCGTAGCTTGAGACCGCACGATGCGAGCGCCTGTCCTCTCGCTTCGTTAGAAGCCGGAAAGGATCGCGGTCATGAGCGAGGCTAAATTGCCTGACAACGTAAGCCCCGCGCTGGCCCGCTTCGCGGACGTGCTGTGCATGTACAATCTCGAAATGTTCGGTCCGCAACTAGGCAATTTGCTCGCTGGGCCGCGAAGTCGCCTAGACGAGCGCACGATCATGTTTCGATTGGCCGAACACGCCGTGCGCGTTTCGGCTGTCGAGACACTCGAAGAGCGAGACCGGAAAGAGGACGCCAACATTCTCCGCAGCCTCGCGCCGATCACAGATCAAGCGACGGCGCGAGCGGCAAGGCTCGCAACCGACACCCTCGACGGCAAACCCGTCGGTCATGCGCGCGGCGCTGCTCTCTTCGCGGCGTGTGATGCCAGTGATCTCGGTGCACCGGCGCGCGCCGCTGAGCACGCGGCCTATGCGGTCGCGGAAAGTGCGGGCTGCTACACGAATCCGGAAGCGACCCGCAGAGTTTTTGACGAAGCCGTTGAGTTACTCACGGTCTTACGCAGCGGCCCGCTGGCGTGACTCGCAGGGTACGGAAGCCGTCCAGGCTTGCGAAGCCGCGACACTCGGCGCAATGGTGAATGATGTCCGTCATGCTCCACGACTTTATTCTTTCGAATAGTGAGCAGATTATCGATCGGGCGCGCGGGCGGGGCAGGAACAGGGCGTCTGGGAAATCATCCCAAGCGAAGCTGGAACACGGGATCCCGCTGTTCCTGGGCCAGCTCGCCGATCAGTTGGTGCCAACGGCATCGACGAACCTTCTGCAGCAGGCCAGTTCGGAAGACGCGAGCAATATCACGGACAGCGCCGCGCGTCGCGGCCACCAGTTGCTGAAGAGCGGCTTCACGGTCGCGCAGGTCGTGCACGGCTACGGTGACGTTTGCCAGGTCGTAACTGATCTGGCACGCGAAGTGAACGCGCGGATCAGCAGCGAGGAGTTCCACGTATTCGATCGATGCGTCGACGAAGCGATTGCGGGAGCGGTCGGTGCATATGGGCGTCAGCGAGAACGCGATGTCGCACATGTTGGTGCGGAACGCCTTGGCGTTCTAGCCCGTGAGCTGCGCAACGGCCTCAATTCGGCCATACTTTCATTCGAGGTCATCAAGAAGGGAATGGTCGGGCTGGGTGGGCGCACGGGCGCCGAGCACTCGCGCAGTTTGTCCGGGCTCCGCGCGCTGATTGAGCGTTCGCTTGCTGAAGTCCGACTCGAGGCGGGCATGTTGATGCCGGAGCGCTTCTCGGCGGCCGAGTTCTTCGAGGAAATCGAAGCGAGGGCCACGATGCAGGCTGAAGGACATGGCCTTCAATTGACCGTAAATTCAGAGGGCGGCGACATCATGATCGCCGCCGACTGGCAACTTTTGGCGCTGGCAGTTTCGAACTTGCTTCACAACGCATTCAAGTTCACTCGGTCCCACGGCCATGTGTCGCTGACAACGCGCGCGACGACAGACTGCATCGTGGTCAGCGTTGGCGATGAATGCGGCGGTCTGCCCAGCGGAAAAGCCGAGGAGTTATCTCGGTCATTCACGCGGGGTACCGCGGAGCGCATCGGTCTAGGGCTGGGTCTGTCGATCGCGCTCAACGCAGTCCGCGTGAATTCGGGCGACCTTTACGTGCGCGACATTCCCGGCAAAGGCTGCGTGTTCAGCATTGATTTGCCGCGGCAGCCCCCGCCGTCGACCGCTGTCCCAGACCCGGCGCGGTCGGCCGAGCACGGCTTTCCCAAGGTCGGCAGCGACGAAGCCACGCAGGGCGACTGCTCGCGGGAGCCCGAGACCCGGAGAAGCGGGCAACTCAGTCAGCGTAACGGGGTTGTCGGCAGTTCGTCGCAACGTGGAGGGACTTGAGCGCGGGCCCAATCGCAAGCGGAATGGTGCAAGCGCAAGGGATTTCTGTTCAATGAAGCAGGTCGAACCCGGACCGCAACTCCGCCAGCAACGCTGCGGCGTTCTCGTATACGTCACGCCTTCGCTGGTCGTCGTAGCCGTTGGCCAGGGCGATCGCGGCGTACGCCGCCTGCGAGCCAACGAATTCTGGCGTGCCTCCGTCACCGGCGGCGCACGACGCGCAGTCCTTGGAATGGCTGATGAGCGCAAAATCCAGTGCCTCGAGCGCGGCAGTCGCGGCGCCGGAGCTCTTGCGATCCGTGAGCGGCGCCAGGGTCCGAAGCGTGTCTGCGTCGAATTTTCTATCCTTCAATTCGAGCATCGCCGCTCCCCAGACGCGAACGGCCTGATCGGCGAGCCGAAATACGATCGTCTCCTCGTCCCGCCAGTTGTACCCAACGTGGGTCAGCATCGCGACCTTCGAATGAAAGCCCTCCGGGTCCCGTTTCGCGAGAGTCCCAGCAAAGTTCAAGAGAGCGACGCTCACGGGCGAAGTTGTCTGGGTCATGACGACATCCCTTTCACGGCTATCGGGAATGGTTTCGAACGCAGCCATGCATGCTGGCAGAATCCACAGCGCGTGCACGCGCTGTTCTCGCGGTTCGCAGTCGCGTCGACCGTGGGTTCAATTTGATCTGAAACGGGCAGGCTGCTGAAGCCGACACCGTGCAGTCTCCGTGGCGGCACCGCTTCAAGCGTCATTCGTCGGATCCTCTTTCGGGCCGGAGGCGGTGCGCCGCGGAAGGCGACGCGGTGACGTCACGTGAGGCGTAAGAGCGTCCGCTCTCGCCGCTTCTTTCCTTGGCCGGCACTGAGGGTATTGATTGTCGGCCCGAGAAGAACAAATCTTCGTCGACCACTCCCGCAACGCGCTGGCAATGCCCGTTCAATTCAAGGTCTGGGTTTGATATTCTCCAGAGGCGTCGAGCACTCCGTCGGTCCCAGGAGAGACCGCCAGCCACTTGGCCGCGGTGTGAGGTGCGTTGCGGGATCGCGATCGCCCAAGAAAATTGTCATGGGCGGGGACAGCCTGGCCCTGCCCAGGTAGTGCGTTTCAGCGAAACCGCGTTCGCGGCCCGCGCTCAGCTATCGGTAGAAATCGCGTCAAGCTCGGTTCCACGATGTTGTTAGGGCTCGGGCTCGGGCTCGGCGTGGAGCTCGGAGCGCGGAGCTCGGAGCGCGGAGCTCGGAGCGCGGCCAAGCTACACGAGCTACCGGAGCGTTCGACTTTCGGACTGTCGGCTTCTGGGCGCGTAGCATTGCCCGAGGGGGGACTAAGAAATGGGTTAGACAACGGCCGTCCGTGCCCGCTTATCGCGCTTTTTTTTGGAGGGTGCTCCTCGCGGCTCGTGGCTGCACCGTGGTTCGCTGAAGGCCGGCTTCCTAACGACGAAATGCCACGGTCTGACCCTGACCGTCGGACGAATTTTGTTGTCGCGCGTCCGCAGGCGCGGTCACAGTCGGCGAGGACGTTCAGGTAACCAAAATAAATAGTAGAGCTGACTTTTTTGGCAGGCTTCCACACGGCCTTCGAGAAAACGCAGTTCGAGCCAACGACGGCGTTTGCTCATAGCTCGCACGACCATGGACACGAAATCCGTTCGCACCTCTGAGGATGCTCCCAAACTGTCGCCCGACGACGAGATGGGCAGCGGCCTTCTGAGGCGCGGCGATGGATTGCTGCCGATTGTGGGGCTCGGCGGGTCGGCGGGCGGCATCGCAGCGTTGAAGGAGTTCTTTGCAGCGATGCCGGCAGATTCCGGGATGGCGTTCGTCATCATCCTGCACCTTTCGCCGACGCACGAGAGTACACTAGCGGAAATTTTCCAGCGCGCGACTGCCATGCCGGTGGTCGCGGCGACGGACGGCGTGACGCTAGAGCCGAACCGCGTCTATGTGATCCCGCCGGGCAAGTTTCTCGCCTCGGCGAATGGCCATTTGCGCCTGACCGATGCCGAAGCACATCGCGGAAAGCGAGTCGCGGTGGACTATTTTTTCCGCACGTTGGCGGAGACGCACGGCGCACAATCCCTGGCGGTGGTGCTCTCAGGGGCGGGCGGCGATGGAGCGATCGGCCTCAAGCGGATCAAGGAACTAGGCGGCCTAACGATCGCGCAGGACCCGGACGAGGCAGAGCACCCGGACATGCCGCGCTTGGCCATCGCCACGGGCGTCGTGGATTGGGTACTCGGTATGAAGGAGATACCTGCCAAGCTGCTCGCCTACTTGAAGCAGCGCGAAGAATTAGAGCTCCCGGACGAGGATGGGCCACACCCCTCGGCGGCAGTGGAGCTTTCGCCGGACGAGAATGAGGCGGCGCTGCGTGATGTGCTGACTTTTCTGCACACGCGGACGGGGCGGGATTTCTCTTGCTACAAACGCGCGACCATCCTTCGTCGCATCGCACGCCGGATGCAGGTAAACGCGCTCGGGGACCTGCCTGGTTACCTCGTCTATCTGCGCACCCACGCGGGCGAGGCCGGCGCGCTGCTGCAAGACTTGTTGATTTCAGTGACGAACTTTTTCCGCGACCCAGCGGCGTTCGCTGCGCTGGAACGAAGCATCCCGGGGATTTTCAAGGGCAAGGCGGCGGGCGATACGGTGCGCGTCTGGGTGGCGGGCTGCGCCACTGGGGAGGAGGCCTACTCCATCGCCATGCTACTCAGCGAGCACGCCGCTACGCTCGTGGGGCCGCCGCAGATCCAGGTCTTTGCCACTGATCTCGATGAGGAGGTCATCCGCGAGGCCCGCGAAGGCCTTTACCCTGAGACCATCGCGGCCGATGTCAGCGAAGGACGATTGCGGCACTTCTTCATCCATGAACAGCGTGGCTACCGTGTGCGACGCGCGGTGCGCGAGCTCGTACTCTTCGCGCCGCACGATTTGCTCAAGGATTCGCCCTTCTCGCGGCTCGATCTCGTCTCCTGCCGGAATCTGCTGATCTACCTGAATCGCGAGGCTCAGAGCCGCGCCTTCGACATTTTTCATTTCGCGTTGCGCCCCGGCGGGCTGCTCTTTCTCGGTACGTCGGAGGCGGTGGACGAGAGCAGCCTGCACTTCGCCTTGGTCGATAAGAAGCAGCGGCTTTACGTTCAGCGGCCGGGGCCGCATCGCCTCATCGCCGTGCCCACCGGCCCGGGCACGTTGGCCCGCGCACTGGCGTTGCAGGAGCGGACACGAGAGCGTCCGACGGTGCCGGGGCGAGTCACCGTCGAGAATGTGCAGGCGGCGCTGGACCAGGCGGCGCCCTTCAAGAGCGGGTTGCCTCCCGGCGAACTTCACTACCGATTGATCGAGCGTCTTTCCCCGCCGTCAATCCTCGTCAACTCCGCGCACGAGATCGTTCATCTCTCGGAGTCGGCGGGCCGTTTCCTTCAAATCACCGGGGGCGAACCGACACGCGACCTCTTGCGCCTGGTGCATCCCATGCTGCGCGTCGAACTCCGCGCGGCGCTCTACGCCGCGGCGCGGACGCACACCGCGGCCATGGCGTTCCACGTGCCGGTCGAGGCGGGCGATGCGCGGAGCCTCGTGGACATATGCGTCACGCCCGCGGGGGACCTCGCGCCGGATTTTCTGCTCGTCGTCTTCGAGGAGCATCCAGCGGATGGGGCGGCCGCGGTCGCCGCGCCGAGAAACGCGGTCGCCGATCAGGCGGCCTTGCAGCTCGAGCGCGAGCTGGTGGCGACAAAGGCACTTCTGCGGGAGACGATCGAGCAATCGGAGGCGTCCACCGAGGAACTGAAAGCGAGCAACGAAGAGCTGCAGGCAATGAACGAGGAGCTGCGCTCCGCGACCGAGGAACTGGAGACCAGTCGAGAGGAATTGCAGTCGCTCAACGAGGAACTGACCACGGTGAACGACGAGCTGAAGAGCAACGTCGATCAACTCGCGCGGTCGAACAGTGACCTGCAAAACCTGATGGCGGCTACGGACATCGCAACCGTTTTCCTCGATCGCGAACTGCGGATTACTCGATTTACACCTTCGGCCAAGACGCTCTTCAACCTCATCGCGTCCGATCTCGGCCGTCCGCTCTCGGACCTCAGCCGCCAACTCGACTACCCGCAGATCGTCGCTGACGCGGAACACGCGCTGGCGCACCTCCAGCCCGCGCAGCGCGAAGTCAGCGCGGGTGAGCGGTGGTACACCGCCCGCACTCTCCCTTATCGCACCGCCGATGACCACACAGCCGGAGTGGTCCTCACTTTCGTTGACATCAGCGACCAGAAGCGAGCAGAGGTGGAGATCGTTCGGCTTGCCGCGGCCTCCGAGCGGCAGCGGCGGGTGTACGAGACGGTCCTGACCAACACCCCCGATTTCGTGTACGTGTTCAGCCTCGACCACCGCGTGCTCTACGCCAACGAGTCCCTGCTCGAGATGTGGGGCCGCGGCAAAGACGGTGCGATCGGCAAAACGTTCCTGGAGATCGGGTACGAGCCGTGGCACGCAGAAATGCACAACCGCGAGATTGACCAGGTGCGGGCGACCAGGCAGCCAGTCCGCGGTGAGGTGCCGTTCAACGGGACGAACGGGCGGCGGCAGTACGATTACATCTTCGTGCCCGTCTTCGGGGCTGACGGCGAGGTCGAGGCAGTGGCTGGGACGACCCGCGATGTGACCGAGCGGAAGCACGCGGAGGAGCGGCTCCGGGCGAGTGAGCAGCGACAGTCGTTCCTGGTCAAGCTGGCTGATTCCATTCGCCCTCTCGCCGAACCTATCGCCGTGCAAGCGGAAGTTAGCCGTCTACTCGGGGAATGGCTAAGCGCTAACCGGGTGGCGTACTTCGAGGTTCGGGGCGACGACTATGTGGTGGAGCGGAACTACACGGATGGGGCCACTTCCATCGAGGGCCGACACCCGGTGTCTTCGTTCGGCGCGGACCAACTCGCCGTATTTCGGTCCGGACGCACCTCGGTCGAAACGGACGTGTGCGCGCTGGCCTCCCGCTCGCCCGCCGAGATGAACGCGTTCGGGGCACTGCAAATCCGCGCCGTAGTCGCCGCCCCGCTGATAAAAGACGGAATCTTCGTGGCGGGTCTCGCGGTCCACTCGGCCAATGTGCGGGCCTGGACGCCAACCGAGGTCGCCATCATCGAAGAAACTGCCGAGCGAACCTGGGCGGCGGTCGAGCGCGTACGGGCAGAAGCTGCGTTACGAGAGAGCGAGGAGCGGTCGGCGTTCGTCCGCAGTAGCAGCGGGGTCGGGTTCTGGTACTGCGACCTTCCATTCGACGTGCTCCAGTGGGACGATTTGGTGAAGGCCCACTTTCATCTGCCGCCCGATGCTGTCGTCACGATCCAGGCGTTCTACGACCGCATCCACCCGGACGACCGGGAGCCGACCCGCCAGGCCATCGAGCGCAGCGTCGCGAGCAGGACGCCATACAACACACACTACCGGACGGTGGATCCCGACACCGGGGCCGTGAAGTGGATACGCGCCATCGGGCGGACGGCTTACGCCGCGGACGGCACCCCGAGGCAATTCGACGGCGTGACGCTCGACGTGAGCGACCAGAAGCGGGCCGAGGCGAGCTTGAGAGAGAGCGAGCAGCGTTTCCGCGTGGTGGCCGACGCAGCCCCCGTGCTGATCTGGTTCAGCGGCACGGACAAGCTACGTTCTTGGTTCAATGAGCCGTGGCTCTCATTCACGGGCCGCTCAATGGCCCAGGAGGTCGGCAGCGGCTGGGCCAACGACGTCCACCCGGACGACTTGGACGGCTGCTTGCAGACGCAGACTGCCGCTTACGATGCCCGCACGCCGTTCTCGATCGAGTATCGGCTCCGGCGGCACGACGGTGAGTTCCGCTGGCTGATCGACAATGGTGTCCCCCGGTTCAGTTCGGGCGGCGAGTTCGAAGGATACATCGGCTCGTGCCTCGACGTGACCGACTACAAGAACGCCGTCGCCGGATTGCGAGACGCCGACCGTCGGAAGGACGAGTTCTTGGCGACCCTGGCGCACGAACTTCGCAACCCGCTCGCGCCGATACGCAACGGACTCGAGGTCATTCGCATGGCCGGGGCAAGCGGGACGGTCGAGCTGGCCCGGTCGATGATGGACCGGCAACTGACGCACTTGATTCGCCTGGTGGACGACCTGCTCGACGTGAGCCGGGTCACGAGTGGCATGCTCGAACTTCGCAGGCAGCGGCTCGAACTCCGGGGCGTGATCGACGCCGCCGTGGAGACGAGTCGACCGGCCATCGAGCAGGCAGGCCACGACCTGTCAATCATCTTGCCGGACGAGCCGATCTTCGTGGACGGGGATCTCACCCGGCTCGCGCAGGTGGTTTCAAACCTGCTCAACAACAGCGCCAAGTACACGCGCCGAGGCGGGCACATCTCGTTGGCCATCGCACGCGAGAAAGAGACGGCGCTGGTGACGGTGACGGACGACGGCATTGGCATCCCGCCGGCCATGCTCGGCAGAGTGTTCGATATGTTCACCCAGGTGGACCGGACGTTGGAGAGAACGACCGGTGGTCTTGGCATCGGCCTGTCGCTAGTCAAAGGATTGGTCGAGATGCATGACGGGACGATCGAGGCTCGCAGCGAGGGCGAGGGCAAGGGCAGTGAGTTCGTCGTCCGACTGCCGATCGTGAGCCCCGCTCCCCGCAGGGCCGATCCGTCGGACGGGCGGGCCCAGGAAGTCGTGACGGCCGACCGTCGTCGCATCCTCGTTTTGGACGACAACACGGACTCGGCGGATTTGCTCGGCGTGCTCCTGGAAAGGCTCGGGAACGAAGTGCGTACGGCCTACGACGGGGAAGCCGGGGTGCTAGAGGCAGAAGAATTCCGGCCCGAAGTAGTGTTTTGCGATATCGGGATGCCAAAGATGAACGGCTACGAAGTCGCACGCCACCTCCGAGAGCAGCCGTGGAGCCGGGAAATCGTGCTGGTCGCGTTGACCGGGTGGGGGCAGGTTGACGATCGCAAGAAAAGTTCGGACGCCGGGTTCGACCTCCACTTGGTCAAGCCGGTCGACCCGGCCGTACTGAAGCAGTTGTTGGCCGGGCTCCGCTCCGCTTGAGGCCAGGTTGCACCCTCATCGATCTGGTCGGGAGCTGATGATAACGTCCTGCCCATGCGCAGGTGTGAAGCATTGGCCTTTGCTGGGCTGAGCTGGGGTCTTGTCGGTTGTGGGCTGATTCACATCACGGTTTCGTCCTCGAAGCGCGGCGCGCCGAACACCGCTGCTGTGGCGACGCCAGAGCCACAGCAATCCGTTCAGGCGACCGTTCAGCGGCCCGCGGTGGCGGCCTCAACCGGAACGCCCTCGTCCGCCTCAATTGCACTTGCCGATGCCGAAGCAGCAGCGGCGGACGACCGCCTTGCAGCCGACCTTCCGACGGCTGCGCGCGTGCAACAACTCATTCAGGGCGTGAACCCCGGCGACACCACAGCGCGCCAGCAGGCAAGCTTCGACCTACTCGAAAACTACATCGACCAGCGACACAACAGCGGGCTCGCTCGATCAGCGGCACTCGCGGCGCTCACCGCTGAATATCGAAAATACGACACCGAGTCCCCGTACGATGTCAATCCGGAGGCGCGCAGGTACTATCTCGACGTCGACTTTCGGGACGATGCGCTTTCCAAGTTGCTGTCCGCACAGGCTCGCGCAGCGTTTGAAAACGACACGACAATGAGAGCCCTTCGGCAGGAGCGCCGCGCCACCCAGGCACGACTGCGTGCATTGGACAAAGGCCAACGGGCGGAGGTCGAGCTGGGTCGCTTGACCGCCAAAGCCCAACCCTTGGCCGCACCGTTCACGCACGCGAGTTATGACGCCGGCGAAGGTCTCGTGACAGCCATCAAAGAATGGGACGACTGGAGGCGGGGGGCAGAAGGCCAATCGTTCGAGGCTCAGCTCTCCGACGCCCAATCCAAACGCTGGCAGAGGACCGTCCAGGAGGCCTTGGCACAAGCAAGCCGGCTTGCGCCGCTCTTGGACGATTGGTTCAGTCGAACTCCTGAAGGCCGTGCTGGCGATCAGCGCGCCTGCTACTTTCGGTGCGACCGACAACGCGGATTGAGCAACACCGCATGTCCGATCGGGACGAGCTTCAGTCAACAAAACACGTTCGGCGAAAACTACTCCGCCTGCCATGATCGGATCGATGCCGCGCACTCGCGATGCGTAGGCGCTTGTGACTCAACGAGATGACCCGAGTCACGAGGACATGGGCACCTCGCTCGGCTACACGCACCTCGCTCGGCTACAAAACGCCCGAGATTTGGCAAGGCCCCATAATCAGTGTTCGAGTTTGGCAGGTTCTTGTCCTGCTTTCGAATACGGTATGTCAGTATTAGTGGGTGGGAGACAAAGCAAGACTCGCTGTCGTCGCCATCGCGTTGAGCTGTAGCGGCCCTCCCGCGCTGCCTGCGGGTGCGGGTTCGGCGGGTGCGGGTTCGGCGGGCGCGGGTTCGGCGGGTGCGGCTGGAAGCGCGAGCGCTGCGGCGGCGGACGTCTCCGAGGCGTGGACATGGATGGCCTGCGGAACCATCCCCAGCACCGAGGTTCCAAGTCTTATCGAATACAGCAGGGGTGACACGATCGTCGGGGGACACCCGCGTTCGACTCCCCTGGACGCGATCAACCGCATCTCGGCGCTGGCCATGAACGCGGACGGCGGGACGCTCGTCAGCATGGGTGGCGTAACACTGGTGTGGGACGTCGCGCCCGCATTCGCTGATTCGCGAGCGACCTACGTGGATCGGGGCACCCCCGAATGGCCGCGCGTCGAAGTTTCGCCCGACGGCCGCTGGATCGCCATTTTTGGCGACGGGCGGCGCCTCGTCTCTCGCGACGGAAAGTCGGGACCTGCCATTGGTGCAGGTTCCACGCCCGCCGAGTGCTGGCCGGCCGAGGCGAGGTTCTCCCCCGACGGTCAATGGCTGGTCGGCCCAGGCTTCGGCCCAGCGATCGACGTCTTTCGCGTTGCCGACTTCGACGTGGCGCGCCCCCAGCTACAGCCCGTCTATTCGCTCGCCGCTGCCTGTGGGCCGATCGATCCGCAATTGGCGCTTTACGCGCCGACCTCGCGCATTGCCTTCGCGCCCGACGGCCAGAGACTCGTAACCGAAACCGGTGCGCAGTTCAGGACGGACAACTGGCAGCTGGTGACGGAGGGGCGTGGTGAACCAGCGCAGCACGGGCTAGACGGCTCGTTGGAATTGTCAGCAAAAGGCGCTGTGCTCGTCTCCGACTGTCACTACGAGAAAGCCATCGATGGCTTCAGTTGCGCGCCCGAGGTCGGTCGCTTCCCGCGCTTCTCCCCCGACGGCAGCTGGGTGCTCGCGGCCGGAACGCTGAGGCACATCGCGTCTGGAGAAATCCGCGTGTTGGACGCTTCGGCAGCGGTCGGCATCTTCGCGCCCAATGGTGACGTGATCGCGGCTAGCGCTGACAACTCGCTGACCAGATATTGCAAGACCGAATAGCCCGCATCACCCATCGTGGGGGTGAGAACGCCATCATGCTGTTTCCACTTGCGTCCCTTCGCGCGCGCCTCGGTCGCGCGGAACCTCATCCCGCGGATCAATCGTGGCTGCCGTCGTCGCTGACGTCCTCGCCCGACAGCGAGTAACCCGTCGCGGGTCGCTCAGAGGAACGCACCGTGTCTGGCGCTGCACTAGAGGCGGGCACGGCCACCGATCGCAGGCTAATCGAGCCAATCGCGGCGGCTCCAGATGGGCTCCGCTGTACCCGTTCCGCTGAGACCGTCCCAGCGCCGGCCAGCTCCTGCCAAGCCAAGTCGCGTTCGCGCTCACAGCGTGTGGCGTACTCGCGCGCCTGATCGCGCTGCGCGATTAGCTCTTCGAGCTTTTCCAGACCGACTTTGTTTTCGCCGGAGTCTTGCAGGCGACGTCGGAGCTCGACCAGCTGTCGCTCGTGATCAGTCAGGATCTCGACCAAGAAAAGATCTTGTTGCTCGATCAGGAACGCGCGCTCGCTGCTGGTCTCGTGACGAATTACGTCCAACAGTTGCTCGATTTGGCTCATCCGGAAGCGCAGCGCATGTTCTTCTTCCTGGCTGCGGGTCAGGTGACTACGCAGTTCGTCGAGCTCGTGCATGAGCTCGGTGTTGGCAGCGCGAGCTGCCTGAGCGCTAGTTGACAAGTGCTTGAGGCCACGCGCCAATAGGCCGAGATTGGCTTCGGTTCGACCCACGCTGCCGAGCGCCGCTTCCATCCGCTGTAGGCCGCCGTCGAGCGTGAGCGCGAGATCGAGGGACTGTACGCTCTCCGACTGTCTTCTCTGTCGAGCCGGCGGAATGCCACTCTCGAGCTGCGTATTCGAACTGACACGTAGCGGGCTAGAGTCTGGCGCTGGCTGATCGGAGTCGCTGAGCGTGAACGGGTCCGAAACCGATTCTGCGTTTTCGAGGGCCATTGTGGGGACTTGTGGGCCGGTGTCGTCCAGGGGGCAAGCAGTTCTTCGATCCCCCGGGCAACAGCCGATCGTTCCAGTCCGGGCGATATTTCTGCGGCATTTCCGCAATTTCGCTTTGCCGATGAAACGCCCCAAAGTGAGCGTCGGGGACCTGTACCGGTTTGAAGGCCTGCGGGAAGGTCCGCTCCGCGCTAGAACCCCCTCCATGACTCGCTCCCCCCTGCTGTGCGGCCTCCCGGCTTTGATCTTGGGGCTTGGTTTGTCGTTTTCGGGCGCTGCGTTCGGGCACGCACCGTCTCAAACTGGGCAGGCGGCGCCCGGCGCGTCAGTTGCGCCAGAGGACGATTATGGCGAGGACATTCAGGGCAGCGTGCCCGGTGCCAGCGCAATCGAGGGACGACTGATGGCGCCCTGTTGCTGGACGCAGACGATCGACATTCACGACTCGCCGATCTCGCTCAGCATGCGCCACGAAATCCGCCGCCGCCTGCGCAACGGCGAATCGCCGGAGGTGATTCAGGCGTCGTTCGTCGAGCGCTACGGATCGAAGATCATGGCTGTCCAAGAGAGCAGCCAATTGAAGAACGTATTCATCGGTCTGTCCGTCGTGATGGGCGGCGCTGGCATTGCGGCCGCGATGATGATCGGCCGCTGGCGCAAGCAGAGCACGCCGAAGGGCGGCCCCAAGAAGGACGCGCCCGATCCCGCGCGCGACCAGTGGGACGAGAAGCTCGACGCTGAGCTCAAGGACCTCGATAAGGAGTGAGCGCCGCTTCTTTAAACCCGATTCCGGCGGCACGGCGGTCCAGACCAATCTGCAGCCAGGTTCGGGCTGACGAGGAGCGGACTGACGAGAAGAAATCTGGTTGGAATTAGAACTGGATTCAAACTAGATTTTTCCCTACCGGAGTCGGTCCGGCAACCGCTTCAGTTTTCGCCGACGCGGTTGCACCGCAATTAGGCGCGCCGCACCGGCTTCTTCGCCGCGCGTGCCGTAACCGGCTTGGCCGCGGCCTTCTTGGCGACGGGCTTGGTTTCGACCGGGCGGCCGTCCATGGTTCGGAACATGAGCACGGCGGCCTCCGCGGCTTTTTTGGCGCGTTCAGTCTCACCCCGCATTTCCATCAAGAAGCGACTCGGGATTTGTGCGCGGGGCTTGCCCCACTTCATACGTTCTTTGCAGAACGTCAGGGTCAACGTGTCTTGGGCGCGGGTCACTCCGACGTAGGCCAAGCGTCGTTCTTCGTCGATGCTCTTACCGTCGACGATCGAGCGTTGGTGGGGCAGCAAGCCTTCTTCCATGCCCACGAGGTAGACGTGCGGAAATTCCAGGCCCTTGGCGCTGTGCAAGGTCATCAGCGTCACGGCACGCCGCTCGCGCTTGTCGTCGTCCTTCTGATCCTCACGACCGGCGAGTGCTGCTTCTTCCAAAAATCCCTGCAGTGTCGCGCCTTCGGTGCGTTGCTCGTAGAGCGCGATCGAATTCAGGAACTCTGCGATCGAATTCAAACGAGCTTCGATGTCGCCGGGTGTTTTGTACACGCGGTCGAGCTCAGACCGATAATTGACGGTCTTCAGCAGCGCTTGTGCGAAATCGAACAACGAACCTGTGCCGAGTTGGGCTCGGAATTGTTCGATCAACGCGCGAAAGGCGTCCACTCGATCCCCGGCGGTGTGCGGAATGTCTCCGTTGGCCGAGGCTTGCGGCAGGATCTGCCAGAGTGGTTTACCCTCCACGACCGCCACTTGCATGAGCACCTCGATCGTCCCTGCACCGATCCCGCGTGCAGGCGTATTGATGATGCGCAACAGTGACACTTCGTCGGCTGGGTTGGCGATCACGCGTAGGTAGGCGAGCACATCCCGGACCTCCTTGCGGTCGTAGAAGGACATGCCGCCCACCAGCACGTACGGGATCTGTGCCCGCCGCAGCTCCAGCTCGAACGCGCGCGGCTGCTCGTTGGTGCGAAACAGAATCGCGACATCGCTCGGGCGCCACTTTACCGACTCGTCGACCCCCTCCATGCGCTGGCGAATTTCGGCGATGACCGACTCGGCTTCCAGCGTCTCATTTTCCATGCGCAGCATGCGTGGAGGCAATCCGCCATCCCGAAACGGACGCAGGATCTTCTGATGACGCGAGCTATTGTGTGCGATCAGGGTATTGGCAGCCTCCAAGATCGGGGCTTTGGAGCGGTAGTTGTCCTCCAGGCGGACGACCTTCGCGTCCGGCCAATCCTTCTGGAAGTTCAGGATGTGCGAGACGTCGGCGCCGCGCCAACCATAGATCGACTGATCGTCGTCACCGACCACGCATAGGTTCCGGTGGCGGTCGGCCAATGATTTGACGATGCGATATTGGGGACCATTGGTGTCTTGGTACTCGTCGATCAGCAGATGATCGAAACGCGTGGCCTCGGCAAAGCGCGCGTCCGGATGTTTGTCGAACAGCTCTTCGGTGGACAGCAAAAGATCGTCGAAGTCCATCGAACCGCAGGCGCGCAGTTGGGTTTGATAGCGTGCATAGGCGGCGGCGGCCAGCTGCTCGCGGTCGCCTTGGGCCGCGGCCTCGGCGCCCGCAGGACGGATCCCCTGGCTCTTCCAGCCGCTGATCAAGTGCAGCAGATCCCCAGGCCGCAGCTTATCCGCGCTGACGCGAATGTCGCGCAGAGCTCCGCGCGCCAAAGTCTCCTGATCGCTGCGGTCATAGATCGCGAATTCTTTCGGATAACCGAGGCGATCGGCGTGACGACGCAAGATCCGCACGCACAAAGCGTGAAAGGTGGAGATCTCCGGAGGCTGCACGCCGCGTGGACGCTTACCGAGCAAGTGCTGCGCGCGTTCCTTCATTTCCTTGGCGGCCTTGTTGGTGAAGGTCACCGCCAAGATCCGGTCCTGCACGATGCCGCGTCGGATGAGCTCCGCGATCCGGTAGGTGATTACACGAGTCTTGCCGGTGCCGGCGCCGGCCAAGACCAAGAGCGGGCCCGATAGCGTCATCACCGCGCTGTGCTGCGCTGGGTTCAGGTCAGGGCGACTCACAATCTCTCCCATATGAGTGGATCGCTCGCCGGATCAAGCTTGACGACCGAGAAAATTCCGTGCTTGGGGAGTGGGGTGAAGCTTTACACGGAAACGTTCGGCGCTGAGGGCAACCCCGGCATCATTTTTTGCCACGGCTTCGGCGGCAGCGCGCGCAACTTTCGCTTGCAAGCGCGGCTACTCGAAGAACGCTTTCGGGTCACGCTGTTCGATTTGCGCGGGCACGGGCGGAGCCCGGCACCCGAGGGCGCCGAGTCGTATCGTAGCGAGGCGTTGCTCTCGGATCTCGACGAACTGGTGCGAGCGCAGCCTACGCCATTGATCTTGGCCGGCCTGAGCTTGGGCGCCAAGCTTTCGCTCGACTACGCGCTACTCTATCCAGATCGCGTTCGAGCGCTGGTGCTTGCGTCGTACCCCAGCTCGGGTGACGTGGAAGTGCGCCGGACTTGGGCGCTGGGGTTCGCGGATGCGATCGAACGCCGGGGCCTGGAGCAAGCCGGTGAAGAATTCGTCTGGGGCGAACGCTCGCGCTTCGATCCAAAAGGCGCCAAGCTGATCAAGCAAGGGCTGATGGAACATTCCCCGCAGGCCCTCGCTCACATTCAGCGTGAAGTGCTGGCGCCCTCGCATTCGCCCTCGCAGCTCGCTGCGCAGCTACGGCAGCTGGAGATCCCGACGTGTTTGATCGCTGGCACCGATGATCCGGAGAGCCTCGGTCCCTGCCGCGAACTTTCCCAGCTTTTGCCGCGCGCCGAGCTGCACGAACTCGAGAACGCGGGGCACGTGGTCAATCTGACCCGGCCCACGCTGTTCAATCAAATCCTGCTCGAGTTCTTGGCTCGGCTGCCGCAAGATTCGTGAGCCCGACTCAGTGCGAAGTCGAAGCCACCAGTTGCGCGATCCAGATCGCGCCGAAGACGATGCCCAGCACGGCGCTGATCGCAAAGCCGACGATGCTGATGATCTTGCCCCACTTGAGCTTGTTCTCGCCGTCGGCCAGGTTGTCTTGGTCGGCGGCTTGCATGGCCATGAAGCAGAGCACGCCGCCGATGATTCCAAAGCAACTGCTGCACAGGAAGAAGCTTGCTGCGGAGATGATTAGCCAGGTTTGAGCCCTCTTTTTGAGCTCAGCTTGCTGTGGACTTCGCGACGGGCCAAACCCGGACCCGCCGTAGGGCGCTCCGGGGGGACCATAACCACCCGGCGGCGCGCCGGGCGGTGGATAACCCGGAGGGCCGTAGCCACCCGGGCCGCCCGGGGGACCGTAGCCACCCGGACCACCGGGACCGCCCGGGGGACCGTAGCCACCCGGACCGCCCGGGGGACCGTAGCCACCCGGACCACCCGGACCGCCAGGAGGGCCGTAGCCACCGGGACCACCCGGACCGCCAGGAGGGCCGTAGCCACCGGGACCACCCGGCGGACCATAACCGCCGCCTTGAGCTTGGCGGGGGTCGTGTGCGCTCGTCATCGTCGTTGCTCCCATTTCGCGATCGCTTGCTCCAGCGCGTGAGAGTAGGACAAAAGCCTTCGTGCCGCTTCAAAGGATTTATTTTCTCGCGGCCGCACTCGTGTGCGGCCTTTCCGCATGCGGGAAACGGGATGCGGCCGACAATCCGGCTCACCCGGAGATCTACGTGCGTGGCGACCGGGTGGTGGCGGAGCAATCGGCGGCGCAGTTTTTCGAGGGCCGCGTGCTTTCGGCCCAAGGCGACCATTTGCGCCTGCAGGCCATCGGCGGCAATGATTCACTGAACGTCGTTGCAAGCGATGTGTACCGACTGCCGCCGGTCACGCACGAGCTGACGGCGAACATGTTGGCCATCTGCGGCCGCGACGAAATGTGGATGCCCTGTCGCGTCGTGAAAATCTCTGGCATCGCACTTCAGGCTCGCTTGGCCAGCGGTGAGTCGTTCGACTTGACGCGCGATCACCTGCTCGTGCCGTCCGCGCTGACAGAGCTCAATTTGAAACGCTATTTCGCGCGCAGCGAGGCGGAGCAGGCCTTTGCTCACGCGGCCGAGCGTGCCGGCGAACCGCGACCCGAACCTGGTTGGCATCCCGCACTTCATGAACGTCTGCTCGTGAAACTGGGGGCGGATTGGTTCACGGGCTACGTGCGCGAGATCGACGGCGACACAGCGCAAGTTGCGCTCAGCTCGCCACAGCGTAGTGCGTCGGCGCCATTGTCGGCGCTGAGCGCGGAGCCGCCCTCGAGTTTTGTCAGCGAGCTTCGTCGCGGTGACTTCGTGCTGTTCCGTCCCGACACTCCCTCGCTGCCTTGGGCGCGCATGCAGGTTCGCGCCGTGAACGGCGTGGACTTGAAACTCGGCGACGCCTCTGGGACGTTGAAATCAGCCACCGTGCGCGAGATCGTACCGCTCAGACCGTGAGAGGGCGTCACCATGCCACCCGCCTCAAGAAGGGTGCGCACACGGATCCGACTCTTCAGCAGCCGGCGTTGGCGATCTTGCCGACCAAAAACAGGACAGTCAGCATCGCCGCTCTGTTAGCGGCTCCATTTGCCGCAATCGGCAGGATCGTTTGGGCCCGCGTGGCCGCATCGAGGAGCCTTTTGGAAACGAAGAAAGCATTTGGAATTCAAACTACGGCTTTCGTTTCTGAGCCATCCGTGGTTGCAACCGACAAAATGGGCGGCGCTCCTGATCGGCCGGTCTACTTCGTGACCTCAGCGCCCAAGGAGCACGAACATGAGCTTCACCTACCGGGCGTGGTCATGTGCGTCGTCGACAAGCCCTCGCTCTGGCCAGCATCCACGCGCAGCTCGGCGCGCGCGTGGATCGTGCCGCCCGCGCGCGCGTCGACGGCACAGATCCGGGCACTGGTTGCGCTCGTGCCGCGGGACAGGGCGAGTTCCTCACCGGACTCCTCGTCGACGAGGCGAACCTCTGCGCCCGCGCTGCCCGCGCCGAGCGCTAGTGTGAAATCAACACAGCGACCGAAGGGCACCAAGAATAGCTCCGTTTCGAGGTGCTCGGGAGTCAAGTGGTGTAGCGTGATCTTGCCGGCCTGGGTGCCGCTACGTATCAATCCGTGATCGAGCATGTGTCCCAGCAAGCGGCTGGCAGCGAGTGGGGATGCCTGCAAAAGCGGTGCCGGCTCAGGCTCGACTCGGAGTTCGACGCTGTATTCGCCGGGCCGGGCCAAGCTTTCGGTATCTAGCCGCACGGGGCCGCCGGTGGAGCAGGCGAATAGCACCGGTGCCGCGCGCGAGTCGCTCTCTGCAATCAGTGAGTCGTCGTTGCTCCATAGGCGCGCCGATACATCCCGCACGGGGGCCGCCGATAGAATGTCGAGGCGCGCGCAGCCCTTGGGCAACGCAAACGCGGTGCTATCCAAACGACCGGGCTGAAGCGTCCCGGTCTTCAGCACTTTTGCGTTGGCATAGCCAAGGCCCTGCAGAAACGTGGCATTCTTCTGGCGCGCGTCATCCAAACTGCCAGTCGCGAAGCGATCGATGCGCAGCGCGTCGTCGAACTCAGCGGCACTGTCTGCCTCGCTTTGCGATAGCACCAGCACGGCCAGGCCGTGGCCGCCCTGTGGTCGAAGTTCGAAGCCAATTAGGGTGGACAGCGAGGAGCACACGAGGAGCGAGCGGTCGCGGCCCAGGCTGGCGGCGCGGCCTAAAACGTGGCCGTCTTGATCGACCGCCGAGAGCTCGATGTGCGAAAGCTCGTCGCCAGCCAAGACCAGCGCATGCAGGCAGCGATGCTCTTCGACGCTGGCACTCACGCGGGTCGGAATGCGGGTATCGAGTGGCACTGCTACGCGGCGCACGTCCGTCCACTTGCCGCCCAAGCGCTTTCGATGTTCAGCAACACGCTCGGCTAGACCTGGCCAACTGGACAGCCGCGCGTCGCCTTCGTCCGTGCGCTGGCGAGCGTGGTAGGCGCTGGCAGCGCGCTCGGCGTCCTTGGGCGGCAGGCGCTCGACCCCGAGCGCAACCAAGCCGTGGCCCGCCGCCACGTGGGCCGATACATACACGCGCGCCGGGTGTGGTGGACACAGGAGCACGGCGGGCGTCTTATCCGCGCCCGTATCCATGCCCAATTCGGCGCCGTCTTCGCCATAGACCATCAGATCCAAATCTACGACCGTGTCCGTGCCGCGGGCGATGAAGACGGCACACGAGCCCTCTGGCAGATCGACCAGGGTCGCCACGTGATCGCCTGCCACGCCCGCTTCCACGGCCACGACTTCGCTCTCGCGTTCGGGGCGAAACCAGGCACGTGTGTCGGGCTTGCCCGGGACTTTGCCGAAGGCCGGCGCCGCGGGCCTTGCGCTTTGGGGCGCGCGGGGATGCGCGCAGCCGGCGTAGCCCAGAGCCAGCGGGCCAATGAGCAGCAGAGCTCGAGCGCGACGCTTCATCGCGAAACGACTCCCAGCCGCGAGCGGCCACTCTGCCAGACGGACAGCAGCCAGGCGAGGTTCGACCCTTGGCTGTCGATCTCAATCGTCGCGTGTCGTGCGCCCTGCGCGCAAAAGGAAACCGTGCAGCCCTCGGTGTCGGCAGAACCGCGCGGAACCTCGCCTACGGCGTGAGCGCGTACTGACAACGACAAGCTACGCACATCGCCGCGCAGCGGTACGAGTAGCGCGCTGTAGCAAGCGCCGGGCTCGACCTCGAATGGCAACTGAGTCGTGCCCTGCACGCCGAGCGAGCCGTAGATCGGTGCGCTCAATAGGGTGAGATGCGCATTCCGAGCCAGCCGTGCGAGCCGCGCTTGGGCCTCGGATCCCCATGAACTCGGCAGCCCGGGTGGCAAGTCCCAGCGCGCATGCGTCAAACTGAGTGAAGTGCCCGCAGCGGCTCCAATGAAGCGCAGCTCGACGCGGGTTGGCGTTCCCAGGCAAAGGCTCAGGGCCGCGTCGGTATCTTCGGCTCGGTCGACAGCCAGCGGCGCGCCGCTCTGACCGTCCACCAACTCAGCGTCCAGGTCGACACCCTGGGGGCTGCTTGCCGTCGGATCCGCGAGCAATGAAAATTCATGACATCCGCGGGCGAGCATCAGCGTTTCGGCGCCCGCGCCGTCTGCCCCAGCCTGGCGCCGGCCCTGCTCGAAGCCCTTGGCGCCTTCGCGCTGAGCGCGCGCTGCTAAGCGCAAGAGGCGTGCGGCGAGCGGTGGCGGTGCCGGTCTTGGGCCGGGATCGCCGAGCGAAAGCTGGCTGCCGGGATCGCGGCTGGGTAAGACTTCGGTCAAGCGCGGTAGTCCCGCGGGCGAGTTACTGACCAAGGTTTCGATCACCCCACGCGGCGACCGCATTTCCAAATACGCGCCCGATAGAAACGGCTTACCGCTGCCGCAGCGCGTG
>Ga0302323_100000410_pt1 | contig 34017 bp, 24 predicted proteins | sample Fen_T0_3_FD_201950 | JGI IMG/M metagenome (GOLD analysis project Ga0302323, IMG submission 201950) | Peat permafrost microbial communities from Stordalen Mire near Abisko, Sweden - Fen_T0_3 | ecosystem: Environmental > Terrestrial > Soil > Wetlands > Permafrost | place: Sweden: Abisko...
CGGAAGGACGGTCTCGCCACACGGAAGTTCCACGATCGCCGCCTTCCCGTACCGACCATCTCCCGGTTCGGCCCGTCGTCCACACAGCAGAACCGTGGCCGCAGCGCCGTCTTGAAACACCTTCCGATCGCACGGCGTCCGAAGTCCAGGATCCACGATGACCCGCGTGGGATTCTGCCCGGAGACCAGCCGCGTGGTCAGTCGCGGATTGTCGTACGCGACGGTGGACCGACCAACCACGACGGCGTCGCACAGCGCCCGCAATCGATGGGTATGCTCCACATCCTCCCGCCCCGTGATAAAGCAGGAGGCACCAGTCGACGTGGCAATCTGTCCATCCAGGCTCTGCCCGACATGCGCGATCACGAGATCATTGCTGGTGGCAGCGAGGCACAGCGGCAAGTAGATCTCGAGCATACGCTTGATCGGATGCGCAAGCGCGTTGGAGGTTCGGAAGGTCGCCCCATCGTCGGGAAAGACATCCAGCCACCCGTCGCCGAGGGATACCTCTTCCAGTCGGCCCGCGCTGTCGACGCAGATTCCACAAGGCCGCTCTAGGGCGGCCCCGGCGCCCGCCCTGCCAGCCAGTGCCCGCAAGAGCAACCAGGCGCGCGCCTCGGTCAATGCCGAATCACGTGCCAGAGCCGTGCTGTCTGTCCACGTATGCATCGGCTGGTCCCCCAGAAAAGTCGCGCAGGAAGTCCACCAAAAAGGATTCCATGGGCGCGGTGGTTTGTCCTGGCACCATGCCAGGCAGATAGCCCCTACCAACGAAGGGCTGAACGAGAGAGTTGTTCCGACTGATCACGTGAACAGGCACGGCCCACGAAGGCGAATCCTCCGTCAGCTCTGTAACCGGCTGGTGATCTCCGAGCACGATCACGAGCGAGTCGTCCATGACAAACCGAGTCACATAGTCGCTCAGGACCTGGAGGTCGTAGAGAATGCTGTCGAGGTACGGCTGGCTGGCATTGGAAAAGTCAGGCCAGTTGGTATTCGCTTGGTGGACCCAAAGGTTCCGATAAATGTCGCCACTGCCGATCTTCGACCAATCCTCGACCATGACGGGCACACGGCTCCACGGCGCATGACTCGAGACCAGGACATAGGCAACGAAGAAGGGCTCTTTCCCATTGGCCAGGATCCGTCGCCGCGCAAAATCGAGGACGTATTGATCGGGCATGGTCGCCCACGCAAACGGCGGGCCTGTGTAGTCGAAGTTCCAGAACCTGAAGGTCTCGTCGAAGTCGTAAAAATCCGCGCCGCGCGACTCTCGATTGGTGTTGGGCTGAATCAGGATACTGCGGTAGCCGGCCTCGTGGGCGATGCGAGCCATGGTGCGGGGGTGCGCCACGGTCAACAGGTCGTACTGCAATTGATTGTCGGTCCGCACACCAGTCAAGAAGGTCGCGTGCGCCAACCATGACATTCCGCCATAGGTGGCAGAATCGAGGCGTCCCGACGCCGAGTGGAATCCGTTCGAGGTGAGCAGCCCTTCCGCCGCGCGCAATGCGCTTACCGACTTTGCGGAATAGAAAGACCGGTCCACCACGGTCGCACCGTACGACTCGACGAAGAACAAGTAGACATTGGCTCGGTGCAAGCGGTCGAGTTGCGATGGCGTGCTTCGTATCGTGTCTTGCGCCGAGGAGATCGCGTGCATCTGTCGCATGCGGTGGTCGTAGACGTTCAGCAGAAAGCTGGCCTCCCTTTCTATGCGGGGCAAGACGCTGGCGCCAAAGGCGCCCGCATAGCGCTGGTTGTAGCGAGCGTCTTGGTGGAGGAAGGCCGAGGCCACGGCAAACGGCAAGGCAACCACCACGAACACAAGCACGTGCCAGCGTCGGAGGAAAAACTTCGCAGTATAGGCAAGAGCACGATCGAGTGCGAAGACGAACAACGCAACCGCGGCGAGCAGGGCGATCCCCGCGCCGTAGAACTTCCACGGTGCAAAGGTGGAGCGGGCGTAGCGCGCCAGCTCGGGCACCAGCGGCAAATCGGAATACACGTTGAAGAGCTTCCCGAAAGACTGCCCGGCAATGCCATCGCCGATGCGCAATCCGCGAACGACGACAAACACAGCCAGCAACGCCACCCGGGCCGTCCAGGGCAACCTCCATCCGAGGAAACCGACCACCCCCAGAACCCCCAGCAGAACCGTGGCGTCGAGGGACGGCAAGAAGTACCACCCGTTGGGCTCGGGCGAAGGATAGCGAACGTTCACCGTCAGATTGAGAAACGACCACGCAACCAGAAACAGCGAAGTCGATGCCATTCCGCGCAGCACACTCGACCGGGAGGTCTCGCCGATTTGCAGAAACCGCTTCCAGTTCGGGTAGGCTGACAGAAACGAGCGGGCGAAGGAAAGACAGCAAATCGTCGCGCCGACCGACGCGAATGCCAACGCGGCCGGGCCGCGGGTTGCCTTGGCGAGCAGCAGGAGGGTCGAGCTCGACAAGAACGCCATTCTCCCAAACAGCCGGTGCCGCCTGGGTTCCTGGGCGCCGGGAAACAACGCCAGCGACAGGACGTACACGTAGCGAAGCAACCCCGGAACCAGCACCCACGCACTGAAGCGATCTCGCAGCCAAAGGGACAGACAGAGGACGAGGACGAAAGCGGCATCCGCCTCCGTATCGAACGCGCTACCAAATCCGGACGTGGTGCCCAGCTGTCGGGCGACCGCTCCATCCACGGCATCGAGCAGGAACGCCACCGAAAGCATCCCCAGCAGCAGCCCCTGCGGCACCCGTGGCAGCCACGCCGCAATCGCCAACAAGATGAGCACACGCACGGACGTCACCACGTTGGCCAGGCCGAAGTCGCCGCTTCCAGTCCACCGACCGACAGCCTGCAGGACGAGCGCACAGAACGCCAGGGCGGCCGCGACGGCCACTGGCCAGCTTCGCGAGCTAACTGCGGTCACGCCCACGCCGGTGAGCAAGATTGTGGCATGCGTGGGCAACCACCGTGTCATCACCATCGGTGCCGCCTGAGCGGACACGGCTACTTTGGCGTGGCGCTTGCGCATGAGCCTGTGTACATGGTTCCCGCGGTTGCTGTCTTCATCATCTACTGCACGGTGACCCTTGGATGTCCGCTCCAAATGTTCGGTCACCACAGAGGAGCGCGAAATCTGCAGCCCAGTCACCGATTCGCCCTTCGTGAAGCGCCGCAGACGGTTGCGGGCCTGCAACGCCCGCTCGCCATTCGCATCCTAAGTGCCCATGGGCACGGAGCGCCTCGATGGCTATAGTGGATATCTATCTGCCAAGCGGACCGTAGACGATCGTTCGATCAATCGGCACGTGCTCGATCGGCTGAGCATCGAGCTGGAAAAAGTCCAGGGGCGGCCCCTTCACATCGTGGAGATTGGCGCGGGCCTGGGCACCATGGTCGCGCGAATGGTCGACCTCAAGATGGTGACCCAAGCCGAATATCTGCTGCTCGACGTAAATCCAAGTCTGCTGCGAGAAGCACGTTCCTGGCTGGCAGGCTGGGCGGATTCGCGCCGGTTGACCGCTATCGGCGTCGATGAGTCACTGAAAATTCGAGGCAAAGCCGGCGTGGAACTCACAATCCGATTCGTTGCCTGCGAGCTCGGCGACTTCGTTGCACGAACGCCCCCACCGACCAGGGCGGACTTGCTCATCGCCAGTGCCTTCCTCGACTTGGTGGACGTTGCCAGATTGTTGCCGAGGATGTTCACCCTGATCGTCCCAGACGGTCTGTATTTCTTTGCGGTCAACTTTGACGGAGAGACCATCTTCGAACCCGAGCATCCCGACGACGCACCCCTCTTGCGGGCCTACCATCGAAGCATGGACCAGAGAATCCGTTATGGCCGCCAAGCCGGAGATAGTCATTGCGGTCGCCACCTCTTTGGCCATCTTCGCACCGCCGGAGCGAGCATTCTGGCCGCGGGAGCCTCAGATTGGGTCGTCCATCCGCAAGGTGCCGGCTATATCGACGAGGAAGCACATTTCCTGCGCTCAATCGTGGCAACCATCGGCGACGAGTTGCGACGCCAGCCCGACGTGAGCACTGAAATCCTGGACAACTGGCTGGCGAATCGGCGCCAGCAGATCGATCGTGCCGAGCTCGTGTACATCGCCCACCAGCTCGACTTCGTTGGCAGACGCGGCCCCGAATAGGCGTTGCTCGCCATGCCAGCGGCGCTGCGGATAGCTATTCGCAGCACAAAAGTCACAAAACGCCCCGAGGCATCAACTTGCCGCACTGCTAGGCTGCATGCATGGACGCCCCCAGGGTTCTTGCGACAGCATTCCTGGTCACGATGGTCGCGTGTGGACGGAGCTCGATGCACAACAACCGCGACCCCCATCCGACGAGCGGGCCAGCCGCAGGAGAACCTGAGGTGACGGTGGGAAACGGTGGCCGTCCGACGAGCGACGGTGGTCACCAGGGATCAGGCGGTTCGATCGCCACGGGCGGAAGCCCGAGCACCACGGGCAGCGGAGGAGACACCCCGGGAACTGGCACACGTGGATTGGCCGGCGGCGGCGGTAGGATGTCCACCGCGTTCACTTCTCCGACGGGCGGCACCGAAAGTGGCGGTAGAAGCAGCATCGGTGGCTCGGCGACTGGTGGCTCGGCCGCCGGAGGCTCCAGGGGACCTGTCGGTGGCGTCGGCCTGGGCGGCGCGACCGCCGCTGGAGGCAGGGGCGGACGTTCCGGCACCTGTGGCGATGGAACGGTCGGACCGGGAGAGCAATGCGACCTCGGGGCTGACAACACTGCGTCTACGGCCCTCGTGGTCACGCAAGGTGCCCTCTCGTTTGCAGCAGTTCCCCTCACGCGAACGGGTTCTGGGAAGGACTTCTATTCGTATTCCTCCGCCAGTGCGCACACGGGATTCGAACAACCTGGCCTCAGCCAAATTCTGCTCTATCTCGACAAATCAACCCGTGTGCTCAGCTTGCTGGTCATTCATGGCGTGGATCAAGATACCTCCGGCCTCGAACAACCATCCTCGACTGTGCAATTCCTATTCAGCGGTTTGCCCGAAAGCACCGCCATCGGAATTTCCGACGACTCCGGCGAGCTCATCATGACCTCGGCGACCACCGCAACGGGACTGTGGAGTTTCACCAACAACTCGGATGGCGGGGTACTTGACGGGCTTCCTCTTCCCGGCAACTGGTCAATCACGGTCGAGCCCTTCTTCATCAAGGGCGGCTGGACGTGGACCTGGCTCGAGGCCGATGGATCCGTGGTCCCTCTCGACATCAGCCAACCCTTGACCATCGAGGCGCATGCCACCCACGGGCAATGCCGCCCCGACTGCACAATTCCACAGTGCGGGGATGGGAGACTGGACGGCGGCGAAGTGTGCGACGACGGCCAGCCGTCCAGCTCCGGTTGCAGCCTCAATTGTATGTCGTTCAACTGAAGCTGCCGACGGTCGGTCCGGGCTCTACAGGATATCCCCTGCCTTCGCCTCAGCGACGCCCGCCAAGGCGCCTTCGAACAAGGGCCCCGAAAGGTAGCGCTCGCCCGAGTCGGGAAGAAGCACCACGAATGTCTTGCCCGCGAACTCCGGCAGCGCCGCCAACCTTGCGGCGACCGCCGCGGCCGCTCCGCCGCTGATGCCGGTCAGAATTCCCTCTTCCGAGGTCAGACGTCGGGCAAAGGCGATGGCGTCGGCAGAATTGATCTGTTCCACTCGATCGACCACCGATACATCCAGCGTCTTCGGAATGAAACCGGCACCAATGCCCTGAATCTTGTGCGGCCCTGGTTTGAGCTCTTGCTTGGCGAGGAGCTGCGAGATCACCGGGCTCTCGGTCGGCTCTACCGCGACACTGACGATTGCTTTTCCCTTTTGGCCCTTGATGAAACGCGATACGCCCGTGATGGTTCCTCCCGTGCCAACGCCCGATACAAAGACGTCGACTGCCCCATCCGTATCCTCCCAGATCTCCGGGCCGGTCGTGGCTTCGTGGATCGCCGGGTTGGCTGGATTCTCGAACTGCTGGGGCAAATAGTACCGATTGGGATCGGAGTCGCGGATCTCAGTGGCTTTCTTCACCGCGCCGTTCATGCCCTTCGGCCCCTCGGTCAGTACGATGGTGGCGCCAAAGGCCTTGAGCACCTTGCGGCGCTCCACGCTCATGGTTTCAGGCATGACCAGGGTAAGCTTGTAGCCACGCGCGGCGGCCACGAAAGCCAGCGCAATCCCGGTGTTGCCGGAGGTGGGCTCGACGATTTCCACGCCGGGCTTGAGCAAGCCCTTCTTCTCCGCATCCCAGATCAGCGCAGCACCCAGGCGGCACTTGACCGAGTAGGCTGGATTTCTGCCTTCGATCTTCGCGAAGACTTTGCTCCCAGCCGGTACGACTCGGTTGAGCTGGATAAGCGGCGTTCGACCTATGGAAAGAGAGTTGTCTTTGTACGTTGCCATCAGGGTTGCCTTTCTGAGAATGCCGGGCGGTTTTCGTCACCTGTCGTCTTGTTTAGCAGACACCCATGGACTATGCAAGACATACCCGATCGCGTTCCAAAGGCGCTGACGGGCCACCTATGCGTCGCACAATGGGGTGCCTTGCCACCCGCAACGGCACGTGGACGCTCGATTCGCTCCTCGGCATGGCGCGGATGCCAGTCTTGATTGAAGTTTCGGGGACATTGGCGCTAGTCTTGCCAAGGGGATGGCTCCGCCGCGCGCATATCTTAGTTTCCTCATTGTTGCCGCCGTGTTCGGTGGCGCATGCAGTCCGTCGATCGAGCCCATCACGGTGAACCGGGAATGCCCGAACCTGCCGTTCCGCGGCCCGGCCGCGCTCGCCAACGCGGATACCGATTCGCTCATCGCGGACTTCGAGAATGGCATCAGCGAGGTGGCCCGATTCGGGCACCGCGACGGCCCCTGGATCCTGGGAAACGAATTTCCAACCCCTACCTTGCTGATCACGCAGGCCATGACGGACTGCGCGGCCGACGGAAGGTGGGCAGGGCATTTCGTATTGAGTGAACCTGCGTCGTGGGGAGCCAACTGGACCGCAGTTTTTCGCGCCACGACCTCCGCCGGAACTGCCGTTCCATACGATGCCCGCGCTTATGGTGGCATCTCGTTCTGGGGGGCATTCGGCGCGGCAAACGTTGGCAGCGACCACGTCGCCTTCGGCGTCACGACGTGGGACACCGTGTGGAACAACACCCTCTGTCCGCTTTGTTCAACCGGAGCGTCGTCGTCCGCTCAGTGCGCCTCGTGCAACAACCACTATCTCTTCAACGTGCCCCTGACGCGCGAATGGAAGCATTACATAGTTCGATTCGAAGACATGGCCCAAACGCCTGCCTACACCCCGATGCGCCGCGATCAGCTGGTCGGGTTCATTATCTGGCCGCGACAGCAGGTCGACCTCTGGATCGACGACATTCACTTCGAACCCTGACAGCCGAGCTAGCGGTTAGTGCCAATCCACTTCGGCGAACAGGAGACCGCCCACGAACGGCACGCCCCAGGTACCAGCGTCGTTGCCCGCGAATTGGAGTTGGACTCGGCCCATGGTCGTTCCAACGACTCCCATCACACCGAAGCCGAGCCACCCGACGGGCTTCCACCCTCCTAGGGCCCGAAGGTAGACCGACCCGGTGTACGCGCTGACCGAGCTACCGGTCAATTGTGCGCGCCCCACCTCACTCGGACGGGCTTTCGCGACGAGCGTCGTGAGTGCTCCGCCGAGGCCAGTCGTGAGAAAGAATCTATCCTTTTCGGTAGGTAGCCGAACGAGCAGCTCACCCCCAACAAAGATCGCGCCGACGTCAGAGCTGCCTTCCGGACCGCTCAGCGTACCGCGATTCATTGGAGCACTGAGATCGAAGGCTATTCCGAAGTGCCGACCCCAGATGTGCTGCAAAGACAGCCAGGCCTGCAAGGCCGAGCTCGGACCACCGGCACTGTAGAGAAATCCCATTCCGGCCTGTACCCCGGTCTCGCCTGGCGGAGGGGTCACGACGGGCGGGGGCGGAGGGATCGGAGGCGGGCTCGATGCGGACTGGCGGGTCTCGCCCTTCGGAAAGAAGCTGGTTCGCAAAAGTTCGGCGGTTTGCAGCGCGATCAAGTTCTGGTCCGGTCCACCGGGCGTCTCGTCGACGATAACCTGCCGCAGCAGTGAACGCCCCGACGTCTCGTCCGCCATCCACACTTCCACGCCCTTTCGCGAGGGCAGCAAGCGAATCGCCGCCGACGCATGCTCGGCGCGAGCATCCGCTTCGAGCGACCCTAGGGCCGCGTGCGTGATCACGTCGATGCCGAGGGAGGCGATCTCGGCCTTGATCCTGCCCACGAAGGAATCTCCCATCTTGTCGGCGAGCAGCAACACCCGACGACGAGCAGTTCCCGCTGCAGGTTCGGCCCGCACCCCTGCGGACGGAAGCTCCGCCAGTAGGACGGCCAGAACCGCAAACAAGCAACTCCGGCTCGCCCGCCGGAAACCGGAATCCCGTAAAATTTGCGTCACCTCGAAAGAATGCCTCGCGCTTCAGAAGCGTAAGGCCCTTCGGGGAATCGACGCAAGTACTGTTCTGCGTTTGCCCGGGCACCGCTGCGGTCGCCGGAGCGCAACCTGGCCTCCATCAGGCGGCCAAAGGAATCGCCCATCAGAGGTCCGGCTGGCTGTTCTTTGAGATAGGTTTCAAACCAGGTGGCGGCTTCGACATACGCGTGCTGCCTTTCGAAGGCCATCCTCCCGAGCATGAACGCCGCGGTCGCGCCATCCATCGAGCCAGGAAATCGTCGCCGCAAAGTACGCAGGGCTGCGAAGGCCGGGCCGTTGCGTCCGGACAGACGGGCAGCATCCGCCAGGGCCAGGAGTTCTTTGGTCGTTGCCGCTTGGCAAACGCGTTCGAAATTTCCGCGCTCCGCCGCATGAAGCCCTTCAGACAAACGCCCAGCCGCCAGTAGCTCTCGCCAGGACTCCCCTCGTGGTGCCCGTCCCGAGAAAGGCGCCGCTTCCACCGCCGGCAGGCTGACTTCGGGCTTGGACTCGACGCCGGTCCATGGCGACGGTGCTTCCTTGGGTAAGCACGACAGCTCTAATTTCTCACCGGCCGAAACCGTCTTCGGTGTCTTCTGGCAACCGCCTGAAACGACAACCTGCCCCTCCTCCGTCGCGAGACGGAAGGACTGGTCGCCGGGATAGTACGCCATCTGGAACTTGGTGCCGGTAACCGTCACGCGGAAAGGACCTGCTTCGAAATCCCATCGCGTCTTCCCGGTCTTGCGATGGGCGATGGTTGCGTCGATGACGCCGCTCTCGACCAGAACGCGCGCGGCACCCGTCTCGAGCGACAGCACACGCATCCTCGCACCGTCGTGGAGCACGACCGTGCTTCCCTCGGAAAAGTGGAGTGGTGTGGAAGTGCCCACGAGTGGCTCGATCACGTCACCGAGCTGTCCCGGGCGAGCTTCTCCGACCTGAAAAGAAACCGGTCGCGTCCAAATCCAAAGCCCCGCCGCGCTGGCCGCAAGAGATGTCACGAAGGCCAGGCCCAACCATCGAGCGCCACGCGAGCGCGCTAAACTTCGACGAGACGGGACGGCGTTGCGACGCCCGACCTCTTCGAGGAATTCGGTCCGCCCGAGGCGTATCTCCTCGTTCGCATAAGGATCGGCCAGCAGTGCCTGGCGGACACGCTCGCCGATTCTGTCTAAGCTTCCTTCTCTTCGTTCCATCTCGTCCCATCCTCCAACCACTGCGCAAGCGACGGTTGCTTACGGGCTGCTTCCAAGAAGCGTGTCTCGGCCCGAGCCAGTCGCCGCTTAAGAGTGGCCAGCGATGTTTCACAAGCCTCGGCCGCATCCGAGAGGGTCATGCCGTGGATGTAGCGAAGCACGAAAGCCATTCTCTGCTCAGCTGGCATCTGATCGAGGACGGCATACACCTCGCGCAAAGCGCGCCGGGCATCTGATGAAGCCTGTTCAACCTGCCAAGATTGCGTCTGCTCGGGCGAGAACAGGCGCAGCCAGCTCCTCCTTGTCCTCAAGCGGATCTGCGCGCGGGCAACGAAGACCGCAATGGTCGTCAGCCAACTGGAAAGCCGTTCGACTTCCCTCAGCGACCCGATCTGGTCGAGTGCCCGGATGAACACCTCCTGCAGAAGGTCGGGAATGTCGTCGTCCGGACCCAACGTCGAGCGCAAGGTCATCCGCACGCGGGCGGCATGTCGATCGTAAAAAACCGCCGCAGCCCCCGGATGGCTGGCGCGCAGCGCCTGAACCAGCGCGGCGTCGTCTCCGACGAATGTGAGGGGCGTGAGCATGATGGCGGTGTCTAGGCGAACCCCGGATTTCGCACCGCCGAGATGCTCGACGGCCCGGCGCCACGGCTTGGGTTCTTCACTCGGCAGTGTTTACCAGGACCTGAAAGCGGCTCAGATTTCAAGCCCATCTTGAGGCACGCCGACCTCTCATTCCCGCGAAAACGGGATGATCGTGCTCGCGGCAGCCGGAATCTACTCAGGGATATCGCGAGAACATCACCTTCCGTAGTCGCGGTAAAGCGGAGGTCATGCCCGGCCCCTACGGCATCGGGTGTTGCTTGAGCATGGGCCATGCGATGCTGGGATTGCCAGCCTCGAGACCACCCGCTTTGGTGCAAAGGGTGACGGCAACGCCAGCTTGGCAGTTGGAGTACGTCGAACAGCCGTTGCTATCTTCGTCCGACGGAGAGCCGGTGCACGAATCGATCTGCGCCCACTGCTTGAAGGTCTGCTGAGCACCGAGAAGCGTGATCGGCATTCCGTCCACCACGGCCGAGTAGCCGCCGTCGTACGGCACCAACGTATCTGCCGTACCGCGGAACGAGATGACCGTGATCGGGCGGCTCGGCAAGCAATCGGCCACGGTCTCCTTCAAGAGATCGAATGCTGCCGGTGCGACGGCGGCAAAGACGTCGGCCGCTTTGCACGCCAGGAGATAGGCCATGCCACCGCCCGGTGCCAAGCCCACGGCGTAAACACGTTTCGGATCGATACAGGCCTGCGTCTGCACCTGTGCAACCAGTTTTCTCGCGAACCCCAGATCGTCGGCGTCCACACAGCACGGGCCGATGTCCCAGGAGGTACCACGAGGGCCGGCCAGGCCGCTCGGGAAGGCCATGACGACACCTTCCGGGTCGGTCTGTGTGGGGTAAGGAGAGCCCGACCGCTCCGTCGTGCCCGACCCAGCCAGAGCGTGAAAATCGAGAATCAGCGGCACCGCCTTGCTGCCATCGTACTTCGTCGGAATGTGCAGCACGTAACTTCGGGCGATCGAGCCCACCATGACGGTCTGATTGGAGTCGCCGGGCCTAAGCGCCTGCGACGGACACGTCACGATCGTTCCTGCGCCGTCGCTGCCTCCACCGTCGGTGTGCGGATGACGGCCAATGGCGTCGAGGTCGGAACGAGAGCAACCTGCCATCGAGAAGAGCAGTCCCCCGAAGAGCGAGCAAGCGGCGCGCCTCATAGCCAAGCCCCAACCGTGAGGGCCAGAAAGAGATTCGGACGAGCCGATGTGGCGACCACCGTGTCGACGAAACGCACGCCGACGTAAGGCGATGCCATCTGCACATGTGCGGCGAGTGCCAAGTGAAAACGATCACGCAGCGCCAACCACGCGCCGAGGCCACCGTCGAACAAGAAGGACCACGTCTGCGCGGATTGCCCCTGGTTGGTGGGAGAGTCTGCCCGCCCCACCACCGAGGTGTGGAGCGCGCCAAGCGACAGGCTCGCAAAAGGTTGCACCGTCGCACCCGCGCGCCACCTGTAGCATGCACCCGCGACGCCATATTCCTGCGCCACCTCGGCGCTGCCTGCCGTGCTCTCGACAGTAGGTCGGGTACCGAGGCCAGCCAGCGCGATCTGGGTGACGAGCGACGGACGAAACGCCCAGTCGAAACGAACCACGGGCAGAATCGCGGTTCCGACGCCATCAAAGCCCATCAGCACGCCAGCGCCCACCTCGATGCCGAGCCGCTCGGGGCGAGACTTGGCCCCGTCCATCGCGACGAACCGAACCACGGTTGGGGACGGCTCGACGGCAGCTTCATTGCCACGCTCTCCCGGGCCGAGATGAATCTCGAGGAAGCTCGATCGCAAAAGCTCGATGGCGCGAATCGCGAGATTCTGCGGCGCGCGATCGGATTGCGGTTCGAACGGCAATCGCCGGATCACCGACTTGCCGGTCACCCTGTCCACCACCCACACCTCGACCGAGTTCGGCGCCACGTCGCCCACGATGGCCACCACGGCGTCAGAGCGCCTTTGGTCGGCGAGGCGCTCCAGCGAATCGCGGGATTCCATTCCTCGTGCTATGGCCAGGGACGCTCCTTCGACGATCTCGACGCCGAAGCCCGCGGACATCAATTCGCCCTTGATGCGAACCACGGTCTCGGCCATGGCCGGCGAAGAATTCGCAGGGCGTACGATGACCACGGTTGCTGCCAGGACGCGGGTCGCGCACAAGAAGGTCGAAAAAGCGAGAACAGCGAATGCCAGCCGGAGCACAGGAAGGCCGTGTCAGGGACGCCGTCGCAGCGCCCGCGCCGTTCCGGCATAGGTGCCGTTGGGGAAACGTCGGAGGTATTCCTCGGCTATGGGCTGAGCACGCGCACGGCCTTCAAGGATACTGGTCACCGTCATCTTTCGTCCAAGCGCCTCCGACGCGTAGGTTCCCGCAGGTGCGCGGGAAAGGTACTCATCATACCACCCGAGCGCCCTGCTCGCGCCATGCTCCCGATCTTCTTCCATGCGGCCAAGCAGAAACGCGGCGTCGAGCGCACGTTCGGATTCGGGAAACCGCCTGCGTTCGGCCAAAAGAGCATCGCGAGCGAGACCTGCGCGGCGTCGGTAGCGAGCAGCGTCAGCCAATGCGAAGAGGTCTTCGCTCGAGGCTTTCTCGAGGGTCGCTTTGACCCCGCTGCGCTCCACTTCGACGAGAACCCTATCCCACTTGCCAGCGGCTATTGCCTCGACCCACCTGCGGTCGCCGTCGGTTCTGCTGCCCTCGAGCTTCGCCGATGCGGGGGACATAGCGCTGCCCGATGGGCGAACTGCCACCCGTTCAGGTGCAGTCGAGCCAGTAGCAGAGGGAGCTTCTCGCGGTTCCGGAACATCGGCCGCAGGGGCGGAACCGAACGGATCCAGCCAGGCCTCCTCTGGCTTCTGTTCGGTGATGACGGTCTCGGCTTTGGGCAAGTTGACCACAAGACGCTGACCAGCCCGCAGCGAGACTTCGCCGCCGGTCACCGGCCCCGTGACCGACACGCGACCGTGCCGCAGCCTCAGCTCGAATCGCTCGGTCGCTGCATCCCAGGAAACCGTGAACACAGTTCCCTTGACCGTGACCAAGAACGGGCCGACGTCGACCAGCCACCTTGCGTCGCTGCGCGGGGTCACTTGGAACGAGGCCGAGCCTTGCTCGATCGCCATGTGTGCGCCCAGACTGTCGACCGTGCGCAATCGCCCGCGTGCGCCGGGCATGAGAATGAACTCGGTGCCCTCTGTGAAGAACAGCTTGATGCCGGAATTTCCGGACTCGTGCAGATAGCCGCCGTCGATGACGCTTCCGCCTTCGATTTGGTAGGTGAGCGCCGACTGAGCCGAGGAGTGCAAGCGCTTATGAGACACGGAAACCGCGCCGAGGACCAACAACAGGCACGCGGCGCTCGCCGAGAGGACGAAGGCCGAACGAAAGGCGAACCGCCATCGCAGTTTCCGCCCCGCCAGACGTGTCGACACGTCATGCAGCCCCTGCGCCAATCGCGCTGACGTCGCCGGCTGCACGCTGGTACGCGCCAGATCCACGAGCGCCATCACCGCATCGTTTTCCTTCGATTCACCCACTTGCGAGGTCATCGCTTCCACCCTTTGCCATCGAGAAGACCAGCCATGTCGGCATCGGCGCCTATCCACCGTGACAGTTTCTTACTGGCGTGATCGAGCGATCGCTTGACGGTCGACATCGACAGGTCCATGGCCTGCGCGACCTCTTCGACCGTCATTGATTCGAGGTATCGCAGCGAGAAGACCAGACGGCCTCTCGGCCCAAGCTGGTTCAAAAGTCCATAGAAACGCCTGAGCAGGTCGCGCGACTCCACGTCCAAGGTTCCGCTCGCCAGATCGATGAAGGTCTCCGGCTCTTGGAACGACAACCAGGCGCGCGATCGCTTGCGGCGCAATTCCCACTTCAAGATTCGAATCGCGAATGAAACCACGAAGCTGCGCAGACTATCGGGCTCGCGCAAGGTCTTGGCGCGCAGGAAGAGTCGATAGAACACCTCCTGTACTATGTCGTCCGCCTCGGATTCCGATCCGAGCGTGCGGGCCGCCATCATGAAGACCATGGGCGAGAAGCGATTCCAGGTTTCCGCGGTGGCCCACGCAGCGCCTGCCGCGAGCGCACGCGCCAAATCCCCATCACTGACCGAGCGGGGGTCGGTGTCGACCACCAGCGAAAGCGAAACGTGTGGGCGATAGGTTGACATGATCAAGCTTGCAACGGCTAATTTCGTATAGCAGTAGCTTCTCGCCGTCGATCTGGTTCAAATTCAAGTAGGCGGACCATGTCGCACATATCGCACTAACCCATGCGTCACCGTACCATCGGCGCCGGAAGCGATTGGCTTGAACCGTGCTTCGAGAAGCGACGAAGGCGGCTGCGAACGGCCGCCCTCCCTTCAAGCGATCCGGCGCCGCCTATCCGCCAATCGACGTATCGATCGCTGCAGAGCCGTCAGCCGTCGCGGTCGAGTCTGCGTCCAACGACACGCCACCGTCGAGCGCCGGCTGAGGCACGGCCGAACCTGCGGAGAACACCAACACGGTGACCGATCTCGCCGGCATCGCGTAGGTGAAGGCATTGCTTCCTACCGCGGTCAGCGCAGGCGCGCCGACCAGGTTTGATGATGTTCCTTGCAGGACGAACACCTTGCTGCTCGCGAGCTCGCTCGGGTGGCCGATGCGAATGCCCGCGCTCACCACGTCGCTCTTCTTGTTGATGGCGACCACGATCAGCTGGTTTGGATTGCTCGACGGCAGGCTTGCGTACACCGAGGTGCTCACCGTGTCCGAGTTGGTAGCGGCGACGGCGATGTCGCCGAACTCGCCACTCTGGCCGTCGTAGTTGCGGAACGCTTTCACGCCGGCCGCCACGAACGGCTCTTTCGACGACAGCGGCCAGATATGTGCCATGTCCACCTGCTCCCGGCCGAAGATGCCAAGCACGTCTGCGGTTGCAATCGCACCTGTGATGTCGTTACCCCCGCCGTAGTTCCATTCGGTGAACGAGAGCTTGGTGCCGGGATACTTCGCCGCGATCTTCTGCTTGATCCGCGGAATCAGGTTGATGGGTGCCTTCAGGTTGTCAGCGATCCAGCTCGTCTCTTTGTAGGTGGAATCCCAAAGCGACCGCGGTGCCTGCAGACGGGCCTCCTGGTAGGCGGTCAAGTTCGTCGCACCGGTCGGAGCCGAGTCGAAGACGATGCGCGCACTGCCGCCCTTGGCCTCGGGATACCAGTGCAGATCCAGGTAGTCGACCAGGCGTTTGCCGGCGGCGTCCTCGGCAGCCTTCATCTGGGTCAGAAAGTAGTCGATGAAATTGCCGTTTGCCGAGGCATCGGGAGCACTTTGCAGCGTCGTGTAGCCGTTCCATCCATAGCTGACGAAACCAAGAATGGGCGCGGCCGGCCACACCGCCTTGATCGCGGTGGCAAACCTGACAGTTCGCTCGGTCAGCTCGTCGTATCGCACGGCCAACGGATGAATCTCGGGGTGGGTCTCTTTCCAGAGGTCGGGCTCGTTGTCGAGACAGAACGCCAAGGGCACGTTGCCCGCGCAACCGGTGGCCCAAGCGACGAACTCGTCCTGGAATACAGAATCGTCGGACTGGTTCGGAGGATCGCTGAAGGGCGCATTCTTCGCAGCGACATTCCTCTTGAAGCGCTTGCCGAGGTAATCGGTGCCGCCGTCCCCGCGCACGTCGCCCGGCGGGGTTTTGTCCGCCGAGACGTAGTCACCGATGGGAACGGTGACCACGGCCCCTGCCCCATTGGCCCAGGCGTCATCCACGAGGAAGCGCACGGCATCGCCGGGCGCATCGGACGAACTCAAGTAGTTGTCGTTCTGAAACTGGTAATCTTTGCCCGCATTCGAGGCGTTGTTCTCCCAGTTGAAAGCGGACAACCGGTTGCCGCCCATGCGCTCGGTGGTTGCTCGCACGGCAGGATCGGCCCCCACGCGAGGTGTCGAGGTGTTCACGCCATAGATATCCTGCGAGATGGGCCACATGCCTTGGCTGACGTCCACGCTGAACACCACGTCCGTCGCCGGCAGCGGGGCCGCCTCGGCGGGTGCGGCGAGCATAGGGACTTTGCCCGCGGCGCGACGAGCGGGCGCAAGGCCGCCGCCGTCAGGCGCGCCAGTCGGACAGGAATACATGGGTGACGCCGTATCGGTCTTGGGCGCAGGGGCCGAGTCGACCTGGTGCGAATCGGGCGTCGGCCCTGCACCGTCCGTCGACGCATCACGTGCCTTGCTCTCCTCCCCGGAGCAAGCGGCAAGGGTGAGCAAGACGGTGGCCGCAGCGACCGTCCCAAGCGAACTGGCTTTCACGGGGTACTTCATCACGACATGGACCTCGGGGTTGGGTTTGGAGGGAGGCTGGCAGTAACAACCCTCGACACGCCGTATCTGGGAACAAAGCGACCTGCGAAGGGCATCGAAACTTGGACGTCTTCTTTGCGCTGCAACGGAAAGCACGGGCGGTTCCCTTATGGGATTGCCGCGGTTGGCGAATTGGTCGAAGATGAGCCTTGACCACGATTGTCAGCCTTTGCCACGTCCGAGGCCTTTCATGCATCAAAGTCGCAAGCAAGCGTCGTCCTTCCTCGCAAGAAGCGCGTTCCTCACCGCGATCGCCTCCGTCGGCTCCTTTGGGATGACAGCCGGTTGCGGAAGCAGTCAGCCGAGCGGCGGCACCGGAGCTGCTGCGGGCCACGGCGGTACCGGGGCAAGTGGTGGCTCTCAGACCGAACCCGGTGCAGGCGGCAGTCACGGCACGGGTGGTGCCGGCGGTTCTGCCGGTAGTGGGACAGGAGGATGCAACTGCCTTGGCGGAGCCTCCGGCGGGGGGTCGGGCGGAGAAAAAGGTGGAAGTGGCGGTGGCGCATCGGACGCAAAGCCTGCGGACGCCTCGCCAGATGGCATGACCGACGCGCTATCGAAGGAAGACGCGACGGGATCTCCGACGGATCTGCTTGGTACGGACCTCACGAAGGACAAGGGAGGGCCAAACGATACGGTGCCGCCGCCCGACGGAACGGCGACCGGCCCAGCGGCCGTCCAGTTGGTGGGACGCTTCGACAAATACGATTCCACGCCGGCAAAATTCGGCTGGGTAGGCACCGCGATGGTCGCGCGCTTCAATGGCACCGGCGCCACCATTGTGCTGGATGGGTCCGATGACCGCTACCAGGTCATCGTCGACGGAACCGTCTCGTCGTCCGTGTTGAAGGTGACCAGCAGCGGAAAGTACCAAGTTGCCAAGGGCCTGGCCGCTGGTGTGCACGACTTGGTCGTCTGGCGGCGCTCGGAAAGCAATTGGTCGAACGGAAGCTATCTCGGATTGGAAGTCACGGATGGCCAGCTCGTTGCGCCGCCCGATCGCCCAAGCCGGCGGATCGAGATCTTAGGTGACTCTATCACTGCGGGCTACGGACTGGATGGCACCGGCCCGAGCTGTAGCATGACGCAGGACAATTCGAACCACTACCTGACCTACGGTGCCGTTGCCGCGCGAGCCCTGTCGGCCGAGTTGCACGCCATCGCATGGTCGGGGATCGGTATGTACCGCAATTACGGCGAGAGCGCCCCCAAGTCCGATTCTTTGACCATGCCCAAGGTCTACGCTCGCACCATGCCCGCGGTCGATAGCGCCTGGGATTTCGCCACCTGGCAGCCCCACGTGGTGGTGATCAATCTCGGCACCAACGACTTTTCCACCAGTGGCGATCCCGGCGCGTCCTACGAGACGGCGTACCTCGACTTCGTTCGCAGCCTCCGCAAGAAGTATGCGGACACCTTCTTTATCCTTTCCATTGGCCCAATGCTTGACGGAGCGAATCTGGAAGGCGTGCGCCAACACCTGCAGTCGGTCATCAAGACACGCGCCGACGAGGGCGACAGCAAGATGTCGTACTTGGAGTTCCCCACGCAGGTCCAAGCCGACGGCTACGGGTGCGACTGGCACCCCAGCCCAAAGACCAACGCGAAGATGGCCGACCTGCTGGTGTCGGAAATCAAGAAGCAGCTGCCTTGGTAGGATGTTTCGACAGGTCTACCAGCCAAACGGCCTACCGGCAGCGCGGGTGCTGGTGATGCAAGGTAAGTCGCTTCGCCCTACGAGGGCGGCTCACCTTTCCGGGCCTGGCCAGGCGCCAACCGACACGCTCAAACTCAGTCCGGTCGGCCCCAGCTCTTGATCAGCGTGGCGCAGTCGAGATGGCCTGAGGTCTTCGCCAAATCGGCTGCGCTCCGGCCCAACTTGTCTTGGCGAAGGATGTCGGCCCCGTTGATCAGCAGGGCCAAGACCATTCGCCGATTGCCCCTGGAAGCCGCATACATGAGCGCGGTCCAAGAGGGTGCGGTGGGATGGTCGACCTTGGCGCCCTTGGCCAGTAGGCACGCCACCACCGACTCATGGCCCCAGGTCGCCGCATAGGTCAATGGCGTTTCCCCCTGCTCGTTCACGTGATTTGCGTCGACTCCAGCCGCCAGCAATCGCCTGACCACGTGCAACCAACCTGCTGCGCACGCCACCATCAGCTCGCTCTCCGGAGAGTGCACCTCACCCGGCGCGGCAACGACCTCTTTGTGCATTTGAGTGCTCATCCTCTCGCCTTCAAGCATCAGTTGCTCCGAGGTCGCAAAAACGGCTCATAGAGCGGAGTGCGCAGGGCGGAACAGTCGACGAAACTTTGTGAGTTAGCTAACGGAATCTTCGCCAGCCGGGCTTCGGCGCACCAGCGGGGAGGTTAGATCTGCTTAGTTGCCAAGGGGACGGTGCGCAGGCATTATCACGCATCGTGCATCCCCGACCATAATTCCGAGGGAATCCGGTTTTCCGAGACTATGAACAAGCGCATCGCCCTTTTCCTGAGCCTCGCTATGCTCGGCTCCAGACTAGCAACGGGTGCATCAGCCGTGCGTCCGAACTCTGCCGGCCGAGGGGCGAAAGAGAAAGCCGCCCAAAAAGCCTGTCTCACAGGCGACGTCAAAGCTGGTATCGAAATCCTGGCGGACCTCTATGTTCAAACCGGCGACGCTGTCTATGTCTTCAACCAAGGGCGGTGCAATGAACAGAACCACCGCTGGCAAGAGGCATTGGACATGTTCCGGGAGTACTTGCGCAAGGCTCCTTACGCACCCAAGAGAGTCAAGGCAAATACGACTGCCCATATCGCTCAGTGTCAGACACTCTTGGCTGAACAGAAGGCGGCTGCTGGACCGGTTCTGAAGAACGCGCCGGGACCCGAGTCACCTGTCGTAGTCGCCCCCCTCCCGCAGCCGCCAACCGTAGCGCCATCACCGCCGGTAGGAGTTGCGACGGCGGCCGCCACCCCTCCCGACGGGCGCGGGCTTCGTTCAGCGGGCGCACTTACCGCAGCAGCCGGCCTTTGCGCGGTCGCAGTGGGCATCGCCCTCAACATCAAAGAGCGGTCGCTCACCAATGAGATCAACACCAAGTTCAGCCAATCCAAAGAGTCGTCCCGGGCGTCGTACCAAGCCTGGAGCTACGCAAGCTACGGTCTGGGCACGGCAGCCCTATTGACAGGAGCGACTCTCTACTATTTCGGCTGGCACACGGGCGAGGATCGAGCGTTGAACAGGCGGGTTGCCCTAGTGCCGACTCTAACGTCGAACGCCATGACGTTTGTCGTTCACGGGAGATTCTGATGCCTATTCACATTCTCGCGCCGTGTCGAGGCCATCGATTAGCTGCGATGTTGTTCGTGTCGTGGCTGGCCGGGATTGGCTGCTTCAGCACTCCCAAGATGGACGTGGGAATGATCCAATGCGAGATCCCTGATGATTGCCCATCCGGGTACATCTGCAAGGTCCCAGCACACCGCTGCTGCATGCCCAAGGATTTGACCTGTGGGACCGCGGCCCTCGATGGCTCCCTGGTGGATATCCAGGAGTCCGTCGTCGACGGATTAGCCGCGAAGACTGATGACCGGCAAGGTCAGCCGCCCGATGGTCGTCTGGTAGAGGATGGGCTCGATGGGGCGCAAAAGGTACGAGAGCCAGCAGATGTGAGCGATGCTCAACCGGATCCGGACGTGCAAGACGCCCCCGCAAGCCCCGACGACACCAGTACCACACCGGATGGGATCTCGATAGCGGGCAAGGACGCAAGAGACGCGGCATCGACCGACTTGCCGCTCTGTCAGTCGGCTACGGACGGAGCGCCCTGCGGAGAAGGTATGGTGTGCAACAAGTCCCAGTGCGTGGCTTGTCCAACAATTGGAAGCTGCCCCCTGAGCAACCCTTGCCACAAGGGCGTCTGGTCATGCTCGACCGGCACGGTGGTTTGCGTGGACAGTGGCAATGTCGCTGATGGAACGGACTGTGGGAACGGTAATGTCTGTCACTCGGGCGCTTGCTCGGCCTGTGTAGGTGGGGGGACTTGTCCTTTCCCGGGCAAGCCATGCCAAGTGGGCGTCTTGACCTGCTCAGCTGGCGTCGCCTCTTGCATGGAAAGCGTTCCGGGCAACGACGGCGCAGCGTGCGACGACGGTAGTGCCTGCACTCAAACCGACAAGTGTCAGAACGGCCAATGTGTTGGCGCGAATCCCATCACCTGCACAGCACTTGACACTTGTCACACCGCAGGCACCTGCAATCCCGCCACCGGCCAGTGCTCCAATCCGGCGGGCAACGAAGGTGGGACCTGCAACGACGGCAATGCCTGCACTCAAAGCGATAGGTGTCAGAACGGCCAATGTGTTGGCTCCACGCCCGTCACTTGCACGGCACTCGACACTTGTCATACCGCCGGCACCTGCAATCCCGCCACCGGCCAGTGCTCGAATCCGACGGGCAACGAGGGTGGCTCGTGCTCCGACTCGAGCACCCCTTGCCTCGGCGGCAAGACCTGCAGAAGTGGTGTTTGCCAAGGCGGGTCGACGAAGTCTTGTCCTGCGTCCGATTTGTGCCACACTCCCGGCACTTGCGACCCCACCTCCGGGATCTGCTCGAATCCCGCAAAGACCTGTGTCGCCAAGGGGCAATGCTACCAAGTTGGAACTTGTAGCCCTTCGACAGGCGAGTGCTCAAACCCTCTGCAGCCCGACGGCTATGCCTGCTCGGACGCGAACCCGTGCACCATCAACGACAGTTGCACCCAAGGGACCTGCACCCATGGAGCGGCGGTGCAATGCCCCGACAATGGCGGCCCGTGCTATCCCCCTGGACAGTGTTCTCCAAGCGGCGTGACTTACACTTGCGTCTACAGTTCAACTCCCTATTCTGACGGGACTCAATGCCAGACATCCTCCGGTAACTGGGGCGCCTGCTCTACCTATCCGAGCACCGGCATTGCGGTTTGCCTCCTGCTGTAGAGTCAGGGTTGAACGAACCCACAGGTGCGCAGGCCTGGCACCCACCTGCGAGAGGGGAGCAGAGCCATTGAGCCAATCTCAGCGAGGATCTTCGCCGCTTGCGGTCACGGGCTCGGACGCACACCTGCGTGGATCAGTCATGCTTCACTACGTTTTGGCTCAATTGTAGCGAGCATCGACGAAGGTTCCTGTGAATCGACCGATGCTCCGCTTCTTTGCGCATCCTCTAGGCAGCGACACGGCTCTAAGCGCCCAATTCGGGCGGTGGCGTGTATCGGATACTCACTTTGTAAAAAGCGCTAGGTCTACCGATTCGCCCATCTTCTGATAGCCCGCGGGTCCGGGGTGGAGCCAGTCCTGTTGAGACCAAGCCGCGTAAGCTGCCTGCATCTTCGTGGGGTCCGCAGGATCCCTGACGACCGCGTCAAAATCGATCACGCCGTCGAAGACTCCGCTCCTGATATAAGTGTTCACTTGTTGGCGAAGACTTTCGTGCGAGGCATAGCTGCTTCCGCCAAATGGGAGAATGGTGGCGCCGAAGATAGTCAGGCCCTTGTCGTGCGCTCGCTTGATAAGATCGGCATAGGCACTCTTCATCGAATCGAACGATGTGCTGTTGTTCATGTCGTTCACGCCATCGAATACGACCACGTACTTCACGCCGCTCTGGCCAAGCACGTCGCGGGCGAAGCGAGCCTGCGCCGCCGTGCCGGAGCTGCCGACCAGATTCGTCGCCCCTATACCTTGGTTCATCGTCGCCACGTTCTTGGTCGCCGGGTTAGCCTGCAGGCGCGCCGCCATGACATCGGTCCAGCGATTGTTCTTGTCGTTGTCAGTGCCTCGGCCATCGGTGATGGAATCGCCGATGGCGACGATGCCCACCGCCGCGGCGTCGGCCATGACGTCGATTCCAGAAATAAAGAACCAGAGGGCTTTCGTCTGGGCCGAGCTCATGCTTGCCGCGCTGAGATCAGCGGCTGCCCCTCCGGACTTGAAGTACGACGTGGTTCGCGAGCCGGAGTGCTGCGTGAGGGTGCTCGGCACGGTCCCCAAGAGGGTGGTGATGGTGACGTTGCCCTGGTTCGGAACCGTAAAGTCGATGGGATCCGACCAGACCTCCTTGCCGGCGGCGACGGTCACGGATGCGGAACCGGAGAATGCGAGGGCTTTGTCCGTAGCAGCGTCGATGGTGCTGTCCGCCGTAGAGCTGGACTTGCACAGGGCGATGTGGGCGCCACCGATGGCGAGAGAACCATTCCCATCCAGATTCGAGAACTGCACGCGAATCTGGCTGCCGCCGAGCGAGACGTGGGCAATCTGGCGGACCACGCTGTTCGATAGCGAGATGGGCGGTGTGTTGCTCGAGTTCGTGTCGACGTAGGGCGAAGCAGTCCAGCTGCCGACCCAGTGCTGGGTCCCGGCGCCTGTCGAGCCGCCGCCCCCCGTCGCCCCTCCGGAGCCGGCGCCTCCGCCCGGGGCCGTGCCGCCGCCCACGCCGGTTGTACCGCCGGCGCCCGTACCCGCGCCTCCATCGGCGCCGCCACTGCCCGCCTTGCCGCCCGAGCCAAGCTGACCGGCAACCCCGCCACCGCTGCCCGACACCGTGCCGCCGGCGCTGCCGCCGCTGCCACTGCCGGCTGCACCTGCCGCGCCGCCCAAACCACTCCCCCCCAAGCCCGAGCCGGCTTGCCCGCCCAAGCCAGCGCTGCCCGCTCCAGCCACACCGCCCGAGCCTGCCCCGCCCTTCCCCATGGCTCCGCCTGACGACTGACCTCCGGTGCCCTCGGTCGAGGTCTTGCCGCCCGTTCCAAGGGCGCCCCCCGATCCGTTGCTGCCGCCGGTGGCTCGGCCGCCGTTGCCCCCAGCCGACGACCCAGGCCCGGTATCGCTCGAGCACGCGGTCAGCCACACCATCCCAGCAAGGACGGATATTACTTTGAGGTTCTTCATCAGACAGTTGCTCCTGGTTGGTAACGCCTGCGCAAGACCTTGGCACAGTCTTTCCAAGTCGTGAAGCCCATCGCCGATGTCGCTGTCTGCATGGGATCGCCGAGGCCGCGACAAATGCCACATCAGGTCAGCTACTTGTTGCTTCATCTCTGGAACGGGCAAGGTTCGAGCCCTCAGTGTCCGCGACTTCGCGTTTCCGGCTCACGCCAACGCTGGAAGTCACCCTAGCGTACGATCCGGTACAGAGCGATGTTCATGTACGGTGACGCGAAACGCTTCACCAAGGTGGTCTCGACCCCGGCAGGGACCTCAAAGCGCGCGAAGATCTCGCTTGCGAAGATGTACTCGGCCTCGGGAGAATATTCGGCCATGAAGTGTTCGAACCGATGCGGCGCGTATCCGAAACGCGGATCCTCGAGACCAGCGTAGGTGGGAAAGTTGGCGACGATCGAGCGTCCCGTGCCGAGATTCTCCACGACGTAGTCCGTCGCCTCCCGCTGGATCCTCACCGCCTCGCGAAATCCCATATCGTATTCGCAATTGAATCGAGGTGACGCGACTTGCGACAGAGAGACAAGGCAGACCACCGCGGTGGCCAAGACCAGTTTCATCTTCCGCTCTCCGGTCAGTTCGACCGCCGCGCGACCACCCACGATGGCGAGCGGAGGCAGCAAACACATCAGGTAGCGCTTCATCAAGACGTTCCCCGCCGAAAAGAGCAACATCGCGACTACAAAGAGGCCCATCGCCGCACCGAAGCTCGAACAGGCTCCTCGGCCTCGCACCGCTCGCGCCACCATCCAGACTGCCACCAGCGCCGAAAGGACCACACGGCCCTGTTCCACGAAGACGAAACAGGCACCGACCCACAATCCGTGCCTGACCGCCGCCCAGCCGAAGTCAACGTAGCCCACGTGCACGGGGAATAGGAACCAGCCGTTCTGTAGCCTTTGCGTGACGAAGAACGCAGCACATGCGGCATTCGCCACCAGCATCGGCCACGATTGCCCGAAAGCCGTCCGGACCGATGGTCTTTCCCTTCCCCATCGAGAGACCAACACACCTGCAAACACGACGTCCAGGACGATGGCGGTCTCTTTGACAAACAGGGCAAGGGCCAGAAACACTGCGGCCCGACCGTATCTCCGACGAGAAAGTTCGTGCAGTACCCACAAGCAACAAAGCGCCAGCGAAATCTCGGGCAGCACGAGAGTGCTCTGGGCAAGGAACAGGGGCTGCACCATCAGGAGAAGCATCGAGACCAGCCCCACCCGTCGTCCCCAACGCCAAAGCGCCATCCAGTAAACACTGCCGAGCAGGGCCGTCGACAGAGTCAGCATGACGAGATGGGCGACCCGCGGAGTGGCGCCAAAGATTCGAAACGCCCATGCCACCACGAACGCCAGCAGCAATGGATGGCCCCGCGACAGCTCCGGCGGCAGATGCCCAGGCAGAAGCCCTACGGTGTGATCATGCAAATACAGGGCGGCGCGAGCATAGACGCCCACCTCGTCCCAAAAGTAAGGCAATTCAAGGTCGCCCAGCTTGTAGGCCAGGAACGGAACCAGGAACGCCCCGAACGTGGCGAAGTCCCTCAGGCCGGGCATGACCGGGGCGGGGTTGGCGCTGTCTTGTTGATGGCTCAAATTTCGTCTCGGTGGCGCACGCCTGGTGCAGTCCTGGTGCCAGCCCGACTTGATCGCGTAGCCCACGACATTGCTTGTCGGACCTGGCCCGTACCGCTTGGGATGTGGCGCTTCTGGTAACAGTCGAGCTGTGGTGACCCATCAACGTCCGAAAAGGGCAACACGATGTTCTGTCGAACGTGTAGGAGACACCCGGACAACAACATCGGCATTCCTGCCCATATCGAAGTCCGAGATCCCCGCTACTATGAACAGGCGTCACGGCAACGACCGTAGGAATATTCAGAACGAAAACCCTGGCGCTGCCGAATAGCGCAAAACTCGGGCGATACGCAGTCAAGACGCCCCGAGCCGGCCCAAACACCTCGCCCGCTGACTCGATCGGTACCAAGAGCAGCGACTGAGAGTCAGACACTCGACCCTGTCTCGACCGGCCATTTCGCCCGGAGCCTGCTCCTATTTAAGTAAATCCGGTCTTTATGGCCTGATTAATTTCAATTCCAGCAAACAGACACACTAGTCGGCCTTGCATCGGCTGTCGTCGAAACACCGACACAAGGCCCCACCATCGCCACACGTGTGCCTTGCGCACGTCCACGGAGGCTCCATGACCAATATCGCTCGAATCGCTCGAATCGCATTGCTCCTGCCCATCGCCGCCCTATTCAGCTGCGGCTCTGAGCCGGAGAGCTCACCAACGACAGACACCACCGGCCTACAGACGGACCACGCGCCGAAGTCCGCCGTCGAGGCGGTCACCGCGCAATGGGGCTGGCGGAGACGAACTGGCGGCGCAGTCGGCGCGGGAGGCGCGACGGTCCCAGCAACCGGCGGAGTGACAGGCACGGGAGGCACCACTGTCCGTGCGACGGGCGGCGCCGCGGGTAGCGGAGTCGGTGGACAGGCTGTCCCGGGTACCGGAGGTGCCGCGGGTACCGGCTCTGGCGGAAGCGTCGTCTCGCTGGGAGGCACCGCAGGCACGGCAAACACCATTCCACCGACGGGTGGAGTTGGAGGTTCCACCTCTCCGAATCCACGCCAGTCCTGCGCCGCCGAACCGCTGCGCACCACTGGACAGATTCACTACGTCTGTGACTGTCAGTCCGGGGCCGCCAGCACGTGCGTCGCCGGCAATGACAGCAACAGCGGCACCACCGCATCGGCACCTCTACAATCCTTCGCCAAGGCCGCCAGTGTGTTCGCCAACATGAATGCTGGCGAAACCGTCGCGCTTTGCCGCGGCGGGCGCTGGAACATCTCTAACGGCGCCGGCCTCTCGAATGCCAACTGCAGCAAGAGCAACACCTGCGACTTCCGCGACTACCGTGCCCCATCGGCAAACGGCTCTGAAGGACTGCCGTCGGTCTGGATCAGCGGCGGCACGAACGGCTCGACCATCATGACCTTCTCGCATCTACCGGCGCACCATGAAGGTATACGCGTGATGAATCTCGACCTCCACGGAACCACGAAAGATACCGCCATCTTCTTCTGGAACGAGACCACCGACGTAGACCTTTGCGACCTGTCAATGGACGGATTCAACGTCTCGGTCAACATGTCCGGTGGCGACGGCCCCACCCAAGGCATTCCTGCCAACATCACTCTGCGCGGCTCTCGCATCACCAACAACAGCAACATCGGCTACATCGCAGTCTGTGATCACTGCTCGGTGGAAGACAATTACTTCGACAACAACGGCGTAGTCAATGCCACCACACATGCGGTGTACTTCGCGTCGACGGTCTGGACCGTCAATGGGCAAAACGTCGTCCACACCACGACGGGCATGCGTCTCAGTCGCAATGAAATCCACAACTCGTCAATACAGTGCAACGGCGCGCCGGTGGTCGTCCACGGTCGTCATCAAGATGTGCTGATTGAAAACAACATCATCGACGCGGTCAATTCGTCCGACGGTTGCTGGGGCCCGGGCGTCGGCTGCGGTGGATACCCGTACGGCTGCTGGTTCAGGAACACCATTATCCGTGGCAACACCTTCCGTAATCTCGGCAACGTGGCCACCCAGAACAACAACTGCACGGGATGCCTCATCGAGAACAACTTCATCACCATGACCAAGAGCGGGAGCGGCATTAGCCTGGGCGGTGAGACACCCCGCCCCGCCGGTAGCAGCAGCTACACCCGATGGGATGGTCAGCCCGACGACCCGACCGACAATACCATCGTCCGTAACAACACCATTTACTTCACCAGCAGTGCGGCCTCCGGCAAGGGCATTGACGTGACCTCGGGAACCGGCCACGTCCTCGAGAACAACGCCATCCAGTATGCGGTGACCAGCGTCGGTCCCTCGGACAATCTTTGCTACGGGTTGCCCACCAACCCCACCAGCGCAGTGTCGCGCGTCGACTACAACATCTGCAAGATCCCGACGGGGGCGCACTGGGTTACGAGCCCACCTGACTACGCAGGCATGAGCCTGTCGGCCTGGCAGACGGCGAGCGGCTTCGACAAGCACTCGGAGGTGGCCGATCCGATGTTCACCAGCGCACCCACCAGTTGTTCGCCCAACGCCGGCTCGCCCTTGGTGAACGCCGGTGACGCCAGCAACAGCCCAAAGGTCGACCTCAACGGAAAGACGCGCGACGCCCTGCCCGACGTTGGCGCCTTCGAATACTAGCCCCGACGAGTGACCATGACGCAGCCCGAGGGCAGTCGGCCATTGGGCTGCGTTTCTCTTTTCCGCCCCCGCTATTGGCTGGCACCTGGCGACAACCCTGCCACCAGCGCTTCGAATTCGCCCGGCGAGATATTGCCCAGGTGGGATCGTCGCAGTCGGGTGTCGCGATCGAAAGCAAAGAACACCGGAATAGCCCCCTCCCAACTGGGGTCAATGCTCGTCATGAACTGCTCCACGTCAATGACGCGCAGGATGCTACTCCAGTGCGGATCGCGAACCCGCTGGCTCAGCACCGCACTCACCCGCTGGGCACTCTTCGGGCTGGGGCTGTCGAGCGACACGGCCACGAAGTCGATCCCTCGCCGCCCAAGGTCGTGCGCCAGTCGAGCCAGCGTCGGAAGCTCGCTGAGGCATGGGCCGCACCAGGTAGCCCAGAAGTGGAGAATTACTGGACGCCCTTTGTGGGACTGTAGCTCCTGCCGCAGCTCGGCCTCGGAGATGACCCGCGCCTGCTCCACCGCCGTTTTGCCGTCGCGGCCGTCCTTGCCCAGGGCTACATCGGCGAAGGCCGTGTTTCTCCCGAGGGCACCCGCCAGGAAGGCCGTCACGGCCAGGAAAAACACCAGTTGCTTCGTCACCATCGTGTCATCGTCCGCTTTGCTCGGTTCTACTCTATCTTCCACCGCAATAGTTCCACCGCAAGGTGACAGTCACCTACTGCCGGGCAACTGACCAGAACAACGCGTCCGTTCAAGTTCCCCGCCTGGTCCGCCGATGCCATGATGAAATCCGGAGCTGCGAAGCCGGACGCTACGGAGCAGGATCAAACGTGTCTCGCGACAGCACAAAGACGGGACGCCTCAACATCGCGGTGCTGCTCGACCACCTCAACTTCTTCGGCCGCGGCTACGAGGGCCAGTTGCGGGATGCCCTGTCTGCGCGCTGCCAGGACGAGGGACACAATCTCCTGCTCCTGTACGGGGGTGCGCTCGACGCGCCATCCAATCAGGAATCTGCGGACAACGCCATCTTTAGAATCCTTTGCCCGACCGAGTTCGACGGGGTCATTGTCATCGCGCCGCTGCTGTCCGCCTACGCGGGCCTGCACGGTGTCGCAGCGCTGGTCGAGCAATACAAGCCCGCGAGACTTTGCAGCATCGGCGCCGCCTTGGATGGCGTTCCCAGCCTGATCCTCGACAACCGTGTCGGCATCGGCCAAGCCACCGAGCACCTGATTCATGAGCACGGTTGCCGCCGTCTCGCCTTTCTGGCTGGCACCCCCAAGAACCCAGAGGCCGAAGCCCGCTTTGAAGCATTCCTGGACGTACTCGGAAGGTACGGGATAGCCCCCGATCCCGCGCGTGTGGCAAGTGGACATTTTCTGCCATCGCTCGGCCGTGCGGCGATGGACGAGATCCTTGATCGCGGGACCCCATTCGATGGCGTGGTGGCTGCCAACGACAGCATGGCCATCGGGGCCATCCAGGCGCTTCGCAAACGTGGGCTGCGCGTCCCACAGGACGTCCCAGTCACCGGCTTCGACGATCTGACTCTTGCCCGACTCGGCAGTCCCCCGCTGACTACCGTCGCACAGCCCTTCCACGTCTTCGCCGACCTGGCCATCCAATGCATCGAGGATCAGGCGGCGGGAAAGCCCGTGGAGGCAGTGACCCATGTGCCCTCACATTTCGTCCGACGCCAATCCTGCGGTTGTGGCTACCGCGAGCCCGGGCGAGGCATATCCTGCGCAGAACTGCCGCAGCTTGGAGTGTCCCAGCTCTGCAGCGAGCTTCGCGAATCCGTAAGGCCGAAGCTCGCCTCTATTCTCAAGACTCGAAACGATGACGGCTCATCGGCAGCCGAGCGGCTCTCTTCCAGCCTGGTGGCCGAGATAGCCGGTGAGAAGGAGGCGTTTCAGAAAGAGGTCGGCGCTTTGCTCGTGGATGCCGACGACAACGACCGCCACCGCATGCTTCAAATCGCCATCAATTTTCTGCGCCATCAGTTTTCGGACGATGGGAATATGCAGATCGAACGCACTTTCTACGACGCCCTCAGCCTGGTCGCGCTGTCGACTACGGCCACCCAGGTTCGACACCGACTCGACCTGGACGAGAATTACCTTCGGCTGCTCAGCGTTGGCGAGCAGGCGGCAACCGCCTTCGACTTGACATCGCTGCGAGATGCCCTGGTGCGTGGGCTTCCCGCTGCCGGAGTCCAGAGCGCTCTCTTGTCGTGCCTGCCAGAAGGCCCCAGCGCAACGATGGAACCCGTGGTCTGCATCCTTGACGGCGTCGCGGTGGAACCCATGCCACCCCCCTTCTCACCCGGCCAGCTCATTCCACCCGAAGTGCTTCGGCGCGACCGGGTGAACACGCTGTTGGTATTTCCCCTGGTACACGAACGCGAGCTTCTAGGCATCATCGCATTCGACCACCACGACGGCAACAACGCCTACATAGCTTTCCGCAACCAGATCGCGGCGGTGCTCAAGACCATCCGGTTGCACCAGGAAGTCCTGCGCAGCACGATGCTGCACGAACGAAGCGTTCAGGAACGCATCGCCACCACCAAACGACTGGAGGCGCTCAGTGTGCTTGCCGGCGGTGTGGCTCATGATCTCAACAACGCCTTGGGTCCTCTGCTCGTGATCCCCGACGTCATTCTCGAAGAGCTCGGCAGGCTAAAGATCGACGAGGGTGTACAGGCCGAGTTACGCAACGACGTGGATACCATCAAGACCGCAGCCTCGCGTGCAGCGCAGACCATCAAGGATCTCCTCACGCTCGGCCGACAAGGCAGAACCGCGAAAACCGACCTCGACCTCAACCGACTGGTCAAGTCGTGCATGGTGGATGGGCCCTGGACTATCGCCCACGGTGGCAACAACAACGTCCGCCTGCGGGTCGAGCTGGCCCCAGAACCACTGGCCATGCACGGAGCAGAATCCCAGCTCGCGCGTGCGATTTCCAATCTACTTCGCAATGGGATCGAGGCGATCGACGGTCGAGGTGATGTCACGGTCAAGACCATGCAGGTTCACCTCTCGGAGCCGGCCGCCGGCTTCGAGAGCGTACCGCCGGGCCGCTATGTGGTTCTCTCAATCACGGACACCGGCTGCGGCATTCCTCCTAACGAATTGGGCCGCGTGTTCGAGCCCTTCTTCAGCAAGAAACGCGCAGGCGAGAATTCAGGAACTGGCCTCGGTCTAGCCATCGTGCATGGTGTGGTGAAGGAACACGATGGGTTCATCGACGTCACCAGCACAACGAGCGTAGGCACAACCTTTACCCTGTACTTCCCGGGCCGTGCCTCGACCCAGCCACGACAAGAAGCCCTCACCGCCCTGCCGCACGGACAGGCGAGAATCCTGGTGGTGGATGACGAGCAGGTTCAACTGCGCACCTGTCGGCGGGTCCTGACCCGTCTTGGCTACACGGTCGAGACGTCTGGCAGTGGGCAGCTCGCGTGCGAGATGTTTCGTCAAGCGGTGGCCAGCCGAAAGAGTCCCTTTGACCTCGTGTTGATCGACATGCTGCTCGGCGAAGCCGCGGATGGCCTGGAGGTGATCGCACAAATCCAATCGATGTTCCCCGCTCAGAAAGCCATCATCGTCAGCGGTCACGCGCCGAATGAACGCACAGAGGCAGCCATCCAGCATGGCCTGCCTTGGTTGGCAAAGCCCTACGGTTTCGAGGCGCTGGCCAAGGTGGTGGCGGAGGCACTTGGCGACAAGGCCAAGGGTACCGACTGAGGGAGAAGAACCTCCCCTCTCGTGAAATCACCGATGGCCGCTCAGGCGTTCTAGGAATGCTCGCAGGCCGGCCACGACCTCCCCGGGAATCTGGTGGCCGCCGTCGAAAGCAACGAAGGTGACGTCGAGGCCGGCCGCCATCATTTCGTCGCGGAGTCCCTCGGCCAAGTCGAAAGGCAGAACGTCGTCGGCCCGCCCGTGCGCCATGAACACGGGCAGCCCCTGCCGCGCCTGCATACCGGCGCGCCAGGCCGTTTCGTGTAGCGGCGTCCCCGAAAGCACAACCAATGCCGCCACAGCGACCTCCGAAGTGAAGACAACCTCACAGGCCACCATCGCCCCCTGCGAGAATCCGCCGAGAATCACGGGACGTCGCAACCCCTGAAGGAGCTCTTGAACTAGGGTCCCTGCTCGAGCGGGACTCGCAGGATCTTCATCGCGAAGGTCGACGCCCGGTTTGCCGAGTCGACGATGCTCTGCAAGCTTCAGATCCCACCAGGCATGTCCGACCCGAGCCCCATCGGCACGTAACATCAGCACCGGCCCTTCGGGAAACAGAAACTCCACGTTCGACACACGCGTCACGGTTTTGCTGTACGGCAACCACTCCTCCGCCGAGGAACCGAACCCATGCAGCAACACCAGGGTGGGCGGACCCTTGCCGCCAGCGCGGAAAACCTGCAAGCGTTCTCGCCAAGGCCGCCAATAGGACGTGCCCGCGACCAGCAATACCAGCCCGCCCACAATCGACAAGCGCCACCGCTTGGACGGAAAAGTCACGGGCGAAGTGTACGACACGAGGGTCCGACGAGCTCGAAGCGATGGATGGCTTTGCTGGTCTAAGAGCCTGGGCGGCTATGCGAAACGCTACCGGAGGAGACACACTTGAAGACGTAGCGTCCCTGTCCGATCTCGAGGGTGTCACCATCCCCGAGAGGTTGCTTGCCAGTAACCGACTTGGTCTCCACCTTGAGGGTGCCCTGCATCGGCTCGATGTAGAAGGCACCACGACGCTCGCTGATCATGGCATGTTGATCGACCACCTGCGGGTCACCGTCGAGACTGACCTGGCAACCAGGACCACGTCCGAGGATCACTCGTCCCTCGGGCAGTCGCAGGGTATCCCCCCGCTTGCCCTGCCCCGCCGCACGAACCAGCCAACCCACGGCCAACGCCTTGTTGGTGGTGCGACTCTCGTTGCGAAGGGCCGCCTGAATCTCCAGCGCCACGCCGCGCGCGCGGGGCGTGGCCAATACCGGATGACGACTGCCCGATGCGCGCAAGGCCTTGGCCAGCTCGTCGAGGCCGAGGCGGGCAAAAGCGCTCCACTGATCCTCGGGGACCCGTGCTGCGATGCTGCTGGCCACTTGGTCAGGCGCCACCTGGCTGGAGATGGATTGCGAGAGAACCTCGGCCAGGTCCGAACCAAGCAGCGTGTCGTCGTTGGATTTCTGGGTGAGCAGGGCTTGTAGCTCTTCAAAACGACGGCGTCCGGCCTTGGTCTTGAAAAGAGGATAGCGCTCGTCCTGAAACACCGACGGATCCAGCTCAGCCAGAGTGCCGACGTCGTTGGGATAGCTCCGCGTCAGCTCGACCAGTGCACGCTGGGCCGGAAGCCCGCGCTGAATGAGCGCGTGGGCGGCGGCCACCACCGGCTGATGGTCTTCGTCCTCGACATTGTCGCCAGACCCAGACCGTCTGCGGAGCAGCACGACGACCAACACGACGATGAGAACGAATCCCACCAGGATGCCGACGGCAAGCAAAAGCCACGTCGTGCCGGCCGGAACCGAGACCTTGCCGACCTCGAGCGCCCGTCGCTTTCCGTCGGTGGTCAGGTTCAGGCGAACCTTGTGCGTGCCACCGAAGGTGCGCCATGCCCAAGGAATTTCCAGCTTCACCCGGCGCATGTCTGCGATCGATTGGCCCAGCGCCTCGAGGGTGGACTGCACCTCGATCGGCTGCTCGGTGGCGCGGCGGAAAGCACCTGCGCTGGCCAGGTCGCCCAGGTTCTTGGTGCTTTGTTCCGCGTCGGCCTCGGTCGGCGGAAACGAGACGACCATCAACTTGACACCGGCCTTGTTGATCTCGTCGGCGACCGCGCTGAAGTCCGCCGAGCTGTCGCCCGACGAATCGTTGTAGTCACGGCCGTCGGTGACCACCAGCATGACCTTGAACGGACTCTCGTCGCTCACCAGGGCCTTGAGGTCGACTCGAAGCGCGTCTGCCAGGTTGGGGCGGTCACCCGCGACGTAGCCGAAGTCGTGAAGCTGGCCGCCAATTTCCGACGCCCTCAGCTTGGGGATCGGCTGGCGCTTACGTCCGTAGAAGGTGACATAGACATTGCTGCGTCCTGGAATCCGCCGAAAGAAACCGCCGACGCCTTCCAAAATCGCG
>Ga0302323_100000413_pt1 | contig 33786 bp, 25 predicted proteins | sample Fen_T0_3_FD_201950 | JGI IMG/M metagenome (GOLD analysis project Ga0302323, IMG submission 201950) | Peat permafrost microbial communities from Stordalen Mire near Abisko, Sweden - Fen_T0_3 | ecosystem: Environmental > Terrestrial > Soil > Wetlands > Permafrost | place: Sweden: Abisko...
ATTGTGTCGGTCGAGCCGATCACGCCTTTGGAGAAGCTGTTTCAGGTCGCCCTGCCCAACAACCTCTTGATCCATCACCAGCCGGGTCAGTTCGTGCAATTGACCGTGTTTGGCGTCGGCGAGGCACCGATTAGTATCACGTCGTCTCCGAGCCGCAGCCAGAGCACCTTCGAGTTGGCCATACGCCGCGTAGGTGATCTCACGCGCGTCATCCACGATCTGCAACCCGGTGCGATCGTCGGCGTCAGAGGTCCCTTTGGTCGCGGATTTCCGCTGGAACGATTCCGCGGGAAGGACTTGCTCCTCGTCGCTGGCGGCTGCGGCATGGCCCCGCTGCGCTCGCTCATCAATCAGGTCCTCGACGAGCGCGGCAACTTCGGCAAAGTCCAGATCTTGTACGGCACCAAGTCGCCCAATGACCTGATGTTCAAGCGTGAACTGCTCGAGTGGGAACGGCGAAGCGACGTCGAGTTACATCTCACCGTCGACTCCCCCGATCTGGGTTGGAAAGCGTGTGTCGGGATCGTGGCAAACCTCTTCCCGGAAGTCAAAGTCGATCCCCGCAATACTGTTGCCGCCATTATTGGTCCGCCCGTCATGTACAAGAGTGTCATCGCCCAGTGCAAAACCAAGGGGCTCGCCAATGGCAACATCTGGGTCAGCTTCGAGCGCCGAATGCGTTGCGGTGTTGGCAAATGTGGTCACTGCCAAATGAATCACATCTACACTTGCCAACGTGGGCCGGCATTCATGTATACGGACATTCAAGGGCTCGAGGAGGCTTTCGCATGACCGAATCCCAACCCAAGAAACCTCGAGTGGCATTCTTCGATTTCACGAGTTGCGAAGGGTGTCAGTTGACGGTCGTCGATACCCTGCAGACTAATCCGGAACTACTCGAGGCAATCGACATCGTGGAATTTCGCGAGGCCATGACGGGCAAGGCGGACAGTTACGATGTCGCCTTCATTGAGGGGTCGTGCACGCGGCGCGGCGACGAGGAACGTCTGCGTGATATCCGCGAAAAGGCCAGCTTTGTAGTGGCGTTGGGCGCGTGCGCGCATCTGGGCGGCATCAACGCGATCAAGAATCGCATGCCACTCGACGAGGTGCGGAAAGCCGTCTACGGTGCCGAGTCAGATTTGTTCGACACCTATGCCACTCGCCCGATATCTGCGGTGATCCCGATCGATTGCACGATTCCGGGCTGCCCGATAAATGGTGATGAGTTCCTCCGAATCGTTACGTTCTTGATGCAAGGGCGGATCCCCGACCTAATCGACTACCCAGTCTGCATCGAGTGCAAGTTGAGCGAGACAGCCTGTGTCTATACCCTAGGACGCACTTGCCTTGGCCCCATCACGCGGGCCGGTTGCAGTGCGATCTGTCCTTCGAAGGGCTACCAATGCGTGGGGTGTCGCGGCCTGACATCGAATGCCAACATTGCGTCGTTACGGACCGTGCTCACCGAATACGGGCTATCGGATGCCGCTATTGAGAATGCCCTTAGCATGTTTCTGACCTGGCAACTCGCCCAACGCCCCAAAGAGGAGCCATACCATGCCTGATTTGACGGTAGACGTTCATCACGTCACGCGCGTGGAGGGCCACGGTAACATCGTCGTCGAGGTACGCGGCGGCCAATTGACAACCTGCCGCTTTGATGTCGTCGAGACCCCGCGGTTCTTCGAGGCCATGTTGCGCGGTCGCCCCTACGACGACGCCTCACACATCACCTCACGGATTTGCGGGATTTGTGCGGTTGGCCATGCCACGACCTCATTGCGGGCAACCGAGCGAGCCCTTGGGATCGTGCCGAGCGAGCAAACACGCCTCCTGCGCAAATTGAATTTCTTTGGCGAGATTATCGATAGTCATGTCCTGCACGCCTACATGCTGGTAGCACCCGACCTGCTCGGCCTCGGTAGCGTGATACCACTGGCAAAGTCAGCGCCCGACGTGGTGCACCGAGCCCTGCGGATGAAGAAGCTCGCGGGTGACATTTGCAAAGTCATCTGTGGCCGCCACACCCACCCACTCGGCATGACCGTCGGCGGGTTTCGCATGTTTCCGCAGCCCGGAGAACTCGAGGACTTGCACCGCCGGCTCGTGGCTTCACGCGCTGATGTCGAAGCCACACTTGAACTCTTTGGCAAACTGAAGTTTCCTTTTTTCGAACGAGACACCGAGTACGTCGCGCTGTATTCGCCCGACGAGTACTGTTTCATTGATGGGCAGATCCGGAGCTCACTCGGAAACACCGTCGGTCTTGACCGCTACCGCGAAGTTACCAACGAACACATACGCGGCCATTCGAGCGCCAAGCACGCCAAACACGACCGCGAGAGCTACATGGTCGGCGCATTGGCGCGCTTCAAGACAAGCCACGCTTTGCTCCATCCCGTGGCGCTTCAAGCCGCGGACGCGCTTGGGCTCAAGCCGAGTTGCACCAATCCGTACATGAACACCGTGGCTCAAGTTGTCGAGATTGCGCATGCCGTCGAAGAGTCGATTTCGCTGATTGAACAATTGCTCAAGAAGGGCATCGCGGTTGAGGCGCCCGTAGCCCCGCAGCGCCTGAGTGGCATGGGCGTCGGGGCCTGCGAGGTGCCGCGCGGCGTACTGTTCCATTGCTACGAAATCGTGGACGGCATTATCGTAAAGTCCGATTGCGTCATTCCAACCGGACAAAACCTGGCCAATATCGAAGCCGACATGCGTGCACTCGTGCCCCAAATCATGGATCGACCGACCGACGACGTTCGACTGGAGCTCGAAATGCTCGTCCGCGCCTACGATCCATGCATTTCTTGCTCGACCCACCTGGTGGATCTTCGCATCCTAGGCTGACGCGTGTTTCATGTCACCTACCGCGGCCGCTGAGCATGTGTCAAAGACGTTGATTCTCGGGCTCGGCAACGCGCTGCGCGGGGACGACGGGATTGGCCTGGCTGTTCTCGAACAGCTTAAGGATTGTCGGTTTCCCGCGGGCACGACCTTGATCGATGGTGGCACTGGTGGGCTGGAGATCACCCTCGAATTTGTCGGCAAGGATCGGGTGCTGATCGTTGACAGCGCTCGGTTTGGTGGACACCCGGGCGAAATTCGACGTTTTGACCTACTGGTGACTCCGCTGCCGAGTGCTTGTTGGGGGCAAGGTCATGCCCATGGCTTGGTGGCCGCGATCGAGCTCGCCCAGGCGCTCTCGGTATTGCCAGAGCAGCTACTGCTATTTGCAATTGAGCCCACAGCGATTGAGACACCGATGTGCTTGAGTCCGCTGGTCGAACAGGCGATCCCACAGGTCGTCTCAGCTGTCATCGCGGAGCTGGCGCTGCCAATCGCCAAGGCTCCAACGGGGCCGGTTGGCGTTGATACATGTCGAAATCTTCGATCGTAGCGACGAGCTCGTATTGCTGCTCCAGGTAGTCGTAAAGTTCGGGGAACCGCTTGAGGTCGCCAGATGAGTCTGTCATGAAGCCAGTCACGCCGGGGAAGACGTCGTTGTGCTGAACGATAATCGCCGTGGGGTGATTGTACTTGACTTCGTCGATGAAGAGCCGTTGTGAGTACTCGGTCTGCCACTGGCTGCGCTGCGGAACATCGTAGATGAAACGCGTTGCCGGGCGGCGCCCTGTCAGCCAATATATAGCGGGCTCGAATCCCCACACCAAGACCGAGTCATTGATTTGGGTGTTGGCGAGAACCCAATCGGCCACCATTCGATCGGCAGCGAGGTCGTAATCTGCGGCGCGACTCAGTTCGGCGTCCATCTTGGCGCGGCTGTCGTAGGGCGGTCGGTGCAATAAGAAGCGCAAGCGCACGAGTGTCCGTTGCGCAATCGTGCCGGGAACGTCCTTGACCGGCTTTCGCATCTGCAGGGCCAGAAGTGCAACCAGAGCGACTCCCCAGACGCCCAGCTGATGCCAAGTGCGTGCACGCAACCAAACCTTGTACCATCCGAGCCCGGCAACCAGCGACAAGAGCGGGATCGTCGCGCCATAGTGGTACTGAAAGAATTTGGCTTGCAGCGCAATGCCCGTAACTTGGACGATAGCGCAGCCGAGCAAGAGGAAGCTGCCGGCATATTCGCGCGCTGCAATCGTCGGCAGCATCATGCCCGCAACGACGCCCAAGGCGATGAGCGCCGAGAAGCGCGTCAAGGCTTCGACTGCCGCGAAATAGAACATTTCTAGCGCGCGGTGATCACCATGCCAGCCAAGTTTGGTATAACCGGGCACGAAGTCCCGAAGGGTCCAAACCAGGGAGGGCCAACCGCCACGCGCCCAAAACCAGGCGCAACAAACCAAGAACGGCAGCAGTGCACCGAAGCCCATCGCGCCAATCCCGACGAACAACTGCTTTTTTCCGAGTTCCCGCTGCTGCGCAATGAGATACGCCAGAAGAACGACCGCAACGCCTCCGAGCGGCGGCTTCAGCATGGCCGAAAACCCAAGCATGGCGCCCGCAGTCCCCCACCCAACTAGTCGCCCGCGCGTGCCAGCGTCACGCGTAGCAAGCCAAAGCGCCACTACAGTGAGGATCCCACCAAAACTTTCTGGCTGACCGCTATGCCAAAAGTCCAGTTCGACGTGGGCGATGGCAGCGATCGCAGCACCAAGCCAACCTGGAGTCCGCGAGCCGTACCAGCGTTCGGAAAGCTGCGCCATGGCCAGGGACATCCCGACCAGGCCGAGCGCCTCGAGGATCCTGGGCGCGGCCATGGTGTGACCAAATAGGGCCTCGGCCGTTGCAAAAACGAAGAATATTCCGGGCGTCTTGAAGTCCCAGAGATGAAGGTACGGGATCTTGCCAGCGACAACGCCCGCGCCAACCGTCGCGTAAATGGATTGGTCGCGCCCAAAAGAAAAGGTCGAAATAAGCAGTGCACAGCTCAAAACCACGAGAAGCGAGCAGCGCCTGAGCCATCGGTCCAGTCGCGGGACTGGCAGAGCACAAGGTCCCCTATTCTGGCTCAGCTGGGCTAGCGGCATCGAAGGCGACACCCTAGTCGCGGTCGTGCCTGAGGGCTAGACCCAGACCGAGCTGGCCGTGCAATTGCTCGAGGGGCCGTCAATTTTGGCCAATCGGGGCCCAATCGCTCGTGGCCAACGACAAGCATCGCCCGATGACGGGGGACCGTGGTATCTAGGCGCCGAGCCTCTGGAAGGGCAGACCTCATGATGCGAGCAAATACCTGTACCAAACTGCAATGCGCCCCCCCAACTAAGTACCGCGGATGGCGTGGCAGTCGCCTCTGGCTGGCGTTGGCTATGCTGGCGATCGCGCTTCTGGCCTTCACCGCCTGCAAGCGCACTCCCGTTCCCAATCTCCTTGCCGGGCTCACCCCGAGTCGCCTTGAGGGAGTGAACCACCCCGAGCGCCTCGCCGATGGGGTTCGAGCCACGACTGGGGACAATTGGGATACTGGTCTCACCAGTACTTTTGGCAATCCCAACGGCGTCATCGAGTACAACCTCGGTGACGTAAAGTCGATCCGTGCGATCTATCTCCAGGGCGACAACAACGACGAGTACATCTTCTCGGCCTCGGTCGACGGCACCGACTATAAGGAGATCTGGATCGCGCCCCCAGACAACGCGTCGGGTATGCAAGGTCGTTCGACGAGTTCCGTCGACACTTCGGCACGTTACATCCGCATTACCGCACGCGGCGGCGACCACTTCTACTCGATTGGAGAGGTCCAGCTGTTCTCGGATCCGAACGGGCTCGGCTCGGGCTCGCTACTGGCAGAATCCCAAGGGCTGCCCACACCAGAATCTATCCGGGGCAAAGCATGCTTACTGGTTTTTGCCTTTTCCGTGTGGCTATTCCTCAATTGGCGCTACTCGCCCAGTAGTTGGACGATGGTCACCGCGCTCTTGCCCGCATACATAGCCTACACCCTCTACCAGGAGTGCAGCGACATCTGGCCGGTTCAGATGCGTGAGGTAGCGATGATGCGCGCGACAGCTGCCGCTCTCGCCGGTATCGCCATCCTGCGGGAACTCCTGTTCAAAAAGGCGTTCCCGGCCATGCGCTGGACCGCTACTTCAACCTTGGCGATTGCCGCCGCCCTAAGCTTCCTCAGCTTCTTCAATCTCGGCGCTCCGCAGTTCCGCGATCACAAGGCCAACCAAGCGCTGTTCGTCCACAACTTCGACATGCGGGTCTACTACCCGGTTGCCAAGTATTTCAAGGAGCTACGCTACAATGGCCTGTACCAGGCCAGCGTCGCGGCCTACGTCCACGACGACCCGAGTGTTTCCATCGATTCGCTGAACAACGTCGAACTCCGCGATCTGCGCAACCACCGCATTACCCGCGTTGACCAGGTAAAACAGCAGATCATGGATATTCCGAAGCGCTTCACACCCGAACGCTGGGAGGCCTTCAAGACCGACATGCGTTACTTCCGCCAGACCATGGGGGTCGGCGATTACCTCGGCAGCATGAAGGACCATGGTGGCAATGCCACACCGGTGTGGACGGCGATCGCCCACATTATCTTCGCCGGTACAGTCGCCAGTAATTCGACCCTGACGTTGGGGGCGCTGCTCGATCCGATCATGCTCATCATCGCCTTCGTCGCGATCTGGCGCACCTATGGTGTGCGCACGTCACTGATGTCGGTGGTCATTTTCGGGGCAAACGACTTCTACATGTTCGGCTCCAACTGGGCCGGCGCCACCCTGCGCCACGATTGGATGGTGTATTTGGCCTTGGGCCTCTGTGCGCTCAAAACCAAGCGCTGGACCTTGGGCGGCGTATTGTTGACGCTGTCGGCAGCAATTCGTGCCTTCCCAGCCTTTGCTATGGTCGGCGTGGGCTTGGCGTTTGGTTGGCAGCTCTACGACCGGTACCGCAACGACGGCAAGCTGCCAAGCTTTCCCCAATTGCTTGAAGAGTACAAACCCCAAGTCAAAACCATCGTCGGTGCCGCAATCTGCGCCGTCGTTGTCTTCGTGTTCTCTTCGTTGGTCTTCGACGTAGCGGCCTGGGGTGAATGGATCCGAAAGGTTCAGATCCTCGACCACGACCCCCACGTCAACGACGTGAGCCTGCGCGCGGTTGTGGCTGGAGTCAACCACTTGCAACTGGTCTCACTTGGACACCGGGCGCCGTTGCACATCGGCTTGATTGCGCTCTACGCTGTAGGGATCCTGGTTGCCGTTCGCAACAAGCCCCTCGATCAGGCTGCGGCGATTGCCACGATTATGATCCCGATCGTGTTCAATCCGGCAAATTACTATGCCCACTTCATCTTCGTGCTGCCGCTCATTGCCCTCGAGTCGTCGCGTGAAGATGGTGCCTCAGGCAAAGAACCGCTCTCAGCCTACGATGGGTGGATCTGGGGCACCCTGCTGCTCATCTGCGTGGCCCAATATTGGACCACGCTCACGACCGATCTCGAGTTGCACTTCGAGACTGCATCGGTGCTGCTCTGCGGCGGCTTCATCGTCATCTTGACGCTCATCCTGTACCGCGATCGGGCGCTCTGGCTGCCATCAGGCAAGCGCACGACGCTGTGCTGGCTGCTCAAGCGGCAGAAGAGCCACAAGTAGTTCGAGCGAGCGGCTAACTGAATCTGGCGGCAACCCGCGAGTTGCCGCTAGATTTGTTTTGTTGCTGCGGCGGGGGAGACGACCGAGCGCCTCGCCGGGCCACTTGGAGAGCGAATTGCCGGGTGCGGTTATCCCGCAGCCGACGACTTCTCTGGCCTCATGGCCCGCTTGGTTTCAGTGCGTGCTTCGAAGAGCGAACCGAGTGAATATTCCCACCCTGCCCTTTTGGATGAGCATGCGCGATACTCCCGCTCACAGGCACTTCCTATGAAGCCACCGTCTTGCTCCGCCTTCTCCCTTCGGCTGTTGGCTCTTGCGACCTTGTTCGCATCAGGTTGCTCTTCTAGTTCCGGCACATCCAACGACGTCCCCATCGTCGGCAATGGCGGCGTGGGCAGCGGCGGCAATATTTCCACTTCATCCGACGACAAACACGCAACCGTGAGCGCAGCAGGAGCATCTTCAGTCGGCGGCGTCTCCGCAACTGGCGGCGTCTCCGCAACTGGCGGCGTCTCCGCAACTGGCGGCGTCTCCGCAACCGGCGGCACCAGCCCCTCCGGCACTGCTGGTGCCACCAATACTCTTGCGCGTTGCGGTGCGGTCAGTGGCACCGTCGCCAAAGCACTCGTTGCCGATGGCGCAGTCTTGGTTGACGTCCGTTCCGCCACGGAATTTGCCACCAATGGTTTGCCCGGCGCGGTCAACATCCCGTTGGCGTCCCTGCCGGGTGACCTCGATATCACGTACAACGTCGTCGTTTATTGCGCTTCTGGCTCGCGCTCGGGACAGGCAAATACACAACTTTGCACCGCTGGCTACAATGTATTCAACCTCGGCCCGCTGTCGAATTGGTCACAATAGGGATGGTTCCGAGCCTGAACCTTACGCAGTCGACGGCACTTGCGTTCATCCTCGCGGTTGGCTGCGCGCGGCTAGCGCCGGTTGACGCAATTGCGACGCCACCAACCAAATTCGAAACACTCCCCAGCGCAGCAGCAAACGCTCCGTCGCTATCAAGCGCGGTCGACCCCAGTGTCGCTGCTCCACCAGTTTCCAAAGGCCCGCAAGATCCGCTCGGCGCTCAACGCATCGACCGCGACGGCAATGACGACGCGGAGCCCGAAGGCTCGGGACCGCTCCCCACCCATGGACACTTCGAGAAAGTTGGGCGCGCGCCGATTTCGCTCAAGCAGATCTGTGATCTCACCGCACTTGGTGACTCGCTTTACGCTGCGCATTCGCTTTCGCCACTCGGGGTCGATGGTGCGACGATTTCACGCTATAAGCCGAGCGATAAGCAGCGCCCTTTTTCGGTCGCGTTCGATTGGAATCGCCCCGGCGAGCCAGCCAAAGGCGGTGGTGCGGGGCAAGGGTTCCTGCGCATTCGAGCGCTCGATGGTCGGCTTTATGTTCCGGATGCCGATCCGCCCTACAACGGCTTTGGCCTCGCTGATTGGGGCACCGAGGGCTACGTTTTCGTCTCGAGCAACGACGGCAATTTCGCTTCCGCTGTGCGCCCCCATTATCGCCCACCGGGGCGGCCAAGTATTGATGGTCGCGCCGGTTCCAGCATCTTGCCTCGCGCGTACCACGTGTTTGACGTGATCCGTTTCCGTGGGAAACTCGTGGCTTCGACTGGTTCAGTGCCGCCCAAAGAACGCGCTTGGTACGGTTCGTCACCGGGAGCGTTGCACGTGGCTAATGCAGATCTGTCGCGATTCGAATACACGCTTGCGTACCCGTTGCCAGATCCGGGTGGAGTTTGGCGGCTCACGTATATGGTGCGGTTTCATGACCGCCTATACGTGGGAATTCAAGATTATGATGGTCGCTCACCCCACGACTTCGTCGTGGTGGCTCCGCCTGCTGGAACCAACGCGTTGGCTCAAGAACAGCTCACACCCAAACGCGTTACCGAAGGCGGTGCCGCACAGACCGTGCGCTGGTATGTCGACAATTTCCGGCTATATTGGATTGCCTGGGGTCGTGACGGCGTACATCTACGCGTTACGGACGACGGTGAGCATTGGACCCACGTCGATTTGCCGCAGCAAGCCGGGGCACCGACGGATCTGGTACGCTTTCGCGGCGCCTTGCTGGTATTGACCGAATGGGGTCTCTACCGGCTCGACGGCAATCGTGTGGAACCGATCGCGCGTGTGTCGGAGAAGAAGTCGCCCTTCGAGATGCGCGACTTTCTTTGTGCTGCGCCGCTGTCGGTATTCGAGAACGAGCTCTATGCCGGCGGTCAACGCGACGGCAGCCTGTATCGATTCGTGGCTGACGAGAGCTAGCTCGCGTTCGCATCCGTCGTGTGCGTCGCTGGCTTGGGGCCACCCATCTGACGCCCTGCGTCCTTGGCCACTAATGCAACACCAAACAAGATGGCCGCAACGCCAACCCACTGCACCACACTCAGGCGCTCGCCGAGCATGCTGCCAGCGACGGTAACGATGATGCCAAAGCCTGAGGCAACCATGATCGGGTAGGCCACACTTATCGGCAGCTTCTGGAGCGAGAACGCATAGAAGACGACGTTCAACGCAAAACATAGCAGCCCTGCGAGCAAGACCCAATGCCGCAGCATCAGTCGAATTAGCCCAACTATGCCTTCTGCCATCGGACTGCTCCCGTGAAGTTCGAGATCGATCCCGCGCATGCCAAACTTGATCATCAAGTTGGCAGCAGCATTGAGCGACAGAGCGATGATGAGGGCCACGACGTACTTCATGGCCGGTGGGCTTACTTGAATCCGCGCGCCAGCGCAACGCGGGGACTACTTATTGCGCACGTACTCGTAAATGTTCACGTAGTGGTGCCCCGGGTAGTTCCAGGAGTAGTCGTACCGCATCCCCTGTTGCATCAGGTTGCGCCACTCGGTCGGGTAGTCGTACCAGAGCCCAATAGCCCGGTTCATGCCGCTCATCACGCCATCGTAGTCGGCATGATCGAACGAGTAACCGTTGCGTTCGTGCCAGGGTCGGTACGAGAAATCGCGATCGTGCACCGTATCGGCCAAGCCGCCAACGGCTCGCACGATCGGCACCGCTCCGTACCGGAGCCCGATCATCTGCGTCAGCCCACAGGGTTCGAACATGCTCGGGACAATGACCATGTCCGAGCCGGCGTAAATGAGATGCGCCAACTCTTCGTCGAACCTAAGCTCAAGGTGGCAGTCCTGGTTGTCATTCAGGTGATGCTTAAGGTGCCAGAAGTGATCGCGGATCGGCGCCTCGGGACTCTCGCCGAGCAAGATGAACTGCGCTCCGTTGGCCAAGGCATGAAACATCGCGTGCCGAATCAGGTGCACGCCCTTTTGCGAATCCAAGCGCCCAACGTAGGAGATGACAGGCTTATAGCCCTTACTCAGCCAGAGGCGATCACGTAAGGCGTCCTTGTTGCCGTACTTGCCCTGAGGATCGTTGGCGTCGTAGTGCGACGGAATCAAATGATCGGTTTGGGGATTCCACACATCGTAGTCGAGCCCGTTGAGCACACCGCCGAATTTGGACTGGTGATAGTGAAGCGGCCCGCCCATGCCGAACCCCTGTTCGGTGAACCGCGCCTCCCAGGCGTGCCGAGGCGAAACCGTAGTTACGAAGTTCGAATAAAGAACGGCGCCTTTGGTCAAGTTCAGAGCAAATTGATTGACGTCGTCGCCCATTCGCTCCTTCGGGAAGTAGTACTCCGGGCGACCGAGGCCAGTGGCGGCCAGAATCTCGCCACCAACCACCCCCTGATGCTTGAAGTTGTGGATGGTGTGAACTACTCGTTGACCCGGCATTCCACCATTGGCATACATTTCGTAAAGCAGCACCGGCACCAGCGCTGTTTGCCAATCGTGCGTGTGGATCACGTCGGGGCGCTTGTTGCTCTTGAGCAGAAACTCCATCGCAGCTTTGCTGAAGAAAGCAAAGCGCATCGGATCATCCCAATGCCCGTAGAAACAACCACGGTTGAAGTAGTTGTCTTTGGAATGCGGTTCGATGAAAAAACACTTTCTGCCATGCACGAACCCAAACCATACCGTGCAACGAATCGCGCCACCGTACCAAGGCACCCAAAGGTCGTTGTACGCGACGTTCAGACCCCAGATATGGTCGTAACGCATACAGTCGTATTTCGGCAGGATAATTTCAACCGAATGACCGCGTAGTTCGAGCTCGCGGCTCAGGCCAAAGACGACGTCCGCGAGGCCACCAACTTTGGCAACTGGACTGCATTCGGTGGCGATCTGGACGATGAACATGGTCGGGCCTCGTATGGGAGCGCGGGCCTCCACCGCGCGTCCACCTAAGAGATTCTACGTGCACGCAAGATTCCAGAACCAAGCCGAAAAGTCCAGCATCCGGACCGGGTGAATTCATCACGGCCGGCTGGTCGCCTACAGCAATTGCGACCAGTTCGCTAACATGCCGGTGCCGCCCAAAGCGTGGTGTGGCGTTTCATTCGCCTACGCAAGCGTCACAAGAAATAGTTCGAATCGCCTGTTTGGTCGGCATTGCGTTTGCTTCGTGCGCGACAAGCTATTCGCCAAGGACGCGGGTTGACTCAGCGCCAACGGATCCCGAGGCCATCACGTTCTACAGCCCCGCGCACTACGTGCCCAATGCTCAGTTGCTTGTCCGCGAGCGGTCGGGTCACTCGCCCATGGAAACAGAGCCGGATCTTCTTTCCGCTACGGTTGTGGACCTTGGTCGACGCAGCTTCGCACCTGCTTCAACAGCGTTCCGGACTCACGCAGCGCCATTTGGTCTTATGCGTCGTGGTAACGGGGTTCGTCTTCGTAGCAATCAAGACAACCGCCCTTGGCGCCGAAGCATTTCGCGTCGTGTGGACCACCCTGCAGTGGCCCGCGCGCGACGTCTCGTTCCGCTCGCTCGGGCAACGAAAACACAGCTCGACCAGCAGCGGTAATGCCTGAATTCTATGAGATTTCGCAATGCGCCTATGGGGTAGCAATCACCTGCCGCCCGAACGTATCACCGGATTGTGTCAGCTGGGACTACGGAGTACGGTCCATGGCTCAGGCACCGCGGCACGACGCAGGCAAACGCGCCGCTGTCCGGGACAAGCGAGGGGCCGTTTCCGCAGAAAACGGCGCTCCACTTGCCTCCTCCGAGGCTCACCCCTACTCTTGCGGCACCATGAATGATTTCCCCGATTGGGAGGAACGCTGCGCGCTCGCTCTGAGCGAGATCGAGCGAACCGATCTGAATGATGCGCAGAAGCTCGATCGGGCACGGCGCATGCTCACGGGCGAATTGGGGGAAGACGACGAACAGGCGCATTCATGGGTAGAGGTGGGTATGGATCCGATTGCCGGTACGGAGGCGTCAAGTCCGGGCAACACCATCCACTACCGTTGCGGACGCTGTAACGCCATCGGCTACCGCATCGTGTTTCCCACCAGCGTCACGCTCTACCCGATCGTCGGCGACCCCCCGACCTGCAAGGGGTAGCCTGACCTATTTCGCAACCGCGCTAGGGCTTTGCTCGCGCCGCCCAAAGCGAATATTGGTCGCCTTGTTTGACGGAATAGATCACTCCCTGGTATGGCCAGAGAAGCTCTGCGAATTCGTTGACGGACTTTGACACGACGCTATTGGCGCCAATTCGCGTTTGGTACACATTGAGCGTGCCAGTCCCGGTCGCGTTGTCGATTGCCTCGAGGTAGGCCAACGCCGTCATGTTGCGAAAGAACGCGTATCGTTCATCCGCAACGACTTTCCCAATCGAGTGAGGGGCAAACAGATTGGTGCGATCTAGCAGCGTAATCGGCCCGGTACCGGATTCCGCCTGGGTGCGGAAGGCTCGTAAGTTGTAATAACGGTCGTCAGTAACGCCAGTAAGCTCCTTCTCTTTGGTCGGGATCTGGACATGCTCGTTCAACCAAACCCGCTCGGCCACAACCTTGGTTTCACCCTGTTCATTGAACCAGACCAGGGTACCGAATTCATTCACGACGTCGATCATGACCATCCAGCCGTCAGCCACCGATTCCACGGCATAGCCCAATACCACTCCCGGATACAGCGTGTGCTCGCCATCGGCATCGACGCGGATGAGTGTCCCGGTGCTGCCGTCAGAATCCACAATCGCCAGAAGCGTAGGTTTGGGGCCCGTCGTGGCCGAAATGAATCGACCCAACCGTTGTTTCCAAAGGCGCGGTTCCTGTCCGGCTTGCTTGAGCCACAAGTCGTTGTAGCCAGCGGTAGACGAAGGCATGGCGTACACAGCCTCCAGATCGGCACCGCTACCGTCACTACGGCTGCGCAACTGCGCATAGTAGAGCTGAGCAATTCCAAGGCCAAGGTCGTACTTGGTCCCTTTTTCCGGATCCGCTACGATCAAGCGACCATCTCCACAAGGGGCTCGGTAGGCAATCCCGACACTGATGAGGTGAGCTGAGCAAACGTCCGTGGCTATCGTTTTTGGCTCGGCCCCCGTCGCTTCGACGTAGTGGGTCAAATTGCCACCATCCACGAGGTAGAGTCCGCGATTGGGATCGGTCTGCTCGAACACGACCTCGGTCACGTTGGTACCGAGCCGCAGCGCCTCCTGGCGCGCGCCGTCCAACACGACGAGCTGACCATCAGCGACGAACCAGATCGGCATTTGGCTTTCGGCACTGGGCGCACCGGGCCAATACGTGAGGTTGTCGGCAATCACACGCTTCTTTTTGCGAAAGGGATCGACTTCCAAAAGTTGGGAGCCAACGGCGACAACGAACCCGGGCGGGGATTCGAAGAGCCGGGTCGGAAGTTCTGCATCCTTTAGCCCGCCGTAGACCACATTGCATTCGTGGTCGGTAAAATTGAGCGTACCGCGTTGACCGTTCTGCGAGAGGTCGTCGAGGTAGGCGATGTATTGCGGCTCGTTCGGTAGCCGATTGAAGACAATGCAACGGAATGCTCGCCCCACGTTGCAACCCGCCGAACCATCAAACGGCTGCATGCGTAGGTAGGGGCCATCGTCCATGTATCGGAACCCAACGACGACGGCGCCGCTGTCGCCCCACGGATCGACCAACATCCCCGACAGCTGGCCATCTGCGATTTTCTGCCCGGGACCGTCGATCACCACCAACTCGGGGTTGGTCAGGTCTTTACCAAAGTCGACATACCCGTCTGCAAGATTGCAGCTCGATGTCGCCCAGCACCCAAACAGGGCCAGCCCCAACGCACCAACCAACCCAAAATTCCCATGAGTCGCCATCGCAACCCATTGTAGCGCCGATGTAAGCCGGCCAGCGACCCGTTCCAAACAAGCGAACCTCTTTACGCCCGGGCAGGAAGATGAGAGCCTCTGTCCATCTGCCCGCCATGGTGGAACCAAAAGAGCCTATACCCGCCTCGCAGCTTTACGCTGGACGACTGCGCAATCTGGACACGACGTGCCTCCTCGCCGAGGGGTTTGCTGAGGCATTTGACCAGACCAGCGGCTGTCACGTCCTTTTGGCCCGCGAGAAAAAAAGTCGCCTGCCGGCTCCGACAATCTTGGGCAGCGTGCGACATGCCCACTTGGCACAAGTGTTGTCGGTGATCGACCATGAGGATTGTTGGCTCGTTCTGACCGCTGCCGTCCGCGGGACGACGCTCCGCGCTCGCCTCAGCGAAATTGGACGCAAGCACGCGGTCGACGCGGTTCGGACGGCGCTTCGAGTCGCAGATGCCCTCAGTCATCTCCACGATGCCGGGTTCACGCACGGCCGCGTCAATCCGGACAACGTAATGCTCAGCCTCGAAGAAGGGCTCGAGCCCGCGCTAATTTTTGGCAAAACGAGTTCCGACGAGTACGTGCGTCCGGAACGTGACGCGCTAAGTTCCGAGTTCGATGCGCGCGACGACACTTGGGCCGCAACGGCACTGCTCTATTTCATGCTGACAGGTGGTCCCCCGCCCCGCGATGGCATCGAGGACATCGCTTCACTCAAGGCCTTGCAAATTGACGATCCTTTGCTGTGTAACGTCCTGCTGCACGGTCTCGCCAAGGACGAGAGCCAACGAGCTAAGAACCTCACGGCGCTGAAACGCGAATTAGCACGTTGGTTCATCGCACACGCTGCGGACGAACCCATGCCGCTCGGTGGCGTGTCGCACAAGCCGCCGCCATTGCCAGCCTCAATTGCACCAAAGACACGGCGCTCATCGCAGCCGCGCGGTCGCATCAGCCAAGACCCCGATGTTAAGGCGATAGCAGCTCCAGGTAGCCGTCCCGGTTGGCTTCGCTCGCTGCCGTTCGCGTTAGTCGCAGCTGGCTTGGGGATCGCCGTCGCCTGGGGCGTGGCGCGCATCACCAAGTCGAACACCAAGTCTGTGCTCGTCGAGGAGCGGCCGATTGCAGCGGCAGTTTCCGGCCATGCCTCTGCCAGCCCGATCGATTTGGCCGAGATCCCCGTGACTGGCAAAGAACAAGCCGCTGCGGATCCAACCACGTCCTGCGCCAAAGCGTATCTGCGCGATGGCACGCTCACAAAATTTGCGCAGCTTGAAACCATTTGTCGCGAAGCAGAACTTCCGCGCGCCCTTGGTAGCTTGCGGCTCGCCTTCGCGCCGCAAACTGGGGCTGGTGCCAGTCCCAATGCCATCCGATTCGATGCGCTTGGGTGGTACACGTTGCCGCTGCTTTCCGCGCTGCGCCAAGCCTGTTGTACGGATGCACCGGCCTTGAAGTTGCCCGACCTCGGGGATGCCTGCCCAGAATTCGGCAGGTCACTCGAGGCACTTGCTCACATAGCTGCCACGACGCAGCAATTCGACCAAGCGCTTGATAAGTATACCGAAGCTGCCAAGTGTGCAGTGCGAAGCGGTCGCGCAACGGGGATTTCGCCTACAGCTCCAAACGCTGCGACGGAGAAATCGTTCCGCGAGCTATTCGCTACTACGCCCAGCGCGCCGTGACATGGCAGAAGTGCTTGAGCTGGTACTCTCGGCCGCGCTCCAGATTTGCCTGACGTTATGGGTGGTTCGTCGCGACGAACGACAATTGACCGGGCTCGAGGCACGACGGGGTTTTCCGCCGGCTACCTTCTGGGTCGCCGTAGTGGCGTTTGGTCCGCTGTCCATTCCCGTTCACTTCATTCGAACTCGACGGAACTGGTCCGGCCTAGTGTTCGGATTATTCTGGTTCATCGGGACCATGGTCGTGATTGGCTTGGCCGGACTATTTCTCGCAAAAATTTTGGAATAATTCGCCCACGTCGATTGTAAGGCCGGCCGCGGACGCGCTATAGCGGCCCGAACGAGAGGTAGCCCCGATGCAGGACATCCGGACACTCAACGAAACCGTTGCTCAACAAAGCGCATTCATCGACGATCTAACGGCGGAAATCGGCAAGGTCATCGTGGGTCAAACCACGATGATTGAACGACTCCTCGTAGGCCTTCTTGCGGGCGGGCATGTCCTGCTCGAAGGCGTGCCGGGTCTGGCCAAGACGCTCACCGTCAAAACCCTGTGCGACGCCATAAGCGCCAAATTCGCACGTGTACAATTCACTCCGGATCTGCTGCCCGCCGATCTCACCGGCACCGTCATCTACGACAACCGCACTGGTGAGTTCTCGAGTAAGCTTGGTCCAATCTTTGCGAACTTCATTTTGGCGGACGAAATCAACCGTGCTCCAGCCAAAGTCCAAAGCGCCTTGCTCGAGGCGATGCAAGAACGACAAGTAACGATTGGCGACAAGACGTACCCGCTGCCGGATCCGTTTATCGTCATGGCGACCCAAAACCCGATTGAGCAGGAAGGCACCTATCCATTGCCCGAAGCTCAAGTGGATCGCTTCATGCTCATGGTGCGGGTCGGCTACCCGTCACGGCAGGAAGAATTGGCGGTGATGGAGCGAATGACGGGCCACTTCAATGCCACCGCACAGCCGCGCACGTCTCCCGAACAGCTGCTCGAGGCGCGCCGCGTCGTCCGCGACGTGTACGTCGACGATCGCGTCAAGAACTACATCATTGATGTGGTCTTTGCCACTCGAGACCCAGAAGCACGCGGGCTGCGCGACCTGGCTCCGCTTATCGAGTATGGCGCCAGCCCCCGCGCCAGTATCGCGCTGAATCTCGCCGCCCGTGCGCATGCTTTCTTGCGCCACCGCGGCTATGTCACACCGGAAGACGTCAAGGCAATCGGACCCGACGTTCTGCGTCACCGTGTCGTTCTTTCATACGAAGCCGAGGCTGAAGAAGTCACAGCAGAAGACGTGGTGCGTCGCGTCTTCGAAGTAGTCGAAGTGCCCTAGTCCGTCAGGCATGAGTCATGCGGCAACCCAGAACCTCAGCGTAGGAGGAATACTTGATTCCCCGTGAGCTATTGAGTGCGTTACGACGCATTGAAATCACGACGAATCGGCTAGCCACCGACCAGTTGGCGGGCAACTACAGCTCGGTCTTCAAGGGCCAAGGGCTGGCGTTTCGCGAGGTACGCCAGTACCAGCCCGGTGACGACGTTCGGACGATCGACTGGAACGTCAGCGCACGCATGCGCGAGCCCTATGTCAAGGTGTTCGTCGAAGAGCGCGAGATGACCGTGATGCTCGTGGTCGATCTCTCGGCGAGCCAAGGGTTTGGCACCCACACCATGAACAAGACTCGGTTGGCGGCCGAGGTCGGAGCACTCTGCGCCTTTTCCGCGATTCGTAACAACGATCGAGTGGGGCTCATTCTCTCGACCGATGAGATCGAGAAGATCGTGCCGCCAAAAAAGGGCCAAAAGCACGTGATGCGCGTCGTGCGCGAGATCCTCGGCGCTGATCCGAAACGCAAAGGGACGGACCTCGGGATTGCGCTCGAAACGCTGTCGCGAGTCGCTCGCCGACGCAGCGTCGCCTTCTTGATCAGCGATTTCTTTGCCCAAGGTCATGAGCGCGCGCTGGCGCTGGCCGCTGCACGCCATGACGTCATTCCGCTGATGTTGGTCGATCCGCGTGACGAAGAGCTCCCCGACGTGGGACTGGCCGCCTTCGAAGACTTCGAAACCAGTGAGGCCGTCCTGCTCGACACCTCAAGTCGCCAAGTGCGCATTCACTACGCATCTGCAATGAAACGACTGCGCCACAGCAGCCTGCAACTGTTCAGAAAACTCGGGCTCGATCACTGTATCATTCGGACCGATCGCCCGTATATACGCCCGCTTCGAGATCTTTTTGCCCAACGCGCTCGGAGAATTCATCGATGATGTCTGCCTCCAGCATGGCCCGCCGTACGCACGGCTTGCTCGTTGCACTGATGTTGTGCGTTTCGCACGAAGCTGGCGCGGTTCTGCCTTCAACTGGCGGAGCCGCTGTTCCATCGGTGTCGACAACTGCGCCGCTCGCCGCCGGAGAAGCGTTATGTCGCGAACAATTGCCCGAAGGACACACTCGACCAAGGGTCAACGAAAGCTTCCCAAATCGGGTGTACTCCGGCTTTGCAGCTTACTTGGAAGTAACCGTCGAACACGAAGCCGCCGAGACCGTGATGGCCGGCGGAAACCAAGTCCAACTGGCATCGAAGGACGCCTCCACGCTCGAACGATTGGGATTCATTCTGCCCAATCCCAAGGGCCCGGTCACCATGCAGGTCGAGCGCAACGCGACGGCGACCCCACCCAACACGAAGGTTCGCATCCCCGTACTCGTCCTTGCCAAGGAGCCTGAAAACAAGGCGCTAACCCTGCCGAGCCTGCCAATTTCCGTTGCCCGGGCCAACGGAGAATTGTTCACGCTCTGCACCAGTCCGCATGCGGTCACGGTCGAAGATCCAACGAGCAGTACCCCAGATCCAAAACCCAAGGCCAACCCTCGGCCACTGCGGCAACTCGAGGAATGGACGGCGCTGAAACAGGGCTTCGAGATTGGAACCCTCGCGCTGATTGCCGGTGCCTTCCTCGCAGCCCTGTTCTTCCTATGGCGCCGACGCCCCAAGCGGCTTATGCCACTGCCGCCACCAAGACCCCCCTGGGATATTGCCTTCGAAGAGCTTCGCGAGCTCCGGCGCGGCGAATTAGTCTTGCAGCATCGATTCGCCGAGCACTACGACAAGGCCTCCGATGCGGTCCGCAAGTACCTCGGAGCGCGGTTTGGCTTCGACGGCCTCGAGTCCACGACCAAAGAGCTCGTGGCAGGTCTACACGATGCCCACCTCGACGTTGGCACGACCAACGCCGTCGAATTGTTCCTACGCGATGCGGATCTCGTAAAATTCGCGAATCGCACACCGACCGAGGCTGAGTGCTGGCTCGTCTTGGACCAGGCCGAAGGCTTCGTCCAAACGACGTTGCCGAGGCCTGAGCAGCCCACCGACGATTACAGCAATGCGTCGCCGCGGGAGGAACCAAACCAATGATCCCCTCGCAGCCCGAAACACAGCAATCGCAGCACCGCGCGCTCTGGCGCCTCTCACGGATTGTGCTCACGTTGTTCGTGGTGTTGCTGGTCGTGGCCGCGGTGACCCTCATCCCGTACGGTGCCCAGTTGAGGAATGCCCAATACATGCGGCCCTGGGCACTGGGCGGCCTCGTTCTTGTACCAATCCTTCTGTGGCGTTGCACCTATGGCGAAGACCGCCGCACGGTGCGTGTGCGCGTTGGTACGATCTCGGCGATGGTCATGGGCCCGCGCGGCTGGCGGGTGGCGTATCGCGATGTCCCTGGGGCAATTCGGAGTATCGCTTTTGGGCTACTCGTGCTGGCGCTAGCGCGCCCAGTTGACACGACGCGCCCCGAAACCACCGAAGAGAGCGGGATCGACGTGATGTTGGTGCTCGATCTGTCGGGGTCCATGTCGGCGGTCATGGAAAACGTGCCGGACGACCTCAAGCCGCACGTCACATTGCCCGAGCCGGGGATCCCCCCGCGACGCGTCGACATCGCCAAAGCAGTCGTGCGCGACTTCATCTCGCGACGCAAGAGCGACCGCATCGGCGTCATAGTGTTCGGCAAGAGCGCCTTCGTACTTTCGCCACAAACGCTCGACTACCAGTTACTCGACCAACTCGTCGCCCGAATGGAACTGAAGATCATCGACGAGTCTGGAACCGCCATCGGCGATGCGTTGGGAGCTGCCGTGGCGCGGTTGCGTCACAGCTCAGCCAAAAGCAAAACTGTTATCCTCTTGACCGACGGCGAAAACAATTCAGGCGCCATTGCGCCAATCTACGCGGCTGAGCTAGCGGCAAAGGTGGGCGCCAAAGTCTACCCGATTCAGATCGGCGACGGTTCGGAAGCATTGGTCTACGCGGGTCGCGATCTGCTCGGCCAACCCCACTTCGACAAGCAGAACTTCCCAATCAACCCCGAATTGCTCAAGGAGTTGGCCAAGAAGACGGGAGGGACCATGTACGTGGCTTCCGACGCCAAGGCGCTTCAGGCCAGCTTCCACGACGTATTAGACAAACTCGAGAAGAGTCGCTTCGAGGCAGGCATTGCTCGGTTCGAGGAACTCTTCCCAATTCTCCTTCTGCCCGGTGTACTGCTATTGGCGATCGAGGCGCTCTTGCGCGCTTTCTTCCTGCGGAGGTTCCCATGACCGACACTGGCCCGGCTCGACTCGGAACGCCGCCCGCGCAAGCACGCTTGCGGCGTCGGAACACGGGGCGCCTATGAGATTTGCGGCATTTGGTTGGTTAGTTGGGGTCTTCTACGCAATGGGTGTCGGAGTCCTGCTGATTATCGGCAGCATCCTTTTGGTGCGAGCAATTCGTCGTTATGGTCAAGAAGCGAAAGTGATTGGCCTCTTGACGTCACACACCGGCGCGCGCCGCGCCATCCGTGGGGTGTTGCTGGTCTTGGGGCTGGCCGCCGCATTCGTGGCTCTCGCACGGCCGCAATATGGCCAAGGGACCCGAATGGTCCCCGCCACCAATCTCGATGTGGTGGTAGCGCTCGACTACTCCAAAAGTATGTTTGCGCGTGACGTTACGCCCAATCGGTCGATGCGCGCCAAGACTGAAGTTTCCCGACTGATTGCCAATCTGCCAGGGGCGCGTTTCGGCGCTGTGGCATTCGCGGGTGAACCAAGTGCGTTTCCGCTGACGAGCGACGGCTCGGCGATCGCGCAATTCTTCCGACAGCTGACGCCAAACGACATGCCCGTGGGTGGCACTTGCCTCGCCAAGGCACTCGAGCGTGCACGACAGCTATTGACCGCCGATCCATTGGCCAAAAAGCACGAGAAGGTCATCGTACTCGTAACCGACGGCGAGGATCTCCAAGGCGATCCGGTTGCCGTTGCCAAGGCCGCGAAGGAAGACGGCATTACCGTCCACGTAGTGCAGATCGGTGGCCGAACCCCCGAGCCCATCCCCGATGTGGACGAGACCGGCAAGGTCCTCGGGATCCGACGCGATCGAAGTGGTAGTCCGCTTACTACGTCACTTTCTGCCGAAGGCGAGCAGCAACTTTCGGAGATTGCGAACTGTGCCAGTGGTCGAATCGTGCGAAGTGCAGCCGGCACGACCGGCATCGACGAGTTGTCGAAAATTCTTTCGCGCTGGGCCAGCGAAGAGCTCGCGGAGAAAGTCGAAACCGTCTACGCCGATGTGTACGCCTACCCGCTCGGATTTGCGCTAGCTCTCTTGATTTTCGAGTCATTTTTCGGTGATTCCCGGCGCTTGCCGACAGCGGTCAGACCACCACCGCCGCGCCGCCTACGCCCGAGCCGTCGCACCAAGAAGGCGAAAAAGCTTGCCGCCGTCAGTGTCGCTGGCTGCGCTCTGCCCTGTCTCATTTTCGGGTTGGTCAGCTGCGAAGAACAACGTCACAAACTCTTTATACGTCACTCCCCCAAAGTTGACGAAGCGATCGTGGCGTTGGTCGACGCGGGCGACGGAGCTTCGAGCGCCACCATTCTTCAGACTTACCTTGCCACGGGGAAATGTGAAGGCGGCAACATCGGCACACCGGAATCGGTTTCGAAGTTACACTTCGCGAGCTTCGATTTGGGCTTGGCGCTGTTCCGCGTGGGCGAATCCTTTGGCACACGCTTCGGCGAACGAAGCCCAACGCGCCAAGGTGGACAAGACCCCGCCGCAGACCAAGCCACAGCACAACGCGGCGAGCAAGTCGACTGCGCCCTGCGGGTGGTCGGCGCGGTTACAACCCTCGATCAGGTTCCGCTCGATTTGCAGGCAAAAGCCTTCTACCTGACCGGAAACCTCCACTTCCTGCGAGAGGAGTGGAATCAGGCACTCGAAGCGTACGACCGGGCACTTAGACTGGTACCCGGTGTGGCCAATGACGCAGCCGACAATCTAGGGCGCGATGCCGCGTGGAATCGTGCGATTGCGCTGCAACGTTCGAAGGAAAAGCCTCCACCGGACGCGGGAAGTGACGGTGGAACACCGCCCGACGGCGGTGGCGGTGATGCCGGCAAACAAGACAGGAATCCTGATGCTGGTCCCCCAAGTTCAGACGCCGGTAATGGCGGTCAGGATGCAGGCCAGCCAGAGCCACCTGACGCTGGCGCGAACCAGCCACAACCCGACGCTGGCAAAACTCCCCAACAGCCACCACCTGAACAGAAGCAGCAGCAGCCTCCGACACAAGAGGACTCAGCGGATCGCGTACTCGACATGCTTGAGCAGACGCCAACGCTACAGGAGCACGAAGCCAAGGCAATGCGTGGTCGGCACATTCGGGGAATGGAAGACAAGTGAGTCGACTGCTGACGACCTCGACTGCTTGCCTGGTCGCGACCGTTTCGTTGCAGGCGGCGGCAGCGGCGCAGGTCTCGACCCAACTGAGCTCGAGTCGAGTCGAAGTCGGGCAGCAGTTTACGCTCCAACTAGCGTGTATGGTCGACTCCGGTGGTGGTTCGCCGGCGGATCCCCGTCTCGTGGTGCCCCGCGGCATCTCCGCGCAGGGTCCGAGTATCTCGACGCAGCAAAACGTCTCGATCATTAATGGTCGCGTCCAACAGCAATCCGGGGTGAACGCAACCTGGGCGCTTGTCGCCAATGCGCCGGGGCGCCATCGCATCGGTCCGGCGAGTATTGTGATCAATGGCCAGCGCTATGCTGACCGAACTGTCGAAGTCGAAGTGGTGGCGCGCGGAGCCAGCCCGCCGCAGACCCGCCCCTCGCGCCGAATGCGCGGCTTTGATCCATTCGATCTATTGAATGGTTCCGATCCTTTCAGCGGTCCGATGTTCCCGCCTGGGGTCAACCTTTTGCCCAACCCGACCCTCGACGAACTCCCGAACTACCCGCCGGACTTGAACATTGACAAGCCGCGCGATGAAGTCGCTTTCCTTGACGCCCGTGTAACATCGTCGCGTATCGTCGTTGGTGAACAAGTAACACTACGGATCTATGCTTACGGCAAGCCCGGACCGTTTGAGTTGGGCGTGAGCGGCGAGCCCAAGCGTGATGATTTTCTGTCGTACCAGAACGAACGCGACAACCCAGTCGGGCCGCTATATCGTATCAAGATTGACTCGGAGATCTGGTTTGCGCGAAAGATCCTGAGCTACGCACTATTTCCCACCAAAAGTGGTCGGCTACGGGTCGGCGAAACCGAGGCCAATTTCGCCGGCGCAGGCCTCCTCGGCAATAGCGCCTTCCGCAATGTCCAGCGCAAGAGTCAGCCGCTTGAGATCGTCGTCGAAGACCCACCAATGTCGGGGCGCCCAGCGGGCTACCACATTGGCGATGTCGGCAACTTCACGCTAACGGCCAATGTCGAGCCACGCAGGGTCAACGCGTCAGAATCGGTGAGCGTGCAGGTAGAGGTCTCCGGTGTTGGTCAATTGCCACAGCGCTTGGATCCGCCGGAGCAAACCGGTGTCGACTGGCTTGAACCAACCACGACCCAGCAAATCGACGACCAGCGCGATCGCATCGCGGGCAAGCGCCAATTCACCTATGTCGTGCGGTTCGAACGCCCGGGCACGATTGAGCTCGGCACGTTGAAGTTTCACTACTTCGATCCGGCGGCGCGTAAATACGCAACTGCCTCGGCGGAACTCGGTCGAATTGAGGTGGCGGCAGTATCGACTAAACCAGCCGTTCCCGGCCAAACTCCGAATGCCGAATCGGCTAGCGACGACCCATTGCTGGCGGCACTTCATCCGCGCAAAAAACTCGGTGCCATTGCCGCACCGCCAGACTACCTGGCGGAAAAGCGCAGTTTGTTCGTGTGGATTCTGGCTGGGCCCCTGCTCTCGCTGCTGCTGTTTGCCGGACGAATTTCACGGCGGCATTATTCGGCATGGCGTGCACGTGCCAAAGGCTCGGTCCGCGTTCTCGTCGACAACGAGCTGCGTGCCGCAAGAAATGCGGTCAATGCGCACAAGCCGCTCGATGCTGCAACTTGTGTTGAGCGCCTGGTACATCTGTTGATCGAACACAGTGTCGACTTGCGCAGCAGGGCCGTGCTGCGTTCCGACCTGGCAAATCAGTTGGCGAGTCGCGGCGTCGATGCTGGTACGATCACGAAGTTAGTCGATTTGCTCGATCGTTGTGACCACCTCCGGTTCGTCGAACCCGCACTCGGCGACGCCCAAACGCTGGTGAGTGACGCCACCGCGCTGGCTTCACTCATGGCCGCTAGTATTGCTCAGACACAACGGAGGTCACCGTGAGCCGAAGGCTTTTGAGCTATTGCGCTCCCCTGGCAATATGCCTTTCTAGCTCGGTGGGCCTGGCACAGCTCCCTGCTGGCGAAGATCTCGGCATCTACGATTCAGCCGTGCAAGCCCTGGCTAATGGGGCTCACACCGAGGCGCTTCAGAAGCTTGAGCTTCTGGCCGATCGCGGCGTAATCCACCCCGACATCAGCTTTGATCGAGCCGTAGCCTATGCGTTTCGCGCCCGTTCGCCGCAGGCGCGCCCCGGTGATTTTGGCCGGGCGGCATTCGCGTTGTCCGAAACGCTCACGTTGCGACCAACGGACGTCGAGGCCGCGGAGTTGCTCACGAGAGTCGACCATGAGCTTTCGAAAGCGCGCAGTCGACATGGTAACCCCAGCCTACTCGCTCGGCCTCGATTGACCCGCGCTGTGGTCGGTCTGCTCCCAGAAAATGCTTGGGCTGTTGGTGCGCTGATGGGTTCACTCACAGCCACGGTGGGGCTCATCTTGCGTGCGGAGTCGTCGCGGCCGCGTCGAAAACTTGCCGGCGGAGTCGCAGCCTGGTTGGGCGCAGCTCTGCTCGTTGTCACGGGCCTTGGCCTGGGTTACGCCGTACACGCGCGACACACGACGCGACAGGGCGTTGTTGTTTCCACTGACGCGCGCCTACTGGACGTGACCGGAGCGCCACTCGTCGTAGCCCATCAACCCGGTCAAGATTTGAGCATACCTGAGGGAGCCCGGGTCGCCGTAACCGGTCGCACCGAGCGACTGCTTCAAGTCGAATGGGGCAGCCTCGAGGCCTACGTCAGCCCCGGTGAATTGCAGCTTCTGCCTGAGCGGAAGTGACGCTGCCAAGTGCCCAGTGGGGCTGGGAACCTGTGAGATCCGGGGCCGACGGGCTACTGAGCTGCGGGTGCCGTCGATGTGGGCACCGCATCTTCGCTATTGGTCTCAACCTCTGGTTCAGGGCACTTCTCGCCGGTGTGTCCGGGCTCGCCCTTCGGGATCTTGCACGGATGAACCTCGACACGGCGCAACCTCGGCTTGTATATGACCTTGCGCTTGTCCTGCTTCAGCGTGCCGTCCTTCATCCGCACGGTGCGCATCGTCCATACGCTCCACCCGATGCAGCCACCCTCCTTGACCCGCTCCTTTTCCGGCTCGAGCTCGGCATTCGGCAAGTACTCGATCGTCGGCCGCACAATATCGAACCTCGGTGAGACCGAGATGTCGACCTTGCGCCCCTCTCGATCGCCAAATAGCCGAACCGTGACTGAGCGTTCGGTATACGACGCCAATATCAAGAGGCCCGACTTAGTGTCGTTGCGAAACACAATGTCCGGCTTGGGCCACGATAGCGTCGCCTCGTGCCCCATCGGATAGCGATCGAACCAATAGGTATGCGCCTGGCGCTCGCTCACGTCGTAGCCGGCACGCAGAATCGCATTGTAGAACGTGGTAGCAAACTGACTGACACCGCCACCAACGGTGTCGACCATTTCGCCGTCTTCGATGCTTGGTGCCGGAACGAAGCCGTTCTCGAGGCTGCGCTGCCCCACGTGCTCGTTGACGCTGTACGTTTCACTCGGCCCAACGATGGTTCCGTTGACGAGCTCGGCGATCCGGTGAATGTTGTTGACCCGAGGTTGGCAACAGGCATGTCGCGTCGTAAATTCGCCAACCGGCTCGTGAATGTTCAGCGCTTCGAGATCGGTCACGAATCGCTTGGGCGACTCGGAAGGTTCGAACGGAATTTCCAACTGACGCTTTCCTTCGCGCAGTGCCGACTCGAGTGAAATGAAGAGTCGCTCGACCGCGATCAGGTTGCCTTTCTGCTCTGGAACCGCAAGAAGCTTATCATGTCCCGCTAGCTCGAAGGTTGCATCGCGCGCGCGTTGCTCGACCCGATGGCGTCGCGGTGCGAGCCACTGGTCGAAAGCGGGTCGCGAAAGGCGCCAGTCGAGTGCGCCATTCGCCTGCAATTGCCAAGTGAGCAGCTTAGCGAGATCAGTACGCAACAGCGTTAGATGTGACTGTTCGGCGCGCATACTAACGGGCTTGCTCACGACCTCGACGCTGACCAAACGCATACGTTCAAGCTCTGCACGCGTGGGGAGCTCGGGTTGTTCGACCACGGCCAAAGCAATTGCGGCGTCATCGGTGCCAGACAGTGCCTCAGCAATGCGGGCCATCAACTTAGAACGATCGACAATCTGACCGGCGCGTGACGGCTGGACGAGAAATTCGACCTCCTTCGGAACCAGTCGACCCTCAGTTGGATGATGCTTGAGCGCACGGCTTTCACACGCACCCAGCCAATCAGCGAATTTCACCGGCTCGAAATCGAGTGTGGGCCGCAACAGCACGCTTGATTTGAACCAGCCTCGAATGCCGCGATACGGCGCCGCGAGCTGCCGGAGGCTCACTTCGGTATTAGATCGATTGAGACTGGCACCGAGCGTATCCAAAGTTGCGCTGCAAGTCGCATTGTCGCCCACCATTACTAGCTTACGCTGCTTTTGGCGATCGACGTAGTCGGCAATGGCACGCCCCGCGTCGCCCCAAGTGAGACCACTGAGCGCCACGTCGCCAATAAATAGGCCACGCGGCACGCGATTGCGAGTTCCCCAAGTCTCCCAGCCTGTCGTAATCAAGATCGCCAAAAACAAAACAATCAACACCCATCGCGTCAGAAGGCGATGCGCCAACGAAGCTGACTTCGAGTTCGACATGGCTCAGTCTCACTGCCAACATTGACGGCGTAGGGCGCGGCCCGTACCACCCGACACCGCGACTGACCAGTCGAGAGACTGGCTCAGAATCTTCTGGACATTTCCGAGCAGCAGTACGCTAGCGACCTGAGGCCCCAGCATGCTAAGCCTTCAGTGATGTGGGTTCGACGTTCGGCCATACGCCCGGTTCCGAGTTATGCTCGCATACCGACACACGCTCTCGATGCGTTGCGCACGCAGTTGTCCGACAGTGACGATAGTGTCACGCGACGCCAACTCGACGACGCATTCGGTCGATTCGAGCAGCGTCAACCCATCCTCGCTTCGCACCTGAGTAAGGCGCTCGCCCGCCCGCTTGACGAAACGGCACTCGGATTGGGTTACTTCTTGGCTATCGCCATCTGGCTTGGTTTTGAGCAGGTTCACGGCAATCACGTCAAGGAAATTGGTGAACAGGAACTCACCGCCACAACCGAACTTTTGGCACTGGATGAGCAACTTCGGCGCACCGATCCGTCAGACGTACTCGAGACCGACGACGTGGTCGCGATGGAACAACCAGAACTGCTCGAATTTGTTCACGACCACGTTGACATTACGCTCGAAAGCCATGCCGATGACATCGACGTCGACGATGTTCACGAAGTCTATCGGACTATCTTGACGGAAATCCTCGCGCTTTCCTACGCGGTCGAACGCCCTGCTGGGTTTCCTGTCGCGCGCACCGAATTGCTCGCGTAGCCCGAGGGTCACCTTCCGTGGAACGCTTTCAATTAGGCATCGATGAGAATGGCCTCGGCGCGCGCCTCGGGCCGCTCGTGGTCACAGCGGTCGCCGCTCACGTGGTTGTGAGCTCGGCCCGGAGCAGCAAAAGTGGCGGGAGCAGCAGTGGTCGTGATGTACCGAACCACGCGCATCTACTCGATGACTCAAAACGCCTGGTTTCGCACAAGGATGTTCGGCTCGGCGAGGCCTGGGCGCGGGCGCTGGTGGGCGCGGGCGTCTCGACGCCGGCCGAGCTGCTGGAACGGATCGGTCTCGACAAATTCTCCGTTGCGACGAAGCCTTGTCCCGCGCACGTGCGCTCGCAATGCTGGGACACGTCCGACGAGCGATTCACCGCGCCTACGCGCATGATTGACGAAGTGACAGAGTGTATTGCCGCGTTGCGTGAACACGGCACTTCGCTCTGCCTGGTGCGTTCGGCTTGGGTGTGCACGAAACTACTCAACTTGGAACGATTGCAGGAGCGGCACCGCTTCATCGTTGATTTACACACGATGGAGCGGCTCATCCTCGAAGTTCGCGAACACGCTGGGGTTCCAATTCACGCCATATGCGGCAAAGTTGGCGGAATTGCCGACTATCCGCGTTTCTTTGGTCCGCTGTCAGGGCGGCTTCACACAGTCGTCGAGCAGACCAAACCACGGAGTGTCTACGAATTTGCGCAGCTGGGGCGGGTCACCTTCGAACAGGACGCCGACGCCAAGGATAGCCTCGTCATGATCGCGTCGCTTGTCGGGAAATACGTGCGCGAGCTGTTCATGGCGCGCATTGCTCGCCGCTACGCCAACGGTGGCAATGTCAAGCACCCGCCGAGCGGCTACCACGATCCGGTTACCAACCAGTTCGTCGAAGCCACAGTCGGATTACGCAAATCGCTGCGCGTCGCGGCGGATTGTTTCGAACGGAGACGCAGCACGTGACCACCGCGAGTGAGCAGCGACTATTGCGGTCCAACTTGGGCGCGGCGATGCTCGGCTTTGGACTACCGCTCGCGTTGGGAATGGGCCTGCAAGTGACCTTCAATCTGGTGGATGCCTTTCTAGTATCGCGACTCGAGTCCGAACGAGCCGGTGCCGCGCTTGGCGCGATCGGCATCTGTGATCAGCTCGCTGCCATCGGTAGCATCGTGAGCTATGGCTACACTACGGCCGCGGCAACGCTGATGAGTCACCGCCAGGGCAGCGGTGACTTTGTGGGCGCGCGACGCGTGGCCTGGCAGTCGACATTGGCCGTTTGTGGGTTGGGCATGCTTTTTGCGCTTGTCGGGCTCTTTAGCAGTCACTGGCTCATGGCAGACGTCATGGGTGCCAAAGGATTGGTGCTCGAACTTGGCACAGAATACCTGCGCATCATCGTCGGTGGCAATGTCACTATATTTCTGCTCTTGCATCTGACGAGCCTGCAGCGGGCATTGGGCAGCAGCAAAACTCCAATTATTTTGCTCGTATCATCGAACGCCATCAACCTTGTCCTTGCCGTGTTGCTCGTGTACGGGCCAGGCGAAGCACCGGCCGCATTTGCTTGGGGTCCGAAGCTAGCCACGCAGCTGTCCATTCCGCGGCTCGGTCTGCTTGGCGCAGCCTGGGCCACGGTCATCGCGCGCGTCATCGTGCTCGTGCCAGTCATTTTCATTACGGTGCGACGATTCGGCTTGTTCCGCCATGATGCGCGTGGACCGTTGTCTAAAACGCTCGAGAAGGAACTCTGGGGCCTAGGCTGGCCTGCCAGCGCCCAGTTGGTACTACGGATCGCTGCGACGCTGGCGATTCAAGCCCTAGTGGCGCGCCGATTTACGACGACCACCGACCAAACGGCAACGACGGCGCTTGGCGTAGTATTTCGCCTCGAGACCATGGCGCTGTTCATCGGCCTAGGTTGGGGAAGCGCCGCGCAAACCTTTGTCGGACAGAACCTTGGAGCCGAGAATCCCGCGCGCGCCAAACGTAGCGGCTGGATTGCCGCTGCCTACAATGCCGCAATGATGGCATTGCTCGCCATCATCTACGTGGTCTTCGGGCAACCGATCGTCGAGTTCTTCAGTGATTCACCGAGAGTAGTGGACCTAGCGAGGAGCTATCTTCGGATCGTAGGGCCCTCCTACGTGGGACTGGGCGTTGGCGTCGTGCTTGGTGCGGCCATGCAGGCTGCCAAGATCCCCCGGCTTTCCTTGGGGCTCGACCTCATTGTTCTGGCCGGGTTGTTGATTCCAACTTCAGCTGTCGCCGCAATACTTGGCACGAGTCCGCGCCCTCTCTACTGGACAATCGCCGTAGCCTACGGAAGCTTTGCGCTCGTCTACGCGTTCGCCTATCATCGAAGTGCATTCGGGCAGAGCCAACCGCCGCACTTGGCTGTGAGTATCCCCGCATCCATTGACTTCGAGGTTGACCAGGGATTCGATGAACAGCAACAAGCTAGAAGCTGATCCAGCCCAATAGTCTGCCGACCAGAAGCGCGGCGATGGCCTCCCTCTCGGTAATGCTTCGCGCCCCCTTCGGCATCGTCACGTTCGTCAACTCACGGATGCAAACCTCGATCGATAGTCCCTGAGTTGCCAGTTGTTGCAGCAGTAGCAGGGCCAGCGGCACTGAACCGCGCTCCTTGCGACTCCCCATGGCTGGGGCTCTCGCGCCCGGCGCTACGCCGGTCGCGTAACTTGGAAGTTTTGCCGCTGGTTCGCCCTGTGTCGCCACCAAGACCCCTGCCATCATTGGACTGGCGAGATCGAGATCAAGCGGGAACTCGACGTGAGTCGGTGCGGTGCCACGATAAAACGACGCGGTCCCGCGCGACCAACTGCAAAGCGCTGCGACGCGATCGCGTCCGAGGTCACGGATAGCACGAAATACGTCGACGGCATCGACGATGCCCAAGGCTACCAAGGTGTCTCCCAGTCGTCCGCCAACTCGAGCAATGGCATCGAGCGCCAGCTCCAAATTGTGCCGCTCGAGAGCGCCGCGACGAATCAGGTACTCGCCTAGAAGTTCGTCGCGTTCGCTGGACGCCACGTGCAAGAGACGTCCTTCTCGCAGGTAGATCTCCTTGCGCTTCTGCGTTCCTGCCTCGTCTCGGCGCTCAACGAATAGCGCTCCAGTTTCGATGTCACCACGAAGACGCGCCAGGATCTCAAGCAACGGAACATCGCGCAATTGAGCCTGGTAGTCGGGCACCCCAACCTGAAAGACACGCGAGGTCGTTGCGGTCGACGACGGCATCAGGTAGCGCGACAGCGAAGTGACTTCGCGAATTGGGCGCATGCCGTCGCCCGAAAGGCTTACTTCGTCGTCGCCGTTGAGTTCGCCGGTCGCAATCATCTCGACGAGCTTTGGGAAACCAATCTCGCTCGTCTCGCCATTGGCCTTTGAGCGCACACGCACGAAGACGCGTTCGCTCGGCGGCACGGAGCCGCTCGAAGACGGGGGAGCCCCGTCGAAGGACAGGCCGTGACTCGCGGCAGACGGAAGTGGGTTGTGGGCCAATCGAACCGCGCGCATTCGTTCCACGGAGTCACGGATCTGCCCCTTAATGCGTTGAGCCAACTGCGCAGAATCGCCAGCCCAGCGCACCCAGCCGCAAAGAATGTCCCGCAGCTCTGCTGGGCTTGGGCGCAGAAATGGGCGCAAGGCTGACTCGAACTCGGCCGCGGTCTGCAGCCGCGCAGCTGGGTCTCGAGAAAGCCCTCGGAGACAAATCTCGTACAAAGGCCCCGGGATCTCCGCCTGTCGCCGCCTCAAGGGTTCGAAATTGCCATCACGAATTGCCAGCAGCACGGCAAGTTGGCCACTGCCGGGAAAGATCCGCTCGCCAATCAGCATCTCGCCCAAGACGACGGTGAGTGCGAACAAATCCGCACGATGGTCAAACGGTTCTCCGGCAATCTGTTCGGGTGCCAAATAGCCGAATTTGCCTTTGAGTCCAATCGTTGGTTGCGACGGTCGAATTCGCGGTTCCGAAACGCGGGCAATCCCGAAGTCACCCAACTTGATCGCCCCGTCGATCGAGAGGTACACGTTCGAGGGCGTGACATCGCGATGAACGATTTCGAGCGGCTGATTTCGATTGTCGGTGGCCGAATGAACTGCCGCTAGTGCGGCGGCCATGGACGCGGCAATGTACGCGCAAAGCTCGTGTGGTAACGGCCTTTGCTCACTCTCGGCGCGTCGAAGGAGTCGAAACAAGTCAACCCCTTCGACATATTCCATCGCCAGGTAGGGTTCGCCATCTATTTGACCGGCACCGAACACCTCGACGACGTTCGGGTGTCGAACGGCTTGATTGAGCTCTGCTTCGTGCACAAGCATATTGAACGCGTCGTCGCGCTCGGAGTGACTGAGCACCCGCTTGATGACAAATTTCGAGGCTGGGTGACTGCCACGTCGCGGACGCGCCAAAAAGACCTCGGCGCTGCCGCCTACGGCAAGCCGCCGGTCGAGCCAGAACGGCCCAAACGGCTGCGGGCATTCCGGATGGTTGCTTGAGTCCTCCTTGGACAAGATGGCGGCATTATCGCAGGCTTTTCCCAAACGAGTATGAATAGGGCGCGATTTCCAACGCGGGGCCTGCCTCGAATTCCCACCCCATTCGCCAACAAGCAAGCAGCCGACCAGCAGACCAGCGGTTGGGTAACCCCGCGCGCCCTGGCGCTAGCGCGCGGTTACTTCGCGACGCCGGAAGGTGCAAACGGCAATATCGTCTTGAGATCCTCGTCGTTGAACCTGAGTTGAGCACCGACGAAGTAGTCGCGACGGTCCGGACTCAAGACGTCGTCCGATCCACCAATGAGCCAAAGGCGTCGAACGAACTCATAGCCCAAACTGAGGCGCCAGCGCGGCAAAACCACTTCACCAAAGCCGTATAGGTCTTGCATGAGCTCGAAGCGATCGTCGAGCAACAACAGGTCGAGGCCAACGCCACCGGTTGACTCCTTGATGCCGAACCTGCCCCAGAATGGCCCAAAACGCTGAGCGAATTGTAGGGAGAAGCGCGGGGTGCTCGTCGTCACAGTACGCCGCTCAAAGTAGATCGGTGGCTCGTTCGGATTGGTGGTTTCGACAGTCACCTGCTGGTTGGTGGTGTTACCGCGCGGATCGTAGACAATCTCAGCCGCGTAGTACTTGTCTTCTCGTGGCTGTAGCCGCAGCTGCAGGTAA
>Ga0302323_100000415_pt1 | contig 33701 bp, 29 predicted proteins | sample Fen_T0_3_FD_201950 | JGI IMG/M metagenome (GOLD analysis project Ga0302323, IMG submission 201950) | Peat permafrost microbial communities from Stordalen Mire near Abisko, Sweden - Fen_T0_3 | ecosystem: Environmental > Terrestrial > Soil > Wetlands > Permafrost | place: Sweden: Abisko...
TTCGTCGCCACGCCAGCTGCTTCACCAACGCGGCAACAAGCGCGTCGTTCGGTGACCGCCGGCGTCACCGAAGGCCGCGACCGTCGCCGAGCCGTCCGTCGCCTCGGGCGACAATTGCATCGGACCCTGCGATCGTCCGGGGATTGCGGGTAGGCTCCCGATCGGGCAGCCCGCAGGACGTGACAAGGGGGCCGATGGACGGCAGCCGACCGCCTCGGAATCTCCTGCGCCATGCGGACCTCCTCACCGCCCTCGTCGTGGTCGGGGCCCTGGGCTACACCGGGTTCGCCATGCTCCACGGCGCGGATCGGTCGCCGCACCGCGCGCAGGCCGTCCCGACGGGGACGGCGACGCCCGCCATGTCGTCGGACGTCGTCGCCCGGGCGTCCGGCGCGGCCGGGCCGGACGACTCCGGGACGGCGGCCGGGTCGCCCACCGAGATCGGCAGCCCGACCGCCACCGGTCCCATCGGCGGCCCCACGCTCACGCCGACGTCGTCCCCCTCGCCGGCCCGGACGTCGACGGCGTCGCGCCCCACCGCCGCAGCGACGACCGGGCCCGCGACGTCGACCCCCACCCGGGTCGTCACGGCGACCGCCGTACGCCCCAGCACGACCCCGCCGGTCACCGTGGCGGCGAGCGCGAGCCGCTCGACGGTGGTCGCCGTCCCGGTGACGATCGCCCCGGTGCCCGGCACGCTGGGCTACGGCGCGACGATCTCGCTGCGGGCGACGACCGCGTGCTGCACCGACCGCTACCTGCAGGACCGGTCCGGCCGGGCGGTCACCACGGTCGTCACGGCGTCCAGCGCTGGCCAGGACCGGGACGACGCCTCCTGGGTCGTGCGTCCCGGCCTGGCCGACGCGTCGTGCGTCTCCTTCGAGTCCAGGAGCCACGGCGGCACCTTCCTGCGGCACAGCAGCTTCCGGGTGTACCGGCAGTCCTTCGACGGGACGGCCCTCTTCCGCGCCGACGCCACGTTCTGCCCGAGGGCGGGCCGCAGCGGAACCGGGACGTCGTTCGCGGGGTACAACTTCCCGACGCTGTACCTGCGGCACTTCGGCAACGAGCTCTTCCTCGCCGGGGACGGCGGGACCAATCCGTGGGACAGCCGCGCCCACTGGGCGGACGACGTCAGCTGGATCGTCACGACGCCCTGGAGCCCGTGACCGGCGCCGGGTTCCTCGCTGCACCGGTTCGGTGGCGGCGTGCGGCAGAGTGGTCGCACAGTTCCTGACCGTCCGGTCGTCGTCGCAGGATGCGGAGGATGCATGGTCACTCCGGAAGCGGGCCGCTCCGGCGGGCCGCGGCGCGCCTGGCCGGTCTGGGCCCGGTGGCGGGGCGGTCGCTCCCCCGGACCTGCGGCGATGTCCGTCCGCGACCCGGTGGCCGCCGGCGAGCTGGTGCGGATGCCGCGCCTGGGTGACACCGTCACCGAGGCCACCGTGATCCGTTGGCTCGTGCCGGTCGGCGAGCCGGTGGAGGCTGGGCGGCCGCTCTTCGAGATCTCCACCGACAAGGTGGACACCGAGGTGGCCGCGCCGGTGGGCGGCGTCCTGGTGGAGATCGTGGTCCCGGTCGGCGCGACCGTCGCGGTGGGGACCGCGCTCGCGGTCATCGCCGTCCCGGCGGACGGATCGGACGGATCTGCGTCCCCGGCGTAACGCGACGGCCTCCCGGGACGTCGTCATGGACATCACCGGCGTCATCGGTCCGCACCGTTTAAGGTGACGTCAAGCAGCTGCGGAGGGGTGGCTGCGCCTGGTCGAGGTGCCGGTCACGGCACGTGGGGAGTTTTCGTGCGCAGGACGGCAGCAGCGGGGTGGGCCCTGGGCGTCGTGCTCGTCCTCGGGACGGCCGCGTGCTCGGGGTCGGGCACCACCGGTGGCGGGTCGGGCACGGGCGGGGCGGGCACCGGGGCACCGGCGGACGGCGCCGCCCCGAGCGTGACGCCGTCCCCGGCCGGTCCGGTCGTCACCATCAGCCCGGCGCCGGGCGCGGAGAAGGTCCGGCCCGACCAGCCGGTCACGGTCACGGTCGACAAGGGCGCGCTCACCGACGTCCAGGTGCGCTCCGCGCAGGGCGCCGCCCTCGCCGGGACGTTCGACGCCGCGAAGTCGCAGTGGCGCAGCACCGGCGGGATGGCACCGAACCTGGCGTACACCGTGACCGCCGCCGCCTCGGACGACGCCGGCACCCCGGTGACGCAGACGGCCACCTTCACCACGCTCAAGCCCAAGGTGGTCAACTCGGCACGCCTGAACATCGGCGACGACCAGACGGTCGGGGTCGGGATGCCGATCATCCTGCAGTTCGACCGGCCGGTCCGGAACACGGACGCCGTCCTGGCAGCCCTCAAGGTGACCACCGTCCCGCAGGTGGAGGGCGCCTGGCACTGGATGGAGCCCGCCAACTGGGTGGGCCGGAACACCGAGGTCTGGTTCCGGCCCAAGGAGTACTGGCCGGCCGGTACGAAGGTCTCCATGTCGGCCAACCTCGGCAGCGTGGAGCTGTCGCCCGGTGTCTGGGGCAAGCGCCGGTACAGCACCCGGTTCACCGTCGGTGCCTCGGTCGTCAACACCGTCGACGTCAAGAAGCACACCCTGACGATGCGCAAGGACGGCGCCGTCGTGAAGGTCATCCCCATCACGACCGGCAAGCCGGGCCCGAAGTGGTCGACGCGCGCCGGGATCAAGGTCATCACCGAGAAGCGTGCCGAGCTCCGGATGGATTCGCGGACCCTCGGCATCAAGGACGAGGCCGATCCGGACTTCTACAACGAGATCGAGCACTGGACGCTCCGGCTCACCAACAGCGGCGAGTTCCTGCACGCGCGGCCCGGCAGCGAGTGGGCGTTCGGCAAGCAGAACATCAGCCATGGATGCACCGGCATGAGCATGGCGAACGCCAAGTGGCTCTTCGACCACTCGTCCGTCGGGGACGTCGTCGAGTACACCGGCAGCGACCGCGCGCTGGAGCCCGGCAACGGCTACACGGCCTGGAACATGCCCTACGAGAAGTGGTCCGCCACCACCTGAGCCGTCAGGCCCAGCGGTCCGGCGGCCGGACGGCGATCTCGGCCAGGTCGATCAGGTCGATCAGGCCCCCGGTGGGCCGGCCGGACCCGCCGACGCGCGCCAGGTCGTCGACGGCCTCCCGGTCCGGCGCGTACCCGAGCACGATCACCGCGATGTCGTCCTCGGCGCCCACGCCGGGTGACAGGTCGAGGACGGCGTCGGCGAGGAGCTCGACGTCCCCCGACACGCTCGCCGGCAGGGCCGACAGGCCGTCGAGCAGCTGCAGCAGGCTCATGTCGAGGTCCTCGCCGCGCCGCTCGATGAGGCCGTCCGTGAACCCGATGAGCGTGCCGCCCGGTTCGAGCGTCACGGCCTGCTCGGAGTAGCGCCACTCCGGGATCACCCCGATCGGCGGCCCGCCCACCGCCGGCACGGGCGACACCGCCCGCCGCGGCGTGCCGTCCATGTCGTCCGGCTCGGCGGCCAGCAGGAGCAGCGGCAGGTGACCGGCGGAGCAGTACCGCAGGGTGTCCGTGCCCGGGTCGAGCTGGGCGTAGACCAGGGTGGCGAGGTCGATGTCGGAGACCATGTCCGTCTCGTGCATCAGGTCGTTGAGCCGCCGCATCACGCCGGCGGGGCTGACGCCGCTGGTCGCGAGCATCCGGACGGCGGTGCGCAGCCGGGTCATGGTGGCCGCCGACTCGATGCCGTGCCCGGCGACGTCGCCCACCACCACGCCGATCCGACCGTCCGGCAGGGACAGGACGTCCGACCAGTCGCCACCGACCACCTCGCCGTGCCCCGCCGGCCGGTAGCGGCTGGCCGCCCGGACCGGCCCGACGCGGCGCGGCACGTAGGGCACCAGGCTCGCCTGCAGGACGCGCGCGATCCGGCTGTCGCGCGCGTTCCGCTCGGCCGCGGCGACCTCGGCCTGGTTGCGCCGGGTGACGTCGACCACCTGGGTCACGAGGTAGTCGGGGTCGCCGTCGGCGTCGCGGACGACGGAGCTGGTCACCGTCGCCCACCGCTGCCCGCCGTCCGGTCGCCGCAGCCGGACGTCGTCCAGCACGAGCTGGTCGAGGTCCCCGCTCTCGACCCGCTCCCGGTCGACCTGCTGATCGCCGGGGTCCCGCCGGACGAAGTCGCGCGCGAGCCGGCCCTTCAGCTCGTCGGCCGGGACCCCCAGCATCTCGGCGAGGGTCGCGTTGGCCCGCAGGATCGTCCGCTCCCGGCCGGGCCGGGCGTCCACCAGGGCCATCCCGATCGGCGCCTGCTCGAACGCGACCCGGAACCGGTGGTCGCTGGCCAGCAGCTCGCGCTCGAGGGCCCTGCGGTCGAGGGCGGCCCGCAGCTCGGCGTCCCGCCGGGTGTCCTCGGCGGACCGCGCGCTGAGGTCGCGCGCCACCACGGTGGTGAACGAGCCGTCGGCGGTGGGCATCGGGGCCAGGGAGATCTCCAGCGGGAACACCGCGCCGTCGCGGCGCACCGCCGTCAGCGGCGGGCCGACTCCCATCGGCCGGGACGTCGGGCCGGCGGCGTAGTGCCGGCGATGGTCGGCGTGGGGGCCGCGGAACGGCTCCGGGACGAGGATCTCGACGGGTGCGCCGGTGAGCTCCGGCTGCGGGTAGCCGAAGAGGCGTTCGGCGGCACGGTTCGCGTAGACGACCACCCCGCCGTCGTCGACGACCAGCACCGCGTCCAGGACCGAGTCGAAGGCGGCCTCCACCCCCGAGGTGTCGTAGGGCGCGAGCGGGGGCACCGGCTGGGCCGGGAAGAGGTCGGCCATCGAGGGGTGGCGATCAGTCACGGAAGCAGTCCGTTCCTCGACCGGACCGGTCGAGAGGTGAGCAGGTGCAGTCGCTCCCAGCTTCTCCCGATGGTCCGGGAGTCAATCGCCGGAGAATGCAAGATCCACCGAACGTCGACGCGGCATCGGCTGATCGGCGGAGCCGGGCATGTCGGCAGCGTGCAGGTTCGTCACGCGATGCCCGGCGCGGGCGTCGCCGGGGGCGGGGTGAAGGCCGCCGCGCGCAGTTCCCCGGAGACCGCCCGATCGAGGTAGGTGCTCGTCCCGGTGGTCAACAACTCCCGGGCCGCCTCCACCAGCGCGCCGTACGCGGCCCAGGTCAACGCCCCGCCCACCGACACCCGGCGGACCCCGACCCCGGCGAGCTGCGGGACCGACGGTCCCGCCCGCAGGGCCAGCACGTTGACGGGAACCCCCACCTCGGTGACGACCCGGGCGATGTCGGGCAGCGCGACGAGCCCGGGGGCGTGGACCGCCGTCGCGCCCGCGTCCCGGTAGGCGCGCAGCCGGGCGATCGTGTCGTCGAGGTCGTCGACGCCGTACAGCAGGTTCTCGCAGCGGCCGGTGAGGACCATCCCGTACCGGTCGCAGACGGCGGCGGCCGCGGCCACCCGCTCGACCGCCGCCTCGACGTCGTCGATGCGGTCCGTCGCCGGGTCGTAGTCCTCCAGGGACACCCCGGCCGCGCCCGCGGCGGCGAGCAGCTCCACCGTCTCGGCGACGCCCTGCGGATCGGCGGCGTAGCCGCGTTCGGCGTCCACGGCGACGGGCACCCGGACGGCGGCGGTCAGGGCGGCGACGTGCGCCACCAGCTCGTCACGGGTCACCCGCTGGTCCGGCCGGCCCAGGGACGCCGCGAAGCCCGAGCTGGTCGTTGCGAGCGCGACGGCGCCCAGGCTCTCGAGCAGGCGCGCGGACCCGACGTCCCAGGGATTCGGCAGCACGAACGTGCCCCGCTCGTGCAGGGCGCGGAAGGCGCGCCGCACGTCGTCGGCCGCGGTCGTCGTCGTCCCGGTCATCCGAACACGCTCCCGCGGCCGAAGACGACGCCGGTCAGGGTCTGGTTGATGTGACCGAGCCAGCTCTCCCCGTAGGTGTGGAACCCGGCGGTGGGCAGCCCGGCGAACGCGTGCAGGAAGGGGCCGCCCGTGCCGCGGGCGTCCAGCTCGAGCCGGCGCAGGATGCAGTTGAACATCACCGAGCCGACGGCCTCCCCGCCCAACGCGGCGCGCGCGGCGTCGATCGCGGCGTGGGTGTCGGCGACCAGGTCGGTGGCGCGCATGACCTCGACCTGCGTGCCGGGCAGGATCTGGGCGTAGAAGGTGATCCCGCCGTCCGACCGGAGCGACTGCGGGCTGCGGACCCACGGCCGGCCGTCGATCATGAGCCCGAGCGGGTGCTGCATCCACACCGTGGCGTCGATCCCCTCCGTCGGGACGCCGACCGCCTCCGCGTACGCCTCGAGCGCCGGGCGGCCGTCGAACGCCAGCACGGTCCGGGCGGGGACGTCGGCGTGCGTGATCCGCAGGACGCGGCCGGTCGGCACGAAGGAGCACGCCTTCACCACCCGGAACGGGACCGCTGACTGGCACACCAGCAGCGCGGCCCCCTGGCGGCTCACGTGCTCGCCGACGGTGACCCAGGTCTGCCGGAAGGCCAGGTCGTCACCCGCCGAGCCGCCGACGACGTCGAGCAGCGGGGCGGCGTTGCCGATCACCTCGTTGACGAGCTCCTCCGCACCGTGCACCCCGTCGATGAGGATGAAGCCCAGGTGGCAGGAGGGGTCCAGGTCGCGCAGCGGCATGCCGAGGCTGGCCTCGAGGGCCTCGACGGCGCGCCAGGTGCCGTACGCGGCGTCCTGCGAGAGGTCCGCCAGCGCGGCGACGGCGCCGGTGAGCATCCCGTACGGCAGCGCGATCGCGCTGATGCCGCCGGTGGCCATGCTGCGGTCGGTGAACTCACCGGCCGTCGAGCAGCCCACCACCGCGGCGTCCGGGAAGGCCGCCGCCAGCGGCCCGGCGAGGTCCTCGGGCTGGTAGGCGCTGGACGCGAACCACAGCACCGCCGTCGCCGGCTGCCCGCGCAGGCCCTGGTACAGCTCCTCGACGAGCGCCTGGACCGCCGGCCCGCTCGGCCCGGTCACGTGCGCCCGCGCCGGCCCGAGCGCCGTCTCCACACCGCCGGTCACTGCACTCCCATCGTCGACGGCTCGGGCCGGGGCCCTGCACGCAATCCTGCCCGACCGGGACGAACAGCCGGTCGCCGGTGCGGCTCACTCGCGGGAACGGCCCGATGACCCCCGGCGGCCACGACCGCCGGCCGGAGCGGAGCGGCTCCACCAGTGCCCCTGGCGCGAGGGCGGCGGCTCGGTGGAGAGCACCACCTGCAGCGCGTCCGGGGCGGGCTGGACGGCGTAGCCCATCACCTGGAGCACGGCCATCACGTTGGCGATCACGGCGGGATTGGCCCGCTGGTCGGGACGCGGTGCCCGCAGGTCCGCACCGGTGCGCAGGGCGACCCGGGTCAGGACGGCGCCGAGCGCGCGCTCGTTCCCGAGGAAGAACCGCGAGTGCACCAGGTCGAGGACCTCGTCCAGGGTGCGCGGACCGCCGTCCGCGATGGCCTGGGTCAGGCTGGCCGCCCCGGGCGGCCCGACGGGCGTCGGCGATCCGGTCCGTGGGAGCGCGAACGAACCGGACGGCGGGCCGTCGCGCCCGGTAAACGGGGGGGCGAATCCGGCGGCGGGGGTGGGCGCCAGGGCCGGGACGGGCCCGGCGGCGACCCGGGCGGGGACCGAGACCGGGCCGGCGGCGGTGGCGAGGGTGAGGCCCGCCGTCGTCGGGCCCACCTCCCAGGTGGTGGCGCCGCGCCCGGCCTGCTGGCGCTCCGGGTTCCGGTCGGGCCGGCGGTCCGACGGGCGGTCGGGCTGCCGGGGCCCGCCGAGGTGGGCGGACCGGGATTCGTCCCGGCGCGGACCGGGGTCGGACTCCCAGCGCGGTGGCTCCCAGCCGTCGGGCGCGCCCCAGTGGCGGTGGTGGGCGGGGGACTCGGGCTCGGGCGACGCGGCCGCCGGTGCGCGGGTGGGCCGGTCGAGCGCGGCGGGCCGGTCGAGCCGGGCGGGGCGTTCGAGCCCCGCGGGCCGCTCGAGCGGGGGTGGCAGGTGGATCGGGGCGCTCACCGGGCCGCCGCCGACGAGCCGGCCGATCTGCGGCACGCCCGTCGGGGTGTCGCCGGTCGCCGAGCGCGGGCCCGCACCGGACGACGGCAGGGCGGAGACCGGCTCCGGCGCGGTGCGGGGGGCGGCGAGCCCGAACGGCGGCGAGGTCACGTCGGCCGGCGCGGGCTGTCCCGGCGGCGACTGGGCGCTCTGGGCGGCGCCACGCTGCAGGAACGGACCGAGCCAGCCGTAGTAGGCCACCCAGCCCGAGCTGAGCTCCGAGGTCCAGTCGGACGTGTAGGTGTCGCGCGCGGCCCGCAGCAGCGCGTGCCCGACGCCGTGGTACCCCTCGACCGGGAAGCCCTGCTGGCTGTGGTCGGCCCCGATGTTCTGGAAGGTGGCCTCGACGACGTCCACCGGGTCCTCGGTGAGCGCGGCCCACAGCACGGCCCGGCCCAGCCCCTCGGCGAGCACCCGGCCCTGGTCGTCCGGCAGGTCGCGGAGCCGCGGCACCAGGGCCAGCAGCGACGTGCTGAACCGCCGCAGGAAATCGGCCTCGTTCGCGAAGAGTCGCTGGCAGGCGGTCCGGATGGCCCAGGCGACCTCCTCCGAGGGACGTGCCGCCGATCCTGCCACGACGTTGCTCCGACCTGTCTCGATCGACATCACCGTCGCTCCTCGACTCCCCCTGGGTTGTCCGTCGGGAGCGCTCGCACGTCGCTGTGCGACCGCTCTCCGACGCCCGCTCCCGGCCCGCGATCCGAAGATCGACGGGCCGGGCGTGAAGCGAGTCATGCTACCGGCCGCTGCCACGCGCGCGTGCACTTGTAGACGTGCAAAAAAGCGTGGCGCGGCCGGTGACCGCCGGCGATCAGGAGCGGCGGCCGGCCCGTCGCTGCTCGGCGCCGGTCGTCCCGTTGCGCCCGCCTGCCGTGCTCGCGCCGCGCCCGGGCACCGTCAGGGCGACCGTGTCGTCACCGGCGGGCGGCTGCGCGGCGGCGGTCTCCTCGGCGTCCGCCACCGGTTCGGTGGCGACGTTCTCCTCGGCGACGTTCTCCTCGGCGACGGTGACCGGCTCGACGGCCGGCTCGAAGATGCTCGCCGGCTCGACGAAGTCGGCCATCGGCTCGGGGGCGGGCTTCACCTCCGGGGTGACCCCCTGCTCCGCGGCGACGACCGGCTCGACGGCGGCCGGCAGCGTGCCGACGGCGTCCACCGGCGGGACCGACGGCGCCGGGGGTGGCGGCGGGCTGCTCGGAGCGCTGCTCGGGACGCCGGAGGCCACCCCGGTCGGCGTGGTCTCCCAGCCGGACCCGGCGTCCCGTCGGCGCGCGATCGCGGCCAGGGCGGCACCGGCCGCGGCGATCGCCGCGAGCCACCACACCAGGCGGGCCCGGCGACGGCGCTTGGCGCGGCGTCGCGCCTTGGCCGTGGGCGTGGCGTCGGCGACGTTGCGCGCGGCGTCCTCGACGGAGCGGCTCACCGTCGCGGCGGCGGCCGTGCGCGCGGCGGCGCCGGCGGCTCCCGCGGCCTGGACGGCCTCCACGAGGCGGGGGAGCAGGTCGTCCACGATGCGGTCACGGGCCGCGTCGACGGCGGGGCCGACCCGGTCGGCGGCGGCCTCCACGGTGGGCGCGGCGGCCTGCAGCCCCCGCCCGACGGCGGCCTCGATCCGCGGCGCGGCCCAGTCCCGGGCATGGCCCGCGGCGACCGCGGCGTGGGCGGCCTGCCCCCGTGCGCTGTGCAGGGCGTGCTCCACCACGGGGCCGAGGCGTTCGCGCAACTGGTCGGTCTGGGCCTGTTCCACCGCCCGTTCCACCGCCCGGGCGCTCATCGCGCGGGCGGCATCCACGGCCGCGTCCTTCATTCTGCTCGACCTCACGTCGGCTCCCTCCTGGGGTACGCGCACCGCCCCGCGGGGCGGGGCGGATGCTGATCACCTCAGCGCCCATCCTCTCGCTTTGTCCGCCCCCCGCCACCGTGGGCGCTCCGGACGGCGTGCGTGACACACTGGCGCGGCCGGGCGCGTCGTCCGGTCGCCAGGGCATGCGGAACCTTCCGGGCCCCGGCGCCATTGACAGTACGAGGGGCCGACGAACCGCCGGCAGGACCGTCGCCCGTGTCGACGCGCCCCGCACACCTCACACAGAAACGGATGAATCCCTCGTGTCCGAGCCGCTGACCGCTCCCCTGCACGCCACCCTGCACACGAACCGTGGCGCGATCCGGATCGAGCTCTTCCCGTTCCACGCCCCCACCACCGTCCGGAACTTCGTCGAGCTCGCCGAGGGCACCCGCGAGTGGGAGGACCCGAAGACGGGCCGGCCGACGAACGACCGGTTCTACGACGGTCTCGGCTTCCACCGGATCATCGACGGCTTCATGATCCAGGGCGGCTGCCCCCTCGGCACCGGCACCGGTGGCCCCGGCTACGCCTTCGACGACGAGATCCACCCCGAGCTGGCCTTCAACAAGCCGTACCTGCTGGCCATGGCCAACGCCGGCAAGCGGATGGGCCGGGGCACGAACGGCTCCCAGTTCTTCGTCACCCTGACCCCGACGCCCCACCTGCAGGGCAAGCACACGATCTTCGGCGAGGTCGCGGACGCCGAGAGCCGCGCCGTCGTCGACGCCATCGGCAAGTCGCCGACCGGTGCCATGGACCGCCCGCTCGAGCCGGTGATCATCGAGCGCCTGACCATCGAGCGCGGATGACCTTCGACACCACCGGTGGGGCGGCGACCGGCGAGGCCAGCGCCGCCCCGGTCTGCCCCCGCCATCCCGGCACGGTCTCGTACGTGCGCTGCCAGCGCTGCGAGCGGCCTGTCTGCCCGGCCTGCCAGCGGCCGGCCGCGGTGGGGGTGCAGTGCGTCGACTGCGTGCGTGAGCAGGGCAGGTCGGTGCGGGCACCGCGCACCCCGTTCGGTGGACGGGTCACCTCCGCGCGGCCCGTCGTCACGCAGTCGATCATCGGCATCTGCGCCGTGGCGTTCCTCCTGCAGTGGACGAGGCCGGGCCTCACCGACCGGCTGTCCTTCCTGCCGTACGAGGCGGTGGCGGAGCCGTACCGCTTCCTCACGGCGGCCTTCGTGCACTCGCCGTCCTTCCTGCCGCACATCCTGCTGAACCTGTACGCGCTGTGGATGCTGGGCCCCTACCTGGAGCAACTGCTGGGTCCGGTGCGGTTCGCCGCGCTCTACCTGGTCTCCGCGCTGGGCAGCTCGGTCTCGATCCTCCTGCTCGCGTCGCCGGAGGGTGACACCTGGGTGACCCACACGGTCGGCGCCTCAGGAGCCGTCTTCGGCCTCTTCTCCGCGATCGTCATCCTCAACCGGCGCCTGGGCCGCGACAGCAGCGCGGTGATCGGCGTGATCGTCGTCAACCTGGCCTTCGGGTTCTGGCCCGGGCTGGGGATCTCCTGGCAGGGCCACCTCGGTGGCCTGGTCACCGGGGCGCTGGTGAGCCTGGCGCTCTCGGTGCGCGCGCCCGACGGCACCGCCACCGCCGTCGCCCGTCGCACCCAGCTGCAGGTGGCGGGGCTCGCCGGCGTCCTCGTGCTGCTGGTCGTGCTGACGGTGCTCAAGGTCGTGACCGTTCCGTCCGGTCTGCTCGCCTGACGCCGACCTCGAATCAAGCCATCACGCAGAGGCACTGATGCGCACTGTGAGTTGTCCACACTGGGGATGACGGGTGTGGATGACAGCCGTGTAATTCCACACCTGTGAGCAACCCTGTGGACGGGATGCACGCAGAAGGGCCCGTACCGGCGCGGTACGGGCCCTTCTGGCGGAGCGTGGACGGCGGCTGCCGTGCCGGGAGCGGCGCGTCAGTGCCAACGGGTGGTCATCGCGAAACCGGACAGCATGATCCCGAAGCCGATGGCGAGGTTCCAGGCGCCGATCCCCGGGATGGGGTACGCGGTCTGGCTCAGGTAGTACACGACCGTGTACACCAGACCGACCACGAGCAGGGTGAGCATCACCGGCACGAAGAACCGGCCGTTGGGCTTCGGCGGGGCAGCCTTGGGCGGCGGTGCGGTGAAGGCGGACTTGCGGCGGACCCTCGACTCGGGCATCGGACACTCCAGAGATCGTCGTCGTCCCGCCTCACCGAGGGCAGATCGCGGCAGGAGTCAGCTACGGCTGCGGGTCGTCCACTAGCGTAGACGCCGCGAGGCGGGGAGGACACATGAGCGACGAACCAGCGCCCTCGGCGCGGCGCCGGCTGCGCCGGCCGACGGTCGCCGTCGTGGGCGGGCTCGCCGTCATGGGCGTCTTCGGGATGGCCGGCCTGCTCTTCGCCGTCAGCGCGTCCACGGCCCGCGGCACCCAGCTCCGGGCGGACCGGACCGACCTCGCCGCCCTCATCCGCTCGGAGAACGCGCAGCGCGTCGCGGCGGAGCAACGGCTCGCAGACCTGCGCGCCCAGGTCGACGGGCTCACCGCGACCGCCGCGCGGGGCGACTCCCAGGTCGCGGCCCTGCGCCGGCGGGCGCAGGAGGTATCGCCGAGCGCCGGGCTGACCCCGGTGGCAGGTCGTGGGCTGGTGGTCACCCTGGACGACGCGCCCGCCGGCAGCCCCCGGACGGCCGGCGCCCAGCCCGACGACCTCGTCGTGCACCAGCAGGACGTGCAGGCCGTGGTCAACGCGCTCTGGGCGGGCGGCGCCGAGGCGATGATGCTGATGGACCAGCGCGTGATCTCGACCAGCGCCGTCCGGTGCGTCGGAAACACTCTCATCCTGCAGGGGCGCCTCTACCCGCCGCCGTACCGGATCAGCGCGATCGGCAACGTCGCCGAGCTGCGGAGGGCGATGGCGGCCTCGCCCACCATCCCGATCTACCTGGAGTACCGGGACCGGTACGGCCTCGGCTGGAACGTCGACGAGCGCGACCTGACGATGCCCGCGTTCGGTGGCTCGCTCGCCCTGCACTTTGCCGGGGTGCCGCACCCCACGCCCGCGCCGTCGGCCCCTGCGCCGTCCGGCCCCGCGCCGTCCGGTCGGGGGTCGCGGTCGGCGGGCCCGCCGTCCGGGTCGGCCTCGTCGTCGTGACACGATGAACCCGCTCCCGCGACCGGCACGAGAGGCAGGGCGATGACGACGCGCATCCTGGTCGTCGACAACTACGACAGCTTCGTCTGGACGATCGTCGGCTACCTGGCGCAGCTCGGCGCCGAGTGCGAGGTCCGCCGCAACGATGCCGTCACGCCGGACGAGGCGGCCGGCTTCGACGGCGTCCTGCTGTCACCCGGGCCGGGCGTCCCGTCCCAGGCGGGCGTGCTGCCCGCCATGGTGCGCCGTTGCGCGGACGCCGCCCAGCCGATGCTCGGGGTCTGCCTCGGGCACCAGGGGCTCGGCGAGGTGTTCGGCGGGACCGTCACGCACGCGCCCGAGCTCATGCACGGTAAGACGAGCCTGGTGCACCACACCGGCACAGGGGTGCTGGCCGGGCTGCCGACGCCGTTCACCGCGACCCGCTACCACTCGCTGGCCGTGGTCGCCGACACCGTGCCGGCCGAGCTCGAGGTCACCGGGTGGACCGACAGCGGCGTCGTGATGGCCCTGCGCCACCGGTCGCTGCCGCTGCACGGCGTCCAGTTCCACCCGGAGTCGGTCCTGACCGAGGGCGGTCACCGGCTCCTGGCGAACTGGCTCACCGAGTGCGGGTCGGCCGACGCGTTGACCCGGTCCGTCGGCCTGGCCCCCCTGGTCGCCCGGGCCTGACCCTTCCGCGGCGGTTCAGCCCTGACCGCCGCCGTTGCCGTTGTTCTGGCCCTGCCCCTGGCCCTGGCCGTTGTTCTGGCCGTTGTTCTGGCCGCCGTTGTTCTGGCCCCCGTTCTGGTCGGTCTGACCGGGGTTGGGCTGGCCGGTGTCCGTGTTCGACGGGGCCGACGCGACCGACAGGACGATCTTCGTGACGAGCTTGAGGCCCGGCGTCGGGGTCTGCTCGATGACGGTGCCGTCCGGCGCGTCCGTGGTCGGGACCAGTTCCACCTGGATGTCGGCCGTGATGCCGTTGGTGGCGAGGTCCTTCTTGGCGTCCTCGACGTTCTTGCCGCGCTCGTCCGGCATGGTGACCTTGCCGCTCGAGACGTTCAGGGTGATCTTGCTACCCTTGGGGACGCCCGCCCCCTCCGCCGGGTCGGAGCTGACGACGACGCCCTTGGCCACGGTGGCGACGTCCACCGGCTGCTCCTCCAGATCAGGGTTGAGGACGAGCCCGGCGGCCTTCAGCGTGACGATCGCCTGGGCCTTGGTCTGGCCGGCGAGCCCCGGCACCTTGACGCTGGCCGAGCCGCTGGAGAGGTAGAGGGTGACCTTGGTGCCCCGGGGCCGGACGCCGGTCGGGTCGGTGCGGGTCGCCCGGCCCGCCGGCACCGTGTCGCTGGGCTCGGTCGCCGGGACCACGTCGAACGCGAGCTTGGTCAGCCGGTCGATCGCCGTCTGCCGGGGCAGGTTGCTGACCGCCGGGACGGCGATGTCCGCGTTCGCGGCACTGTTCCGGCTGACCAGGGAGCTGACCCCGTAGGCCGCTCCCGCGAAGAGCGCGATGACGAGCAGGGCGAGGACGACGAAGCCCAGCCGGCGGCCGTTGCCGGCGGCGGCGGCCGCCGCGCGCCGCTCGCCGCGGCGGCTGTAGCCCTCCTGCGGCGGGTACTGCAGGTCGGTGCGGGTGCCTCCCGGCCCCTGCCAGCCGTCGAAGGGGCCGCCCTGACCGCCCGGCCCGGCACCCTGCGGGTACCCCTGGCCGCCGGGACCCTGCGGGTAGCCCGGCCCACCGGGACCGCCCTGGCCGGGCGGGCCGTAGCCGCCCGCGTACCCCTGCCCGCCGTAGCCGCCCTGCGCGTACGCCTGGGTGGCCGCGGCCGGCTGCGGGAGGTATTCGGTCGCCGCCTGACCGCCGCCACCACCGCCGCCGCCCTGGCCGGGCGCGGTGAGCGCGACCGTCGAGGCCGCCACCTGCCGGCCGGCGAGCGCCGCGTCGATGTCCGCCCGGAAGTCGTTCGCGGTTTGGTAGCGCGACTCGCGGTCCTTGGCGAGCGAGTGCAGCACGATCCGGTCGACGACCTCGGGGATGCGGGCGTTGAACGCGCTCGGGGGCAGCGGGGCCTCCCGGACGTGCTGGTACGCCACCGCGACCGGCGAGTCGGCGACGAACGGCGGCCGGCCGGTCATCAGCTCGAACAGCAGGCAGCCGGCGGAGTAGAGGTCGCTCCGGGCGTCCACGGTCTCGCCGCGGGCCTGCTCGGGCGAGAGGTACTGCGCCGTCCCGATGACGGCCTGCGTCTGCGTCATCGTCGCCGACACATCGGCCAGCGCCCGGGCGATGCCGAAGTCCATGACCTTGATGTCGCCGTTGGCCGTGAGCATGACGTTCGCCGGCTTGATGTCGCGGTGGACGATGCCCATCCGGTGGCTGTAGTCGAGCGCGGAGAGGACGCCGCTGGTCACCTCGAGGGCGTGCTGCGGGTCCATCGGGTCGCCCTCGCGGAGCACGTCGCGCAGCGTCCGCCCCTCGACGTACTCCATGACGATGTACGGGAGCGCGACGGTGCTGCCGCCCGACTCGGCGACGCTCTCCTCGCCGGTGTCGTAGACGGCCACGATGGAGGGGTGGTTGAGGCCAGCGGCGGACTGCGCCTCGCGGCGGAAGCGGGCCTGGAACACCGGGTCCCGGGCGAGATCGGTGCGAAGCAGCTTGATCGCGACGACACGGCCCAAACGGGTGTCCCGGCCGAGGTGCACCTCGGCCATCCCACCGCGGCCCAGGAGGTCACCCACCTCGTAGCGATTGCCCAGGACTCGAGGGTTCTGGTTCACCGATTCATCCTTCTCGCGTCCGTCGGAGGTCCGTGGGGACCGTTCATCCGCACCCGTTCGCCACCCAGTGTGCTACCTCCGGCGCCTCGCGCGGTGCTTGCGGGCGATCCAGGCGATCCGTCGCCCCCGTCCGGCGGTCGTCCCCGCCCCCGCACTCAGCCTCCCACCCCGCGCTGCCCGGTGCCGGCCTGTGCCGCCGTCCCGGCCTGTCCACCCGCCGCGGCGGTCGGGCCGGTCGGGGTGCTCGCGGCGGCCGTCGTCGGGGGGGAGGTGGTCGGCGGCGGCGGCGTCGTCGTCGTGGGGGGGTTGTCGGTCGGCGGGTTCTGGCTGGTGTCCTGCGTGGGCGGCGGCTGCACCGTGATCGACACCGTGGACGACGTCGGCCTGGTGGACGACGGCGACCGCGTGGTCGTCGTCGTGCTGTGCGTGGCCTTCGTCCGGCTGGGCGACGTCCTCGCGGTCGGCAGGCTGGTGCCGGGGTCGCCGGAGGGGCCAGGGACGGCCGGGCCCGTGCTCGTCGGCGGGTTTTGGATCTCCGTGGTGCCCCCGCCCGCACCGTTGGTCAACCACACGACGAGCATGACGACGGCCACGAGCGTCGCGAGCCCGGCGACGAGCAGGACCGGACCGCTGATGGAGCGGCGCTCCGGGTCCTCGCCGAGCGGCAGGCCGGCGGCGGCCGTCTGGGTGCGGAACGGGTCGGGGGGGCCGCCGTACCCGTCGTTGCCGTAGCGGCCCTGGCCGGGATCCGGGTAGCCGCCCTGGCCCGGGTCCGGGTAGCCGTTGTCGGCGTACCGGCCCTCGGGGTAGCGGCCCTCCTGGTAGCGGCCGTCGCTGCCGTAGGCCTGGCCGGCGGCGTAGCCTGCGCCGGCGTACCCGGCGTCCGCGTACCCGTTGTCCGCGTACCGCTGGTCGGGGTAGCCCTGGCCGTCGGCCGCCCGGGACGGCGCCCCGGCGGCGGGCCCGAGGACGTGCGTGCCCGAGGGCACGGGCGTCGCGCCGGGCATCCCGCCCTGGGCGGCCTGGCCGCCCGGCGTCCACCCGTGCTCGGGGCTGTCGATGCCGGCCGCGGACAGGCCGCTCCACGCCGGGCTGCCCGGCAGGATGCCGGTGCCCGGCGTCAGGTGGTCCTCGCCGTTCTGCCGGTACCGCAGGGTCTCCAGCGCGCCGGCGAAGGCCTCCGCGCTCGGCATCCGCCGCTGCGGGTCCTTCTCCATCGCCGAGCCGACGACGGCCCGCACCTGCGGCGGGATCGTGCCGGGGAGCGGCGGGGGCTGCTCGTTGAGGTGGGCCAGCGCGACCGCGACCTGGTTGTCGCCCTCGAACGGCCGGTGGCCGGCGAGGCACTCGTAGGCGACGACGCCGAGGGCGTAGACGTCGGAGAGCGGGCTGGCGTCCTGGCCCTTGGCCAGCTCCGGCGCCAGGTAGTGCGCCGTCCCCATGACCTGGCCGGTCGCGGTGAGCGGCTCGTGGTCGAGCGGGCGGGCGATGCCGAAGTCGGTGACCTTGACCCGGCCGTCCGGCGTGACCATGAGGTTCGCCGGCTTGATGTCGCGGTGGATGACGCCGCGCAGGTGGGCCGCGTGCAGGGCGCGCGCCGCCTGGGCGACCAGGTCGAGCGTGAGTTCGGGGCCGAGCGCGCCGTCCCGGGAGAGGATCGTCGACAGCGCCTCGCCGGGGACCAGCTCCATGACCAGGTAGGCGACCGGGTCGGCGTCCTGGTCCTCGTAGGGCGCCGGGGACTGGCCGTCCGCGCCGACCCGGGTCTCGCCGTAGTCGTAGACCGCGGCGATGCCGTTGTGCGGCAGCCCGCTCGTCGTCCGGGCCTCGGCGCGGAAGCGGCGCACGAAGGCCTCGTCCTCGGCGAGCTCCGGGCGGAGGATCTTGACGGCGACCTCGCGGCTCAGGACCTCGTCCATCGCGCGCCAGACCTCGCCCATGCCGCCGTAGGCCAGCCGGTCGGCGAGCCGGTAGCGGCCGTCCAGTCGGGTACCGGGACGCACACTCATCGGACGACCGCCTCCATCACCTTGCGCGCGATCGGGGCCGCGACCGTGCCGCCGAAGGCCTCGTTGCCGGCCTTGCCGCCGTACTCCACGACGACGGCCACCGCGATGTCCCGGCCCTTGCCCGAGGCGAAGCAGGTGAACCACGCGTGCGGCGGCTTGCCCGGCGCGGTCTGCGCCGTCCCGGTCTTCCCGGCGACGTCGACGCCGTCGATCTGCGCCGCGGTGCCGGTGCCGCTGGTCACGACCGAGAGCATCATCGAGCGGAGCTGGTCCGCGACGTCGGAGGAGACGGGACGGGACAGTTCCGCGGGGGTCACCGTCTGGATCACCTCGAGGTCCGCGGAGCGGACCCGGCGCACGAGGTTGGGCTTCATCAGGACGCCCCCGTTCGCTATGGCTGCGCTGACCATGGCCATCTGCAGCGGGGTGGCTGTGACGTCGAACTGGCCGATCGCCGAGAGCTCGGTCTGGGCGGCGTCCGGCGAGGCGGGGAAGGAGCTGCGGGCGACCTTGAGCGGGATCCGCAGGTCCGACGCGTCGAACCCGAAGGCCTCCGCCTGGCGACGCATCGCGTCCGCGCCCACCTCGTGGCCGAGCAGGGCGAAGCTGGTGTTGCACGACTCGGTGAGGGCCTGCGTGAGGGTGGAGGAGTCGCCGGGGCCGCAAGGGGCGTTCGTGTCGTTCGCGAGCCGGTTCTGGCTCTGCGGGAGCTGGATCGAGGCCGGCCCCGGGATCGTGCTGTCCTTGTCGAAGCGCCCGCTCGACAGGGCCGCCGCGGCGGTGATCAGCTTGTACGTGGAGCCGGGCGGGTACGACTGGCTCGTCGCCCGGTTGAGCAGGGGCGCGTTGGCGTCGGTGTCGAGCCGGCGGTAGGCGCCCGTCACCTTGGCGTTGTCGTGGCCGGCCAGCTGGTTCGGGTCGTACGACGGCTTGCTGACCATCGCCAGGACGTCGCCGGTCTTCGGGTCGAGCGCGACGACGGCGCCGCGCTGGTCGCCGAGGGCGTCCCATGCGATGCGCTGCAGCTTCGGGTCCAGCGTGAGCTCGACCGAGGCGCCCTGGGGCTGCACGCCGGTGAACAGGTCGGAGATGCGCCGGTAGATGAGCTGGTCGGCGGTGCCCGCGAGCAGGTCGCCGACGCCCACCGCACCCTCGATGCCCGTCTCCCCGTAGACCACCGAGTAGAACCCGGTCACCGGGGCGTACAGCGCGCCGCCGGGGTAGGTGCGCAGGTACTTGTACTGGTCCTTCGACGGGACCGACCGGGCGACCTCCTGCCCCGCCACCACGATCGGCCCGCGCTGGCGCCCGTACTCCTTGTAGAGGGTGCGCACGTTGTCCGGGCGCCCGTTGAGGGACCCGGCGTCGAAGAACTGGATGAACGTCGAGCTGGCGAACAGCGAGGCGAACAGCAGGACGACGACCGCCGCGAGCCGGCGCAGGGGCCCGTTCACGCCGGCACCACCTGGGTCGGGGCGGTCGGCGGTACGCCGGACTTCGCCGGGTCGGGGGCGGGCCGGCGCGCGGCGTCCGAGATCCGCAGCAGTAGCCCGACGATGATCCAGTTCGAGAGCAGGGACGATCCTCCGTACGCCAGGAACGGCATGGTCAGGCCGGTCAGCGGGATGACCCGGGTGACCCCGCCGACGACGACGAACACCTGCAGCGCGAGCGAGAAGCCCACCCCGGCCGCGAGCAGCTTGCCGAACCCGTCCCGGACGCCGATGGCCGTGCGCAGCGCCCGCTCGACGAACAGCGCGTACAGCATGAGCAGGGCGAACAGCCCGGTGAGCCCGAGCTCCTCGCCGATCGACGCGGTGATGAAGTCGCTCTCCGCGAAGGGCACGATGTCGGGCCGGCCGCCGCCCAGCCCGGTCCCGAGAAGCCCGCCGCTCGACATCCCGTAGAGCCCCTGGACCAACTGGTAGCTGGAGCCGAGGGAGCGCTTGAGGATCGCGGGGTCGAACGGGTGCAGCCAGATGTCGACGCGGGCCTGCACGTGGCTGAACAGCGTCCAGGCGATGAACGCCCCGCCGCTGAAGAGGAGCATGCCGAGCACGATCCAGCTGGTGCGCTCGGTGGCCACGTAGAGCAGCGCGATGAACAGGCCGAAGAACAGCAGCGACGTCCCCAGGTCCCGCTCGAAGACCAGGACGAGCAGGCTCGCCATCCAGGCCACCAGGATCGGGCCGAGGTCACGCGCGCGGGGCAGCTGCAGGAAGAGGATCTTGCGGCCGACCAGGGACAGCGAGTCGCGGGCGGTCACCAGGTAGCCGGCGAAGAAGACCGCCAGCGCGATCTTGGCCAGCTCGCCGGGCTGGAACGACAGGCCGCCGACCGCGATCCAGATCCGGGCGCCGTTGATGTTGCGCCCGACGACCGGCAGCAGCGGCAGGAGCAGCAGCACCAGGCCGACGGCCATGGCGGTGTACGTGTAGCGGCCCAGCGACCGGTGGTCGGCCAGGTACCAGATCACCACGCCCGCGGCGAGGATCCCGATGCCGGTCCAGATCATCTGCCGCAGCGCGAGCGACTGGGCGACCTCCCGGTGCTCGGCCAGGTCGAGCCGATGGATCATCACCAGGCCGAGCCCGTTGATCGCCGTCGCGATGGGGAGGATGACAGGGTCCGCATACTTCGCCGTCAGTCGGAGGGTCACGTGGACGGCGAGGGCGCACGCACCCAGCAACCCGCCGTAGGTCGCCATGTCGCCGGGCACCTTGCCCTTGGTCGCCAGGCCCAGGTAGGCGTAGGCGGAGACCGAGATGCCTACTGCGAGGACGAGCAGGACGAGCTCGACGTTGCGTCGGGTGCGCGGCGCGGTGGGGGTGACGAAAGCCATCATCACCACCCCCTCTGTCGGCCGGTCACCGGTTCAGCCCGCCGCAGTCGGGCGGCGGGGCCGTCGGGACGCTCGAACTCGGGCTGGCCAGCCCCGTGGCCTGCGGGTTCACCGCCACGGCGGGGCTCCCGACGGTGCTGGCGGCGGACGGCGACGGTGCACGGCCGGCCAGCAGGGACCCGGTGGGCGACGCCGCCGCGGTGGAACCGGGCGACGACGTCGCCCCGGGCGAGCCGGACGGCAGGGGCGATCCCGACGGCGATCCCGACGGCGAGGGCGACCCGGACGGCGAGGGCGAGGCGGACGCGGACGGCGACTCGTTCACCGCGCGGCAGTCGTTGGCCTGCTGGCGCAGGTTGGCCACGATCTCCTGGGCGGCGGGCCGGGAGTCGGCGGGGAGGCCGTGGTTGACCTTCTCCTGGGCGTAACCGGGCAGGTCGGTGACGCGGACGTCGTCCGCGACGGTGTCGACCCAGGCCAGGTGGACCGGGCCGACGCTCTCCGGCAGCCCGCGGAAGATGGCCACCGCTCCGCTGCTGGACCCGACGAAGTACTGCTGCTGCACCCAGGCCCAGGCCGCGAGCCCGCCCGCCACCAGGACGGCGACCACGGCGACGGCGCCGACGGTGCGGCGCAGCCAGCGACCGCGCGGGCGCTCGGCGACAGGGGCGTCGCCCGCACCCGCCGGCGGGGCGGTCAGGGCGGCGGCGCGCTCGGCCGCCGACCCGTTGAGGGTCGCGGGGGGCCGGGTGCCCTGCCGCTGCGAGGCGGCGCCGACGACGAAGGGCGCGTCGTCGCCCAGGTCGGCGGCCTCGATGACGTCGGCGACGATGCAGGTCACGTTGTCCGGGGCGCCGCCGCGCAGGGCCAGCTGGACGAGCGTCTCGCAGGTCGCGGCGGCGTCCTGGCCGGCGGCGAGGGTGTCCCGCAGCGTCTCGAAGCTCACCACGCCGGACAGGCCGTCCGAGCAGAGCAGGTAGCGGTCGCCGATCTTGGCCTCGCGCATCGAGAGGTCCGGCTCGACGTCGTCCACCACGTCGGACAGCACCCGCATGAGGACCGAGCGCTGCGGGTGGGCCTCGGCCTCCTCCGGGGTGAGCCGGCCCTCGTCGACGAGGGTCTGCACGAAGGTGTGGTCGCGGGTGATCTGCACCAGGACGCCGTCCCGCAGCAGGTAGGCGCGCGAGTCGCCGATGTGCGCGAGCGCGAGCTTGCTGCCGGTGCGCAGCAGCGCGGTGATCGTCGTCCCCATGCCGGCGAGCTGCGGCTCCTCGCCGACCCGGCCGAGCAGCTCGCGGTGGGCCGCCAGGACGGCCTTGGAGAGGTGCTCGAGCGCGTCGGAGCCGTGCGACTCGTCGTCCAGCGGGGCGAGCTCGCCGATGGCCAGGGACGACGCGACGTCGCCCCCGGCGTGGCCGCCCATCCCGTCGGCGACGACGAGCAGGTGCGGGCCGGCGTAGCCGGAGTCCTGGTTGTTCTGCCGCACGAGCCCGACGTCCGAGCGTGCGGCGTAGCGAAGCGCCAGTGCCACTTCCTGCTACCTCCGCAGCTCGAGGACGGTGCGCCCGATCCGGACCGGAGTCCCGGGCTCGACCGGCATCGGTACCTCGACCTTGCTGCGCCCGAGATACGTGCCGTTCGTCGAGCCGAGATCCTCCAGCATCCAGGTACCCGACTGGAGGGAGAATCGTGCATGTCTGCCCGAGGCGTAGTCGTCCTCGAGCACCAGGGTGCACTCCGGGGCACGCCCCACCAGGATCGGCGCCTGGCCGAGAGCGATGGTGGTACCACGCAGCGACCCTTCGGTCACCACGAGTGTGCGCGGGCCCCCGGTCGCCAGGGGTGGCGGGGGCGGAGCACCGGCCGAGCCGGTCGCGGGCGCGCGCCGCCCGAGCGGGCGCGACCGGGCCTGGACCGGGGTCTGCCGGCGGGTCACCTGGGTGCCGAAGAGGTCACGGCGCAGCACGGCGACGACCGACATCACCAGCAGCCACAGCAGCACCAGGAATCCCAGGCGCAGCAGGGTAAGAGTCAGCTCGCTCATCTGGCGACGATCACCGCTTCGCTCAGCACGAAGTCACCGGGCACCTCACCACTGACCGCTGTGGTAGACGATCCGCGTCCGCCCGACGGTGATCGTGCTGCCCTCGGTGAGGTTGCCGGCATGGACCCGCTCGCCGTCGACGAAGGTGCCGTTCGTGGACCCCAGGTCGATCACCCGGGCGCGCCCGTCGACGAGGTGCACCTCGGCGTGGCGGCGCGACACCCCGGCGTCGTCCAGGACGATGTCGGCGTCCGTGCTGCGCCCGATCACGGTCACCGGGGTCGAGAGCCGGTGGATCCGCCCCTCGACGTCGAGGGACGCCACGGGCGGCCCGGACGGCGCCGGCGCGGCCGACCCGGCCGGTGACCCGGCGGGCGGCAGCTGCTGGCCGGCCCCGGGATACGGCGGGACGCCCGTCCCGGGGGGCTGTGCGACCGGCGGAGCTGCCGGGTCGCCCGGGTACCCCGGCGCCCCGGGCGGGGGCCCACCGGCGGGATACCCGGTGGAACTGCGGATCCGGAAGACGCCGGTGTCGAGGTCCGGGGCCTCCTCGAAGGTCACGGTGACCGGCCCGACGAACGCGTACCGCTGCTGCCGGGCGTGGTCGTGGACGGCGGCTCCCAGCTCGCTGCCGAGGGCCTGCCCCCACTCGCCGAGGCGCTCGTGGTCCGCCCGGCCCAGCTCGACGACGAATGCGTTCGGAGCCACCGTGCGGTCCCGGGAGACCACCGCGGCCTTGTCGTCGGCCTCGCGGCGCAACGCACTGGCGATCTCCACCGGCTGCACCTCACTGCGGAAGGCTTTGGCGAACGCCCCGTTCACGGCACGATCGAGGCCCTTCTCGAACCGACCTATCAACCCCATGCCGGCCCTCCTCTCGTGCCGTAGCGGACCTCGGACCGGCCGATCCCCACCGTGATCGCGAACCCCGGTCCGACCCTTCAGGTGCCAGCGTAACCGTGGGCCGCCGCCCTGGCGGAAAAGCGTGCCGGCCCGCACCGGTCCCGACCGCTCCGGCGGCGCGATCGACCCCGATCATGTGTCGGTGGGTGACGGCGCGCTGACGTCGCGTGCCATCGTCCCGGGCGGTGGACGCCCGGCGGTCGCCGACGGTTCCCGCCCTCCCGCCCCGGCCCGCCCGGCCGGCCCGGCTTTCCCGGCGCCGGGAAAGGTGGTCGAGCGGCCCTTCGCCACCGTGCTACGGTTCATTTCGCTCGCGCGAGTGGCGGAATAGGCAGACGCGCAGGATTCAGGTTCCTGTGTCCGAAAGGACGTGGGGGTTCAACTCCCCCCTCGCGCACCAGAGGTGCACGCAGCAGCGAGCAGCACGAGACGGGCCCGGGAGCACGCTCCCGGGCCCGTCTCGTCGCCCCCGGCACCGCCGTCGTCCCCGCCGTCGTCGTCCCCGGGGCTCCGACGTCCGATTCGTTCACGACGCCGACGCGGGGGCGCTCCTACCGTGGGCCGCATGAGTCCCAGCCTCGACGTCGTCGGCCTCGTGGTCGCCGACCTGCCCGCCTCGCTCGCCTTCTACCGCCGCCTCGGCCTCGACGTGCCCGCGGACGCCGACACCGAACCGCACGTGGAGGTGCCGCTCCCCGGCGGCCTGCGCCTCGTGTTCGACCCGATCAGCACGATCCGCTCGTTCGACCCCGCGTGGACGCCGCCCGGTGACGGTCACCGGATGGGCCTGGCCTTCCGGTGCGCCGACCCCGCGCAGGTCGACGACACCTACGCGGAGCTGGTGGCGGCCGGTCATCGCGGCCACCTCGAGCCCTTCGACGCGTTCTGGGGCCAGCGGTACGCCACCGTGCTCGACCCCGACGGCAACGGGGTCGACCTCTACGCGCCGCTGGACCCGGCCGGGCCGCCGACCAGCTGACGCAGCGGGACGCCGGCCAGCGCGCGCACCTCGCGCGACAGGTGCGGCTGGTCGGCGTATCCCGCGACCGCCGCCGCCTCGGCCGGGGGGCGGCCGCCGCGCACCAGGTCGAGGGCGGTGGTGAGCCGCAGGATCCGGGCCAGCGTCTTCGGGCCGTAGCCGAAGGCCACCAGGCTGCGCCGGTGGAGCTGCCGGGTTCCGACGCCCAGCGCGTCGGCGGCGCGGCCCACCGCGACGCCGTGGCGCAGGGCCCCGACGAGGCGCAGCAGCGCCGGGTCCGGCCGGATCCGCCCCGGGCCGCCGTCCGCGGCGTCCGCCAGCCGGCGCCGGGCGAGGACGCCGAGGACGTCCCCGGCCCGGGCGGTCGTGGCACCCGCCAGCCGCTCCGACAGCTCCGCGGCGGTGGCGTCGCCCCACAGGGCCGCCAGCGGGACCCGGCGGTCGACCAGCTCGGACGCCGGCACGCCCAGGACGGCGGGCGCCAGCCCCGGTGGCAGCCGCAGGCCGACCCACGCGCCGTCCACCGTCCCCGGCACCAGGTGCGCCGAGCGGTCCGGACCGGCGACCAGCAGCCCGGTCGGGCCGTGGATGAGGTCGATGCAGCCGTCGGGAAGCACCCGCGTGACCGCACCCGCCGACCCGCCGGCCGCGCCGCGGGACCACACCACGGCGCCCGGCAGCACACACGCCCACTCCCGGTACGGCTCGCCGGTCACGCTCCCGACGGTAGCCCCGGCACCGGAGGGATGGCGATCAGAGGACAGTAGCTGTCCGCTGGTGCGGGCATGCTGGTGTCGTGCTCGAGACTTCGGCCCGCCTCCTGGCCCTGCTGTCGCTGCTGCAGACCCGGCGCGACTGGTCCGGCGACCTGCTCGCCGAGCGGCTGGAGGTGAGCCCGCGGACCGTGCGCCGGGACGTCGACCGGCTGCGCGGCCTGGGCTACCCGGTGCGGGCGACCAAGGGCCGGGAGGGCGGCTACCGGCTCGACGCCGGGGCCGACCTGCCGCCGCTGCTCTTCGACGACGAGCAGGCGGTGGCCGTCGCCGTCGCGCTGCAGACCGCGACGGCGAGCGTGGCCGGCGTCGGGGAGGCGGCGCTGCGGGCGCTCGCCACCGTGCGTCAGGTCATGCCCGCGCGGTTGCGGCACCGGGTGGACGCGCTGCAGGTCACCGCGGTGACCCGGCCGGCGTCCGAAGTCCGCCCGAGCGTCGACCTGGAGGTGCTGCTGGCGATCGGGGCGGCGATCCGGGCCACCGAGGTGCTGCGCTTCGACTACCACCGGCCCACCGACCCGCCGGACGACGGGCCGCCCCGGCGCGTCGAGCCGCACCACCTGGTGACGTGGGGCGGGCGGTGGTACCTGGTCGCCTGGGACCTCGTGCGCGCGGACTGGCGCACCTTCCGGGTCGACCGGATGACGCCGCGGATCCCGACCGGCCCGCGCTTCACGCCCCGACCGCTGCCCGCGCCCGACGTCGCCACCTACGTGGCGCAGGCCTTCCAGCGGCCCTCCTGGCCGTGCGAGGGTGAGGCGGTCCTGCACTGCTCCGCCGAGCGCGCCGCGCGCTGGGTCGGCGACCAGGGCCTGGTGGAGGAGCTCGGCCCCGACCGGTGCCGGGTCGTCCTCGGCTCGTGGTCGTGGGTCGGGCTGGCCGCCTGGCTGGGGATGTTCGACGTGGACCTGGACGTCGTCGGGCCGCCGGAGCTGCGCGCCGCCACGGCCGACCTGGCCGCCCGCTACCGGCGCGCCACCGACCCACCGTCCGACCCGGCCGGCTGACCCGACCGGCTGACAGGCGCCGGCGGGCCCGCCCGGCGCGCCCGGCCGATGTCAGCGGTCCCGGCGCTGCTCCCACACCGGCAGGTCGCCGGGGTCCAGCGCGTGCAGCGACTGGGCGGCCGCGTGCCGGTGCGCCGTCTCGATCACGTGGCGCGCGGCGTGCTCCGCCTCGAAGGCGGCGACCAGGCGCTCGTCGTACAGCTCGGGACGGCCGGCGACCGACAGCTCCGTCCGGTAGGCCCCGACCAGCCGTAGCCGCGCGCCGGGGAGCCAGTCGGTGACGGACGTCGTCGTCCCGGCCTGCTCGTCGACCTGGGCCGCGACGTGGTCCAGGCTCTGCAGGAGGCGGGCGAGGTCGCGGGAGGCCGGCTGCGGGCCGAGGAAGGCCGGGTCGCCCTCGGGCTCGTCGCCGAACCCGGTGATCGCCAGGCCGCCGGCCCAGCGCAGGATCCGGGAGCTGTGGAGGTCGCCGTGGACGCGCTGCAGCATCACCTCGGCCTGCGCGTCCGCCAGAGCGGCCAGCGCGTCGGCGTCGGCCTCGAGCCGCCCGAGCTGCCCCAGGAAGTGCTGGCCGGCGCCGGGGACCGTGCCCTCGGCCGCGATGAGCGCCGCGCGGTCGATCGTGGACCGCACCCGCTCGTGCCAGTCGGTCAGCTCGGCGGGCGTGGCGGCGCGCACCGGCTCGGCGAGGACGGTCGTCCGGGTGGCCAGCGCGACGTGCAGGGCGGCCGCGATCCGGCCCATCCGGGCGACGAGCGACGGCGTCTCCGACGGCTCGGCGAGGACGCCGCGCGCCAGCAGCCGGCTCAGCGCGTTGCGGCCGTCCACGGAGCGCGGCAGGTAGCGGGTGACGACGGCGACCGGCGCCTCGTGACCGTTGGGCGTCGTCCAGATCAGCAGCCCGTGGGTGTCCGGGACGCCGAGGAAGTCGACCGCGGCGAGCTGCGCGAGCGTGACGGGCGCGGTGTACGGCAGGTCCCGCAGGACCCGGGCCCGCGACACCACCACGCGCTCGCCGACCACCACGACGAGGCCGTCGTCGTCGACCGGGCGCTCGCCGCTCGCCTCGGGGGACGGCATGTGCCGGACGAGCTGGAAGCGCTCCACCGGCGGGACGTGCTGGTAGCGCAGCAGGTGCGTCAGGGCGTCCGCGCCGTAGACGGGCGGCTCGGACGACGGGGCGGTCGACTCGACGCCGCACCGCCAGGTGTCCCGCTCCGGGGTCAGCGTCACCGCGAGCCCGGGCTCCAGCGGGTAGCGCTGCACGATGTGGTGCACTGCGAGATCCCCGGCGCTGATCGCGCGGAGCTCCGCGTCCATGACTGCCTCCTGTCACGCACCGGTCGCCGCACAGTCGCTGCGGCGCCGCTGGGGAACCTGTCGGATGGTGCAGGTCCGCCGAAAGGGCCAGTCGGCAGAGCGCGGATCGCCTGGCACCGGCACGTGGACGTGTGCACGGGACCCGGTGACCCGGGAAGGGGTCCGGCTAGACCGAGCCGGGCGGCCAGGCACCGGGCCGCGGAGGGATGCCGTCGCATCGTCGCACGGGGCCAGAGTGCCAGCGGCGCCGGTGAAACGGAAGACCTTGGCGCACCTCGACATCTAAGGTTGCAAGGTATACCGAACGTGAGCAATACAATACCTAGGGATCACAGTAGCAGACGCCGGTGGACCCTTTGTCCGCTTCCTGGGCTCCTTCGCGGTGCTCGGCGCGGCGGAGGGACGGACGGCGCTAGCGTGCGGTGGCCGTCCGATCGTCCCCTCGTCCACTCGTCCCGAAGGGGCCGCCATGATCCCGCCGTCCGACCCTCCCACCGGCTCCCCCGAACCCGGTCGGCTCCGCGCGGAGGTGGACCGCCTGCTCGACGGCGCCCGCGCGGCCACGCTGCCCGGCGGCGGCTTCGGCTGGCTCGGCGCGGACGGCCGGCCCGACCCCACGCGTCCGGTGCAGCTGTGGATCACCACCCGGATGACGCACTGCTTCGCCCTGGGCAGCCTGCTCGGGCGCCCCGGCGACGCCGCGTTCGCCGACCACGGGCTCGCCGCGCTGGACGGCGTCCTCGCGGACGCCGAGCACGGCGGCTGGTTCACCGCCCTCGCCCCCACGCCGCCCGGCGGGGCGGCCGACGGGACGGCGGCGGGGACGAAGGAGGCCTACGGGCACGCCTTCGTGCTGCTCGCCGCGTCCAGCGCGACGATCGCGGGCCGCCCGGGCGCGGCCGACCTGCTCGCCCGCGCGGTGGCCGTCGTCGAGGAGCACTTCTGGGACGACGACGCCGGCGCCATGGTCGAGGAGTGGGACCGCACCTGGACCACCCTCGAGGAGTACCGCGGCGCCAACGCCAACATGCACTCCGTCGAGGCCTTCCTGGCGGCCGCCGGGGCGACCGGCGACGACGTCTGGCTGGACCGCGCGCTGCGCGTCTGCGCGCGCATCGTCGACCGTGGCGCCCGCGCGCACGACTGGCGGGTGCCCGAGCACTTCGGCCCGGACTGGACCGAGCTGCCCGAGTACAACGCGGACGCCCCGGCACACCCCTTCCGCCCCTACGGCGTCACGCCCGGCCACGGGCTGGAGTGGGCCAGGCTCGTGCTCACCCTGGCCCGGGCGCTGGAGGCGGCCGGCCGGCCGGCGCCCGGTTGGCTGCGCGAGGCCGCCGCGGGCCTGTTCGACCGGGCCGTGACCGACGGCTGGGACGTCGAGCGCGGCGGCTTCCCGTACACCACCGACTGGCAGGGCGTGGCCGTCGTCCCCGAGCGGTTCCACTGGGTGACGTGCGAGGCGATGGCCGCCGCCTGGGCCCTGCACGCCGACACCGGCGACCAGCACTACGCCGACCACTGGGCCCGGTTCTGGGCGTACGCGCAGCGGACCTTCCTCGACGGGCGCCCCGGCTGGCTGCACGAGGCGGACGCGCAGGGCCGCCCCACGAGCGTCACCTGGACCGGCCGGCCGGACGTCTACCACGCCGTCCAGGCGTGCCTGCTCCCACTGCTGCCGCCAGCGCCCTCGTTCGCGCAGGCGTGCGTCGAGGCGGGGCCGCCCGCCGCCGGCTGACCCGGCTGCTCAGGCGGCCGGGCGCTCCAGCACGACCGAGGAGCCCGAGGGCACCTCGTGGCGCCCGTCGCTGTCGAGCAGCCACGCGGACCGCCGTCCGTGCACCTGCCACCGCGAGCCCGGACCGGCGGCCTCGCCCTCCCAGCCGTCCAGGCCGCCGACCAAGGCGGTGTCCTCGTCGACCCCGACGATCCGGACGCCGGGCGGGGCGCCGGCCACCCGGCGCAGCACCAGGTCGGGCATCCGGGCGGCGAACGCGTCGAAGTGCGGCAGCACCTCGACCATCGGGACGACGCCGAGCCCGGGCAGCGCCGGGCGCCACGGCCGCCGGATGTCGGGCAGGCTCGCCGAGAGGGCCATCGCGCCCGCGCTGCAGCCGGCCAGGGCGGCCCCCGCCCGCCAGGCCGCGACGATCGCGGCCCAGACCGGGGTGTCGCGCAGGGTCTCGGCGAGGAACGACGGGTTGCCGCCCGACAGGTAGACGAGCCCGGCGCCCTCGATCAGCCGCGCATTGGCGTCGTCCAGGGCGCCGTCGCGGTCGGCCACCGGGACCACGACCTGCTCCACCCCGAGGCGTTCGGCGGCGCGGGCGCCCAGCGCGTGCCAGCGCGCCAGCACCGCCGGCCCCTCGGGCGCCGCGGCCGTGGCCAGCTGGACGTACCGCGGCGGGCGGCCGGCGAGCAGTCGCCGCTCGACGTCCGCCAGGACGGGCAGGTACTCGCCCGAGCCGACAAGAGCAACTGGTCCGGTCTCGAGGCGCATGATCCATCCTGGGACAGGGGATAAGAGATGTGGACGTTGTGTGAGGTTGCGCGGATCTGTGGTATCTCGCCGAACCAATCGCGCGTCTGGAACGTCAGACAGTCGGCAGGTGCGCACGGCCCGGGCGGCAGAGCCCCGGGCACGGGTGAGGTGGGGGTTGGGGTCATGACGCGGATCACCACCGGGTGTCCCCGGTGCGGACGGGTGGAGCTCGACGTCGACGAGGTGGTCCTCGTCATGAGCCCGCGCGAGGACACCTCCTGGTACCTCTTCGACTGTGTCGGTTGCGCCCGGCGCGTGGTGAAGCCGGCGCCCACCACCGTGGCCGTCGCGCTGACCACCGTCCGGACGACGGTCTGGGTCGTCCCGGCGGAGGTCCTCGAGCGGGTGGAGCCGCACGAGCAGCCCGCGATCGCCGTCGACGACCTCCTCGATGCGATGTTGCTGCTGGCCCGCGACGCCGACCTGGTGGCGTTGGCCGCGGGCGGCCCCGGCACCCAGCCCGGTACGGGAGCACCGGGGCGGGTGCCGGGGCCGGGTGGGATCACGGACCCCAGGTCGGGCGCAGCGGGAAGTCCGCCTGCCCGTCCGGGTGCGGCTTGACCCCGAGCACCTGGTGCAGCTGGATCCAGTTCCGCTCGAAGCCCAGCCGTGAGCCGGCCAGGTAGAGGCCCCAGATCTTCGCCGTCGCCTCGCCGACCTCGGCGACGCACTCGTCCCAGTGCTCGACGAGGTTGACGCACCAGGCGGCGCACGTGCGGGCGTAGTGCTCGCGCAGGTTCTCGCTGTGGCGCACCTCGAACCCGGCGTCCTGCATCTCCGTGATGATCCGCCCCGAACCGGTCAGCTCGCCGTCCGGGAAGACGTACCGGTCGATGAAGCCCCCCTTGACCCGGGGCACGTGCCGGTTCTCGGGCCGGGTGATGGAGTGGTTCAGCAACCGCCCGCCCGGCCGCAGCCGGCTGAGCAGGAACCCGAAGTACGAGGGGTAGTTGCGGACCCCGATGTGCTCGGTGAGCCCGATCGAGCTGACGGCGTCGAACCCCGTCTCGGGGATGTCGCGGTAGTCGAGGTGGCGCACCTCCGCCTTGCCGGCGAGCCCCTGGCGCTCGATCTCGGCCTGGGCCCAGGCCGCCTGCTCGGCCGACAGCGTGACCCCGACGGCCGTCACGCCGTACTCCCGGACGGCGTGCCGGACCATCCCGCCCCAGCCGCAGCCGACGTCCAGCAGGCGCATGCCCGGCTGCAGGCCCAGCTTGCGGGCGACCAGGTCGTACTTGAAGGCCTGCGCCTCCTCCAGGGTGGCGTCGGCGTGGGGGTAGCAGGCGCAGGTGTACGTCATCGACTCGCCGAGGATCAGCTCGTAGAAGCGGTTCGAGACGTCGTAGTGGTGGTGGATGGCCTCCGCGTCGCGGCGCTTGGAGTGGCGCAGGCCCTCGAGGGCGCGGCGCCAGTCGGGGAGCGCCTCCTGGGGCGGGGGCGGCGGGGGGACGAGCCGGGCGACGCCGAGGCCGCGCGCGATCCGGGCGAGGGTGACCGCGTCCGGCTTGCGCCACTCCAGGCCCATCACGGCGGTGAGCAGTTCGTACGGGTCACCGGGGTGGACGCCCTCGACGGTGAGGTCGCCGGTGACGTAGGCACGGGTCATCCCCAGCGAACCGGGAGCCGTCGCCAGGTAGGCGGCGCCGCGCGGCGTCCGCAGGTGGAGCCGGATCCGCGCGTCCGCGGGGCCGGTCGCGCTGCCGTCGTAGGCGGTGAAACCGAGCGGCACCGCGCCGCCGGTGAGCAGGTCCAGGACCTCCGCGAGCCGTGGCCCGGCGGTCCCTGTGTCCGTCCGCAAGGTGGAGAACGAGCTGAACATCCTGGGGCGCCTCCGTCCGTCGTCATGCCCCCTGACCAAGGAAGGCAACACAGCGTCGCCAACACCGGGTGCTGGGCGATCGACACGCACACTTTAGTGCGACGATGCCGATCAGGCAGCCCCTGATCACCCGCTGTAGCGAACAGAGCGTTACTTGCCATCAGCGTTACTTTCCGTCCGCGGTGCGATTCCGGCAAGGGAACTCCGGCCGCCGCTGGACCGGTTCAGCGAATCTTGTGCCCCGGGGACGTATCTGGCCGGTCCCGAGCCGGCTCCCTCACCGGGATGACGGGGGCGGCCGCGCCCTGGCGGGGCCGCCGGCGTCTCCCGCAGTCGGGCGCCGTGGCAGGGACGAGGGGCGTGCCGCGTCGTCCGGCCTGCGCTTCGGCCGGCGGCCGCAGGAGGGGTGCGGCCGCCGACGCCGGGGCCGTGGCCGGGGCCGTCCGCCGGGGCCCTGGCGGCGGATAGGGTCGGCCCGTGGCGGGCGGCGGCCCGGGCGGTGGGGGCGCGACGGCCCGGACGGCGCTCGGCATCTGGTGGGCGGGCCGGGCTGCCCTGTTCGTCGGGGTGGTGCTGTCGGGGTACGTCCTGGCCCTGCCCGGGCCCACCCGCATCCTCGGGCCGGGCGGTTGGCTGGCCGAGCGGTTCGTCTGGTGGGACGCCTTCCACTTCCTGCGGATCGCGGACCGCGGCTACCTGCCGCCCGAACTGCCCTGCTGCGACCAGGCCTTCTTCCCCGGGTACCCGTTCGCGACGCGGGCCGCCGGCCTGCTGCTCGGCAGGGATTGGGTGGCGGGCGGCCTGCTGGTGACCCAGCTCGCGGCGTCCGTGGCCGTCGTCCTGCTGTCCGTGTTGGCCCGCCAGCCGGGCAGCCGGGCGGAGGGCGGCGCCGGCGGCACGGTGCACGCGCTGGTGGGACGGAACGCCGTCCTGCTGCTGGCCGTGACCCCGTTCGGGCTCTTCCTCTCCTCGGTCTACAGCGAGGCGCTGTTCCTGGCGCTGTCGCTGGGGGCGTGGCTGGCCGGGCTGCGCCGGCGCTGGTGGATCGCGGGGGTGCTGGCCGGGCTGGCCGCCGCGACCAGGATCAACGGGCTCTTCCTCGCCGCCGCGCTCGCCGTCATGTACCTCGCGCAGCTGCGGGCCGACGGCCGGTGGCGGCCCCGTGCCGACGTCACGGCGCTCGCCCTGCCGGCGGTCGCCGTCGGCGCGTACTTCGCCTACCTGCACGCGCGGACCGGGTCCTGGAACAACTGGCAGGAGGCGCAGACGCTCTCCTGGCAGCGCGGGCTGGCATGGCCGTGGGAGGGGCTGCGGATCGGCTGGCACAAGCTGGTCACCGCGCCGTCGCACGACCTGGTGGTCTCGCGCGCGGCCGACCTGCTGACGGCGGTCGGCGGGATCGTGTTCACGCTCGTCCTGCTGTGGCGCCGGCGGTGGGCCGAGGCCGTCCTCGTCGGGCTCAACGTGACCGTGCTCGTAGCCTCCACGACGTTGGTGTCGTCGCCGCGGTACGCGCTGACCTGGTTCCCGGCGTACCTGATGGCGGCGCGATGGTCGGCGCGGGGCCGGCCGGCGGGCGGCCGGTGGGTCCTGCCGGCGGCGGTCGTCCTGGGGGTACCGCTGCTGGTTGTGCTCTCCGTCACGTTCTCGATGCACCTGTG
>Ga0302323_100000417_pt1 | contig 33657 bp, 27 predicted proteins | sample Fen_T0_3_FD_201950 | JGI IMG/M metagenome (GOLD analysis project Ga0302323, IMG submission 201950) | Peat permafrost microbial communities from Stordalen Mire near Abisko, Sweden - Fen_T0_3 | ecosystem: Environmental > Terrestrial > Soil > Wetlands > Permafrost | place: Sweden: Abisko...
GTCGCCGAGGGCGGCGCCCAGGAGCAGCGGCCCGAGCGGCACGGCGAGCCGTGGCAGCAGGGCCTGGATCTCCGGGTCGCCGAAGCGGGCGTTGCACTCGATCAGGACCGGACCCTCCGGAGTGAGCATCAGGCCGGCGTAGAGCGCGCCACGGAACGGCGCCCCGCGACGGGCGAGCTCCGCCAGGATCGGCACGTGGATCATGTCGATGAGCGTGGCGCAGAGGCTTTCCGGCATATCCGGCACGGGGCTGTAGGCGCCCATGCCGCCGGTGTTCGGGCCCAGGTCGTCGTCGAGCAGCCGCTTGTGGTCGCGTGCCGGGGGCAGGGCCAGCGCGCTGTGGTCGTCACACAGGGCGATCAGGCTGGCTTCTGCACCGATCAGGCGTTCCTCGAGCACTGCTACCGGCGGGCGGACACTCAGGGGGGCCGCCGCCTCGCCGGTGCCGGAGAACAGTTCGCGCAGCGCCTTCTCCGCGCCTCCGAAATCGTCGCAGACGGTCACTCCCTTGCCGGCCATGAGCCCGTCGGCCTTGACCACCACCCCGCGCGACCCCGGCGCGGCCGCCATCTCGCGGGCAAATGCCAGCGCCGGCCCGAAGGCCCAGAAGGCCTCGCCGCGCGCCATCCGGACGCCGGCCGCGGCGGCTACGTCGCGGCAGAATGCCTTGCTCCATTCGATCCTGGCAGCGGCGCGGATCGGCCCGAATGTGGGCAAGCCGGCTTCCTCCAGCACGTCGACGACGCCGGCGGCGAGCGGTGCCTCAGGACCGACCACGACCAGATCCACGTCCTCGGCGGTGGCCAGAGCCAGCACCGCGGCCGGATCCGTGGCGGCGACCCCCGGCACGCACCGGACCTTGGGCTCTTCGCCGATGGCGTCGCTCCCCGGCGCGACTATTACCGACTCCACTCCGGCTTCGCGGGCCAGGCTCCAGACCAGGGCGTGCTCACGACCGCCACCGCCGAGCACGAGCACTCGAGCGGGGCCGGGGCCCACTGGATCGGAGCCGGCCTGCGGGCTCACCGGCCGGCCGTCGTCCGAGGGCGAAGGGGACGCGCCTTGCGCTCAATCGTCTGGTGACGCTCGGGCCCGACGGAAACCAGGGCGATCGTGGCTCCGGAAAGCCGCTCGACCGCGTCCACGTAGAGCCGCGCGTTCTCGGGTAGATCGGCCATCGAACGGCAGTCGTGGATCGGCTCGGTCCAGCCCGGGAACCGCTCGTAGATCGGCGTCGCGCGAGCCAGGATGTCGGCGTCCGACGGCCACCAATCGACGCGCTGGCCATCGACTTCGTAGGCCATGCAGATCAGGACCTCGTCCAGACCCGACAGGATGTCGATCTTGTTCAGCATGATCGAGCTGACGCTGTTGACGGCGACCGCATAGCGCAGCGGTACGGCGTCGAACCAGCCGACGCGGCGGCGCCTCCCGGTGGTCGTCCCGTACTCGCGGCCGCGGTCGATGATGCCCTCGCCGATCGACTCGGTGAGTTCCGTCGGGAACGGACCGGCGCCCACGCGTGTGGCGTAGGCCTTCATGACGCCGATCACTTCGTCCACCTGGAGCGGCCCGATGCCGCCGCCGGTGCAGGCTCCGCCAGCGATCGGGTTGGACGAAGTCACGAACGGATAGCTGCCATGGTCCAGGTCGAGCAGCGTTCCCTGCGCCCCTTCGAACAGGAGATGCTCGCCGCGGGCCAAGCGCTCCTGCACCAGCTGCGTCGTGTCGGCCAGGTGCGGTTCGAGGCGGCGACCCCATTCGGTCGCCAGCGACACCAGCTCGTCGAGGTCGAAGCCGTCGACCCGATGCTGGCGCTGCAGCGTGGCGTTCTTCTCGGGCAGGATGTGGGCGAGCTTGCCGCGCAGCGCCGGACCGTCGAGCAGGTCCTCCATCCGGATCCCGATCCGCCAGGCGCGATCGGCGTAGGCGGGCCCGATTCCGCGCCGCGTGGTGCCGACCGCGGCCTTCGCCAACCGGGCTTCCATGGCTCCGTCGAGGGCAATGTGGTAAGGCATGATCACGTGGGCATGCTTGCTGACCCGAACGCGATCGACCTCGATGCCGCGGCTGGCCAGCATGTCGAGCTCGGAGATGAGCGTCGCCGGGTTGACCACGACGCCGTTGCCGATGACCGGCGCGATGTGCGGATAAAGCACGCCTGAAGGCACGAGGTGGAGCTTGAAGACCTCCTCGCCGAGCATGATCGTGTGGCCGGCATTGTCGCCGCCCTGATAGCGGACAACGGCCGATACGTCCTCGGCCAGATAGTCGGTCGTCTTGCCTTTGCCCTCGTCGCCCCACTGGAGGCCGACGATCACTGTGGCGGGCATCTAGTCCTCCCGTCGGTGCTCGCCCCGGCGGTCGTCCCTGCGGGAACCCCGGGAAACTAAAAAGCCCTCGGCCGACCGGCCGGGGACCTGGGTAGACTGCCCCTCCGTAGGAGCCGCCGCGGCTCCGGGGGGCGGGAAGGTGGTGGTTCGTCTCACGGGGCGAACGGCACGCCTTCGTGCGGCAACGTGCACTCCTTGGCGATTGGCATTGGCAGCCCGGGGGCCCTCGGTTCCCAGGCGGCCGAAGTATAGCAGGCGGCCGCGGCCCGCCGAGACGCCGACCGCTGCGCGGCCCTTTGCGTCGCGGCTCCCGACGTTGGCGTGGCTTCTGCCCAAATTCAAACCCGGGTAGCACGAATGCAAATCGGCCGGGCGTTCCGAGCCTGCTGCTGCCAGAGGGAGCCCCTCCCCTCGTCGGCCACCCTCCGAAGATCGACCGCCCGGGTACGGGCAGCCGATTCAGCCTGCTTTGCCGCCGGCGGTCCGGCCACGTGCTACCCAAGTTGGCAAATGGCCAAGTCGCTCAGGCGCGGAGCCGCGGCCGCGCCCCGGGCGGCCGCGGCAGCCCAAGAGCCGCTATTCGTCCTCGCTCGAGGCAGGTCCCGCGGCAGCCCTCGGGGCCGGGGCGGCGGCGATGATTGCCCTGACCGCCTCGGGTCCCCGTGCCCGCCACTCCGCCCCGATCGCGGGCGTGGCCGTCGCTCCGACGCGACACGCTCCGGCGACGATCATGGCCAGCATGGCGTCCAGGGTCCGTATGCCGCCCGCGGCCTTGACCCCGACGCGATCGCCGACGACCCGGCGCATCAGCGCGATCTCGCCCGGTTCGGCGCCCCGTGGCGAATAGCCGGTCCCGTTCTTGACGAATGCGCCCCGCGCCTCCAGCACCACGCGGCAGCCGGCTTCGACTTCCTCCGGAGTGAGGTACGCCGTCTCGAGAATCACCTTCACGGGCGTCGGTCCGACGGCGTAGACGAGGCTCGCGAGCTCATCGCGGACGTAGCCGAGATCGCCGGATCGGAGGGCTCCGATGTTGATGACGACGTCGAGCTCGACGGCTCCCTGGTCGACCGCGACGAGGGCCTCACGCTCCTTTATCTGGGACATGTGGGCGCCGTGCGGGAAGCCGATCACGGTCGTGGGTCCGACGACGGATCGCCGCAGCTTCGAGACGACGAGCGGCAGGTCGGCCGGGCGGCAACAGACCGTGGCCGTCTCCCATTCGATGGCGACGTCGATGGCGGCTTCGACTTCGGCCCTCGTCAGTTCGGGCTTCAGGATCGAATGGTCGATGCACCCCATGAGCGCCCGCTCATCGAGCGTGGAGAGATCGATCGGCCCACGATTTGCGAGCCGGGCCTTGATCTGTCGTACAGCCACCACGGAAGCCCCCTGTCAGGAGTGCGAACGAGCTTTGGGACTGCCTTCCCCCGTTCAACCGGCAGTTATGGCACTCAAGCAGGATAGCGAAACTGCGATCTTGCGCACGCTTCAGGTATATCGATCAAGGGTGGCCAGTGACGACGAGGCTGAAGCCGCCACCACCGGCGGCAGAGGATACGCTTGCGAGGCCGGTCGGCACCGCGGTTTGACCGTGGCCGTTGTCGCCCCAGGCGACGACCGTGCCGTCCGACTTCACGGCGAGGTTGTGCCAGTCGCCCGCGACGATCTTCGCAACGCCGGCAAGACCGGCCGGGACGGTGGTCTGGCCCTTGGAGTTGCCGCCCCAGGCAACGACGGTGCCGTCCGACTTGAGCGCCAGGCTGTGTTCATAGCCCGCCGCAATCGCGACCACGCCCGTCAAGCCTGCCGGAACGGTGGCCTGGCCTTTTGAGTTGGAACCCCAGGCCGCCACGGTGCCGTCTGCCTTCAGGGCGAGGCTATGGCCGTATCCGCCTGCGATCTCGATCACGCCCGAAAGACCGGCCGGGACCTTGGTCTGCCCGCTGGAGTTGTAGCCCCAGGCGACGACGGTGCCATTCGACCTGAGCGCGAGGTTGTGATAGCCACCGGCCGCAATAGCGGTGACGCCCTTGAGGCCGGCCGGGACCTTGGTCTGGCCGCTGGCATTGGCGCCCCAGGCAACGACGGTGCCATTCGACTTGAGGGCCATGCTGTCGTAGTAGCCGGCGGCAATCGCGGTGACGCCCGTGAGGCCGGCCGGGACCTTGGTCTGGCCGCTGGCGTTCGAGCCCCACGCAACGACTGTGCCGTCCGCGTTGAGGGCCAGGCTGTGCTGGTAGCCGGCGGCGACCGCAGTGACGCCCACGAGGCCGGCCGGGACCTTTGTCTGCGGCTGGGCGGCGTCGCCCCACGCGATCACGGTCCCGGCGGGGACGGCGGGCGCCGTCGGCGTTGGGACGGCCGTCGGGACGGCGGTTGGAGTGGCGGCGGCGACGCTCGGGGCCGGGGTCGCAGTCGCGACGGCGGCCGACGTCGGCGGGACGCTGGCCGTCGTCGGCGCCGCGCCTCCGGAAGAGCATGCGGCGACGGTCGCGAGCAACGCGGCCGTGAGGGCCGCCGTGGCAATTCCGGGGATGGCTCTCGGGTGCCCGATCATCTGGACTCCTCGTATGGGGACGCCTGGGGAGCCATCGCGGAGCGACACGCCCGGGCCAGCATAGCCGCGCCCCACCCTCGTGCCGGAAGGGCCCGCCAGGTGGCTCAGGTGTTGAGGCTCGTGCCCACCTGCCGTGTCCGGGAAGCGTGGGGCGTTCCGCGGGTCACAAGCCGGTCGGCCCTGCCTCCGGGCATCCAACATGAGGGAAGAGCGGCCAGGACACAGCCACGCGACTCACCGGCACCGGCGCGAAGTCGTCGGCGACGGGCGCGTGCGCGCCACTGTGAAGTTTGCAATCGGCTAGAACGCGGCTCGCCGGAAGCAGGCCGAACGGTCGATGCTTGGACTCAGCTGATCTTGTGCATCGCTGCGGAGTAACTCCGGAAAGCGGCCTCGCTCATGCCTGTGCCCGTGCCGGTGATCGTGTACATGACCTTCGGGTTGGAGGTGTGGACGACGACCGTCCACATTCCGCCGGATCCGGCCATGTCGCCGGTGAGCGGCCCGAAGGCCTGAGAACCCAGATCAGGCGACCAGAACCCGGTGCACGGATTCGGGCTGACGGCGCAGACGTTGCCTTCCCACACGTCAATCTTGAAGGCGCCCTTCGTGTAGTGGGCCTGCAGGGCACCGGCGCTGTAGTCCCATGCCAGGTTCCCCACGGACCAGCCGACCGGGAGGACCGCGCAGTACAGGACGAACTTCAGCTTCGAAACCTGGGCGGCGAACGCCTGCTTGATCGAGCTGCTTCCGGTGCACGGCAAGACGGCGGTCGGAATAGTCGGGGCTGTCGTCGGCTTGGCGGTCGGCGCGGGAGTCGGCGTCGGTGTCGGCGTGGGGGCTGTCGTCGGTGTGGCCGCCGGAGTAAGTGTTGGTGTGGCCGCCGGAGTATCCGTGGGCGCCGGCGTGGCCGTGGGCGCCGGCGTGGCCGTCGGCGCCGGGGTGGGGGTGGAACTCTGGCATGCCCCAACGATCAGGCCGACGGTCAGGACTGCACCCAGCAGGCCAGCTCTGCTCAGAGATCGCGACACCATCTTCATTCCCTCCTTGTCGCTCGCGTCGAAATGCCATGTTCGCCCCGGTGCCCGCTGCTGCGACGTGGATTCCAACGCGGGCGCCCTCAGAGGAGATCGACCGTTCTCAGCTTAGCTGCCTACCTCTGCGGTGGCAGTCGCCCACCCGACAGGGTGGCTTCAATCCGCGAGCGTAGCAAGCGGACAGGCCCGGCGGGCCGCCGCCCGGCATAAGCGCCCGATAAGCCGCCGGAGAGCGCCCGAGGATACGGTTCGATCACCCGCCGCAAGAGAGGGCGTCGCAAACAGACGGCGCCGTGAAGAGGAGATTGGGACCGTGAACAAGGTCCTTCTTACTGGTCGACTGACCCGCGATCCGGAGCTGCGATCGCTGGCCAGCGGGTCATCGGTCGCGACGTTCGCCGTCGCGACAAACGAATTCCGCGGCAACGGCAAGGAGCGCGCGGAATATCACAACGTGGTCGTCTGGGATCGCCTGGCCCAGGTCTGCGGGCAGTACCTGGGCAAGGGCCAGCAGGTCGCCATCGAGGGCCGCCTGCAGACCCGCCAGTGGGACGATGACCGCGGCGCGAGGCACTGGAAGACTGAGGTCGTAGCCACGTCGGTGGAGATGCTGTCCGGCCGCCGCAAGCGCGACTACGAGGCCGAAACGCTGGCAACTCAGCCGGAAGCCGATCCGTCGGCCATATCCCCGAACGAAGCGGCCGAGGTCGGCGTAATGACTATGGCCGACGCTCCGGCGGACGAAACCGCCACAGCCGACGACGACGACGAGCAGGTGCTCGTCCTGGCGTAGCTTTCATCCCCGGGGCGTGGCGCGCTGCCCCCACACCGCCGCGCCCCGGCAATCAACGCTACAGAGCCGCCACGAATCGGGCGATGACCCGCGCCAGGCTCGGTCCTGCGGACTCGGCCGCTGCCAGTACCTCGGTGTGGCTCAAGGTCGCGCCGGATAGACCCGCTCCCGGGTTCGTGACCAGCGAGACGCCGCAGACCCTCATTCCGGCCCAGCGTGCGGCAACCGCCTCGAGCGCGGTTGACATGCCCACGGCATCGGCGCCGAGCGTGGCCAGCATTCGGACCTCGGCCGGTGTCTCGTAGCTCGGCCCCAGGAGGCACGCGTATACGCCCTCCGCGAGTGAGACTCCTTCGGCATCGGCGGCCGCATGCAGTCGTGCCCGGAGGTCGGCATCCCAGACTTGGGTCATGTCCGGAAAACGCGGACCGATCTCTGCCGCGTTCGGCCCGATGAGCGGCGAGCGGCCGGTGAGGTTGAGGTGATCGGCGATGGCCATCAGCGTGCCGGCGCCATAGCTCGGGTTGGCGCCACCGGCCGCGTTCGTGAGAACGACCGTCTCGGCGCCGAGCCGGCCCATAAGCAGCACGGGCTGGACCACGAACCCCGCCGAGTGACCCTCGTAGAGGTGGAAACGACCCTGCTGAACCACGACCGGAATGCCGGACAGAAGTCCGAACAGCAGACGGCCGGCGTGGCCGGGGGCAGTGGCCGGTGGCCATCCCGGCAGCTCGGCGAATGGGATTGCCAGCTCCAGGTCGAGTGCGTCCGCCAGGCCGCTCAGGCCGGATCCCAGGACCATGCCCACCCGCGGCCGCATCGATGTGCGTTCACGGACGGCGAGCTCGAGAGCAGTCAGCAAGGCCGGCTGCTCGGCCGGGGAGATCTCACGCCCCAATTCGAAGCCGTGCGGAACCGTCATCGCTTGTCCTCGGCGCGTGGCGACCCGGCAGCCTCTTCGAGGTTCCGAGGCCCAAAGGAAAGCGGAAGAAGGTCGCCCAACCGAGCGGCATACACGGAATCGCCAAGGCTCGACGCGGCGAATATCTGGACGTCCGGCCCGAATTCGGCCAGGAGTTGCCGGCAGATGCCGCAGGGGCTGGACGGCTCCGCAGTCGGGGTGACCACGACGCAGGCACAAATCGCCGTCTCGCCCGCGGCGACCGCTCCTACTATCGCGCTCCTCTCGGCGCAGATCGTGGCGCCGTATGAAGCCGATTCGACGTTGCAGCCGAGGAAGCTGGCGCCGCTGCCCCCGAGGACGGCAGCGCCCACGTTGAACTTCGAATATGGAGCTCGGGCACGTCCTTGTGCGGTCAGCGCCAGGCGCAGGAGGTCGCCGAATTCCGGCAAACGGGCGGCGGCTTCGGCCCGATCGATCAGATCTATCCCGTGACCCGCCATGGTGAACACCTCACCGCGCGACTGTCGTTCTCAGGAGTGATAGCGTCTGCAGCGACCACCCCACCGGCGAAGGATAGGACGACGATGGACGCCAGCCGCGCCAACAAGCTTCCGGCCAACCCGGACGACCGCCACGCCGACGCGCCGACGAACGAGGCGGGAGCACAGTATCACCTGCATCTCTCCGCCGGCCAGATCCCGTCAACGGTGCTGATGCCGGGCGATCCGGGCCGCGTCCAGAGGATGATGGCCGGTTGGGACAAGGGCGAGGAGCTGGCGTTCCACCGTGAGTATCGCTCGGCTCGCGGCGTGTACAAGGGCGTGCCGATCGGGGCGATATCGAGCGGAGTCGGCGCCCCGAGCCTGGAGATAGCCGCCCACGAGTTCGCAACCATCGGCGGCGAGACGGTCATTCGCGTCGGGACATGCGGCGCGCTTAGAGCCGAAATCGACACCGGCGACCTGATCGTGCCCATCGCCGCCGTCCGGCGCGACGGCACGGCCGACAGGTACCTGCCTCTTGAACATCCGGCCTTCGCCGATCCCGAGGTCCACATGGCGCTGATCGAGGCGTGCGAACGGCTCGGCTATCGCTATCACGTGGGCATCGTGTGCAGTGTCGGCTCCTTTTACGTCGGTCAGGAACGCCCCGTCACGGGCGGCTTCTGGCAGTCCGGAGCGGACGGCCTGATCGACGACCTGCGCAAGGCCGGCGTCGTCTGCCTCGAGATGGAGTGCTCTGCCCTGTTCGTCCTGGCCAGGCTCTTCGGGATGCGCAGTGGAGCCGTCCTGGGCGCGGTGGCCAACCGCGTCACCAACGTCTTTGGGGACAACGGGGCCGACGAACGAGCCATCCACGCCGCAAACGAGGCCGTGGTCATCCTCGACGAGTGGCGCAAACTCAAACAGACGGCCGGCAAGGACCACTTCTACCCGTCGCTGCTCGCCCGTCGCTGAGGCGCCGCTGCCGCGCCACGCGGCGTCGCCATACCGCGCCGACGACCGTCAGGTCGCGGATTCGCGCTCGTAAGGCTGGCCGTCCGCGGCCGGTGCAATGCTCCGGCCGATGAAGCCCGCCAGGATCACGATCGTGATGATGTAGGGCAGAGCTTCCCAGAACTCGCCGGGCACGCCGTTGATCAGATTGCCGAGGTCGCCCGTCGGATGGGAGATGGTCAGCGACTGGCTGAGGCCGGTCACCGAGGCGAAGAGAAGCGCCGCGCCGAACGCCCCAAGCGGCGTCCACCGGCCGACGATCATCGCCGCGAGTCCGATGAAGCCGCGGCCCTGGGTCATGCCGGCGTTGAAATTGCCCGTCTGCTCCATGCTCAGCCACACCCCGCCCAGAGCCGCGAGCGCACCGGAGGCCACCACATTCCGATAGCGAAGCCAGATGACGTCGATCCCGACGGTTTCGGCCGCGCGCGGATGCTCGCCCGACGCGCGAGTTCGCAGGCCCCAGCGCGATCGGAAGAGCATGATCTGCAGAACGATCACGATGAAGATGGTAAGGAGCCCCACCGGACCCTGATCCAATATTGCGTTGATCAGCCAGCCGACGACCGGAAGGTCGACAACGCCCGCGGGCACTACGAACTTGTGGAACTGACCCGCTCCGATCAGAGACTGCGAGGAGATCAGGCTGTACATGTAGCCGGTGATGCCGGCCGCGCCGATGTTGATGATCGTGCCGCTGATGATCTGGTCGACGCGCAGCGAGATGGAAAGCCATGCGTGCAGCAACGACACGGCCATGCCGGCGATCAGCGCCGCAACCACACCGATGATCAGGGGTGCGGTGACTCCGAAAAACGGCAGCGGAGTCCCGGGACCGAGCGCTCCCGCCGCCGCCGCCGCGACGATCCAGCCGACGAAGGCCGCGGTCAGCATTATTCCTTCCAGGCCTATGTTCACGACGCCGGATCGCTCGCAAAGGACGCCGCAGAGTGCCGCGAGGGTGATCGGCACTGCAACCGCGACGGTCGTGTTCGACATGAACTGGAGATTTGCGAGCACGTAGCCGATCAGCTGGAAGAAGATGCCGAGAATCGGGATGGAGTCGAGCGCACCTGGAATGCCGCTCATTCCGCCGCCTCCGCCGAAGCACCCACACCGAGCGTTTCAGTCGGCTTCACGATCGGTCCGTCGCCAATCCGCTTCGCTCTCCAGCGGCGCAGAATGTTGATCACCAGGAACAGCAGGATGATCGCCTGCAACGCATCGACCAGCTCGGCCGGCACGCCGGGCGATATCTGCATCGATTGGGCGCCGGCTCGCATGGCCCCGAGCAACAGGCCGGCCAGGCCGATGCCGATCGGGTTCGATCGGCCGAGCAGGGCGACGGTAATGGCGTCGAACCCGACCGTGGTGTCGTAGCCGGGCGCCATCTGATGAACGACGCCGAGGAGCGTCGTTGCCCCGGCCAGGCCGCACAGCCCACCGGCCATGGACATGGTCAGCACGATGAGTTGTTTCGTCTTCATGCCGGCGTACCGGGCGGCGTCGGAGTTGGCGCCGGCCGCGCGGATCTCGAAACCGAGCGTCGTACGGAAGAGCAGAAACCAAACCAGGGGCAGAGCCAGGAGTGCGAGCAGGATGCCCGCGTGCGCGTCGCGCCCGAGGAAGCCGATGATCGGCAGCGCCGCGCCGCGCGCGCTTGCGTCGGCCGTGATGGGCTGGGGTGAGTTGGGCAGCCGCAACGGCCCGCTGATCGCCCAGTACGTCGCAAAGACGAAGACGTAGTTCAACATGATCGTGGTCACGACTTCGTGGGCGCCCGACGTGGCCTTGAGAGCTCCCGGGATGAAGCCCGCGAACGCCCCGAAAAGGGCGCCGGCCAGCAGCGCCAGAGGGATCGTGACAAGCCCATTCTGGTGAGCTCCCATCAGTGTCACGACGGTCATGGCACCAACCGAGCCCATGAGGAATTGACCGCGGCCGCCGATGTTGAACAGCCCGGCCTTGAAACCGAGGCCAACGCCCAGCCCGGCGAGGATGAGCGGCGTGGCATACGAAAGCGTGGAGCCGATCCCGTTCGGCCAACCCACGGCGCCCGACCACAAAGCCCCGTAGGCGGCGATCGGCAAACCCAGATCGAAAGCCGAGTGATTCGGCAGAAGTCCGCTGAACAAGACGATCCCGATGCCACCGACAAAGATTGCCAGGAGGATCGCGACGACGGACTCGGCCAGCGTCCAGAGGAGATTCGAACCCCAACCGCGCAGTGAGGATCGGGACCCGGCCGCATTTGCGGACGCGCTCATGCTTTCGCCTCCTCCGCCGCGTTGGCATCACCGCCGGTGGCCATCAACAGCCCGACCTGGCTTTTGTCGGCCGTCCGGCCGTCCAGCTCCGCGACGATGCGGCCGCGGTACATGACGGCGATGCGGTCGGAGATCTCCATCACCTCGTCGAGTTCGGCCGAGACGAGGAGCACGGCCGTGCCCGCGTCGCGTTTGGCGATGATCTGCCGGTGGATGAACTCGATGCTGCCCACATCGAGGCCGCGCGTCGGCTGATCGAGGACCAGCAGCTTCAGTGGACGATCGAACTCGCGCGCCACGATCACTTTCTGCTGGTTCCCGCCCGACAGCGTCGACGTTGACACAGTCGACGAGGGCACGCGGATGTCGTACTTGCCCACCTGCCCAATCGCCGAGTCGAGCACAGCCGAGTCGTCGCGAAGAACGCCACGGGCGAACGGCGCCCGGTAGTAGCTCGTCAAGATCAAGTTGTCGTAGACGGGGAAGCTCAGGATCAGACCGAAGCGGTGCCTGTCACCGGGCACGTACCCAACGCCCGCCTCGTTCATCTTGCGAGGAGAGGCGCCGGTAACCTCACGGCCGTCCAGGCTTACCTTCCCGCCGCTCGGCCGGCGCAACCCGACCAGCGCCTCGACCAGCTCGTCCTGACCGTTGCCCGCCACGCCGGCGATGCCGAGGATCTCGCCGGCCTTGATCTGGAACGTGGCCTCCGGCACCACTTCGTGGCGGCGATCGTCCACGATACGCAGCCCCTCTACTTGGAGCATCGTCTCCCCGGGGTGCGACTCGCCGCGGTCGGCGGTCAGCTCGACCTCGCGCCCGACCATGAGTTCGGCGAGCTCGGCCTCCGTGGTTTCACCCGGCTTGCGCTGGCCGATGACCCGGCCTCGCCGGATGACCGTGATGCGATCGGCGATGGCGAGGACTTCGTAGAGCTTATGACTGATGAAGATGATCGATCGCCCGTCATCGGCGAGCTTGCGCAGGAGAACGAATACTTCCTCCGTCTCCTGGGGCGTCAGCACCGCGGTGGGTTCGTCGAGGACGAGGATCTGGGCGTCGCGGTAGAGCGCCTTGAGGATCTCTACGCGCTGCTGCTGTCCAACCGAAAGCGCTCCCACCTTCGTTTCGGGGTCCAGTTCGAAGCCGAATCGGGCCGCCAGCTCGGCTATCCGCTGGTTCGCTTCGCGCCGGTCGAGGAAGGGCCCGCGCCCCATCGTTTCGGCCCCCAGAACCACGTTCTCGGCCACGGACAGGACTGGGATCAGCATGAAGTGCTGGTGAACCATGCTGATGCCGCGATCGATCGCGTCCGAGGGGCCCGCGATCTGGACGGGCTTGCCATCGAGCAGTATCTGCCCTTCGTTCGGACGCGCCAGCCCGTAGAGGACGTTCATGAGCGTCGTCTTGCCGGCGCCGTTCTCTCCGAGCAGTGCGTGGATTTCGCCGCGCCGCACTTCGAGATCGATGTGATCGTTGGCGACGACGCCGGGATAGCGCTTGGTGATGCCGCGCATCTCGAGCGCGGGGACGGACGCCGACTCTCCAGTCACGACTGCCTCACTGGCGCAGTTGCCTGATGCAGCGAGCGGGCCGGCCCGAAGGCGCGACCCGCTCGAAACATAGCGAGATAGCGGTTACGGTGCCCAGGTGCCGCAGGTGGCGGAACAAGTGGTGAGGGTGCCGGCCTTCATGGCCGCGAGAGCCGTATCCAGCTTGCCCTGGACGTCGGCCGGGATGGTGACCGCGGTGTTGTGGAAGGGCGAGATGCCGATGCCATCGTTGGCGGCGTTGAACTTGGAAACGCCACCGACTGCGGTGTTCTTGGAGATCGCCGTGATCGTCTGATTGACGGCGCTCGAAAGATGCTTCTCCGCCGAGGTCACGATGCACTTATCGGCGGTGGAATAGCTGAGGTACTCGTCGACGTCCACGCCGATGGCGAGGATGTTGGCGTCGCAGGCCGCGTCGAGCGCGCCGTTGCCGGTGCCGCCCGCGACCTGGAAGAGAACGTCAACAGCCTTCTGCTGGATGAACTGGGCGCTGAAGGTCTTGCCGAAGACGGGGTCGCCGTAGGCCTTGCCCAGGTCGCCGGTCGAGAAGAAGTCGGTCTGGACCTTGATGTTCGCGTTGTACGACGCGGCGCCGAGCTGGTAACCCTGGAGATAACGGACAACCGCCGGGTTGTTGTTGATTCCACCGAGCTGGCCGATCGTGCCGGTCTTGCTGACGGAGGCCGCGACGATACCCGCGAGGTATCCGGCCTGGTCTTCCTGGAAGGTGACGCCGATCAGCTTGGGCAGAAGCTTGGAGGCATCGCCCTTGCAGGCGAACGTGCTGTCCGGGGCGCCGGTCTCGTCGACGCACGGGGCGACGTCAACGGCGATGAACCAGATGTTCGGGTTTGCCTTGGCGGCCTTGATGGTCGCGTCGCCGAGGTTGAAGCCGACGGTCACGATGACGCTGTAACTCTTGTCGACGAAGCTCTGGATGTCCTTGGTGTAGTCGGAGGCATCTTTCGGTACGACGTACTCGGCCGTCGTCCCGAGAGCGGAGGCCGCGGCCTTGGCGCCTTCGTACGAGTACTGGTTGAAGTTCTTGTCGTCGACTCGACCGACGTCGGTGACCACGCCGATCTTGAGGCTCGAGGTGGTCGGCGCGGACGTGGCTGAACTCGAACACGCCGCTACCATCGCGGCCGTGGCGAGCAACGCCAAGGCAGTTCGGAGCTTTCCGCTCATCTGGATCTCCCTGTCATCTCTCTCCGAGGTCATTGCATGACCTCCTCTATGCAGATTGTATAGCGGCAAGCCGGGAACCCCCTTAGGACACAAATCTCAGCGACCCGGCGAATCCGATCGGTCAATCGGGACGGTATAGATCTCTTCGGTGGACGCCCGTTGCCGTGGCAACTCGGCGGACGGCGTCGGAATGTCTGACTCCGGCGGCCGCGAGACGAGCGACCTCTGCCCGACCGACATCGATAGCGGTTTGCGCCTCATCCGTGGCATGAGCCGCCGCGTCGGCCCCGGAGATGGCCTCAACGACGATTGCGAATTCGCCGCGGAGCGCGATTCCGCCTGCAGACGCCCGGGCGGCCAGTTCGCCCAGCGGCCCACGGACGACTTCCTCGAACATCTTGGTCAGCTCGCGGCAAACCGCGGCGCGCCGCTGCCCGCCCGCGGCGGCCGCCAGGTCTGCGAGAGTCGCGGGAACGCGGGACGGGGCTTCGTAGATCACGCAGGCACGTTCGTCCGCGGCAATCCGCGACAGCCGATCCCGCCGCTCCCTGCCGGAGCGCGGCAGGAACCCCTCGAAGGTCCAGCGGGCCGCCGAGATGCCGCTCGCCACCAGCGCCGCGAGCACGGCCGAGGCGCCCGGGATCGGGACGACCGCGCCGCCCTCGGCCGCCCAGGCCGACGCCAGCTCCCCGCCGGGGTCGCTGACGAGCGGAGTTCCCGCATCTGTGATGAGGGCCAGGTCGCGGCCCGACCGGAGATGCTCGAGCAACTCGAGCTCGCGATCCCGGCCGCTTCGTGCGTGGTAGCTGACGAGGTGAGTAGCAATCTCGTAGCGGGCGAAGAGCCGACGGGAAAGGCGCGTGTCCTCGGCGGCGACCAGCGGCACCGTCCGCAAGACCTCGACGGCGCGATAGGTGACGTCGCCAAGATTGCCGATGGGCGTCGCGACGACGAAAAGCCGGCCGCCCGAGGCCTCGGCCGCGCCGCTCGCGCCGTCCGCGGAGGCGGCGTCGCTCGCCGTCGCGCCCGCGTCGGTGCTACTCCCCGCCTTCACGTTCGAGCCGAGCCCGGTCTCCGCCGCGGATACAGGTAGTCCACCCCCGTAGTGCGCGGCCCGAGCTTCGCCACCGGCGGCACCTGGCGTTTGAACTCCGACGTCGCGACCAGGCGCTTCACCCGCTCGACCGTCGGGCCGGGGAATCCCATCGCCGACAGTTCGTCATCGGTGCGCCGTTTGTCGATCATCCAGAAGAGGAGCCGATCCAACTCGGGATACGTGAAGCCCGCCTCCGCCTCGTCCGTCTGTCCGGGCCAGAGATCGGCCGATGGAGCCTTGCGAATGATCGGCTCGGGCACGCCGATTGCCGCGGCCACCTGCCGGACCTGGCTTTTGTACAGGTCGCCGATCGGGTTGAAGGCGCACGCGGAATCGCCGAACAGAGTGGTGTAGCCGATCAGCGACTCGGTCTTGTTGCCCGTGCCGACGACGAGCCCGCCCCACGCCACCGATCGGTCGTACAGCACGCACATCCGCTCTCGGGCCATCAGGTTGCCGCGCCGAAGTGGAGCGGCCTCGCGCACGGCTTCACCGCCGGCGCCCGGGTTGCCATCGCGCCCGAAATAGCCGTCGACCATCGCGCTGATGTCGACCAGGTCGCTTTCGCAGCCGAGCCTCTCGACGACAAGCCGGGCGTGCTCGACCGATTCGGGCGACGACGTCCGGTATGGCATCAGAACGCACAGCAGGTTCTCGGGCCCGATCGCCTCAGCCGTCAGAAACGCGACGAGAGCGGAATCGATGCCGCCCGAAAGCCCCAGCAGCCCACGGCTGAAACCGGCCTGGCGGAGCTGGTTCCGGATGAAGTCGACGAGCACGCGCCGTGCGATCCCGGTGTCGATCGCGAGCTCGGGAGGAAGCTCGAAGAGCCGGTCCGCGTCCTGGTTCGGCCCGCTCTGCCCATCTCCGGATGCCGCACTCATGGCCGCTTCTCTCGCCTGCCGGTCGTTCTGCTCGCGGGCGGCAGGGTTCCCGCACCCTCGTCCGGCTCACTCGCCTCATCGATTTCGAGACCCGTCCGGTGGGCGAGGATCCGCCGCAGCTCACGCAGATGAAGCTCCGGCCGCTCGTCGCGCAGGAGCGGCAGGCCGATCCGCTCCCGCCGAACGTCGCCGAGCTCGATATCCACGGTGTACAGCCCCTCGTCGAAGAGTGGCGCCGTGAAGACCGCCTCCCCGCTCGGGGCGATGACTTCCGATCCGCCCCAGAAGCTGATCGTCTCGTCCATTCCGACGCGGTTGCAGAAGATGACGAAACTCGTCGTCAGCTGGGCGTAGGTTCGCATCAGGGTCCGCCACGAAGCGGCAGTCCCGAGGCCGACCTCGTGGATCGCGGCCAGATCGCGGCCCGGTGACGACGACACGTTGATGAGCAACTGCGCCCCGTCGAGGGCCAGCGTCTCGGGCACGCCCAGGTGCCAGAAGTCCTCACAGATGGCGATGCCGAGCTTCACGCCCAGCCGCGACTCGACCGTTCGCAGCCGGTCGCCGGCGGCGAAGAAGCGACGCTCGTCGAAGAGGCCGTAAGTGGGCAGGAAGAGCTTGCGGTGGACGAAGCGGACGCCGCCGTCCTCGAGCAGCGCGGCCGCGATGAAGAGCCGGTGGTCGTCCGCCTCCTCGACGAACGAGACAACAGCGGAAAGCCCCTTCGTCTCGGACGCGAGACTGAGCAGCCGCGGGTCGTCCTTGCGCATCGCGACTTCGGCGGCCAGATCCTGGAGCTGGTAGCCGGTCAGGCCGAGCTCGGGAAAGACGACCAGCCCGGCGCCTGCGGTCCTTGCCTGGGCCAGCAATTCGCGGTGGCGCGCCAGATTCTCCTCGAGAACGCCGAGGCGCGGCGCCAGCTGAGCGAGGGCGATTCGAAGCGGCTGCACCCGTTGAGTCTAGCCGCGGCCGCGAGGTCGCGGCGGCGGCGCGGCGGTTGCGGTCGGTGGCTTCGGCACCGGGGCGGGAGCGCCGCTTGACGTCGCGGCCCGGCCGGTGAGCTGAAGGACCTGTTCTTGGGAGCCGTCAACTTCTTCGGCGAAGTGGCACGCGACCTTATGCCCGCTGCTGAGGGCACGGAGTACCGGATTCTCCGCCACGCATCGCTCTGGATTGCCGAGCCTCTCACGCAGCCAGCAGCGGGTGTGGAAGTGGCAACCGGAAGGCGGGTTCACCGGGCTCGGCACGTCGCCGGTAAGGATGATCCGGCGGCGGCGGGCTTCGATCGCCGGATCCGGGATCGGCACTGCTGAAAGGAGCGCCACGGTGTACGGATGGAGCGGCTTCTCGTACAGCTCGCGCGAGCCGGACAGCTCCACGATCCGGCCCAGGTACATTACGGCGATCCGGTCGCTGATGTGGCGGATAACCGAGAGATCGTGGGCAATGAAGAGGTACGTCAGACCGAACTCCCCCTGCAGCCGCTCGAGCAGGTTGATGATCTGAGCCTGGATCGAGACATCAAGGGCGCTGATCGGCTCGTCGGCGACGATCAGATCGGGATTCAGTGCCAGCGCCCTGGCCACTCCGATACGCTGGCGCTGCCCGCCGCTGAACTCGTGCGGGAATCGGTCGCCATAGTCGGGGTCGAGCCCAACGGTGGCCATCAGCTCGCGTACCCGCTCGCGACGCCCGCCGACGGGGTCGACGCCGTGAATTTCGAGGGGCTCGGAGACGATCCCGGCGGCGGTCATGCGCGGGTTCAAACTGGCGTAAGGGTCCTGGAAGATCATCTGCATCCGCCGCCGAACGCCTCGGAGTTCCGCGCCGCTCGTGGTTGTGATGTCCTTTCCGTCGAGGACGATACGGCCGGCCGTCGGGTTGTACAGGCGCATGATCGTCCGGCCGATGGTGCTCTTGCCGCAGCCGGACTCGCCGACAAGCCCGAGCGTTTCCTCGCGCTCGATCGACAGCGAGACGCCGTCGACGGCGCGAACGTCGCCGACATGACGGTTGACCAGCACGCCGCTGACGATCGGAAAGAACATGCTCAGATCGGTGACTTCGAGGAGCGGGCCTCGGGCCCGGACCGATCCATCGCCCGCACCCGTCGTGACCCCCGGAACGGCCGGCTGGCGGTTGTCGATATCGCTCATGAGAGATCCTCGGTCGGCGGAGCCGCCGGTGTGAAGCCGGGACGCAGCGGTCGCGCCGCGGCGGCCTCCTCGGCCGTGGGCTGATTCCAGCATGCGATCCGGTGGGTGGCCTGCAGCCCTGTGGTCACTATCTCCTGCGTCGGCTGCATCGGCTCGAGTACTGGATTCTCTCTCCAGCAACGATCCACGCGCCAGGCGCATCGGGGCGCAAACGGGCAGCCGACCGGCGCGAACCGGAGGTCGGGCGGCGTCCCTTCGATCGGGATGAGCGGCTCGCCGGGCTGGGCGTCAAGGCGCGGCATCGAGTGGAGAAGCCCGACCGTGTAGGGGTGATGCGGTCGTGCGAACAGGTCCGCAGTCGTCGCGCTCTCGACGACGAAACCCGCGTACATCACGTTGGTGCGTTTGGTCATGCCGGCCACGACGCCGAGATCGTGGGTGATGAGGATTACGGCGGTCCCGCGGTCGGCGGCGAGTCGGCTCAGCAACTCGAGGACCTGGGCCTGGATCGTGACATCGAGAGCCGTCGTGGGCTCGTCGGCGATCAGCAGCTTGGGCTCCAGCGCCAGGGCCATCGCGATCATGACGCGCTGCCGCATCCCGCCGCTGAACTGGTGAGGGAAGTTCCGCAGCCGCGACTCTGGTTGGGGGATGCCGACGGTACTGAGCAATTCAATCGTCTTGGCCCGGGCTTCGGCCTTCGAAACGCGCCGATGGGCGCGGATCGTCTCGACCATCTGCTCCTCGATGGTGAGTACCGGATTCAAGCTGGTCATCGGGTCCTGGAAGATCATCGCGATCTCCTTACCCCGTAGATCTCGCATCTCGGACTCATCGAGGCTCAACAGATCCTGGCCCTCGAAAACCACCTGGCCACCCTCGATGCGACCGGCCGGCGACGGCAACAGCCGCATGACGGCGAGATTAGTGACGCTCTTGCCGCAGCCGGACTCTCCCACCAGCCCCAGCGTCTCTCCCTCGTTCAGGTCGAACGAGACGCCGTTGACGGCGTGGACGGTTCCGTCGTGGGTCCGGAAGCGCACGATCAGGTCGTGGACGGAAAGCAGGTTCATCGGGCTAACGCTTCAGTCTGGGGTCGAGGGCTTCGCGCAGGCCGTCGCCCAGCAGGTTGAACCCGATGGCGCTGATCACGATCGCGGCACCTGGGAAGAGAATCAGATACGGCGCCGACTGTAGGAATTTGGACGAATCGGTGAGCATTTCGCCCCACTCTGCGACTCTCGGGTCGCCGGGACCGAGACCCAGGAAGCCCAGCCCGGCGACGTCGATGATGGCCGTCGCGGCCGCCAGCGTGGCCTGGACGATGAGCGGCGTCAGGGCGTTGGGAAGCATGTGTCGCATCAGGATGCGGGTCGGCGAGGCCCCCATGGAACGGGCTGCGATGACATAGTCCGACTCGCGAAGCGCGAGCAGACTCCCCCTCAAGAGCCTGGCGAAGATCGGTGAGTACGAGATGCCGACGGCGAGCATGATCTGGATCTCTCCGTGGCCCAGCCAGGCAACGATGCCGATCGCGAGCAGGATCCCGGGGACGGCCAGCAGAACGTCGACGACGCGCATGAGAACGCCGTCGACGAGGCCGCCCGCACCGCCGGCTATGGCGCCGACGAGCGTGCCGCCGACCAGCCCGAAGAAAACGGCGACCACTCCCACCGTCAGGCTGATTCGAGCGCCGTAAAGGACCCGGGCGAATTCGTCGCGTCCCTGAAGGTCGGTGCCCATCAGGTGGGCCAGGCTCGGACCCTGGCGACCGTCGGCAAGCGAGCCGATCGTCGGGTCGTACCGAGCAATGAGCGGTGCCAGAAGGGCCCCGAATACGAATATGGCGATGCAGACCATGCCTACGATCGCCGGGCCGTTGCGCATCAGTCGCCGGAAGGCGTCACGCCACAAGCCGCGACTCGTCCGCGGGATGGATGCGACCTCGATCGCGACTGGCGGGGTTGTCATGTCAGCTGTACCTGATCCGAGGGTTGAGGAAGGCGTAGCCCACGTCGACGATCAGGTTCACCAGGAGAAAGATCGAAGCGAAGATCAACACCAGCGACTGAACGACGATGTAGTCGTGGTTCTGGATTGAGGTGACCACCCACGAGCCGACGCCGTTCCAGGAAAAGACGGTCTCGGTCAGCACCGCGCCCGCGAGGAGTGCTCCGACCTGGAGACCGATGACGGTCGTTACCGGCAGCCAGGCATTGCGCATGATGTGACGGTCGTTCACGCGCCGGTCCGTCAGGCCCTTGGCTCGAGCGGTTCGGACGTAGTCCTCGTTGCTGACATCGATGACGGCGGCGCGGGTGATCCTTGTGATCACCGCCAGCGGGATCGTGCCGAGGGCGATTGACGGCAGCACCAGGTGGGCGAGCGCATCGATTACGTACCAGTGACCGGCCAGGATCGCGTCGATGACTGCGAAATGGGTCACGGGGGGAATGTCCAGCCGGAGATCGATCTGGCCGAAAGTCGGCAACCAGTGCAGTTCGACGCCGAAGAAGAAGACCAGGGTGTACCCGAGCACGAAGACCGGGATCGAGATGCCCAGGAGAGAGATCGCCGTCACGATGCCGTCGGTCCAGCTATTGGGATGCCGGGCGGCCAGCCGGCCGAGCGGGATGCCCAGGCCGACCGCGAAGATCAGGGCGCCGATCGTCAGCTCGATGGTTGCCGGGAAGCGAATCAGGAACGTATCCAGGACCTGCCGACCGTCGACGAAGCTGGAACCGAAATCGCCGTGGAACAGGCGTCCGATGTATTCGAAGTACTGCTCGTAGATCGGCCTATCGAGGCCCTGGGACGCCGTGATCTTGGCGACCAGCTCCGGGGTGGCGTGCTGCCCGAGGATGGCCTCCGCCGGTCCCCCGCCCGGCAGCAGGCGCAAGAACATGAAAAGGATGACCGACAGGCCGAAGAGGACCGGGATTGCGACGAGCAGACGTCGAATGATGAACCGTGCCACGCCTTAGGAGGTCCTCCCGCCGAAAGCAGCCCCCCGGGGTCTCTAGCAACCCCGGGGGGCGATTTCACCGAATTTTACAGCCCGGCCGCGCGGCCTTGCCGGCGGCCGCGGGCGCTACTTCGAGAGCCAGACGGTGTTGAAGTACTCGATCCCGTTGCTGGCGCCCACGAAGCCGTGGACCTTGGCGGTGTCGGCGCCGGGTGGCTGGGAGTTGACGATCGGCACCATCGGGAGGTCCGTGGCGAGAAGATCCTGGACCTGGCCCCAGTCGGTGTTGGCCGCGTCCGCGGTCGGATCCTGGAGGGCCTTGGTCATCAGGGTATTGGCCTGGGGGTTGTTCCAGCCGAACTGCGGGTTCGGCTTTCCGGCCGACCATCCGAACCAGGCGCTGACGAGGAAGTTGTCCGCGCCGGCCCAGTCGCATGTCCAGCCGAAGAGGTACAGCGGGTACTGTCCGCCGGTGGCGTGGCTGACATAGCCGCCGTGCCAGTCTTCGGTCTTGAGGTTGACCGTGAAGCCGATGGCCTGGAGATCCTGGGCAATGGCCTGGGCCATGGCCTTCGGGTCGGGCAGGTACGGTCGCACGACGTTGGATGGGTAGTAGAAGTCGATCTTGAGCTGGTCGGCAGTGAGGCCGGCGGCCTGCAGATCGGCCTTGGCCTTCGTGGCGTCGAAGGTCGGAATGGTCTCGGCCTTGAAGCCGGTGGTGGCAGGCGGCATGAAGCCCGTCGGCACCTTGCCCAGGCCGGAGTAGAGCGCGTCAACGTAGCTCTGCTTGTTCACGGCCTCGGCGATCGCTAGGCGCACGTTCTTGTTGGCGTAGATGGTCGCCTTGCCGCCGACGCTCTGGTTCATGTCCAGGTTCAGCTGGTTGCACGACGCACCGCGGTCGATGATCGTGAGGCCGGCGCCCTGGGCCGTCTTGACGTCAAGGGGCGAGATGGAGAATGCCAGATCCACGCCGCCGGACTGCAGGGCCTGCAGCTTGGCGGTGGAGTCACCAATTCCCTTGAAGGTGATCTGGTCAAGGTGCGCGGCGTTGGCCGTGTCCCAATAAGTCGGGTTCTTGACGACGGTGATGTGGTCTCCGACGACCCATTCCTTGAACATGAAGGGTCCGGTTCCGACCATGTCCTGGCCCTGCGGAAGCAGGCCCTGGGCGTACTTGTTGCTGGCGAGCGGCGTGCTGTCGGCGTTCGCGGCCTTCAGCGCGGTCGGGCTCTGGATGCCGAAGACGGCGAGGGTCGAGGCGAGCAGGAAGTTCGACTGCGGCGTCTTGAGCGTGATGACGACCGTGCTCGCGTCCGTCGCGGTCACCGAGGCGACGTTGGAGGCAGCCCCGAAGCCGCCGAAGACCTGCTGGTAGTAGTAAGCGTTGGTCTGAAGATCGCCGGTCGGGTAGGCCTGCCAGCGGTTGTAGTTGTAGACGACGGCGTCCGCGTTGAAGTCCGTGCCGTCGTGGAACTTGACGCCGGTGCGGAGCTTGAACGTGTATGCCAAACCGTCCGCGCTGACCGTCGGCAGGGCCGCCGCCAGGACCGGGATCACGGTGCTGATCGTGCCGGGCTGCAGCTGGACCAGGTTCTGGACGACCTGGGCCTCGACGTACAGCGAGTTGCCGTCGCTCACGAGCGACGGATCGGCGTAGACCATGTCGCCATCGAGCGCGACGATCATGTTGCCGCCTTCGACGATGGTCGACGCCGGGGTAGCCACCGCGGTCGCCTGTGACACGGTCGGCGCAGCGCCGGTGGGCCCGGACGTTGCCGGGGCCGGCGTTGCGGTGTTACCGCAGGCCGCAGCCGCAAGAGCGGCTATGGCCAGAATCGAGGCTAGCTTCTTCCTCATGTCCTCTCCTTCCAAATCCAGGATTGCCGGGCCGCGGTTAGCGCCAGATGGCGCCTTGGGCTCCGCCGTCCGCGCTTGAGTGCAGCAACGATAAGGTACGACTTTTCAGCCGAACCAGGCGTTTTCGGTTGTTCGAGGCTATCGGATGGTGAATGACTCCGGCGCTATTCGGGCAGTGCCGCCGCTGTGTCGATTACCGATTGCGTTTCGGCCACTTCCGATGCGACCTGGAGGCCAACCTGTTCAGCGAAGTGACACGCCGCCATCTGCCCGTCCCCCATGTCGCGGAGAGGCGGGTCGATGGTCGAGCATTGCTCTGGATTGCCCAGCTTCTCTCGCAACCAGCAGCGGGTGTGGAAGCGGCAGCCGGACGGTGGGTTGGCCGGCGACGGGACGTCTCCACGGAGCACGAGGCGCTTCTTGCGGACTCGCGGATCCGGAACAGGAATCGCCGACAGCAGGGCAACGCTATATGGATGGCGCGGCTGTTTGAAGAGCTGATCGGCCGTGGCAACCTCGGCCATCTTGCCCAGATACATGACCCCGACCCGGTCGCTCATGTACTCGATGACCGACAGGTTGTGGGCGATAAAGAGGTACGTCAGATTGAACTCACGTCGAAGGTCGAGCAGGAGATTGAGTATCTGCGACTGAATCGAGACGTCCAGCGCTGAAACCGCCTCATCGCAAACGATGAACTCGGGATCGAGTGCGAGTGCGCGGGCAATTCCGATGCGCTGGCGCTGGCCGCCCGAGAACTCATGGGGGTAGCGCCGCGTGTAATCTCGCCGCAATCCCACCGCCTCGAGGGTGTCCCCCACTTTCTTGATGCGCGCCCCACTGGACTTCATACCCTGCGCCAGCAAGCCTTCGCCGATAATGTCGCTTACCGGCATGCGGGGGTTCAGCGAGCCGTACGGATCCTGGAAGATGAGCTGCATGCGCCGTCTCATCCGCCGAAGGTCTCTCGACTTCAGCGAGCCTAGATCCTGCCCTCCGACCTCGACGGAGCCGGCGGTCGGGCGCTGCAAATACAGCACGGTCCGTCCGAGCGTCGTCTTGCCGCAGCCCGACTCGCCCACAAGGCCGAAGACCTCACCCTTGTGGATGTCAAAGCTGACGCCATCGACGGCCTTCACGTCACCGACCTTGTGGCGCAGGATGCCGCCCATGATCGGGAAATACTTGACCACACCCTTGACCGAAACCAGCAGCTCGGTGTGTCGGGGCTCTGTCATTAGCTCGGCCGGCGTCTCCGGCACCGCAAGTTCGCTCATGGCTTGGCCACCCGTTCAGTCTGCATCGGCGCGGCCGACGTGGCGACTTCGCGACTCGTCGGCCGCTCGGATGGCGGGTAATGGAGCCAGCAGGCCGCACGTCGACCCGGGTCCGTCGTCCGAAGCGGTGGATCGAAATCCAGACAGGGCTCGAAAGCCATCGGACAACGCGGCTGGAATCGGCAGCCGCGGGGCATACGGAACGGATTCGGCACCGTGCCGCGGATGACGTTCAGGCGCTGGCCGCGGGCCACGTTGGAAGGGATAGAGGTAATGAGGCCCTGCGTATAGGGGTGCTTCGGATTGAGCAGGACATCCTCTGCGGTGCCGGTTTCGACGATCTTACCGGCGTACATGACCGCCATCCGTTGCACCGTTTCGGCGACCACGGCCAGGTCGTGCGTGATCAGCAGGAGGGCCGCACCAGTCCTTTCCTGCATCGATTTGATGAGCTCGAGAATCTGAGCCTGGATGGTCACGTCCAGCGCAGTCGTTGGCTCGTCGGCGATGATCAGCTTCGGATCGCAGCTCAGAGCCATGGCGATCATGACTCGCTGGCGCATGCCGCCGGAGAGTTCGTGCGGGTACTGCTTGACGCGGCGTTCCGGCGATGGGATGCCCACGGCTTCCAGCATCTCCACGGCACGGTCCCAGGCTTCCTTGTTGGACACCTGGCGATGCGCTTTGACGGCCTCGGCGATCTGGTTGCCTACGGTAAAGACGGGGTTGAGCGACGTCATCGGCTCCTGGAAGATCATGCTCATGTCGGCGCCGCGGATCTGGCGCATGTCCGACATCGGCAGAGACAGGATCTCGCGTCCGTCGAACCAGATCTCGCCCGCGACGATCTCGCCGGGCGGGATGTCGATCAGCCTCATGATCGTCAGCGACGTGACGCTCTTGCCGCAGCCGGATTCTCCCACCAGGCCGAGGGTCTCGCCCCGTTTGAGCTGGAAGTCGACGCCGTCGACCGCAGCCACGGTCCCGTCCATGACGTGGAAATGTGTCTTCAGCCCACGTACATCGAGCAGCACGTCGGGAGGCGGCGGAGGCCCGATGACACGCCCCTCAGCGACCGGCGACACGCCATCGAGGTCGACGATGGTGGTCACAGGCGTGCCCTCGGATCGAGAGCGTCATGCAGGCCGTCGCCGATGAAGTTGATCGAGATGACGGTAAGGGCGATGGCCATGCCGGGGAAGAAGGCCCACCACCAGTTGCCGTCGCCCATAGCACCCTGCGAGTTGGACAGGGCATTGCCCCAGGTGGCCTCGGTGGGGGCGATCCCGAAGTTGAGGAAGCTCACGAACGCCTCGAGCACGATATTGGAAGCCATCAACAAGGTCATCACGACGATGACCGGGCCCAAAGCGTTGGGCAGGATGTGGCGGAATGTGATTCTAAGGTTGCTTACCCCGACGGCCCTTGCCGCTTCGACGAAGTCGGTCTCGCGAAGGCTCAGGAACTGTGCCCTCACGAGCCTCGCTATCAACCCCCATTGCAGTAACCCGAAGACCAGGATCAGCGCGACCATACTTCCCTGGCCGAAGAAGACCGCGGCGACGAGGATCAGGAACAGCAACGGAATCGCGAACGTCAGGTCGACGATTCGCATCAGGAGGTTGTCCGTGAAGCCGCCCGCCGCACCGGCCAGAGAGCCCACAATGACACCGATGACTCCCGCGATGAGCGTGGAGAACAACCCGACCGCCAGAGAGACATGCGCCCCATTGATTATGTTCGTGTAAACGTCGCGGCCAGCATCGTCGGTCCCGAAGAGGTGCTGCATGCTCGGCGGGTCTCCGCCCTGCACTTTTGCCCCCGGGATATCGATCGGGTTATAAGGGGCGATGATGGGGCCGATGATCGAGATGAAAATGATCGTGCAGAAGACCGCAAGACCTATGAGCGCCATCTTATGGCGAAGGAATCGCTTCAGGGCGAGCTGCCACTGGTTGAGCGATACGAGCGAGACCTCAACGTCAGATATCTCGTCGGGGGCTCCCAGCCCGGACGGGATGCCGGCTTCGGCCCCCACAACTGTGTCAATACGAGACGTCATCTTGGGCCTCAGTCATACCTAATACGCGGGTCGGCAACGGCGTACATCACGTCGGCGACCAGATTGAACGCCACGACCAGAATCGAACCTATGAGCACGATTCCCATGAGCAGGAAGTAGTCGTGGGCCAGCAAGCCCTGGTAGAAGAGATAGCCCATGCCCTGCAGGCTGAAGATCGTCTCCGTCACGATGGCGCCCGAAAACAGAAATGCCATCTCGAGGGCGCCGTTGGTGATGATCGGTAGGAGCGCATTGCGGAAAGCGTGGCGGAAGATGACGCGCCGCTCGTCAAGCCCCTTTGCGCGCGCGGTCCGGACATAGTCCTGGTTGAGAGATTCCAGCATGGAGGACCGAACGAATCGACTGTCGCCGGCCACACTCACCGCAACGAGCGTGGTAACCGGCAGCACCAAATGCATTGCTACGTCCCAGGCGTATTTGCCAGGGTCGGTCCAGAAGGCGTGCCACCAGATTTCAGATGCAAATGGCCCGGGGGAAATCCTCGGCGATTGGATCAGCTGGCTTGGGAACCAGTGCAGGCTTACGGCAAACAGATATATGAGCATCAAACCCAACCAGAAGGTCGGCAGCGAGTAGAACGTGTAGCTCATCAGCGTGACGATCTGGTCGAAGATGCTGTACCGCCTCACTGCTGCAATCACGCCGAGCAACAGAGCCATGGTCAGCCAGATGATCCATGCCGTCGTCATGAGCAACAGGGTCACGGGAAGCCGGCCAAGGATGACGTCCAACACCGGCTGGTTGAGGTAGATCGAGATACCCCAGTCGCCATGGAGCATCCCGTTGTCTCCACCGCCCAGGAAAGCCGGCAGGAAGTTGGGCAATCCATGGTCGCTCAGGACGCTGCTCGCCTGGCAGTTCCAAACGCCCAGCCAGCCGCCGTACTCTTTGACGATGTCGACTGCGCCCGGATTGCGCACCAGGCACCAGTGCTTCAGCCAGAGGTCGACCTGATCTGCCGTGACAAAGCGGTTCTGGTTGAACTGCGCCTGCGGTCCTCCAGGCGCCATGAGCATCAGGAAGAAGCAGATAACCGAAATCAGGAATATGACCGGGATGGCCTGGAGCAGGCGCCGGATGATGTACTTGGTCATCGCTTTATAACTTGCTCCGGTCTATCGCCAGGACGACTCCGGGCCTACGGCCGTGGCGCTCAACGGCCAGGCCGCCCGGGTTTCGCAACAGAGTACAGCAGACGCGAGATGGTGTTGATCAGGGTCTGTAACGAGAAGGGGCAGGCGACGGAGTCCGTCGCCTGCCCCCAGCGTTAGCCGAAAGGGTTCCTTGCCGACTAGGGTCTAGGGCTTGAAGAACCAGTCCTCCGGGTCCCATGTAGGACCGATCGAGCTCGGGTTGTACCCGGGCCAGTTGCCGACGTGCACACCGACGCCGGTTGTTTCGGCGCGGTAGTAGATCGGGATTTCCGGAAGACCGGCGATGTACGCCTGCTGGACGGCAACCATTGCCTTCAGCTGGGCGGCCGGGTCGACAGCGGTCTGGAGGATCTTCAGAGCCGCATCCATCGCGTCGCTCTTGAAGCGCGTGTCGTTGGCGCCGTTGTTACCGGTGGCGTCATTCTCCGGCCACTGCGCGCTGTCGTAGACCGGATCGTTGTCGCTGTAGGGGCTGCCGCCGAGGATGTACGCGTAGTCGACGATGTCGTAGTTGCCGCGGTACATCTCGCAGTCTTTGTTGGGTGTGGCTGCGGTGTCCTTCCAGCCTGCGAAGACGACTGCAGTTGCGTCGGCGGTCACGATGTGGCTCTTGAGGCCGACCGCCTTCAGGAAGCCCTGAAGCTTCTGAAGCTCAGTCAGGCGGGTCGAGTTACCGGCAGTCGTGCACAGCAGCAGATCGATCGTCTTGCCGTTGTATGTCCGATTGCCATCCGCGCCGACGGGGAGCTTGGCTGCGTCGAGCAGCGTCTTGGCGTCGGCCGCGTTGTACGAAGGGCAGGTGACATCGGTGCGGTACCACAGGCCGGGCGGAACGTTGGAGCAGGCAGGCGTGACGCCTGAGCCCGGGAAGACCGCGTCGATGATGGACTGCTTGTCCACGCTCTCGTAGATCGCCTTGCGAACATTGACATCAGACAGGAACGGAGCGTTCTTGCTGGCATTGTTCATGTCGAAGTGTTCGTACTGCCAAGCCGGGACAACCTCGGCCTTGCCGATCTTGGCATCGGTGGCGCTGACGGTCTTGGCGTCGGCCTGGGTCATGTCGAAGGCAAGGTCGATCTCGCCGTTCTTGAAGGCGGCGATCATGCCGGCCTTGTCGGTGAAGTACTGGAACTTGAGCCCGGCGAGGTATGGCGCGTGCGGTCCACCTACGCCACCCGCCCAGTTCGGATTCGGCTTGTAGTCGATTTCAGTCGGACCCGCGGCGGTGATCATGAAGGGGCCGCTCCACGGCACCGTAGCCGCTACGGCGCTGACCGGCATCGACTTGGTCGCCGCATCGGCGATCGGGATGTTCTTCATGTAGTGCTCGGGCAGGATCGTCGAGGGGCCCGTCAGGAAGGACAGCCAGCTGGCGTACAGCTGGTTGAAATGGATGGCGATCTTCAGGCCGGACGCATCCACGGTGACGTTGTCGATCAACTTGATCGTCTTGCCGGACGCATCCACGGTTGTGAAGCCAACGCCGCAAGAAGTGCAGCCCTTTTGGGCCGGGTCCTGCGCCCAGTCAACGGTGTACTTGAAGTCCGCACCCGTCAGGGGCTGGCCGTCCGACCACTTGAGGTTCGGCTTCAGGGTTACGTTCACGGTCATGCCCTTGCCGTCGGCGTCGAGGACCAAACCACCGTTGTCCGGGGTCGGGACAGAAGCCGCGAGGTCGGCGACGTACTTGCCGTCGGAGCTGATCGTCAGGAAACCGCGCATCGCCGGCTGGATCGCTTCGAAGTCGCCGAACGAGGTGGTGTAGAACGGGTTGAGCTGGGTGGCGGGCTGCCACTCGCCCATGATCAGCGTGCCACCGGGCGTACCGGGACCTGGCTTGTAGTTGGTGCCGAACAACGCAGCGTTCAGATCGCTGTTGGGCGTGGGGGTAGCTGCCGGGGCCGGCGTCACCACGGCTGTCGCCGCCGGGGTGGTCGGTTGCACGATCGGTGAAGGAGTCGCTGAGTTCGAACATGCGGCAAACACGAGTACCGCTGTCGAAAGCAACCCCATCAAGCGCTTGGTCATCGAGATCCTCCCAGTGGACTGTGTCCCGCTGCAACAAAGCCGCCGCTCCGTTTCGAGTCTACTTGCCGTTTTGCGGCAATGGCTCGAAGTCGGCGCTGCGACCTGCGGCAGGCGGGTGGGCTTGACCGCCAGTGTCCTCAACTATGAGCGGCCGTTGCACACGTGTCAAACGTCCTCTGTTCCGATTATGGATCGCTCCTGACTACAATTTGGGGGCATCGGCAGCCCCGTGAATAGCGTCGAGACAGGCCCGAGTCACAAATCAGAACCTGAACTCAGTGCCTGACTCCTCCAGCCTCAATCCGCGGTTCGCCCATCCGTCACCGCGAACTACCCGAGGGAGTAGCTTCAATCGGGGCAAGGCGTTTGCTCGCCCGTCATCCCTTTCCATCTCAGATTCGGCTGGCGAGCGGCCGTCGTTTCGTCCAGACGCCGGACCGGCGAGCTGTGCGGGGCCGAATGCAGGAGCTCCGGATCTGTGTGGGCCTCTTCGACGATCGTTCGCATGGCGGCGACGAACCCGTCGAGAGTCTCGAGCGATTCCGTCTCCGTCGGCTCGATGAGAAGTGCCTCTTCCACAGTCAACGGGAAGTAGATCGTGGGTGGGTGATAGCCCAGGTCGATCAGCCGCTTGGCCACGTCCAGGGTGCGGATGCCCGTCTCGGCTTTCAGACTCGCGCCCGAAGCCACGAACTCGTGCATGCAATGGCGTGAGAACGGGACGTCGAGCACGCCGGCCAGCTGCGATTTCAGGTAGTTGGCCGCCAGCACCGCGTCGTCGGAGACCTCGCGCAGGCCGGCGGCGCCGTGGGCGCGTATGTATGCGTACGCGCGAACGAGAACTCCTGAGTTGCCCACGAAGGAACGGACGCGGCCGATGCTGTCGGGCCGCTCGCCGGGCCGCTCCAAACGGAAGCGGCCGTCCGCTTCCCGAAGCACCCGTGGTGAGGGCAGGAAGGGCAGGAGCTTCTCCCCCACCCCGACCGGTCCCGCGCCCGGGCCGCCCCCGCCGTGCGGCGTGGAGAAAGTCTTGTGGACGTTGATGTGCATGACGTCGAAGCCCGCTTCGCCGGGCTTGAAGCGACCCATTATCGCGTTGAGGTTCGCGCCATCCATGTAGGCCAACGCGCCCACGGCGTGAACTGCCTCGAGGAGCTCACCGATCCGCGACTCGAACAGGCCAAGGGTGGAAGGGTTCGTGATCATCACGGCCGCGGTTTGCGGACCGAGCGCCGCGCGGAAGGCGGCGATGTCCACTCCGCCGTCCGGAGCTGACGGAATTGAAACCGTCTTGAAACCGGCCATCGAGGCCGTGGCCGGGTTGGTGCCGTGGGCGGAGTCCGGGACGAGGACTTCGGTCCGATCCACATCGCCGCGGCTGCGGTGATAGGCCCGGACCATGAGGATCCCGGTCAGCTCTCCCTGGGCGCCTGCGGCCGGCTGGAGTGTCACGGCCCGCATGCCGCCGATCTCGGCCAGCGCCTGCTCCAGTTCCCACAGCAGCTGCAGCGTCCCCTGGGCCAGCTCGTCGGGCACGAAAGGATGGAGCGAGGCGAATCCGTTCAGCCTGGCTGCCCACTCGTTCACCTTTGGATTCCACTTCATGGTGCACGAGCCGAGCGGATAGAAGCCGGTGTCGATGGAGTAATTGAGCTGGCTGAGGTTGACGTAGTGGCGGGTCAGCTCCGGCTCGGCAACCTCGGGGAGATGAGGGCCGTCCGCGCGGAGCTGATCGGCCGGGATCCGTGCCAGCGCGTCTTTGGGCGGATGCGGGACTTTGCCGCCGCCGCGTCCGGTGTGGGACCGCTCGAACAGCGTCGGACCGAGGCGATCTCCGGCGGCAGTCATCGGGAAGCCTCCGCGATGCCGGGCAGGCCGAGCTGACGCCCCCGCTCGATTTCGTCGCACAGCGCCGAGGCGAACGCCTCGATCTCGTCGACGGTGGTGACTTCGGTGGCGCAGACCAGCAGCGCGTCCGCGAGGGACGGATCGTCCGGCTCGACCGTAGCGAGCACCAGGCCGCCGAGGACTCCACGACCGAGAAGCCGGCGGTGCACCTCTGCCGCATCGGGGACGCGGACGGCGAACTCGTTGAGATACGGCCCCGGATGGAGCCGCGGAGCGCCAGCCTCGGCGAGGGCTACTTCGAGCGCGGCGGCGCGGGCGGCGCCCATGGCCGCAACGTCGCGCAGGCCGTGCGGGCCGATGGCAGCCAGATATATGGATGCCGCGAGGGCGCAGAGCGCCTGGTTCGTGCAGATGTTGCTTGCCGCCTTTTCGCGGCGGATGTCCTGCTCCCGGGCCCTGAGCGTCATCACAAAGGCGCGCCTGCCGTCGATGTCGGTAGTCATCCCGACCAGCCGGCCGGGGATCTGGCGGACGAGCGGCTCCCGACAGGCGAGGATGCCCAGGTAAGGGCCGCCGTACGAAAGCGGTATCCCGAGCGGCTGACCCTCTCCACAGGCGATGTCGGCGCCGTACGTGGCGGGCGATGCCAGGACGGCGAGCGAGACCGGCTCGACGACGGCAACGAAGAGGGCGCCCGCCGCGTGGGCCAGGCGGCCGGCTTGCGCCATCGGCTCGAGGAGTCCCAGGAAGCTCGGGTTCGCGACCACGACGCCCGCAACCGGCCGTTCGGGATCGGCGAGCATTCGCTCGAGCGCTACCAGATCGGTCGTGCCCGAAGCCGGTCCTTCGGCCACGAGCGGAATCTCGTCGGCCACGAGATCGGCGCCGCCGAAATACGTGCACAGCGTCTGGCGGTAATGCGGATGAACGCCGCGGCTCACCAGCACACGCTCGCGGCGGGTGGCGCGGCAGGTCATCAGCGCTCCTTCGGCCGCGGCCGTCGCCCCGTCGTAGTGCGAAGCGGAAACGACGTCCATGCCCGTCAGCTCGCCCATCAACGACTGGTATTCGTAGATCGTCTGGAGCGTCCCCTGGCTGATCTCGGGCTGGTACGGCGTGTACGCGGTGTAGAACTCGCCCCGGAGGAGGAGTTGATCCACGACTGCCGGAACGAAATGGCGATAGGCCCCGGCGCCGAGGAAGCTCACCAGATCGACCCGATTCCGATCGGCCAGACGGCTCAGCCGGCTCGCCAGTTCGGCTTCCGATTCGGGCGGCGGGAGCCGCAGCTCGGAGGCACGCATCGCCGCGGGGATATCGGCGAAGAGCTCGTCGGTCGAGGCGACGCCGATCGCCTTTCGCATTGCGGCGCGATCGTCTGGGGTGTGCGGACCGTAGGCCATCAACTCAGCTCCGTTGTCGTGGCGTGTCGACTCGGCTCATGGGGCGCGTGACCGGGCATCCGTCAAGCCTCGCGGGTCAGCTCCTCATAGGCGGCCTGATCGAGCAGACCGTCGAGCTGGGTCTTATCCGCGATTCGGATTCGAAGCATCCAGCCCTTGCCGAACGGATCGTTGTTGACCAGCTCGGGGTTGCCGTTCAACTCGGAATTCGATTCGACGACCTCGCCAGAAATCGGGGCGAAGAGATCGCTCACGGCCTTGACCGACTCGATCACGCCGACGGCGCCGGCCTTGGCCAACTTCCGGCCGGCCTCAGGCAGCTCGACGAAGACTATGTCGCCGAGTTGATGGGCCGCATAGTCCGTGATGCCTACGATGGCCAGATCCCCCTCCACCCGAACCCACTCATGCTCCTTGGTGTAGCGCAGATCCTGGGCCACCTTTGCCTCCGCTCAAGTTAACTGTGCCTGCCCAACGGGCGCCCGGCCGACGGGTCAGGAGGCTCGCCGGTAGAAGGGCAGAACGACGACTTCTGCCGTGACGCGCTGGTCGCGGATTCCTACCTCCACTATCGTACCGGGCTCCGCGTCGGAAGGCGCCACGTAGCCCATCGCGATCGGCTCGCCGAGTGTCGGGGACAGAGTTCCGCTCGTGACGACTCCGGTCCGGCGATCGCCGATGAAGAGCGGATAGCCGTGGCGGGCGATTCCCCGGCCCCGGATCGCGAGCCCGACCAGCTTCTTGCGGGGGCCGTCCACTTCGGCTTTCT
>Ga0302323_100000418_pt1 | contig 33594 bp, 25 predicted proteins | sample Fen_T0_3_FD_201950 | JGI IMG/M metagenome (GOLD analysis project Ga0302323, IMG submission 201950) | Peat permafrost microbial communities from Stordalen Mire near Abisko, Sweden - Fen_T0_3 | ecosystem: Environmental > Terrestrial > Soil > Wetlands > Permafrost | place: Sweden: Abisko...
TGATCCCCAGCTCGAGCGCGGCCAGCTCCAGCGTCGTGTAGGTTTCGAGCAGCGCCGGTGGCTGCCCTGTCGCGTACGCGGCCAGGACCTGCGTCAGGTACTGGGACAGCAAGGCAAAGGCGAGCACCAACATGTAGACAGCGAGGCTCTTCCTGGGAAAGCGCGCGCCCAGCCTCTCCGGTAAGCTCGGGGTGTCGATGCTGGCGAGCGTCAGCGCTGCCCCGAACGCGCCCGTCGAGAAGAGCGCGGTCCAGACCAGGAACATGCCGTTGAAGGCATTGCCCATCACGCCGATGAGATAGTTGTACGCGAGGTACGTGAAGACCGCCGCGAGGATGAGCTGACCTCGCAGCCGGCCGCGCCGGTACAGGAGTATCCCCAGGACGCAGAGCGGCGCGCAGACGGCCAGGTTCGCCCAATCAAACCCGCGAAACGCAACGGCCTTGGCAACGCTGTCGCTGCGATAGAGACCATGACCGCCGTAGATCTCCACCGTCTGGCCGCGAAGCGACGTGACGCGATAGGGCTCGCCGCCATCGTCGAGCACGATACCGACGACAGAGGCCGTGCTCACGAGCAGGAGGCCGATGACGGACAAGACAAGGATGCGGGTTCTTCCTTCGTGAGCCATCCTTCTTCCTCGGGCGACGACGCGTGAGCGTGACGCGAGGACGACAGTCTAGCCCAGCTCGGGCACCTCGCACACGAGTGACGACAGCGACGGGGTTGGTTGCAGAGTCGACCCGGCCGCGGAGCACGCCACTGTCGGGCAGCGTCATCGATTGCGACAGTGCCACGCGCCCACTCCCCTAGGCGGCCTGGACGCTGGGCTGATCGTCCACGCGCTGCAGTGGGTGATGTGCCTGATCTGAGATCATCGGTACGACCCTCCCGGACTGAGCACTCCCCCAGGGAGTAGGCCACAGTACAGAGGGGAAGGAAGTCGCCTAGCGATTCTCGCTCAAGGCCAGTCGGGCGCCGAGGTAGATGAAGGTGGCGCCCACTCCGCGACTGAGCCAGGCAGCGCCGCGGGAAGCGGACCGGAACCCGGACGCGACGCGGGCGCTCGACCAGGCCACGAACAAGTTCCAGAGCGTGCCGTTGAAGTCGAAGATGCAGCCCAGTAGCAGAAAGCCCAAGGCCTTGTGCGGGGCATGGGCATCGATGAACTGCGGGAGAAACGCCAAGAAGAAGAGCGCGACCTTGGGATTGAGGACGTTGGTGAGGAACCCCTGTGCGAAGACGGTGCGCAACGACAGGATCCGCGTGGCCACCTCCGGCTCCCGCGCTGTGGCCTTGCGCGAGCGCAACAACATGCCGACGCCCAGATAGACCAGATAGCCAGCGCCGACGAGCTTCACAACGGTGAATGCCGCAGCAGAAGCAGCGAGCACCGCTGAGAGGCCCAGCGAAGCCGCGACGATGTGCACCAGGCACCCGGCGCCGATGCCGAGAGCTGCCACGACTCCGGCCGCGACGCCCTGGGTTGTGCTGCGGCCCACGATGAAGAGGACGTCCGCGCCTGGCGTGATGTTGAGCAGAACCCCGGAGGCGATGAACAACGGCAGGTCGTGCGTTCCCAGCATGCTGAGACCTCTCCAGCGGCAGAAACCGCTGCCGCGCGGGATTCTATTCCAGGAGCCCCATGGGCACCATACTAGAACGCCAGGCGAACAAGTCAGCCGGCAATGGCAAGCCACCGGCGACCGTGGACGCGTAGATCTTTGCGAGGGAGGGTGGTGGACGGGGCTCCCCAGCTTAGGAGGAGAACATGGAGAAGTCGGGCGCGAGCCAAGGCCAGTCGGCATCGGAGCTCATCTCGAAGAGGATCGCCGAGCTCGGGGACTGGCGCGGAAAGACCCTCGGCAGAATGCGCAAGCTCATCAGGGCAGCAGACCCGGGCGTGGTCGAGGAGTGGAAGTGGGGCGTTCCGGTCTGGTCGCACGACGGCATCCTCTGCACTGGCGAGTCCTACAAGACCGCGGTGAAGCTCACCTTCGCCAAGGGCGCGTCCCTCAAGGATCCGGCCCGTCTCTTCAACTCGAGTCTCGACGGAAACACACGCCGCGCGATCGACATCCACGAAGGCGAAGACGTTGACGAGTCTGCCTTCAAGGCGCTCGTTCTTCAGGCGATCACCCTCAACAGTGCTGGCAAGTCGAAACCTGCCGTGGCAAGGCGCAGGACCGACCGGCCGGCCGCCCACCAGCGCATAGGCGTGCATGACGATGACCGCGTGTCGACGGGACGACGCACCGCGTCGCGCTGAGTGGTTAGTCGGAACGTCGGTGTGTGCGTGGGCGACGTGAGGGCAATCGGTCGCCGACAGCTGTCAGAAGATGCGGAGCGCGGTGCCGGTGCCTGGCTGGAGACCGGCTTGCCGCAGGCGCGCGACGACGCCGGCAATGGCGGCGCGCTCGGCCTGCTCGTCGAACGGTCGGCCCTCCGCGTTCAGCAGCACGCCGCCCAGGCGTTTCTGCGCGTAGCGAGCCGCCTTCAGCATCTCGGTGAGCGTTGCGTCAGGCGCCAGGTCGCGAGGGATCGAGAAGCTAAACACGAGGTCGTTGGTACGGACCGTTCCGGCCGCAATCTGTTCTGGAAAGAAGTAGCCGGGCTGGGTCGTGGTCGAGACGCTAAAGAGCGAGTCACCGCCCTCGGGAGAGTCGAGCCAATTGAAGAGGTCGCCATCTCCCCATTCGAGCCCGAGCGAGTACATGACGTCCCAGATCTTGCGCCCCTCAAACGTGCTGCCGCGCGTGGCTTGAAGTGCCACAACCGCCTCGCGGCCGGCTGCCTTCCAGCACTCGAAGTACGAGCGCGCTCGGTCGGCTGCCATAGCCGGCTTGGTCCGGGCACGCATCTCGGTGACGTGCAGCCGCGCTGCGCCTGCTCGGACAGACTCGAAGAATTGCAGCAGCGACGCCTCGCTCTCGGGCTGGGGATTGTCTCTGTAAGTCGCCAGCAACTCCTTGGCAACGGCCAGCCGCGTCCAGCGAGTGGGGATTTTGCGGATGTGCACGAAATCCCAGCGCTGCTCCTCGACTGAGAAGCCATAAAGCTGGTCCGCGCCCATCTGACGCAGCCGCTCTCTGCTGAACGCCGCGTCGATCTGCTCTGTCGTGAGCGGCGCCCCGTTCGGCAGAAAGACGTCGATGACCCAATCGATGTCCGCGTCTGGCACGATGTCGTGAGTCTTGCGAGCGCTGGCAGCCGGAGGTCGAGGGAGCGTAGGCCTTACCAGAAGGTAGCGAGCATCCTCCGAGCCCTTGAGCGGCAGCAGTCTGGCAGCGCGCGCCCTGGACTCACTGGAACGGCCAAGGACATAGCCTCCGGCACCAACCGCGCGCGGCAAAGGCGGCGCTTTCTTCTCGTCGCCACACGCCGGAGGGCCATTCAGCGCCAGTCCCACGCCCGCCAGCGTTAGCCACAGCCGAGCCTGCATCATTGCCCCCCGATGAACGCGCCGCTATCTTACAGCGCCAACAACGCTACGCGGGCGATTCGTGAATCGCCCCTGCGATGTCGACATCGGAACGCGACGACGAAGTCTCAGTTGGGACGCCGGCGAGTTCGAGTGCGCGCGCGTTGCGGACGGTCAGGGCGACTGCTAGGCGTCTCTCCACCTATCGAAGCGAATCCGTCCGCCATCTCCGCGCGAAGCGCGGCAGACCCGTCGGCCACCTCCGCGCGGACCGCGGCGAGCTCGCGCGCCGTCTCGGATCGAACGGCGGCGAATCCGTCGGTCATCTCCCTGCGAACCGTCGCGAATTCGCGCGCTGTCTCGGATCGAACGGCGGCGAATCCGTCGGTCATCTCCCTGCGGACCGTCGCGAATTCACCTGTGGTCTCAGCCCGAAAACGCTCCAGTGTCTCGGTGTTCATGGCAACGCCGTCTGCAACTTGGCGAAGCTCGGAGCGAAGGCCTTCGGCAACGACCTCGAAGTGCCGCCGAGTCTGTTCGTGATCTTCTGTGGACATTCGGATCCATCCTCCGACCCGAGACAGTATATCGTGCCCCTGCCAGGGGAGGTCCGGGGCGGCAGGGCGTAGGGCATAGGATGAGGAGAGACCTTACCTTATGCCCCATTGCCTATGCCCTTGTGGGCGTCGTCGCCGTTGTGTGCGCGGCTACACTACAATCCAGGTGAAGGGTATATGAGCATCCGTGTCCCGGCATTGATCTTTCCGTGCCTGGCGCTGGCCGTTGCCGCGGCGGCGCAAGAAGCCCCTCGCGAGACACGTGCTGCGACGCCCCGGCCACGACTGGCGCTCGTGCTCTCCGGCGGAGGCGCCCGCGGCATCGCTCACATCGGCGCCCTGTGCGCGCTCGAAGAGGCTGGCCTGCCCATCGATGCGATCGCCGGGAACAGCATGGGCGCGATCGTCGGCGGTCTCTACGCCACGGGACGCACAGCCAGCCAGATCGAGTTCCTCATCAAGTCGATGGACTGGGTGCAGCTCTTCAGCAGCGGGCCCGACCGACGCATGCTGCCCGTCGCGCGGCGCGTGGATCGCTACGCGTCGACAGCTGGCGTCAGCCTCGACTGGAAGCAGGTGCGCCTGTCGGGCGGCGTCGTGGCCGATCACCGCATCAACCGGTTTCTGATCGAGTACCTCTCACCTGCGGGGTACGCAGCCGGCGGCGACTTCGACCGCTTGCCCGTGCCTTTCCGAGCAGTCGCCGGAAATCTCGACAATGGCGACTCCGTGGTCTTGGCAAAAGGCGACCTGGCCCTGGCCGTGCGCGCCAGCATGTCCATCCCGCTGGTGTTCGAACCGGTCGAGTGGGAGAGCAAGCTGCTCGTGGATGGCTTGATCGCCAACAACCTTCCCATCGACGTCGGGAGGGACTTCGGAGCCGCGGTCGTCGTGGCGATCGACATCAGCAGCCCGAAGCCGCGCAAGGAGAGCTACCGCACGTCGTGGGGCGCTGCAGCCCAAGTCACCGACCTGCTCACCCGCCGGCGCTATGAGGACTTCAATGCTGCCGCCGACATCCTCGTGCGCCCTGACTTGGGCGACCACTCCACCATCGACTACTCGGGCCTCGACGCTCTGATCCAGGCAGGCTACGAGGCCACAAAGGCCAGCCTGCCCGCCATCCGCGCCAAGCTCGAGGCTGCCGGCGTCTCTGATCTCACGCCGCGGCCGCAGGCCCAGAACGGGCCAGCGCTGGCTGGCGCACGGATCGCTTCTGTGCGGGTGGAGGGGAACGAGCGCACCAGCGAAGCGTTGGCGCGCCACGCGTTCAACGTCCCGGTCGGCCGCGGGTACGTCATGGCGCGGGGCCTGAACGAGTTCGACAAGATCGACGCGTCAGGCCTGTTCGACTGGACCTGGCTGCGCTTCGACCGGGCAGAAGAGGGCGTCGGTGTCTCGCTCCGGACAAGAGATGCGCCGCCAAACCGCGCCGAGGTCAGCCTGGCCTACTCCGAATGGGAGAAGGCGCGCGGAGCGATCCGCCTGCGGAACGAGAACACCCTGGGTCGAGGCGAACAGCTGGACCTGCTCTTGGCGTCGAGCGATGCCGAGTCGTTGATCCAGGCCTCGCTACAGGCCGAGCGCCTGTTCGGGGTCGGCTTGGGCTATCGCGCGGCCGTCTACTACGACCGGGACAAACCGCGCTTCTTCACGGACGCGGGCGATGAGATCAACCGGGCGCGCTTTGACCGGTATGGCGTGGATCTGGCGCTGCGCTCTTCGGTCAAGCGCTGGGGGCTCGTTGAGGCTGGGGTCCGGTTCGGCCGCGTCAAGACGCTCGCGCGGACCGGCCTCGACTTTCCCGAGGCCAGCGATCAGGTCGGGGCGCTCTTCGGCCGCCTGGAGCTCGACACTCTCGACAATCTGACTTGGCCAGAGCACGGCCGGAGACTCGCTGCCACGGGCGAGTGGAGCCTCAAGGGGCTGGGCGCGAACCTCGCGTACTGGCGCGTCTCGGCCGAGTATCGCGTCGGCCGGCCTCTCAGCCGGCGGCTGGTGGCTGAGATTGACGGCCTGGCAGGCTTCTCCGGCGGGGACCTGCCTGTCTACGCCCGGTATCGCCTGGGCGGCGTGACCCTTCCCGGCTACTGTCAGGAGGAGCTGAAGGGCGGCCAGGCGCTCGCCGGCGCTCTGAGCCTGCGCTACCGAGTGGCTGGCCAATTGCGGCTGGTCGCGCGCGGTGGCGCGGGTAACGTGTTTGCGCGGACCGGCGACATCACCGGCAGCGGTCTTCGCTGGGGAGCGGGTGTCGGCCTCTATCACCCCAGCCCGATCGGGCCAGTCTCGTTCGAGATCGGTGTGCGCAAGGGCGGAGGCACGCTCACGGCGCTGTCGGTTGGGTGGAACTGAGACGGACAGGGGCGACCGGCCGGTCGCCCCTACTTGGCGCGCTCGACGAAGCGGCGGTCGCGCGTGTCGACGCGGATCCGGTCTCCGGACTCGATGTACGGCGGCACAAGGACCTGGATACCCGTCTCCAGCGTGGCCGGCTTGAGCTGCGCCTGCGCGCTGGCGCCCTTGATCGCAGGTGCGGTCTCGTTGATCACGAGCGTCACCGTGTTGGGCAGGTTGAGGCCGATGACTTTGTCGTTGAACAGAAGCGTCTGCAGCTCTAAGTTCTCGAGCAAGAAGCCGGCAGCCTCGCCGACCAGGCTCGCGTCGAGCTCGAACTGGTCGTAGCTCTGGAGGTCCATGAACGCGAAGGCGTCGCCTTGGCGGTAGAGGAATTGCACCGCACGGTACGCGACCTCAGCCCGGGTGACCATGTCGCCGCCGCGCCAGGTCTTGGCCAGGCTCTGGCCAGTGCGCAGGTTCTTGATCTTGGCCTTCACGAGCAGTGACGCACCGCGCGCCGAAGGCGTCTGCGACTGCGTCTCCGCGACCTGCCACGGGTCGCCGTCCAGCTCCAGAATGTCCCCGCGCGTTATCTCAGTTACATTGACCGCCACGTGCCCTCCTGCGGCGGACCTTGTACCTCAAGATGCGGCTCAGAGCAAGGCGGAGTCAAGGCAGGGCAAGCCCAGGCCCTCTGGCACATGCGCTCGTGGGCCCCATGCGTCGCCCCCAGGGGGAGATGGATGTACTCTTGCCTCGCGCGAGGTGCGGCCATGCGAAAGCGTTCGATGATCCTGTGTGTGGCAGTGTCCATTTCGATGGGCTGCGGCAGAGGTCCGGGAGCCGGATCTGGTGCGGCGCGTGATTCTGCCGGGTCGTCGAACTCGGCTGGTGCGCCCGTGGCTGGCGGGCCGGTCGCCCCTGCTGCCACGCCGACAACTGCGGCCGCAGGCGCGGAGGACGACCTGGCGTCCTTTGCGTCCGGCGCGCTGGTGGTGCAGGAGCCTGCTCCGGACTCGACGCACTCCGCTTCCTGGCTGCTCCGCGGACCGTTCGAAACGGAGTACAACTGGGACGTTCCTGCGGCGACCAATCAGATCATCGTGATCGAGCTGCCGGAACGCTCGCTCGTGAAGCACGTCGAGTTCGACACGGGCATGGTCACTGTGGGCGCGGCCAAGGACATCACGGTCGAGATGTCTGACGCCAGTGCCACCGCGGGATTCAACAAGATCGCAGAGGTGTCCCTACAAGAACGGGTTGATGGCCAGGCGTTCGCGACCAGCGCGCAGGTGCCGGGGCGCTGGATTCGCCTGAACGTCAAGGACGGATTCGCTCCGACTGGCCTGGGGATCAACCGCTTCCGCGCGCGCGGAACGCGGCTGACCACAACGCCATCCCCGAACGTGAGCGGTACCTACTCCACCCGTAACGGCGCGATGCGCATCAAGCAGGAAGGCGCCTCCGTGATCGGCTGCTATGACGTGCACGCCGGAACCGTAGCGGGTGGCATCGAGGGCCGAGTCGTGAAGCTGACGTGGCATGAGAACGCCGAGGAACACAGCGAAGGGGCGGCATTCCTGGTCTTTTCCAGTGACGGGCAGCGCTGGGCCGGGCTCTTCTCGTACAAGGGCGAGGACCCCAACACGGGCCGTTTCTGGACCGGGACCAAGCGCGGCAGCGACGCAGAGAGCTGTCCGAACTGGACTGGCGGAATCGAACAACAGATGATCAAGGACATCGAAGAGTTTGGGCGGGCGCGCGTGTACGGGATCAACTTCGACTCCGATTCAGATCGCATCCGCGAAGACTCGCGGCCGGTTCTCGACCACGTGGCTGCCATGCTGAAGGCCCGGGCGCAATGGAAGATCACGATCGAGGGACACACTGACTCCACTGCCAGCGCCCAACACAATCAGGAGCTGTCCGGGCGTCGCGCGAAAGCCGTGAGTCAGTACCTGGAGAGTGCTGGAGTTGCGGCAGCTCGGCTGAACGCTGTCGGCTACGGCGCCACCCGCCCGCTGGCCGCGAACGAGACAGCGCTGGGCCGGGCGCAGAACAGGCGCGTGGAACTGGCGAAGCAATAGGGCGCACGGGCAGCGTCGGGTCCCCTTACGCCCCGGCCCTCCGTCGGCTCTGCTTAAGGTTTTCTCAGTCTATAGGAGTAGGTAGCTTTTGCGAGCTGCGTTTGCCCGTTTCCTTTTGAGAGGACACTCATGTTCATTGGTCAACGAATGATGGGCTTGCCGGTCGTGTGTGGAGCGCTGGTTGCAGCGTCGTGCGGGGGAACGACCACCGTGACCGCGCCTGGAACCCCCACACCGACGCCGGTGGCCACACCCACCGTAGCCGTCAGCATCTCGGGTCCTGACACCTGCTATCCGTACCCATCGTGTGGGGCGGCGATGACCGCCTCGGGCAGCGGCTACACGTCGCTCGCGTGGAGCGGGTGCTGCAGTGGCAGCGCAGCCACGTCGACGTGCGATTTCACGGATCTGGCCCCGCACACGTGCACGGTCACTGCAGCAGGGCCTGGCGGCAGCGCGACCGCTAGCAGGACAGTGACGGGCGTCAACGCCGCGCCCCAGGTGACCGGACTGGACCTGGCGCCCACGTCGTGCAACACGAACGTCATCTTCCAGTTCACGGTCACGGACGAGGACAAGCGCGCGTATCAGTGCTTGCCGCCGACGATCACGGGCGCGCCGTGCATTCTCAACAGCGTGGCCTGTCCGTCTGCGAGCGATCCTTCCGTGGTTGAGGTGTCGGTCAACACCGGAGCCAGCCCGGCAGGCAGCTCTTGCTCAGTGGGCCTCCAGGTCCGGGACCGCTTTGGCTCTGACTCGAACACCCGCACAGAGACGGTGTTTGTGAGTCGATGCCCGTAGGCGTAACCGGCCGACGAGCGAGCACAGCGGCGGGTCGCTCTAAGCGCGCGACTGGACGCGAATGCCGATATCGCCCGCGTTCATTCGCAAGCAGCGGGTCGGTGCCGCAGGGTCGTCCTCGCGCGGACGCTCCGACGCGGAAGCTTGGCGCGAAGGAAGAAAGGGCATCGCGTCCTCGCTCGGCTGTCGGGCACTCGTCAGGTTCCTATGCACCGACAGACGCCGCGCTGCGTGACGACCCTGCTCACCCTCCATCCCCTGGCCATCGGCCCGGCGCGGGCGATCAGGCGGAGCGCGCGTGGGCGATCCGCCGCGCCCCCATTCTGTTCGACACCCGGCCTAGGACTTGCGGAGTCCAAGTTGGACAGCATTGACCGGCCGGTCGCCCCTACTTGAATCGGCCGGCGAACGTCTGCATCATGCGTGCAGCTGGGAGACTGAAGCGCGATGCAGAACGTCGTGGTCGAGAAGCCCTACGTCTTTGTCCCGCCCCGCCACGGCCGCTTCTGGCAGGCGCTGCTGCGCTTGTACGTGCCGCGCTATCTGCGCAGCCAGCATGGCGTCGTCGCCACCGAGTTTTTGGGCGTAGAGCACGTGCGACGCTCGATCGCAGCCGGCCACGGCGTGCTGCTGGCGCCGAACCACTGCCGGCCCTGCGATCCGATGGTGCTGGGCCGGATGGGCCGCGAGTTCGGCCGGCCTGTCTACATCATGGCGAGCTGGCATCTGTTTGCACAGGGCGGGCTGATGAGCTGGCTGCTGCCGCGCCTGGGCGTCTTCAGCGTGTACCGCGAAGGCCTGGATCGGCCCGCGATCAAGTGCGCGACGCAGATCCTAGTGGCCGGCCGCCGGCCGTTGGTCCTCTTTCCGGAAGGCGTGATCACGCGCACCAACGACCGCCTCGGCGCGCTCTTGGACGGCGTTGCGTTCATCGCGCGCAGCGCAGCCAAGGCGCGCGCGGCTGCTCAGTCGGCCGGCCAGGTCGTCATTCACCCGGTCGGGATCCGCTACTTCTTCGAGGGCGGCATCGAAGAGGCGCTCAAAGCGCCGCTGGACGAGTTCGAGCGGCGCCTGACCTGGCAGCCCCGCAGCGGTGTTGCCGCCGGCGAGCGTATCGTGAAGCTCGGCGATGCCCTGCTGGCGCTCAAGGAGATCGAGTATCTCGGGGCGATCCGGTCCGGCCCCTTTGCCGAGCGCCTGTCGCGGCTCATCGACCACCTGCTCGCGCCGCTCGAGACGGAATGGCTCAAGATACCGAGGGAGGCCGACGTCGTCGCGCGGGTCAAGGCTCTCCGCTCAGCGATCCTGCCAGACATGGTCTCAGGCGAGATCGATGAGGCCGAGCGCGCCCGCCGCTGGCGCCAGCTGGCCGACCTTTACCTCGCCCAGCAGCTCTCGCTCTATCCGCCCGACTACTTCGGTCAACCAGCGCCGACCGCCGAGCAGCTGCTCGAAACCATGGAGCGCATAGAAGAGGACCTGACCGATCGCGTGCGGCGCTACCAACCGCTGCGCGCGGTGGTCGAAGTCGGCGAGGCCATCCCGGTAGAGCCAACTCGGCCGCGCGGCGTGAACGGCGATCCGCTGATGGCTACGCTGCGCACCGCCATTGAGGGGCTGATCACAGGTCTCAAGGCGCGGCGCCGCGTATCGTCAGGTCAGGAGACCGTGTGAGCGCGCGCCGCGTCTCGGCCGGCATCGTCGGCCTGCTGCTGATCTTGGCTGGGATCGTCGCAGGCGTTGCGCTCCTGGGCCAGACGCCGACAGCCGGCCTGCGCCTCGGCCTGCGCGCCGCAATCGTGGCCCTCGCGCTCACGGGATGGTTCCTGAGCCAGGCCCTGATCAGCACGCGCCCGGTCTCCACCACCCGTATCGGCGACATCCTGCACGATCTCACCGCGCCCTGGCACGGCTACCTGCTCAGCCACCGCCGCGCAGCCAATGCTGTGCTGATTGCCAGCTCAGCCTGCATCGACCTTTTCGGCCTACTGTTGGTCGGGCTCGGCATCTTTGGCCCGTCGCTCCGGCCGTTCGTCGCGCTGCTCATCCTCTTTGTATTGCGCCAGCTCGCCCAGGCCCTCTGCGCGCTGCCAGTGCCGCCGCAGATGATTTGGCGTCACCCCGGCTTCCCCTCTCTGCTCGTCACCTATGGCGTGGCCAATGACTTCTTCTTTTCGGGACACACGGCCATCGCTGTGCTGGGTGCGATCCAGATCGCCCGGCTCTTCCCGTGGTGGCTGGGTCTGATCGCTGCCATTGTCGCGGTTCTCGAGGGCTCAGTGGTGATTGTGCTGCGCGCGCACTACACGATGGACGTCTTCACCGGCGCGCTCGCAGCCTGGTGCGCGGCCGGCGCTGCCGTCTGGTTGTGTAGTCTGCTCGGGCTAGGCTGACGCCAACTCCAGCGCCCGCGCGCGCACGCCGCGCAGATCGAGCTTGCCTGTGCCGAGCACCGGGAACGCCTCGACCCTGTGGAAGTCCTCGGCGCGTGGCAGCCACAGGTTCGGCAGCCCGCTGGTCGGGAGCTGAGCGAGAACCGGCTTGAGCGCCTCATCGGCCAACGTGTGCAGAACGATCAAGCGCTCGCCGCGCTTCTGGTCTGGCACGCCAGCCACTGCAAAGGCGCGCTCGGTCGAGCCGGCCAGCTCGTGCAGCGTGTCCTCGACCTTGACGTGCGGCACCATCTCGCCACCGATCTTGCTGAACCGGCTCAGCCGGTCCGTGATCTGTACGAATCCGTCCTCGTCGATGGTCGCGATGTCGCCGGTCACGTACCAACCGTCATGCATGACCTCGGCGGTCTTCTCCGGGTCGCCGAGATAGCCGAGCATCACGTTCGGCCCGCGCACAAGCAGCATCCCGGCCGCGCCCACAGCCAACGGCTGCATCGTATCGGGGTCCACGACGCGCACGCTCACTCCAGGCAACGGCAACCCGATCGAGCCGCGCTTGGCGCCGCGCTGCCTGAAGCCTGGCGCTCGGAAGTCGCGCGTGTTCACGCACACGCATGGCGAGCACTCCGTCAGTCCGTAGCCCTCCAACGGCCGCAGGCCGAACTGGTCTTCGAAGGCCTGAGCAATGCGCTCCGGCAGCTTCTCTGCTCCTGCGAGCACGTACTCCAGGCTGCCCAGCTCGTCTGGTGCGCAGCGCTTGACGTACGTCTGGAGGAACGTCGGCGTGGCCAGCAGGAACGTCGCTGTGTAGCGTTCCACGAGCTCACCAATCACCTGCGCGTCCAACGGATTGGCGTGGTAGATCGCGCCAAGGCCGAGCCGCGCCGGCAGGGCCACGGTCGCGGTGAAACCGAAGGAATGGAAGAACGGCAGCACGCCCATCACGCGATCGCGCCGGTTCAGCGCAAATGTCTGTGCAAACTGCTGGACGTTCGAGGCGATGTTGGCGTGGCTGAGCATGACGCCCTTCGGGTCGCCCGTACTGCCACTCGAGAAGATGATGGTGGCGACATCGCCCGGCCGCACTCGCCTCGCCATACCGAACACCCGCCGCAGCAGCCAGGCGGGTGCAAAGAGTGCGAGCAGTAGGGCGGCGACGCGCTCGCTCTTGCGAGGTGTAACGGCCAGGTCCTCGATCAAGACCGCCGGCACCGGCAAGTCGATGTGCACGCGATCCAGGAACGCACGCGAGGTGACGATGTTGGAGATGCCGCAACGCCGGGCACACGCAGCCAGGACCTCTGCGGAGGCTGTGTAGTTGAGATTGACCGGCACCTTGCCCATCAGGAGCGCTGCGTGGTTGACGAGCGCGCCAGCCACCGACGGCGGCAAGAGGATCCCGACCTTCTCCTGCCCATCCCAGGTCGTGGCCAGACGCCGCGCCAGGTAGATCGTGCGTGCCAGCGCTGTCATGAAACGCAGCGGCGGCGTGCGGCCATCCGCCATGGCGAAACGCAGCGGATGGTGGCGGGCTGTGGTCAGAAGCGCGGTCGAGAGCGTCGCGAACGTCTCGCTGCGCCGCGTCCAGGCATCAGTCATGAGCTGCTGCACGACCTGGCGCACCTCAAAGGCGGGTGTGGTCGCAGGCAGCGGCGGACCGTAGCAGACCGTAACCGGCTCGAGCGGCCGTTCGGGCAGCTTCCAGAAGAAGCGGCGGCGCGAGAAGCTGAAGAGACTCCCCCACACGCCGTCGAGACAGACCGGCACGATCGGCGCGTCCTGGCCGCGCATGATGCGCTCCATGCCGCGCGCGAAAGGCAGGAGCTGGCCGATGCGGCTGATCTGGCCCTCGCCAAAGATGCACACCACCTCACCTTCGCGGATCGCGTTGGCCGCGGTCTCAAGGGCGCGCAGCAGCTCGCGCGGTCGCATTTGAGCCGCGATCGGAATGCAGCGCAGCATGCGCGCGACGGGCCTCACCCACACCAGCCGGTAGATGTCCTTGTGGATGATGAACCGGACCGGCCGCTCGCAGGACGCCAAGAGCAGGAGCGCGTCCACGAACGACAGGTGATTGCACGCCAAGAGCACGCCGCCCTTCTCGGGCATGTTGTCAGCGCCGATCGTGCGGATGCGGTAGAGCGTGTGCGTCAGCAGCCACAGCACCAGACGCACGAAGGAGTCGGGCAAGAGCACGATGATATAGATCGTGGCTCCGAGCGTGATCACGGCGCTCGCGGCGAACAGCGCGTGGGGCGTCAGGTGCATCACGGAGGTGGCCAGGTAGTAGCAGCCAGAGCCGACGAAGATCCCGACAAAGGACACCCAGTTGGCGAACGCGATCACGCCGCCCTTGCGCGTCTCGTCTGGCCGGTGCTGGATGAGGGCATTCACGGGCACGACAAAGAACCCGGCAAAGAACCCGAGCACCGCGAGCTCGATCAGCGCGATCGGGAAGGTCATGATCGGAGCGGCCAGCAGCCAGCTCGCGACCGTCAGGCCGAGCGAGCCGAGCGGGATCAGGCCGTACTCGATCTTCTGCGCCGAGAGCCGGCCGGCGGTCACGCTGCCCAGGCCGATGCCGATCGCGAGCACACCTCTGAGGTATGCGATGTGGGCATCGCTCTCGGCCAGGACGTCCTTTCCCAGAATCACGACGTTCATGTTGAGGATCGAAGCAAGGAACCAGAAGTAGGTGTTGCCGAGCACGGCCAGGAAGAGCACGCGATCCAGCCGCACGAGCTTCCACTGCTGCGCCAGCTCGGCGAACGGATTGAGTCGCAGAACGCGCGCCGGATCAGCCGGCGGAACGCGATCGATGCCGAAGCTCGTGACCAGACCAACAACTGCCAACGTCACGAGCGCGGCGCCGGTCAAGGCCGGCTGCTCTCGAGCGAAGCCCGCGAGCGGCGCTGCGGCGGCCGTGCCCACGATGATCGCGACCATGGTGCCCATCTCGAGGATGCCGTTGCCCCAGGAGAGCCGACGGTGAGGCAGAAGCTCCGGCAGCAAGCCGTACTTGGCCGGGGCAAAGAAGGTACTGTGCGTGCCCATCAGAAAGACGGTAGCCGTGAGCACGTACAGGCGATGGCCCACCAGCGCGTACAGCACCAGCGCCATGATCCCGATCTCGAAGCACTTCACCGCGATGGCCACGCTGCGCTTGCTCAGGCGGTCGACCAAACAGCCGCTGAACATGGAGAAGAGGATGAAGGGCACTGAGAAGAGCGCAGTGACGACCGGCAGGCTCCACTCGCGCTGCGACATGGGCAGCGTCGCCAGAACGAGGAACACCACCAGGCCCTGGAGCGCGTTGTCGTTGAAAGCGCCGAGGAACTGCGTGGCGATCAGCGCCCAGAATCCGCGCTCACGGCTGTGCTGCGTGCGACTCATCTCATCCTGCGACATCCGTCTCTCCTGTTGGATCAGAAGGCAGTATGCCGGCCTCGCACAGCGATGGCAAACGCGGCGTTGACGAGCGAGAGCGCCGCGCTAGAGCGCGTGCGGGGTGGGAACAGCGCTGGCCCACTCTTCGATCGGATGCGCGCTGCCGCAGTCAAAACAGCGTGTGGTGGGGAATCGCAGGCCGCAGGATGGGCAGCTCGCATGCGTCTCAAACGTGTCAAAGGCCGTGCGGCAGCGGCCGCACACCCAGAGCGCGCCGATCGGTGGCGCAGCATGACAGGACGGGCAGGCATATCCCTGATGACGCGGGAGCTGGGCCGCGGCCGCGAGGGTGCGCGCCTGCTTGAAGCCACTCCAGCAGTTCAAACCAATGAAGACAGCGATGATCACGAGCCAGGCGTCTTGCGCCAGTATGGCCCAGAGCGCGAACCCAGCAACTCCCACGAAACCGACCACCGACGCTGTCAACAGGCTGCGCGCGCGTCCCATTACGAACCAGAGCAGCGACCTGAGAATCTGGCCGCCGTCCAGCGGATAGACCGGCAGCACGTTGAAGATCAGAATCACCACGTCGATCGACAAGACAGCCACGAGCAGCGCACTCGCGTTCGGGAATGTCTCGGCCCAGCCGAGAGCGCGACTGGCCACGGCCAGCGCGATGAGAAACGGCAGCAGCGCGACGTTCACCAAAGGACCGGCGGCGATGCTCCAAAGCATGGCTCCGGGTCGCTGCGGTGGATTCACATAGGCCACGCCGCCCAGCGGCCAGAGCACGATCTGATCGGCTTGGCCGCCCACGCTCCGGCAGGCCAGTGAGTGGCCAAACTCGTGCAGCGTGACGATCACGAAGAGCGCCAGGTACTCCGCGACGTTCCACACTACCGAGCTATAACTACCGCGCCGCGCCTGGATCTCATAGTACGCGACCACAAACCAAGACCAGTGCAGGAACACGTTGACCCCTGCCACTCGGAACAGCCGGATCGCACCTCGGGTCGTTGGCATCGTACCGCCTTCAATATCACACGCCTGTCGGAGGGCCAAGCGGCACGAGCGCCTGCGCCTGCGCCTGCTCCGTGCACTTCGGCTCGGATTGTCCTACACTTTCCTTTTCTCGCAGGTGGCGAGAACGGAGCCTCAAAAGCATGACGATACGAGAGAAGGCGCCCTGGATCACGTACCGGCCCAATCTGAAGGTGCTGGACTGCACCATTCGGGACGGGGGCCTGATCAACGACCACCAGTTCGAGGACCAGTTCGTGCGCGCGGTCTACGACACGTGCGTCGAAGCCGGCATCGACTACATGGAGATCGGCTACAAGAACTCCCTGCGCCTTCACCCGAAGAGCCGCTTTGGCCCGTGGCGTCACTGCGAGGAGGAGGACCTCAGACGCGTGGTGGGAGACCACGATCCGCGCCGCACGGGCCTGAAGCTGGCGGCCATGGCCGACGCGGGCAAGTGCGACTGGAAGGAGCAGATCATCCCCAAGGAGCAGAGCGTCCTGGATCTGATCCGGGTGGCCTGCTACGTCCACCAGATCTCCGAGGCCGTGGCCATGGTCCAGCACGCCCACGATCTGGGCTACGAGACGAGCTGCAACATCATGGCCATCTCGACCGTGACCGAGGCCGAGATCGACCAAGCCCTGGCCGTGCTGGCCGACACGCCGGTGAATACGATCGTCGTGGTGGACAGCTTTGGCTCGCTCTGTGGCGTGCAGATCGACAACCTCGTGCGCAAGTACCTCGAAGTCAGCCAGAAGAAGAAGAAAGAGGTGGGCATCCACGCCCACAACAACATGCAGCTGGCCTTTGCCAACACGCTCGAGGCCATCATCGTGGGCTGCACCCGGGCGGACGCCACCATGGCCGGCCTTGGCCGGGGCGCAGGCAATTGCCCGATGGAGTTGCTGCTGGGCTTCTTGCGCAACCCCAAGTTCAAGCTGCGGCCCGTGATCAAGCTGCTTCAGGAGCGCCTCGTGCCGCTGCAGAGCGAGCTTTCGTGGGGCCCACTCATCCCCTACAACATCACCGGACAGATGAACTGCCACCCGCGCTCGGCGATCGAGTTCCTGGCTGGCGAGGACTCCGAGAACCTCCTGGCCTTCTACGACAAGGTCGCGGCTGACATCTAGTGGTTAGCTGGCAGATCAATCGTCGCGCCTTTCTCGGAGCAGCGGGCACGGTCTTGGTAGGCGCCCGCGCCAGGGCTACGTCGACGCAGCCGACAGCGACTCCGTCCGACGTTGACGCGCTCGCTCGGATTGAGCAGCGCATCGGCGGCCGGGTCGGTGTGTTCGCGCTCGAGTCCAGCACGGGCACGTGCATCGAACATCGCGCAGACGAGCGCTTTGCCATGTGCTCCACCTTCAAGTGGGCGCTTGCCGCAGCAGTGCTCGGCCGCGTCGATCGCTCGGCACTCGCGCTCGAGCAGCCTGTGTCGTTCGGCGAGCGCGATCTGCTGAGCTACGCGCCCATCACCCGGGCCCATGTCGCTGAAGGCCGGATGACAATCGAGGCGCTGGCGCACGCGGTGGTCGTCGTGAGCGACAACACGGCCGCGAATCTGCTGTTGAGCCAGATCGGCGGCCCGCAGGGTCTCACGCGGTTCTTCCACGAGCTGGGCGACAACGTGACGCGCCTGGATCGGAACGAACCAACGCTGAACACGAACCTGCCGGGCGACCCGCGCGACACGACGTCACCCCGCGCCACGACCCTTGCGCTACGCACCGTGCTCACAGGCACCGTGCTCTCTCTCGCCAGCCGCGAGCGCTTGATCGGCTGGCTGGTCGAGTGCCAGACCGGGATGTCTCGGCTGCGAGCCGGCCTGCCCGCGAGCTGGAAGGTCGGAGACAAGACAGGAACTGGCGAGAATGGCGCGTGCAACGACGTCGCCATCGCCTGGCCGCCGAGCGGCGCGCCAAGGCTGATCGCGTCCTTCCTGAGCGGAAGCTCGGCGTCGCTCGCAGATCTCAACGCGGCCCATGCCGAGATCGGCCGCATCGTGGCAGCGCGGGCCATGTCCGACAAGCGGTGAGGGCGCCGAGCGGTCTGCCATGCTGGCGCCACAGAGCGAGGCGCGCGCGACCATGAGCCGCAGGCCGGTCTGGAAGAAGTGGGCTGGCGCGATCGTCGTCGCCGCGGTGGTTCTCGGAGCCTTGGCTTTGCCGCCGCTACGGCATCCTCTTGCGCTGTGCGAGCTTCTCCTGATTGCCGAGCCGCAGTCCCTGCCCGTGCCCGTCGACGGAGTTCGGCAGCGCCAGATCGCGGACACGTGGGGTGGCGCGCGCAGCGGCGGTCGGCGCCACAAAGGCGTGGATATCTTCGCGAGCCGTGGCACGCCAGTCCGAAGCACGACGCCCGGCATCGTGGCGCGCGTCGGGGTTGTGGCGTTGGGTGGCAATGCTATCTCGATCGTGGGCCCTCGCCTGACCGCGCACTACTATGCCCACCTCGACAGGTTCGGCGCCTTCAGGCCTGGCGACAGCGTTGCCTCAGGTGACGTCGTCGGCTACGTGGGCGACAGCGGCAACGCGAAGGGAACGCCCTGCCATCTACACTACGGCGTGTACCACGCCCTGCTGTGGCCTGTCGATCCGTGGCCGCTCCTTGGTGACCGGCGCACCCCAGGGGAACGGCCGGCCGCCTCGCGCTGACAGGCCCACACACTGCACATCAGCGCTCTCGGACGTCAAAGGTGGCCGGTGGCACGACGACCTGGGCGTCGGGATTGTAGTAGTCGCTCAGTGTCGAGGCTGCCGACTGCGCCTTCATGGCGAGGCGCGGCCGGATCGCGAAATCAAAGGCAATGCCGCCAGCACGTGGCCAGAGGTACGCGACAATGCGGTCCGGCTGTATCTCGTACTGGCAGAATCCCCAGCCAGACCCGGCCACTGCGCGCTCGAGCGACTCGCGATCCACCTCCACGCCGGGCGGCAGCCCGATCTCGGCCAGCAGCATGCCGTAGCCCTGGAAGCCCACGCGCTCGGCTTCAACGTGGACCTGGATCGTGTCGCCAACGACAGCCTCGCGCTTGTCGAAGCGGGCAACGAAGCGCAAGGCATCACTGCTCCTGAGTGCCGCCTGAGACCAAGGCACGTAGTAGTCGGCTATGGCCTGCGCAGAGATCACGCCTCCGGCATCGGACCGGCGCAGCTCGATGCGGTTGGCGCCCTTGGCGATCCGCGACGACAGGTCAACCGTGAGTGGGTTTGCGATGTCTGCGTCTGCCGGCAGCGTCAGCGTCTGCACGGCCTGACCGTTCACCAGCACGTCCAGCGTTGTGCTCGCCTGGCTAATCTGTGGGGCCGCGATCAGGGACGTGAGCGCGTCGAGCACGTTCACCGTGGCCTGGCCTGACCACCAGATGCCGTAGCGATCGCGGCTGTGCAGGAGGAACAGGAGCCCGTCGTGGACAAGGGATTTGTCTTGCGGCTCTCCTGCCACTGCGAGGGCCTTGAGCACGAGCGCGGTCGTCTCGACGCGGCCAGCGCGGCCCCAACCATAGAACGGCGTGTTGACCTGTTCGTCCCAGTACGCGCCGCGCTTTTCCGCGTGGGCCACGGCCCGCAGCCGGGCGAGCGCCCCCTCGACGCGTACCTGCGACCGCGCGCCACTGGCCGCCAGCGCGTATGAAGCAAGAAGGTAGGGACGATCCCGCTCGTTCACTTGTCTATCCAAGTACTTGAGAGCCCGCTCCAGCGCTGCGGCCACGACCTGCTGCTCCTTGCCGTCCACGCGCGCCTGGCCTACCGGCTCTGGAACTGCGGCGAGCACGCGCGCGACCAAGGCGGTGGCTGCCGCCGTGCGTTCCTCATCCAGCTCTTTCGACGACCATCGCGGCACCGGCCAGCTGCCGTCCCCGGCCTGTTTTGCGAGTAGCGCGTTGCGCACCGCGTCGACCACGCCGGGGTCCACATCCGTGAAGTGGCGCGCGTCCTCAAGAAACCGCAGGCCATATGCAGTGAGCGCCACGTCTGACTCGCGGCCGTGGAAGTACGCGAACGCGCCCTCCGTGGTCTGAAAGCTCAGCAGGCGCCGATAGCCGGCCTCGAGGTACCCCCGAGCACGGACGCCGAGCTCGCTCTTGTCGGAGCGGCCTTGCAGCAGGCGCAGCGCCATGAGGCTCGGATACGTGGACGAGATCGTCTGTTCAGCGCATCCCCCGGGGCGCCGCATGACCGCCTCGACACTCTCGATCACGTGAGCCCCGAGGTTGGGCGCGATTCTCAGCTCGGACCATACTGATCCGGCGATCGCGTGCTCGGGCAGCGTCAGCTCGATGGCTGCGTCCCGGTCCACCAGCACACTCTCACTGCTCTGGCTCTCTGCTCCGTCTGGATGCACGACCACGGTCTTCTCCATCGCGTCGCCTTCTGACGCGCTGGTCGCTGTGATGCGGACTCGGCCCTGTTTGGTCGCCTGCTCAGCGCGCAGGTCGAACACCGTAGCCGCCGAGTCGCCCTTGGCCACGCTCACGGTGGCCCGTTTCACGCCAGCGATCGCCAGGCCGTCCCCAGCCTCGGCGGATACGTCAGCGCGCAGCGTCTTGTCTGTGTAGTTGCGCACGAGCGCTGGCAGGCGGATGGCGTCCGCTGCGGTCAGAATCGGCGGCGGCTCGTTCTCTACAAAGAACGGCTGGAATGCGAGTAGCTCCTTCTCCACAACCGCCAGTGCGCCGTCCTCGGTGGAGGCAATGGCCGCCACCTTCCAGGTCGTGACCGCATCGGCGAGCGGAACACGCACTGTGGCTCGGCCTTGCGCGTCAGTCTCGAGCGCTGGCTGCCAGAAGAGCGTCTCAGGGAAGTACTTTCGGACTCGCGGTGTGGCGATTGGCTGTGTCCGCGTGTCGCGGTGTTCGACCGCGGCCACCTCGCTTCTTGAAGTCTGCACCTGCTGGGCCTGAGCTGCGACCATTACTGTTTCACTGACCGCCGCGACCTCCAGCACCGCATCGACATTCGTGCGAGCGCTCTCCTGCACGGGCACCTGCGTCACGACGAGCTTCTTGAAGCCTGGCGCGCTCGCGACGATCTTGTAGATGCCGATGGCCAGGCCTTTGATGAGGTAGCGACCCTGCGCGTCGGTCACTCCCTCCTTGCTCGCGCCGGTCGCGTAACTGGTTGCGACGACAGCCACGCCAGCGATGACGGCGCTCTGCGCGTCCTTGACCGTTCCGCCGATAACGCCCGTACCGCTTTCGAAAACGATCGCCTCACCCGGCTCGGGCGTCGTGACTGCCAGGTCAGCCTCGGCCACGGTCCGGAGAAATGACGCCACCTCAAAATCGTCCGCCGTTCCCTTCTTGCCGTCCGGGCCAAGGCTCCGAAGCGAGATGCTCTCCACCGTGCGGGTCACCGGCACGTCAGTGACCCGCTTCTGGGCCTGGTTCTGAAGATCAGCATAGGAGGTGATCTGGATGCGACTGCCGCGCACACTTTCGCTGCGGAACATCGGCTCGTACGCATGGCCCCAGGGATCGATCAACGCGGCAGGCCGCAGGCCAGCGACTGCGAGCGCCTTGGCCCAGCCTTCGTCGCCCTGCGGGAAGATCTGGGTCTTCTGGAAGCCCTGCTCTAGGGCGGCTTCAATGCGCGCCTTGTCGCGGGCGAAATACTCGCTCTCGACGGTCCACGCGATCGCGTCGTCGTCTGGATCTGTGCGCCGTTGCTTGAACACGCGGTCCGGCCCGGCACTCTTCCCCCGGATCCTGGCGTGGCGGCCAGTAATGTCGAACTCGTACGCGTAGGCCTGGCCCCAAGGATCGCGCCACGCGTCCAGATCCTCGCCTTGGGTTTTGACCTCCTCGCGCAGCGTCGCGAGGTCTCGGATTGGCTCACTGGTGTGGCTATAGTGCGCGTCGGTCGCACGCTGGAGCACAGCGCCGTGCGGTGCGAAGAAGCGCCAGGCACGGCTCCACGCCACCACGTCGTCAGCAGTACCTGGCCGCTTGTCAGGACCAGCCGAGCGCACCTCCACCCACATCCACTCCTTGCGCGGCTCGACCACAAGACGGTAGGGCTGGCCCCAAGGATCGCGCCAGGTGTCGTAGGCGACGGCCGCGGCCTGCAGCGCGGAACGCGCCATCTCGACATTCTCCGGAAAGGCCTCCTGCTCTGGAAAGCGACGGCCAAACACCTCCCCCAGCGGCGCCAGCTGATCGCTGAAGAACTTGCGAAAGCCGGCACTCGGGTCGCTGTCGAACGCGGCGCTCGTTTCCGTCCGGATACCGAAGTACAGACCTTGCCTCAGGTTCACCTCGGCATTGAGGTCCAGTCCCACGGGCAGCGGCTTGGCCATATCCAACGTGAGCAGCTCGCGCGTGGTGCCGCTGATTTCATCGGTCAACGCACCGAGAAATCCCGACTCCGAAGGAACCCCTCGCTCCGTCGCAGCCCGTTCCTCAAGTGCCTTGTCGAGCACGACCAGTCCGAGCACCCCCGGGACAGGCCGGCCGTCGCTGCGCCGCATGCCGAGGCTCAACTCCGCCTCCTGGCCAGGTCGGTACTCTGCACGATCGGCAGCCACATTCACTCTGAGAGCTGGCCCGGTCGGGTACACGATGCCTCGTTGGCCGACATCTTGTCGGTCGTAGTAGGAGCGATCGCTCTGAAGCGGGTAAGCCAAGACGCTGAGCGCCCCGCGGTACTCGGCGATATGCGGGAAGATCGCTGTCGCTCGGCCGCCGCGCAGCGTCCGCATGCGGGTCGACAGCACACGGTCGTCCGCACGGACCTCCAACACCACCGGGCCGCGGACTGAGTGCGAGCGGACCTCGGCCACGATCGGTTGGCCAGCTGCGTAGATTGTGCGACTGGTCTCGACGAGAATGCGAGATGCGCCCCAACCGTCGGGCCGGTCACTAGTGTGGCCTCGGCGACCCTCGCCATCGGTCGCCAGGAGCGCGAGCTTTGTCCCCTCGGCGCCACCTGCTGGCAGTTTCAGGTCCAGGACCTTGGCCACGCCGTAGCGATTTGTGTGCACCGTGGCCAGGTGCTCGCTCAGCATTTCTCCGCGCGCCTCCAACTCGTCCTCGTCGCGCGTGTCGCCTTCCGGGAGCCTAAGCTGCCGCGCAACGCGGACATCGCATGATGCCGGGCTGCCGTCCGCGTAGTAGGTGGAGACATAGAAGCTCGCGTGACAGTCGTGCTGCTCTGCCTCTGAGCCGCACTCGAAGTGGCGGGCGATGAGATAGACGTGGACGGGGTCGCGCGTGGCACGCAGCACGAAGCGCCGCTCTTCGGTGCGGCCGGTTGTGCGATCGGTCACGTAGGCGGTGCCCTCGATGTCGCGGGAGCGCGCCCAGCGCGATGACGCCAGCTCGGTGTGGTCCTCCGCGAGATCAAAGGTCGCGCGGTATCGACCGCCTTCGTCAAGGTCGCCCTCCTGGCTGCCGCGTTCCTCAACGTCCCACTTCTGGCTGCGGTAGTCCCAATTGCGGTGGGCCTCCAGGACGATGCGTGCGTGGCCGCGCGTTACCGGCTGGCCAAACAGATAGTCCGCACGCACCTCGACCTGAGGCTTCTGGCCAGCCACGTAGTACGGCCGATCCGGCTCAGCGCGCACGGCAAATCGCGGCAGCTCATAGCGCGACACGCGCACGCTGGCGCCACCCGAGCCGCGGTAGTCGTCCTCCTCTTGGCCTCCACGCGTCCGAACCTCGACGACGTACCTTCCGAGGCGCACGTGCTCTGGGATCGGCCAGTCAACGCTGGCCACGCCAAAGCGCGAGGTCGTGAGCTTGGCCTCGAACTGCTCTTCGCCGTCCTCGTCGTGAATATTCAACTTCAGCTCTGCTCCGGCCAGCGCGCGGCCGTCGCTGCCGCGCGCCAGCACGCGCGTGTGGAGCACCTGGCCCGGCTGGTACAGCGGCTTGTCTGTGCTCACGCGCAGATTGATGAGATCGTAGAACTGTACGCTGCCCGTCATCTCCGCCGAGAGGCCTGCGCGACGGCCAACGATCTTGATCTCCCCACTGCTGTTCTGCTTGGTATCTGCGGGCACAGCGAGGTCGAAGATGGCCAAGCCACGCAGATTGGTGCGGAGCGACGCCTTGGCCGTGCGTTGGCCGGACTGCGTATCGACGACAAGCGTGGCGTCCACAGCTGCGCCGGCAACCGGCTGCGAGGTGACCGGGTGCGCTGCCAGGACAATGGCGTGCAGCGGCTTGCCGGCGACCCCGAGCTCCGAACTGAGAAGCCGCAGCTCGAACACGTCGGGCGTTAGGCGCGATACGGCCATGATGTCCGCGATCTCGCGCGGCCCGGTGGTAGGCGGACCCTCTCGCACCAGCCGGTAGCGCAAGCGATAGAAGAGGATTCGGCGCTGCTCTGCTCGATCGAGCGCCACGGTGCCAGGTGTGAGCACAACATCGATGGGCTGCACGCCGGCCGCAAGCGTTGCCCGCGCCTCGCCACTGGCGCGCACCTTGTCGCTCGTATCCACCAGCTCAGCCGTGGCCCGAACGTTGAACGACACGCCGCTCCTGTTGACCACGAGCAGGCGCAGCTCGCAGCGCTCTTCGAACAGCCGCAGCCGCGACGCGTCCTCGTTGACCCTCAGAGTGGTCGCCGCCAGCACCGGAACGGTCAGCGCAAAGGCGGCGCCGAGCGCGAACGTCGTGGCTTTCGCGTGCATGGGGCTACTCCTAGTCTGAAGGACGGGCGTGAACTGCCGGGCCCTGCGCAGTCTCATGGAGCTGGGGTCAAGTGATCAGTGCTTGGCTGCCAGTATACGGCAGCTGCCAGGCGCGGGGCTTGTCTTCAGTGCCAGCCGCGGGGCTTGGTGCGAATGTGTTTGGCGTGCGGATCAGGTGTGGGCTCCACGCCGGCCCTGATCTTGAGAATGGCATCGAGCACCGGCGCGCCCAGGTAGTCGTTCTTGTGCATGCGATCCAGGATCGGCAGCGCGTCGGACGCTGGCGGGCCGATCTCGCCCAGCGCCTTGACCGCCCAGAGCCGCACGTTCCTGTCAGGGTCGGAGAGGCATTTGATCAGAGCCGGGGTGCTGGCCTTGGCCTGAGGCCCCATGGCTGCCAGGGCCATGGCAGCGGCGGCCCGCACGGACGTGTCGGTGTCTGCGAGCGCCGTCGCCAGTTGCGGCACTGCCGACACCGCCTTCAGTCCAAGCCCCCACAGAGTTGTCGCAGCTGCTTGGCGCGCGCGCGGGTCAGGATCGCTGAGCAGCGCGACCAGCGGCGCCACCGCAGGCTCGCCCAGCAGCAGCAGGTCGGTCGTGGCCCGACCACGCACCAGCTGGTCAGGATCCTTCAGCTCCTGGACAAGGGCCGGGGCGTCACGCTGCTTCTTCTGCCCTGTGCAGGAGAAGCAGGAGAGTGCCGCCAGAGCGACGCCGAGGACCGAGAGCACCCTACGCATGAGTCACCATTATCGTGCAAACCAGCGTCGATGTGCACCGCAGCCGGCAGGCTGCGAGCAGCCCTATGCCGGGCAGGCTGGCTGCTGGACGCTAGCCGCCCAAAGGAGCCGCGGGTCGTGACCGTCGCATCCTGCGCGTGCCGATCACAGCAGCCACGGCAAATCCCGAGCCGAGCAACGCGCCAGTCACAACGTCCGACGGGAAGTGCACCCCGAGGTACAGGCGCGACCAGCCCACGGCCGCGGCCACCAGCAGCGCAGGCCACCAACGACGTCCCACAAGGCCAACGAGCAGCACTGCCGAGGCAAAGGCCGTGTTGGTGTGGCCCGAGGGAAAGGTTCGGCCACCCAACTCTTCACCGACCACGTGCACGCGGCGGGCCAGCTCGCCCGTGGGATCCTGCCGCACGAAGTACTCCACTGGCCGGCGCCACTCGATGAAGCGCTTGAGCGTGTTGTTGCTCAGGCCGGCTAGTGCAAAGGTGAGCGCGCAGACAGCCAATGGAAACCCCACCTGTCGCCCGTGCTTCCAGACCGTCAACGCCAGCACGAGCGGGATCACGACCCAGCCGTTCCCGAGTTGCGTGATCGCGAGGAACACCGGGTCGAGCAGCGGCGTGTGACGGGAGTTGACGAACCAAAAGGCGGCGAGGTCGGCCGCGAGCACGTCATGCGCAAGACGAGGCAGCCAGCCCGTCACTGTGACTCCCCCAGCTGAGCGTCAACGCTTTGCATCGACGACTGGATCCTCTCGGTTGGAACGTTCATTGTCATGCCGCCGCCACTTTGACGGCGCGATCATCTTATTACAGCGAAGCGGGCCTTAGAACAACGACGTGTCCGCGGGCGTAGTTGATCCGCCGACGGACGAGGGGTAGCGGCGGGTCGCCCTAAGCGCGCGACTGGACACGAATGCCGATATCGCCCACGCAGTTGCTTGGCCCTGCCCCTGAGCACGTGCAGGGCCCGCGTCCGTGCAGCGGGCGCGGGCGATCAGGCGGAGCGCGCGTGGGCGAACCCGCCGCGGCCAGCGGCTATTCGACACCCAACCCGGACCGCGAGAACCTAGGGCGCCGGCCATCAGTACACGCCAGACAGGCACCCGCGAAGACACGCAGCGTCCAAGTTGGACAGCATTGCAGCACGCTGGGCGACGGTAGGGGCACAGCACGCTGTGCCCCTACTTCAGCAGGGATTTGACCCCCTGCTCGAGCAGTTTCACCGCCTCTGCCAGGCGGCGCGCGCGAGTCTCTTCCTGCTTCGCGTTCAGGATCCAGCCGAGATAGCGCTGCCGGTAGCCGGGAGCGAGCGCGGCGAAGAACTCCGCAGCCTTGGGCCGCGAGTCCAGGGCTTGTCGGACAAAGGCCGGCACTGAGGGCCCGCCGCGGCGCGGCGGCCCTCCGACGGCCGCACTGCCGCGCGCCCCAACCTCCAGAGACACGCCTATCACCTTCAGCCCTGCGGGCATCATGCGACCCGCGCGGATCAGCGCCCGCGCCAGCCTCTTGTTCGTATCGGACCACTTCTTCGGGTTTGTGCGCGGCGTGAACTTGCGCAGGTATGTCTCGTCGCTCTCGCGCTTGACCAGGCTGTCAATCCAGCCGACGCAGAGGGCTTCCTCCAGCGCTTCTCGGTAGCTCAGGTCCTTCGCGCGAATGCCCTTGCGAAACACCAGCCACACGCCGGCAGATGTGGCGTGATGGTGCGCTAACCATTGCCTCCACGCCTGTGTCGAGCCCACATCAAGACGCGGTAGGTTCTGCATGAGCACTCATGATGCCTGGCTCGCGATCGCCAGGCAATCCAGCGCGCCCGCGCTGCCGCGGCCCCGCCGCTGCCACCGTCACCACCACCGCGGGCTGAGCAATGTTGGGCGCCGTCGCGGGCGCGACGCCCCATGCGCCCCGCTGCTGCGTAGAGGTAGTGAGGATGGGCGCACATTCAAAGGAGCGGAGAGGCGATGAAGATCACGAAGGTTGGCGTCGTGGGTTCGGGCGTTGTCGGGCAGACCCTGGCTGACGGATTTCTCAAGCACGGCTACGAGGTGATGCGGGGATCGCGCGATCCTGGCAAGCTCGCGGCCTGGAGGAGCACTGCCGGACCAAAGGCCGCGGTCGGCACGTTCGCCGACGCGGCGCGCTTTGGCGAGCTGGTGGTGCTGGCCGTGAAAGGCTCCGCTGCGGAGGCAGCCGTCGGGCTGTGCGGCGCCCCGAATCTCGCGGGCAAGACCATCATCGACACGTCCAACCCGATCGCGGACGTGCCGCCGGTGAACGGCGTGCTGTCGTTCTTCACAGCTCCGAACGACTCTCTGATGGAGCGCCTGCAGAAGCACGCACCCGCCGCGCACTTCGTGAAGGCGTTCTCGTGCGTCGGCTCGTCGAGCATGGTCAACCCCGACTTCAAGGGGCTCAAGCCGACGATGTTCATCTGCGGGAACGACGCAACCGCCAAGAAGGACGTCGAGGCGTTCCTTGTGCAGTTCGGCTGGGAGACCGAGGACGCTGGCAGCGCCGAGGCTGCACGCGCCATCGAGCCGCTGTGCATCCTGTGGTGCATCCCCGGCTTCCGTCAGAACGACTGGGTGCACGCGTTCAAGCTGCTGCGCAAGTGAGGGCCACGGCCGCCCGCGAGCCGCAGCGGGTCGCCGATCGCCCGCCAACTGCGCGGGCGACATCGGCCATTCGTGTCCAGTCGCGCTCTTAGGGCGACCCGCCGCTACGCTTCCCTCGTCGTTCACACACGTCCGCTCGCCAGCGCACGCAATCGCAATTTGGGCGGGCCTGCGGCGTGCCGCGCCCCTACGACTTCGCCGTGGTCTAGGGCTTCGGCGTGGCAGGCGCGGCTGGGGGCGCAGCCGAGGCTGCGACCTTCTCGGCCTTCCACTCGCCGACGCGGCCCTCGGCCTGGGCACCGAAGCTCATCGTGCCCTTCATGGTCTGGGCCTCGATCTTGCCGGTGTACGTAATGACGAACTCCCCATTTGGCGTCTGGCGCTTCATCGTCCAGGTGATGTCCTGACCCTTGACGGTGCCCTCGGACTTGACCTCGTTGCCATCGCGATCCTTAGAGGTGACGGCAAGCTTCTCGCCCTGCTGGACAAGCGCGATCTCCGATACGCGCTCGCCGCGCGGGGTCTGAGCCGTCATCTTCCAGACGCCGCTGACGTTGACGTCCTCAGCGAGAAGGATCTGGCCGAGCCCCACGACCAGGGCCAGAGACAACAGGACGAACACAGCCTTCTTCATCATCTTCTTCTCCTTGCCTGCGAGATCTGCACGCCCGCGACCTGCGATCGCCGCCCTTGTGCTTCGGCGGCAGGAATGCGGCTCATGTCCCCTTGGTCATGAGACAGACTCGTCATGGTTGCTTAGACTCGGCGCCACAAGCCGCGGTTGAGTCTGCGCCGTAACCGACGTGTTTCCGCCGGGACCGGGGCGGGCATCGCGCACCTCCCGGAGCATTTGCACACGGCGACGGAGCTGTGGCACAGTCCCGCCACACGATGTCCCGTGAGGGTGCCAAGAGGGTGGAGCCATGACCGAGAACGACGGGCCGGAGGGCGGATTCGTCAGCAAGGCACGCTTGGAGTTCCTTTCGGATGGTGTCTTTGCCATCGCGATGACGATTCTGGTCATCGAGATCAAGGTCCCCGAGCTCGGCGAGCCGCGATCAGCGCGTGCGTTGGTGAAGGCCCTGAGTCACGGTTGGTACGGCCCCTTCGGCTGGATGCTCAGCATCTTCCTGCTCGGCCTGATGTGGGCTCGCGCGCACCGCCAGTTCCACTACGTCCTCCGGGTCACGCGGGCGATCTTCGCGTGCAACCTTTGGCTCATGGCCAGCGCAGCGCTTCTTCCCTTCTGCGTGGGCGTCTATGCCCACTACCCTTTGAATGCGGCGAGCTATCTGCTCTACTTCGGCACCCTGGAGCTGTACCAACTGGGAGTCGCGGCGCAGCTCTGGTTCGCCTCTCGCCAAGGCGCTCTGGATCCGGGGCTCGCCCCGGACACGCTACGGGCATTCCGCCGCAAGAACCGTCTCGGCGCGCTGCTCCCGCTGGCGATACTCGCGCTCCTCCTCCTACGGTCCCAGACGCAGACGACGGCGCACTGACGCGCGATCACGTGCGCCCTTGCACGGCTGGCCGTGCCCCTGCCCGCCATCGGCCTTAGCGGGGAAAGGTCAGAACGATCGACGTCCCGCGGCCGGCTCTGTTCTCAGCGGCAATCTGCCCGCCGTGGGCCTCCATGATGCGTTTGCAGATGCTGAGCCCGAGGCCGTAGCCTCCGGTCTTCTTGGAGCGCGAGCGGTCCGAGCGAAAGAAGGGCTCGAAGACGCTGTGAAGGTCGGCATCAGCGATGCCCGGGCCATCATCGCTGACGCGAACCACGACGCTGTCTGGTGCAACGAGCACGGCTATTTCCACGGGACGGCTGTCAGGGTGCGAGTACTTGGCAGCGTTGTCCAGGACGTTGCGCAACAGCGTGCGCATGCGCTCGGCGTCGAGCTCCAGCAGCACCTCGCTGGTCGGCAAAGTCAGCACAACGCCCGGGTGCTGAGCTTGAAACGAAGCGGCCGCGTCGCGCACGATCGCGAGCAGGTCGCGACGCTCGGCGCGAATGCCACGCCCTTCGCGCAGACGCTCGAGCTCGAGGATGCCGGTGATCATGGCCTCCATCTCAGACACGTCAGCCTCCATGCGACTCCGCTTCTCTCCCTCGGGCAGCAGAGCGAGGGCCACCTTCATGCGCGTGAGCGGCGAGCGCAGCTCGTGGCTAACGTCCAACAAGAGCTGGTCGCGCATCGCGACCATGGCCTTGACGCGTCGCGCCATCTGGTTGAACGCGCCGGTCAGGGCTCCGAGCTCGTCTCGCGATTGACACGGCACGTCCACGTCGAAGTCGCCTTGGCTGACCCGGCCAACACCAGCGTACAGGAGCCGGACAGGCCGGAGCGCCCGACGCAACACCAGGTGGGCTGTGAAGACCACGCCGACCATGACGATCAGGAGCAGTCCGACGAGCTTGTCATGCGCCACCTTGATCGAGTGACCAAACTCCCAGGAGAAGCTGTAGCGACCACCGTCGGACGCGCGCACCACGCGGCGGGCGCGGCTCCAATTTGGCGCAATGGCGGCGGAGAGACTGTCCGGTCGGCTTGCGGCACCTGAAGGGCGAGTGCCCTCAGTCGTCCACGTGCCCTTCGGACCGTCGTACGAGATGGTCATTCCGACGCGTTGCGCGGCGAGTCTGGCGCTCGGCAGGTCGAGCGACTGAGCCGCGACCGAGTCAGCATACACGTCGAGCACGCGATCGATGGCCGCGCCAACGCCAGGGTCAACGACAAAGCGGAAGAACGCCAGGACCAAGAGCAGCAGGCAGCAGGCCATGGCCACCATGATGGCAACCAGCCGCATGAAGATGGAGCCGTGGACAGGGAGGGACCGCGGTTTCTCAGACATCGCCGCCTCCGACAAAGGTGTATCCGGTCCGGTGCACGGTCTTGATGAACTTCGGCCGGCGGGCATCGTCGCCGAGCTTGGTGCGCAAGCGACTGACGAGCACGTCGATCGAGCGGTCAAAGGCCTCGCAGTCAGTCCCGCGCGTGTGCTCCATGATGCGATCCCTGGTGAGGACGCGGCCGCGGTTGCGCACGAAGAGGCTGAGCAGCTCGAACTCCGCGCTCGTCAGGTCGAGCAGGCGCTCACCCAGGCGCGCCGTGCGCGCCACCCAGTCCACCTCCAGCCCACCAACGCGCACGCGCTCCGCGCTCTCCGGGTGCAGCCCCCGGCGCAGGACTGCCTGAATGCGCGCGACCAGCTCGCGCGGCTCAAAGGGCTTTGGCAGGTAGTCGTCAGCTCCCAGCTCCAACCCCACGACACGATCCATCACGTCGCCGCGCGCCGTGAGCATGATGATCGGAACGCGGCTCATCTCGCGGATCTTGCGGCACACGGCGAACCCGTCCATGCCCGGCAGCATCACGTCCAGGATGACGATGTCCGGGGGCCGGCTCTTCAGGAGGCGCAGGCCTTCTTCTGGGGTCGCGGCCGCGCGCATGAACAGACCGAACTGTCCGAGGAACTCGGCTAGCAGTGGCGCCAGGGCCTCGTCGTCGTCGATCAGAAGCACCGTGGCTCCGACGGACGGTGTCGTCATGGCTCCCTATGATGTCTCATGCCTGGCCCTGGAGCGCGCGGATCGGAGGCATGCGCGCCGCCTTGCGCGCTGGCAGGGCCCCGAAACCGATGCCAGTGGCAGCCGTGACCACGAGCGTGGCTGCGAGACCCGAGACAGGCAAGCCCACCGGCCAATCCGAGGCAAGCGCCATGGCACCGACTGTGAACGCAGCCAGGACGGCGCCCACGAGCCAGCCGCCCAGGGCCAGGATCGAGGCCTCGGCAAAGAATTGGAGGAAGACGTCGCTCCGACGCGCGCCGATGGCCATGCGCAAGCCGATCTCGGCCGTGCGTTCCTTGACCGAGAGCAGCATGAGCGCCAGCACGCCGGTCCCGCTGACCAGCATCGAGGCACCTGCGAGGCCCAAGGCCAGCATCGAAAGAGAGTCGGCCACAGCCTCGCGCAAGGCCAGGAGTTTGGCCTGGCTCTGGATCGCAAAGTCGTCGGGCTTGTCCGCTGCCAGACGATGGCGGTTGCGGAGAAGGCGACGAATCTCGGCCTCGGTCTCGTCCATACGGCCGTCGCGGGCGCTCACGAACACGGCCGAAAGCCACGTGGAGTTGAACAGTCGGCGCAACGCGGTTCGGCTGGGAACGAACACGTTGCCGTCCTCGTCTGATCCGTCCGGCAGCACCCCGCGGCCGGCCAGCACACCCACGATCTCAAAAGGCAGGCCGCGGATGCGGATCGCCGCGCCGGTTGGGTCCCTCCCAGGGAACAAGGCCTCGGCGACGCGCGCCCCAAGCACGGCGACGCGCTGCGCTGCGGCGTCTTCGGAAGACTGAAAGAACCTCCCGTAACGCAGGCGCAGGCTGCGCAGAGAGCGGAACGCGGCGCTTGTGCCAAGAACAAGCGCGTCTGTCGAGCCGCGCCCGGCCTTGAGCCGCATCCTCATCTCTGTGCCTGGGGCAGCCTCGCGCACTGCGGCCAGCGCAGAGATCTCGTCGCAGTCCTCGATGCGCAGGCTCGTGACCTGTCCGCGCACCGCCTTGCGCGCCACGAGTTTGTCCACTTGCGCAGGCCGGACCACGAGCAGGTTCGTGCCCATGGTCGCGACCTCGCGCAGGACCTCGTCACGCGCGCCCTGACCCAACGCGCTGGTGACCAGGACCGCGGCCACGCCGATCGCCACGCTGCCGGTCGTGAGCGCCGCCCGCGTTCTGTGGGCCAGGAGCGCCCGCACCGACAGTCGCAGCTGACGCCGCAGCCTCATCGCAGCGCATCCGCCGGTTGCAGCAGCGCGGCGCGTCGCGCCGGCAACACACCGGCGAGCAGGCCCGTGAGGATCGACAGGCCGACACCCAAGACGATCGCACCTGGGCTGAGCGTCGCGTTCAGACCGGAACGGCCGGTCATGGAGGCGAGCATCATGTTCACGGCGATGATGCTGGCGCCGCCGACGAGCAGGCCGGCCAGGCCTCCTGCCAGTGTGGTGGCAGCGCTCTCGATCAGGAACTGCAAGCGGACGTCACGAGGCCGAGCGCCCACCGCCCGGCGCAGCCCGATCTCGCTGACGCGCTCGTTCACGGATGCGAGCATCAGGCTCGCGGAAACGGCCAGCGCGGCGAGCAGGGACACAGCCGTGACCAGCGGAAGGTAGACGAACAATACGCGCTGGAACTTGCCCACCATCTGTCGAATCGCCACAGACGTGGTCACAGTGAAGTCGTCTGGCCGGCCCTCGGAAAGGCCGTGCCGCTCCCGGAGCACGCGCACGACCCCGCGAGACGCGGCTTCCACCTGCGCCGGGTCGCTCACGATGAGCTTGGCTGCGCGGATCGAGTCCACGTTCATGATGCGGCGCATCGCTGTCGTGACCGGGACCACGATCTCGTTGTCGCGGTCCATGCCGTGGATGTCCGTGCCAAAGGGCTCGAGAACACCCACCACTCGAAATGAGCCCGAGCCGATGAGGATGTCCTGCCCGACCGGATCCTGGTCCGCAAAGAGCGAGCGGCTGACCGTTTCGCCGATCAGCGCCACTCTCGCTGACGCGCTCACGTCCGCAGCATCGAAGTAGCTGCCGCGCAGGGCC